>Ga0065165_1002867_pt1 | contig 13306 bp, 13 predicted proteins | sample AraplaMF_Cvi_mMF_FD_63813 | JGI IMG/M metagenome (GOLD analysis project Ga0065165, IMG submission 63813) | Arabidopsis root microbial communities from the University of North Carolina, USA - plate scrape MF_Cvi_mMF (version 2) (version 3) | ecosystem: Host-associated > Plants > Roots >...
TCGTCGAGATCGGTTTCGCCCGATACGTCGCAGAGGCCGCAAACATAATGCGTTTTTAGCGTGCGCAGCGAACCGAAACTGTCCAACACCATCCCGGATTGCGGGCAGAGCACGTCCCAATGCATTTCGAAAAGGCCACAGCGCGCTGCATGCAGGAAAAGGTCGATGCACTCACCTTCGCCGATCGCGCGGTCACGGGCAAAGGCGAGCGGATTGACCCGATAGAGCGACAAATCCTCGCTGCTGCGGATCAACGCTTCAAACTTGGAAATCACACGCGGGCTCCAGGATCGAGCTTGCTCGATCTCGGTCATCTTTCGTTCGAGAAGGCCATCATTGATACCGCTCATGGTATCCAACCCACCGGTTGGTGCGGCGACGTCGCTAACACCTTCCGCCGGTCCAATCCTAGGCATTCATCTCCTGCTACACTCCCTTTTAATGCTACTTTATCCACACTCTTGAAACAAGCCGCGGTACACGGGAAGTCGCCGTCGACACCCTCGAAATCACGCCAAGTCGCTCGGATGAGCGCCTGGCCTTTCTCAAGGCGTGAGGGATGAGCGCGACGATCTTAGGCCCGGACGGGCAGCCGCGCTGCCGTTGGTGTGCCGCCGCTCCGGAATTCATGCCCTACCACGACAGCGAGTGGGGCTTTCCGGTCGATGATGAACCGCCGCCTATTCGAAAAGCTTTGCCTGGAAGGTTTTCAATTAGGTTTGAGTTGGCGGACGATCCTGGCCAAGCGCGAGAATTTTCGATCTGCCTTTCTCGGCTTCGATTTCGACCGTTCACGGACGCCGACGTCGAACGTCTCCTGCAGGACCCTGGCGTCGTGCGACACCGAGGAAAATTGCGGCCGTCGTTAACAATGCGCGACGTAGCCAGGAACCGGTGAAGGAGGAAGGATCGCTCGCGGCCTATTTCTGGCGCTTCGAGCCGAAAGCGAGCGAGCGAGCGTCTCCACGGGCGGCGGCGGTCTCGGCCGCCTCCATCGCCATGTCGAAAAATCTCAAGAAGCGCGATTGGTCTTTCGTCGGCCCCACCACCGTCTACGCTTTCATGCAGGCGATGGGCTTGATCAACGATCACGCCGAAGGCTGCGTCATCCGAGACAAGACTTCGGCGGCCAAGCTGCGTTCCGGGGTCCGGGTGCGACCAACCAAAGTTAGACCTCACCCGTATATTCACCTCTCGCCGGGTAGTCGTTTTTGATGACGAAATCCAATGCCTGTACCATCTCGGCGAAATTGGGCCGCGCAAATGGCATGGATTGCACTGAAAGCCAATAGACTGTCTGATCCGGCTTGATCAAGAACACCCCCGGCTCGGAAAACAGTTCGGGTTCCTCTATGCCGATAGAGGTTTTTCCGCGCGAGGAGGAAATGTAGAGGCCCCATTGCCGCGCCACCGTCAAGGGCAGGCCATAACCGATGCGCAGGTGATGGGCACCGATCTTGTCGACCATTTGACGCGCACGGCCTTCTCCATCGGAGCTTATGGCGATAGTGCTCACGCCGCGCTCTGCTAAGGCTGGCGTCGTTCGTTCCAATTCTTTGAGATAGTTTCCGCAGACAGGGCAATGAAGCCCACGGTAGAAGCACACAAGCGTCATCAGCGATGGGTTTTCGCGTGTGAGATCGAACTCTCCGTGCTGAAGTGTCTTGACGGTCAAAGTGGGAGCCGTCGTTCTCGGGACCAACATCAATCTACTCCGTTCAGGTGATACTTCCGACGCCGCGTTGACGTCAGGGCCTCACCATTCCATAGTTGCGGTCATTATTGGTCCAGGAATCATGATCGAAAGTCCGAAAATTCTCCCGAAAGTCGATCGCCTCTCAGCCTTCTTCGACACGTTCGAGCTGGAAGCCTCGCTGGAACCGCCGCGGACGAGCGATAGTCGGGCCCGGCTGTTTATGGTCGGTGAACCAGGTTGCCCAGTCGAAAGAATTATCCTGCGCCCACGAGGCGACGTTGCTCGCGAGCCAAAGGTTTTGATGACAGCGGCGGCCGATTTCGAGGGGGAACATAACCCGCTTATGAACGCTTTGCCGGACCGGGTCGTCGTCGATGTCAATGACATTCCAACCCTTCGTGACACCACCGCCGCCTTCGTGGCAGAGGCACTGGAATCTCGCTGCGGACGCAGCGCCGCCCTCAATCGGCTCTGCGAAGTCATCGTTCTGCTTATCCTGAGGTCGGCGATTGACCGTGGGACGACCGAACCAGGCTTGCTGGCAGGCCTGTCCCATCCCTTGTTACATCGGGCGTTGGTGGCAATGCACGATCAGCCATCGCGTGCCTGGAACAGCGATCACCTCGCTGCGACGGCGGGGATGTCACGGAGCCATTTCATGGCCCTGTTTCGCGACGTGGTCGGCACAACGCCGCAGGCCTACTTGACCGGATGGCGATTGATTCTTGCTCGGCGAAAGCTCGCGAAAGGGGCTAAGGTGAAGGCAGTGGCGCGCCAGGTCGGGTTTGGCAGTGCTGCCGCATTCTCCCGAGCATTCTTCCGGAAATTCGGAGACTGGCCATCGGTCCGGTCGTAGGACTGAGCATCTAAAGCATATTCTGCGGACCTTCATTTTCGGATTTTGCGTATGTCGTAGCTGGCACTCGCGGCGCCCAATTCCGGGTTTTCGAGACCTTGTGGTCAAGCTGAGCCAGGCGTGGCATCACCACGACCGGGCCTTTGCAAAGCGTTAGCAAAACCTGCACTCGATCTTGCTAGCAGTTTGACCGGAGGAACCGGATCAGGCAACCCGGCGGCTGTCAAACCAGTGTGCAAGCCAATGGTCGATCGACAGCCTTCCCGGTCCCCATGCCATCAGTGACAGCGCCATCGCAGCCCAGGTAATGTGGATCGGCCATCCGTCCGGCACAGTGAGCTCGACGATCAACGTCATGAACAGCAGGCCGGTCGCCGCAAACCGGGTAGCCAAGCCCAGAACCAACAAGATCGGAAAGGTGATCTCGGCAGCGCCCGACAGGAAAGCCATGGTGACTGGCGCCGGATAAGCATAGGGACCGCCCGGCAAATGGAGCATGAATTCGTCGGTGAACAATGTGATCGCCGTATCGTTCAATTGCAGGAATCCATCCCACTTCAGAATGCCCTACTTCCAAAAGGGCACGGCCAGAGCGAGGCGCACAACCGCCTGAACGACGCTCGGCTGCGCAAAGGCCCGAACCGGCCTCTGTGCCATCTCTACAAGTGTCACGATCGGCTGAAACCTGTCTTTGATCGAAGTCTGTTGGGTGGTGGTCGATATCATCATGCGTCTCCGAGAGTGATGCCGCAAAATACCCCCGCTTCGATCATGCCGGCCACGCTGGCCGCGATGTCGAACGACGGACAAGCGTCGATGGCCTTGGCTGCGGCGACACCAAGCGGTTCGCCGGAAATGAGGGAAATCAGGAACTCTGCGCCGCCCAAAGGAAGATGACGCACCGCCACCTCCATATCCGGCCGCGTTATAAGCGCATCTTCCGAGTCGACCATTTCGATCGGGCTTATGGAGCCGTCACCGCGATTGGCGGCAAAGATCGTCAGCGCCGGATAGTCCGACCGAACGATCCTTGTTGCCGGATGCGCCGCAAAGACCAATTCACCGAGACGTTCCGGCGGAACGGAAGCAAGAGCATCAGCGGCAAGCGGCTCGACATCCGTTGCGTGGTAGCCGTCCAGCCAAGCCCGTTCGATCCGGGCGACGTCGGGAAGCCAGGGCAAGGATCGGGCATATTCGTACTGTTCGATGAAAGCAGGAAAATCCCGACCATATTCGAAGAGAAGCGGCGATGCCGGCGGCGTGGCGCGCACATGAAAGCGCCCCATGGCGCGGAAAAAATCCGTTCCCGTCAGGCGTTGCACCGCCGGGAAAATCCCAGCGAGGGCATCTATCAACTGACGGTGACATTGTTGCGGTAGACGTTGTAGCGTTTGATCGCTCCCTTGCCGTTTGTAACCGCCGTTCTGTTTTCAGGCTCCTCGTTAACCTGCAATGGTAGCTTCGATGATCGCTTACCCACCCCGAAGGCGTGTTACGTTTAGGTTTTGCAAACTCGGCATGCAGATGGCAACGTCGCCCTCATTCGCTCGGCCTGCGAATCAGGAACCAGACATTGACCTCTCCGCAGATGAGATCGAAAGATCCAGAGCTTGAACACAAAACCGGAAGCAGGCTCTCGTCGCTCGTGCTCGCGGCCCTGGGTGTCGTCTATGGCGACATCGGGACTAGCCCGCTATATGCATTCAGAGAAGCGCTGCACGCCGCGGGCGGATCGGGGGCGCACTACGCGAACGTGCTCGGCATCCTGTCGCTAATCGTCTGGGCGCTCACGATCGTCGTCACCTTGAAATACGTGACGTTCGTGCTGAAGGCGGACAACCGAGGCGAAGGCGGCACACTGTCTCTGATGACTCTCGCTCGCGAAGGTCTGACCGGTCGCCCGAAGTGGGTGCTTGTCCTTGGCGTGATCGGCGCATCGCTGTTCCTCGGCGACGCGATCATAACGCCGGCAATCTCCGTCCTGTCTGCAGTCGAGGGCATTGAGGTGGTGGCACCGGCCCTCTCCACCTGGGTCGTGCCTATCACGCTGACGATCATCGCCGCGCTGTTTTTCGTCCAACGTTTCGGGACGAGTGGTATCGCCTCGGTATTCGGTCCCGTAACGGCTCTATGGTTCGTTGTCCTGGGCGTCAGCGGAGCGATCCACATCTTCGACGATCCGTCAGTGCTAGGCGCGGTCAACCCGATCCACGCGCTCCGGTATATTGCAAGCAACATCGGCTCGGCGGTAGCGGTGCTTGGGGCAGTCTTCCTTGCTGTGACCGGCGCCGAGGCTCTGTATGTCGACCTTGGACATTTCGGCAGGCGGCCGATTGTCGTCGCGTGGTTTTCGCTCGTCTTCCCGAGCCTGCTTCTGAACTACTTCGGACAGGGAGCATTCGTGCTCGCCAATCCCGTGATGGCCGCCCACCCATTCTTCGGCATGCATCCGGAATGGGCGCGAATCCCCATGGTCTGTCTGGCGACCGCGGCAACGGTCATCGCCAGCCAGGCCATGATCTCGGGCGCCTACTCCCTCGTCCGTCAGGCGATGCACCTCAACCTGCTTCCGCGCCTGCGCATCCTCCACACCTCCGAAACGCAATCGGGGCAGATCTTCATGCCGCAGGTGAACAACCTGCTGTTCATCTTCGTGGCTGCTCTGGTACTCTTCTTCCAAAACTCGAGCGGCCTTTCCGCCGCTTACGGTATCGCTGTGACAGGCGAAATGTTCATCACTTCGATCCTCCTGTTCATCGTGATGCGCCGTATCTGGAGCTGGAAGCTGGCGGCGGCTCTTGCAGTCATCGTGCCGATTACGCTGATCGACGCCGGGTTTCTAGCCGCCAACATCGCGAAGTTCGCAGAAGGCGGATGGGTTCCCGTTGCTGTGGCGACAACGATGGCGCTCATCATGCAGACATGGACGGCGGGACGTCGGCTGCTTGCCGCCCGCACCAAGGCCGACGAAATCCCACTTTCGGCGATCATCGACAACCTGGCAAGGAAGAAGCCGCCCACGGTGCCTGGGACTGCGATGTTCCTGACAAGCGACATCGAAGGCGCGCCGACCGCACTTCTCCATAGCCTGAAGCACTACAAGGTGCTCCATGAGCAAAACGTCATTCTCAGCGTCGTGACCTCGACCACGCCTTTCGTCCCGGACGATGAGAAAATTTTTCTCGAAAGCTTCAATCGCCACTTCAGTCGCCTGGTGATCACGTTCGGCTACATGGAGACGCCAAACATCCCTCGTGCGCTCGCTCTCGCCCGCAAGCTTGGTCTGAAGTTCGACATCATGTCGACCTCGTTCTTCCTTTCCCGCCGAACGATCCTCCCGTCGAAGAAGGGCGGCCTGCCGTTCTGGCAGGACCGGCTGTTCATCTCGCTCGCGGAGAATGCCAGCAATGCGACAGACTATTTCGGGCTGCCGTCGGGGCGAGTGGTCGAACTCGGGTTGCAGACGACCATCTAGCGGCGCACCACAGCTACCTATGCCGTCGTCATCTGTACGATCGTCGTTCAGGAACTGACTCTGGGGAAAGTCGCCAGCCGCTCGTTGCGGCCGTCCGGCCCTTCACTATAGACAACAGCGGTAGCTTGAGTGGACGCTGGAATGAATATTAGGAAGAAGTGGATTCCCTTCGTAATCATAGTCCTGGCCCTCCTCGCGGTAGCGCAAATTGCGCTCGTGGGCGCGGGGGCGATGGGATGGTTCGGCTCTTAGCAGATGGCTTTCGGAAGACCCGCCACCGAGCCGCAAGGTGACATTGGGAACAACGGCTATTGAACCAGGCGGAAGTGAGGTGACGGCGCAATGAGGGTAGCCATTCATACGCTCGGCACGCGCGGAGACGTTCAGCCCTATATCGCTCTGGCACTGGGATTGATCGAGCGAGGACACCGAGTACAGCTCGCTGCTCCGGTTCAGTTCAAGAGCATGGTGCAAGACCACGGCATCGCATTCGCCCCCCTGCCCGGAGAGTTTCTCGCTCTTCTCGATACTCCTGAAGGCAAGGCGGCGATCGCGGGCGGCAAGGGCTTCAGTGCCGGTTTCAAGCTGCTCAAGTATGCACGTCCGATGATGCGAACTCTGTTCGACGCGGAATGGAAAGCAGCCCAGGCCTTCACCCCCGATATCTTCGTGCATCATCCGAAGGCGATCGCGGTCCCACATATGGCGGAGGCGCTTCAGTGCCCATTTATTCTGGCCTCGCCTCTGCCTGGCTTTACGTCGACCGCCGCTTTTCCCAGCCCGATGTTGCCTTTCAAAGATCTGGGCTGGTTCAATCGGATCAGCCATATAGCGGCGATCAGGGGCGCTGAACTTCTGTTCGGCACGTTACTCTCGACCTGGAGGGTGGAACAGCTTGGTCTGGCGCGACGCAGGACGCCAGCTATCGCTTCGAATGGCACGCTCTACGCCTATAGTCGCCACGTCGTGCCGGTCCCTCCGGACTGGGGCAGTGACGTGCTGGTGAGTGGCTACTGGTTTCTCGACAGCAAGAACTGGCGACCTCCAGACGATTTGGCAGCCTTCCTCGCCGAAGGAGAGCCGCCAGTCTACGTCGGCTTCGGAAGCACGCCGGGCGTCGATCCGGGCCGGATGACAGCCACTGTTGTCGAGGCGCTCGAGAGGCAGGGCAAGCGGGGCATCTTGGCTGTTGGAGGCGGTGCCCTAACTGCAGAACATAAATCCAGGCACGTTCACGTCGTCCGCGACGCCCCTCACGACAGGTTGCTTCGCGAGGTGAGCGCGGTCATCCACCACGGCGGCGCCGGAACGACCGCGGCCGCTCTTCGGGCCGGCAAGCCCATGATCATCTGCCCATTTTTCGGGGATCAGCCGTTCTGGGCAAGACGCATAACGGACTTCGGCGTCGGATTGTCACTCGATCGCAGAGCATTGACCGTCGAGAGCCTGGCAGATGCACTCGCGGCCATGGACGATCCACTTATGCGACGCCAGGCAGACGCGGCTGGCGCACGGATCAGGGACGAGAATGGCGTGGCCACCGCAGTCGGCTTCATCGAGGCTGCTGCGAACAGCCCATGAATTCGCCCTGCCCGGTCGAGAGGCCATTGGTGCCAAGCGGGCAAGATCGGGAGAAGGCGATGAACTACAGCGATGCCGCAATGTGCGTACGCGAAAGATATGCTCGCCTGCAAAGATCGATGGCTTGCATTTCATGCGCGGTTCTCTCGATATATCTATCGATTGAGATCCAGCGCTCACGCAGCGGAAGGTCAATGAATGCTGTTTAGGAGACGGAAGCCGCTCTCACTGGCTCAGCGGATCCGTGCCGTCCTTTGGCCATCCAAGGGGCTATTGCGGTCCATCCGGTACATTGCCATTCGAGTGCTTCGATTGAAGGCTACTCCTCATGCCGTTGCGGCTGGCGTTGCAGCAGGAGTGGCCGTGTCCTGTACACCCTTCCTGGGCTTTCACTTCGTCATGGCTTTTTGTCTCGCCTTCATCCTCAGAGGCAATATGATCGCGGCTGCGCTCGGGACGGCGTTTGGAAACCCTCTTACCTTTCCGCTGATCTTTGCTGCCGCCTACCGGATCGGAATCTTTCTTTTGGGTCGCGCGCCCGAGAGGGTGGGTGAAGCCAATCTGTTCACCCTGCTCCGGCACCTCGATTTTGCGCCGCTTTGGCATCCCATTCTAAAGCCGATACTTGTCGGCGGCCTTCCGCTCGCCGCGCTATCCGGTGCAGTCTTTTATGTATTGACATGGCAGGGCGTTCGCCTGTTCCAGCAGCGAGGAAAGCGGCGGAGATCGTAAAATCCAAAAGAGGCGGCGGCGCGAAGACCCTCCGAAGAACTTGATGTCTACGAGAGGCGTCGCTGCGAACTCGAAAACGACTACGACCGGCTGCTTTTCCTCCGGCTCACCATCAGAACCGCCGATCCGGCCACGCCAGAGATCGCCGAGCCCAGCAGAATGCCGATCTTGACCTTGTCCTGTACCGCTGGGTCGTCGAAGGCGAGAAGACCGATGAAAAGGCTCATCGTAAAGCCGATGCCGCACAGGAGCGCGACACCGGTCATCTGCGTCCAGTTTGCCATTGCCGGAAGCTGCGCAACGCCCAACTTCACCAGGAGACCGACGACAGAGAGAACCCCCAGCAACTTGCCAGCAAACAATCCCGCTGCAACCCCAAGCGTGTGAGGATCTGCTAGACTCGAGATGGACGTGCCGAGAAGGGAAACGCCCGCGTTGGCGAAGCCGAATAGTGGGACGATAACGAATGCCACGGGCCGATGAAGGAAGTGTTCGAGCCGGTGCAGCGGGGATTCCGCGTCGCTAGCCTCCGGAGCGCCGGGCGAGAGTTTGATCGGTATCGTCAAGGCCAGCAGCACGCCCGCAAGCGTCGCGTGGATCCCCGAGGTGAACATGAGCACCCACAAGGCGACGCCAAGGGCGAGATAGAGCGTCAGCGTCTTCACGCCGGCTCGGTTGATCAAAAACAGGAGGGCGAGAACCGCGGCAGCTCCAGCAAGAGCCGCGAGATTGAGACCGCTTGTATAGAAGAGTGCGATGACAAGGACGGCGCCGAGGTCGTCGATAATGGCAAGCGCCGCCAGAAAGACTTTCAGCGACGCAGGAACTCGGTTCCCAAAGAGCGATAGCACTCCGAGCGCGAATGCAATGTCGGTAGCCGTCGGGATCGCCCAACCGCGGAGGTTTGCTGGCGCACCGGCATTGAAAGCCAGATATATGAGGGCTGGGGCGAGCATTCCGCCCGCCGCGGCGGCACCCGGAAGGAGCCGCCTGCTCCAGGTCGAGAGCTGGCCATCGAGCATCTCGCGCTTGATCTCCAGACCGACAAGCAGGAAGAACACGGCCATGAGGGCGTCATTGATCCAATGCTGCAAGCTCAGTGGTCCGATATAGAAGTGAAGGGCATGGAAATAGGCTTCCGCAAGCGGGGAATTTGCAACGGCAAGCGCCATCGCTGCGGCAGCCATAAGAACGAGGCCACCAGATGCCTCGCTATCAAGAAATCCGCGCAGAGTAGATTGAATGCGACCGGTCGCGATCGGCAAGGACATGGTTTCGCGCTCCCTTGTGGAAGGTTGATCTTTGTCTCCGTCGATTTCGGGAAGCCCGCGGCGCACGCAGCACACGCCATCTTGCAAGGGGTACACAAAAGCAGCACGGATTTCCAGAGCATACCCACGTCTCGCAACACTCGACAGCAGATGGGCATCCTGCCTCGATCAGCGCTTCTCGAAATAGCAAGATGAAACTGGACTACACGCGAGTTATCACCCTGGCGGACCTGCAATTCGCCAGGAGGCAGACCACAGAAAAAAGCCCGCTCCAGCGGGGGGAGCCAGGAGCGAGCCAGATGCCTTTGGCGTTTCGACCGCCTAAGGAAGCGATGCAGATTAAACTCACGCTCATGCGATGTAAATTATCGGCAGCTCCTATGGGTCCGAAAGCACCCTCGAGAGCTGATCCTCGATTGGCGCGGTCGTCGTTGAATCCCCTGACGGAAATGTGGGGCTGGGCTGCATGCCCTCATCCAACGCATCAAAGCGACGATGTCCGGCCCGACCTGAGCCTCCGTGCTTCGGCACGCCCGCGGTCTTGCCCACGTTCGACACGTTGCAATTGGGGGTGATCTTGGGGCGCGATGGCGCTAGTAAAGGACAACCCTGCCCCGTATCGCCGAGCCCCGACATGCCATCATCCTATCGATATTCCAAGCTCTTTCGCCGCTCCCGCGTCTTATGGGGCTCTTTCTCGCTTTGGCAGCCCAGGCTGGTGTTTTGGTGCGGGGCATTGGCAATCGGGGTGATCAGCGTCGGCTTTGCGAAGCTTGCGGACCTGGCGCAGAAGGGCTTCGGGTCTCTCACCTCGTCCGGTGAATGGGCCTTCCTGCTGCCACTTGCCCTGACCCCGCTTGGCTTCATGCTGTCGGCCTATCTGGCGGTGACGCTGTTTCCGAACTCGCAGGGCAGTGGCATTCCGCAGGCGATCGCCGCGCGACATCTGCGGGACGAGGAAGATCGGACGCGGCTGCTGTCGCTGAAGATCGCCTTCGGCAAGATTGTGCTGACGGTGCTCGGGTTGTTCTCTGGCGCCTCAATCGGCCGCGAGGGTCCGACCGTGCAGGTCGGCGCGTCGATCATGCTCGCCGTCGCCCGGTTCAGTGGCATGGCGCAGGCGCGCGGGCTGATCCTTGCAGGTTCAGCGGCGGGAATTGCAGCCGCCTTCAACACGCCGCTTGCTGGCATCGTCTTCGCGATCGAGGAAATGAGCCGGACCTACGAGTCTCGGGCGAACGGGCTGGTGCTCACGGCAGTCATCCTTTCCGGTCTCGCGGCACTCGGGCTTTCGGGCAGCTACAACTATTTCGGCATGGCATCGGCTTCCCCCACGGAGCTTCGCGACTGGGGGCTGGTTCTGATCTGCGGCATCGGCGGTGGTGCGCTCGGAGCGGCCTTCAGCGGCTTCGCGTTGCACTTCGGCCAGAAGATCCGCCGCTGGGCGCAACCACAGCCGCTGAAGCGCATGCTGGCGCTTGCGGCCATCTGCGGACTGGTGATCGCAGTCATCGGCGTGGCGTCCGGAGGCACGACTTTCGGCACCGGCTACGAGCAGGCGCGAGCTGCGGTCGAAGGCAATGCCCTGCCTCTGCTCTTCTTCGTTGAAAAGCTCGCCGCCAGCTTCCTGTCCATGCTGTCAGGTATTCCGGGCGGGATCTTCGCGCCGTCGCTCGCCGTCGGCGCCGGTTTCGGCAGCACCGTCGGTTCGCTGCTCGGCACCAGCATCGCGCTGGCGGCCATCCTCGGCATGGCCGGCTATTTCGCGGGCGTCGTGCAGGCCCCGATGACGGCCTTCGTCATCATCCTGGAAATGACCGGCGACCATCAGGCAGTCATCCCAATCATGGCGGTGTCGATGATCGGCTACGTGACGTCGCGGATCCTATCGCGCGAACCCCTCTACCACGGTCTTTCACGGGTCTTTATTGCGGCGGCGATCCGGGCGCGGCGTGTTGTCGAAAGGGAATCGGAGTAGCGTGCCTACACGGACGAGCGACGAACCTGCGCGGCTATCTCGCTGACCGGCATGCTCCCGGCGTCTAAACGCTTCGCGGGATGTGCTCGATCCGTCCACCGGTCTCGCGGGGTCGACGACGGGAGGCCTGACCAGTCGGTTGGCTTCGCGGACGTCAATTAGAAGGAGCACGGAATGAGACGAGCGGCAAGTTGTTCATGCGGCCAGCTTTCGATAATCGCCGACGGAGAGCCCGCCAAAATCTCCGTCTGCCATTGCCGGGCCTGCCAACGTCGCACTGGCAGCGCGTTCGGAGTGGCCGTCTTCTTCCAAGCGGATCAAATGGAGACTTCCGGAGCGTCGAGCAGCTACGTCCGGTCGGGCGATAGCGGGAGATCGATCGAGTTCAGGTTCTGCCCTGCATGCGGTTCGACGGTTTTCTGGATGCCGGAGTTCAGGAAAGGTCTCGTCGCGGTCGCTATGGGATGCTTCGCCGACCCCTCCTCGCTAGCGCCGACGCAAAGCGTCTACGGGGAAAGTCGCCTGGGGTGGGTATCGCTCGATTTCGGTTAGGCAAAGGCGCGTCGGCAGTGGGGCCTCTTTCTCCAGGCGATTTCCGAGGGCCGCCCTCTAGTTTGTGATTTCCTCGCGAGCGAGAAAACCATTAATATCCCGGCATGATATTTTCAGCCTCCGCGATAGGTTTGAAGCTGTTCGGGCTCGTGAGCCTTGCCTTCCATCGACGTCCTGAAGCGACGTCGACGGAAGCCAGCGAAAATGTTGTGGTAAGTCTCCTGCTCGACGAATGGTGCAGGCATTCGGCAACGAACCGAAACGATCCGAAGTCCTACGCCACCATCCGGAAGATCGTCGCGCTTCGTGCGGCGGGTAAGACCGTGGACGAAATCCGGTCCGAGATTTTCATGGAAGCCTAGGGAGGAACATTCACAGGTTCAATCTCGTGGATCATCAGACCGCCTCGATCAAGTGGGACACGTCATCATAGTCACGGGCCACAGCGCTCGAAGCCACATTCTACCAGCTCTTCTGCGTCGACGGTGCGAAGCTCTGCGCTACGCCGCCAGCAGGTGAAGATGGCGGCCATTCCCTTCAATGCTCACGTTCAAACGATCTGTCTTATGTCACACCGCTCCGGAGTCGCATCTTTGAAGCGACAGAATTTTCTTATGAAGTCACGAAATTGGCACAGTTTTTTTAGCAACATCGGGAGAATATGGCTCGCGAGCTATCAGTCGACGCCGTTGCGACCCAACACCTATCGCATCGACTCAACTTGCGAACCGCTCTCCTAGCGTGCTCCGCTGTTCATGTCACATCATGACATTTAAGAAGGACTATTCGCATGCCTCGATCGGGACGCCGGACTTCTGGCCTGACTGACGACGTCTATGAAGGCCTGGCGGGATTCCGGCTAGCCATGAGGCGTTTTTTGTCCTTCAGCGAGGCGGCCCTTGCCGAGGCGGGCGTCACGTCGCAGCAGTATCAGGCTCTCCTGGTCGTGCGCACGGCGCCGGGCTGGCAGATCAGGCTTCGCGACCTCGCCGAACAGATGCTCATGCAACACAACAGCGCCGTCCAGCTTGTGGATCGGATGTGCGCCGCAGGTCTCGCGGAGCGGATACCCGCAGAAAATGACAAGCGCAGCGTGCTGATCGGCCTGACGACGAAGGGCGAGCTGACACTTGAATCCCTGGCGAGGGTTCATGTTGAAGCAATG
>Ga0065165_1002869_pt1 | contig 13297 bp, 12 predicted proteins | sample AraplaMF_Cvi_mMF_FD_63813 | JGI IMG/M metagenome (GOLD analysis project Ga0065165, IMG submission 63813) | Arabidopsis root microbial communities from the University of North Carolina, USA - plate scrape MF_Cvi_mMF (version 2) (version 3) | ecosystem: Host-associated > Plants > Roots >...
CGCGATGTTGGGGTTCGCCTGCGGCTCACCCCAACCTACACTTGCGTCATGAACGACCTGTACCAAGCCGCGAAGCGCTGCCTCGACGCCACCGATCCGGCGGAGAAAGTGCGCCTGACGCACGCGGCCTGGAACGCCTTGCTGGCCGGCGAACTGCAGCCGGATCCGGCCTCGCCGGCGCCCGAACCCATCGGCGCGCCCGGCCGCCCCGAACGCCCGCTGCTGGTCCACGCCAGCAAGGTGCCCAGCCGCGGCCTCGGCAGCTCCGAAGGCCGCGCGGCGCTGGTGCATGCCGTGGCGCATATCGAATTCAACGCGATCAACCTGGCCTGGGACGCGGTCTACCGCTTCCGCGGCAAGCCCGGCGCCTACTACCGCGACTGGGCCAGCTGCGCCCACGACGAGGCGCGCCACTTCGACATGCTCAGCGAGCGCCTGGCGGAACTGGGCCACGCCTACGGCGATTTCGACGCGCACAACGGCCTGTGGGAAATGGCCGAGAAGACCGCGCATCACGACACCGCGCGCATGGCCCTGGTGCCGCGCGTGCTGGAAGCGCGCGGGCTGGACGTGACGCCCGGCATCATCGAGCGCCTGCGCGGCGCGGGCGACGAGCGCACCATCGCGATCCTGGAAGTGATCCTGCGCGAGGAAGTGGCGCACGTCGCCGCCGGCACGCGCTGGTTCCGCCACTGCTGCGAACGCGACGGGCTGGAGCCGCGCCAGGCCTTCCTGGATCTGCTGCGCGGCTACATGGGCCGCACGCCGCGCGGACCGTTCAACCGGCAGGCGCGGCTGGAAGCGGGCTTCGACGCCGAGGAAATGGACCGGCTGGCCGAACTGGCGCTGCTCGACTGAGCTGCCTGCGTTGCCGCGGCGAAGCGCGGACATGAAAAAGCCGGCGCTGGGCCGGCTTGATCATCGAATTGGTCGGGGTGACATGATTCGAACATGCGACTTCTACGTCCCGAACGTAGCGCTCTACCAGGCTGAGCTACACCCCGTGGGAGCCGCGTATCTTAATGACCCTCGGCGGACTTCGCAACAGGTCCGGAACATTCCGATTCCGCGCCGCGCCCGGCGAAGGGCCGCGCAGGCCTTCTGCTAACCTATGCGGCTACCGCCGCGCGCCATGGCGCCGGCAGCGTTTCCCTTTCGAAGCAGAGGATTTCATGGCGCTTACCCCGGCCCGCACCATGCCCGGTGTACTCGAGCTGCTGCCGCTCGACCAGATCGCGTTCCAGCGCATGCTCGACACGATCCGCCGCAACTACGAGCGCTTCGGTTTCCTGCCGGTGGAAACGCCGGTGATGGAGTTCTCCGAGGTGCTGCTGACCAAGACCGGTGGCGAGACCGAGCGCCAGGTGTATTTCGTGCAGTCCACCGGGTCGCTGGAGCAGGGCGAGAAGCCCGAGCTTGCCCTGCGCTTCGACCTCACCGTGCCGCTGGCCCGCTACGTGGCCGAGCACGAGCACGACCTGAGCTTCCCGTTCCGCCGCTACCAGATGCAGCGCGTGTACCGCGGCGAGCGTGCCCAGCGCGGCCGCTTCCGCGAGTTCTACCAGTGCGACATCGACGTGATCGGCAAGGACGGCCTGTCGGTGCGCTACGACGCCGAGCTGCCGGCGGTCATCTACAGCGTATTCCGCGAGCTGAACATCGGCGCGTTCACCATCCAGCTCAACAACCGCAAGCTGATGCGCGGCTTCTTCGAGAGCCTGGGCGTGAGCGACGCCGAGCAGCAGACCCTGGTGCTGCGCGAAGTGGACAAGCTGGACAAGCGCGGCGCCGACTACGTGCGCGAGACGCTCACCGGCGCAAGCTTCGGCCTGGCCGCCGACGTGGCCGAGAAGATCCTCGCCTTCGTGCAGGTGCGTTCCAGCTCGGTGCGCGAGGCGTTCGAGCAGCTCGACGCGCTCGGCGCGGGTCCGGAGTCGATGGAGCAGGGCCGTGCGGAGCTGAAGGAAGTGCTGGGCCTGATCCGCGACTTCGGCGTGCCGGAATCGCATTTCGCGCTGAACCTGTCGATCGCGCGCGGCCTGGACTACTACACCGGCACCGTCTACGAGACCACGCTCAACGACTACCCGCAGATCGGCTCGATCTGCTCCGGCGGCCGCTACGAGAACCTCGCCGGCCAGTACACCAAGTCGCGCCTGCCGGGCGTGGGCATCTCCATCGGCCTGACCCGCCTGTACTGGCAGCTGCGCGAAGCCGGCCTGGTCAGCACCGCGCGCAGCACGGTGGACGTGCTGGTCACGCAGATGGACGAGTCGCGCATGGCCGACTACCTGGCCGTGGCCAGCGAACTGCGCGGCGCCGGCATCGCCACCGAGGTGGTGCTGGAAGGCGGCAAGCTGGCCAGGCAGTTCAAGTACGCCGACCGCGCGGGCATCCGCTTCGTGCTGGTGCTGGGCGAGGACGAACTGGCCAAGGGCGTGGTCACGGTGAAGGACATGCGCCGCGAGGACCAGTTCGAAGTCGCCCGCGCGGAACTGATCAAGACGCTGCGCGTCGAGCTGGCGCAGGCCGAGATCGCGCCGTGATCCCGGCGCGGACGCCGTCGCCGATGGCGTCCGCGCGGTTCCTCTTGCCGCATCCCCATTCCCCATGAGACCAGCGCCCACCGGCGCGGAGCACACCTATGAGCCATATCCATGAGCGTGAGCAGATCCGACTCGATGGCAGCAGCCTCACTCGCGCGCAACTGGTTGCCGCCGCGCGCGAGCGCGTGCCGGTGGTGCTGGACGAGGCGCAGCTGGCGCGCGTGCAGCGCGCCGCGGATTTCCTCGCCGACAAGGTGAGCTGCGGCGAGCCGACCTACGGCGTCACCACCGGTTTCGGCAGCAACGCGGACAAGCTGCTGGGCGCGCATCGCCTGCGCGATGAGCTGCCCGGCGGCCACCCTGAAAAGCCGGAAGGCACGCTGCTGGAAGAACTGCAGCACAACCTCATCACCACCCATGCCGTGTGCGTGGGCAAGCCGTTCGCCGAGGACGTGGTGCGCGCCATGCTGGTGATCCGCATCAATACCTTGATGCGCGGCCATTCGGGCATCCGCGTGGAAACCCTGCGCGCGCTGGCCGCGCTGCTCAACAGCGGCGTGGTGCCGGTGGTGCCGGAGAAGGGCTCGGTCGGCGCCAGCGGCGATCTCGCCCCGCTGTCGCACCTGGCCATCGTGCTGCTCGGCGGCGGCGAAGCGTTCTACCAGGGTGAGCGCCTGCCTGGCGCCGAAGCGCTGGAGCGCGCGGGCCTGGTGCCGATCCGCCTGTCCTTCAAGGAAGGCCTGGCGCTGAACAACGGCACCGCGCAGATGCTGGCCACCGCCGCGCTGGCGCTGGACACGCTGGAATACCTGCTGGACACCGCGGACCTGGCCGCCGCCATGACGCTGGACGCCTTCGCCGGCCGCAGCGGCGCGCTGCGCCCGGAAGTGCACGCGCTGCGCCCGCATCCCGGCCAGGTGGAAGCCGCCGGGCACGTGCGCGAGCTGCTGACCGAAAGCACGCTGGTGGATATTCCTTACCACCTGGTGCCGCGCTTCAAGCAGTGGGCTTCCGATGCGTGGACGGCGCCGGAAGACCAGGCGCTCAGCTTCGACATCGGCTGGGACTGGGTGCCGGCCAATCAGCGCCACGGCCGCGAGGCCTTCTACAGCCGCTTCCTGCCGTTCAAGGGCGGCAAGAAGCACCAGCCGCAGGACGCCTATTGCCTGCGCTGCATGCCGCAGGTGCATGGCGCGGTGCGCGATGCCTGGGCGCAGGCCTGCCGCGTGATCGATATCGAGCTCAATGCGGTGACCGACAATCCGCTGATCTTCCCGGACGCGGAGGGTGCGCAGTTCATCGAGGAGCAGGTGATTTCGGCGGGCCATTTCCATGGGATGCCGCTGGCGCTGGCGATGAGCTACGTCAAGGCCGCGATTCCGGTGCTGGCTTCGATTTCCGAGCGCCGGCTCAACAAGCTGGTGGATCCGGCGACCAACGACGGGCTGCCGGCGTTTCTTACCGGCAACGAGGACGGTACCGACTCGGGCTTCATGATCGTGCAGTACACGGCGGCGGCGCTGGTCAACGATCTGGCGACGCGGGCGCATCCGGCCAGCGTCTACTCGGTGCCGACGAGTGCCAATGCCGAGGATCATGTCTCCATGGGCGCCAATGAGGCGCGGCATGTGCTGGAGATGCTGGATGATCTCAGCCATGTGATTGCGTTGGAGTTGTATACGGCGGCGCAGGCGCTGGATTTGCGCCAGGCGATGTTGAATGCCGCGCGGCGGTTGGCGGCGCGTGGCGACTGGAGGGCGCTGGCGGCCAAGGTGGCGAATGCGCCGCGGGAGGATCATGCGCATTACGCGCAGTTTGCTGCGGAGGTGCAGCAGTTGACCTCGGCCTTGGCCGGGGTGGGGGATTTCCACGCGGGGGAGGCGGTGCGCAAGGCGCACGATGTGTTGCGTGGGCACATTGGGTTTATGTCGCGTGATCGCGCGATGGATGGGGATGTGCGCACGGTGTGCGAGCTGGTGCAGCGGCGCGCTGTCGGCTGAATGCTCGTCGTCCTGGCGTAGGCCTCCCTACTCGTCATCCCGGCGTCGGCCGGGATCCAGTAGCGACTAGGTGAGGTTGTCGCGACTTGGCCGCTTATGCAGCGGGCATTCCGTGCGCCTGCCGGCGCCCGGGTCACTTTCTCTTTGCTGGCTCAAAGAGAAAGTAACCAAAGAGAAATAGCCTTAGAGCAAAGGCTCGCGACGCGACTAGAAGGAGCAGTGGGCGGCTGCGGTAGTCTGATTAACCTGGGTCTACACGAAACCACAGTGCGTTTACGTAGCGGGTGCTTCAACGTGCCGTTGCCGAGAGGACGTTCAGCGACCGGGGCCAGCTTTTGCTTTTCGTTCCTGCCTGCCTCACGACATCACCCCTCTCCCCTCCGGGGAGAGGGCAGGGTGAGGGGCCAAGGCTTGCGGCAACACGCATCGAGCCAAAGCCCTTTATCTGACGCCAGCCGCGCGCCGCATATGCCGCGCCGCCCATGCGAGCCACACCAGAATCAAGCCGATCGTCAGCTTCTGCATCAGCCCATGCGGCAGGTCGCGCAGGAATACGTGGGACCACAGCACCACGGTCGCGAGCCACGCCACGATCCATCCCGCCGTGCTGCCTGTGCGCAGCAGGGCATCGCGTCGCCAGCGTGCATTCAACAGCAGCATCCCGAAACTCAGCCACAGAAACGTGGCCTGCGCGGCGAGGCCGTGAATCAGGCGTGCCGGTTGTTCGTACGGTGAGCCGAGGAATAGCTCGGTGAGTGCGACGACGGGCAGGGCCAGGCCGGCGCCTGCGAACAGCGTCGAGGCCAGGCGGCTGCGCAGTGGTGGCGATGTTGCGCGGTATCCGCCCAAGGCAAAGCCCAGCAGGCCGGCCGAGATCAGGTAATACGCCAGGCGCACGTAGGCGCCGCCGGGACCGGTGAGATAGAAGCTGAGGGGGATGGCGATGGGGTCGAGGTCGTGCCGCCAGAACTGGGCGGCGCCGCAGACCAGGGCGAAGACGGTGGTGGTGAGCAGGAGGAGATGGGCGGTCGGGGCGACGGGGCGCGTGTCGGTCATGGGGCGCGTTGGGGCGGAAAGTCGCGGATTGTAGGCCTTGGGCGGGTGAAGCGGTCGTTGCGGGTGTGGCGGTCCGGGTGGGCAATAAGCCCCGGGTAGCGGGCTTGCTGCAAGCGCACAAGCGGGTTATAGTCTGCTCCACTGTATTAACGCGTTAGTACATTATGAAGCGTCGATCGCTGGATCCCGAACTGCCTGCCGAGTCCGCCGAGCTCAGTCTGAGCGAGGCCTTGCTGTCGTTGAAGAACACCGAGGAGATGAGCGCCTTCCTGCGCGACCTGTGCACGCCGGCCGAGCTGGAAGTGCTGGTGGATCGCTGGCGGGTGGTGCCGTATCTGCTGGACGAGGTGCCGTACCGGGAGATCCACGAGCGCACGGCGGTGAGCATCACCACCATCGGGCGCGTGGCGCGCTTCCTCAACCAGGGCAATGGCGGCTATCTCGCCGCCGCGGCCCGTGCGTCGCGCCGCCGGGCGGCGAAGAAGGGGCGTGCATGAAACCGCGTGACCGCCTGCGTATCGCCATGCAGAAATCCGGCCGGCTGACCGAGCCGGCGCTGGACCTGCTCAACCGCTGCGGCCTCAGCTTCCGCCAGAGCCGCGACAAGCTGTTCCTGTTCGGCGAAGGCGAGCCGGTCGACCTGCTGCTGGTCCGCGACGACGACATCCCGGGGCTGATCGCCCAGGGCGTGTGCGACCTCGGCATCGTCGGCCGCAACGTGCTCAGCGAGTACTCGCTTACCGACGGGCGCGAGACCGAACCGCTGGCCGAATGGCGGCCGCTCGGCTTCGGCCGCTGCCGGCTGTCGATCGCGGTGCCGCAAGAGATGAACTACGAGCAGCCGCCGCAGCTGGCCGGGCTGCGCATCGCCACCTCGTATCCGGGACTGCTGCGCGACTGGCTGCGCCGCAGCGGCGTCGACGCCGGCGTGGTGACCCTGGCCGGTTCGGTCGAGATCGCGCCGCGGCTGGGCACGGCCGACCTGATCTGCGATCTGGTGCAGAGCGGCGGCACCCTGGTCGCCAACCAGCTGCGCGAGGCCGACGTGCTGCTGGAAAGCGAGGCGGTGCTGGCCGGCCCCAAGGTGCTGCCCACCGACGAGCGCGGCGACATGATCGAGCTGCTGCTTAAGCGCCTCGACGGCGTGATGCAGGTGCGCGAGTCGCGCCTGCTGCTGCTGCAGACCTCGCGCCAGCACCTGGACGCGGTGACCCGCCTGCTGCCGGGCGGCCCGCAGCCGACCCTGCTGCCGGTGGCGGGGCAGCCGGACCAGCTGATGCTGCAGGCGCTGTGCGCGGGCGAGGTGAGCTGGCGGCAGCTGGAAGAGATCAAGAAGGCCGGCGCGCGCGAGATGTTCGTGCTGCCGGTGGAGAAGATGCTGGCATGAAACGACTGGACTGGAATGCGCTCGATCCCGCGGCGCAGGTGCAGGCACTGGCCCGTCCCGCGCAGTCGCGCGCGGAGGAACTGCGCCGCGGCGTCGAGGCGATCGTCGCCAAGGTGCGCGCCGAAGGCGATGCCGCCTTGCGCGAGCTGAGCGCGAAGTACGACCGCTGCGCGATCGAGGCGATCGAGGTGACAGCGGAGGAATTCGCCGCCGCCGAAGCGGCGCTCGCACCGGAGCTCAAGGCCGCCATCGAAGAAGCCGCCGCGCGCATCGCGGCCTTCCATCGCGAGTCTGCGCCGCGACCCGTCGCCGTGGACACCGCCCCGGGCGTGCGCGTCGAACGCGTGCTGCGTCCGATCGCCAAAGTCGGCCTGTACGTGCCGGCCGGCAGCGCGCCGCTGCCGTCGACCGCGCTGATGCTCGGCGTGCCGGCGGGCATCGCCGGCTGCCGCGAGATCGTGCTGTGCTCGCCCGCGCGCGCGGACGGCCGCTGCGACGAGGCGGTGCTGTATGCCGCGCGCGTCACCGGCGTGCACCGCGTGTTCAAGCTGGGCGGCGCGCAGGCGATCGCCGCCATGGCCTATGGCACGGAAACCGTGCCGCGCTGCGACAAGCTGTTCGGCCCCGGCAATGCCTGGGTCACCGAGGCCAAGCTGCAAGTATCCGGCGACCCGGACGGCGCCGCGATCGATATGCCGGCCGGTCCTTCGGAAGTGCTGGTGATCGCCGACGGCCAGGCCGATCCGGAATTCGTCGCCGCCGACCTGCTGTCGCAGGCGGAGCATGGCCCCGACTCGCAGGTGATCCTGCTCAGTCCCTCCGATGCGCTGCTGGACCGCGTGGCGGTGGAAGTCGACAACCAGTGCGCGGCCTTGCCGCGGGCGGACATCGCGACGCAGGCGCTGGCGCAGAGCCGCCTGATCCTGGTCGATTCGCTGGAACAGGCGGTGGCGGTAAGCAACCGCTACGCGCCGGAGCACCTGATCCTGCAGGTGGCCGCGCCGCGCGCGCTGCTGGACGGCATCGACAGCGCCGGCTCGATCTTCCTCGGCGCCTGGACGCCGGAATCGGTGGGCGACTACTGCAGCGGCAGCAACCACGTGCTGCCCACCTACGGCTATGCGCGCAGCTACAGCGGCGTGTCGGTGGCCAGTTTCCAGAAGCAGATCACCGTGCAGGAACTGAGCGCCGACGGCCTGCGCGCGATCGGCCCCTGCACCGCGACCCTGGCCGCCGCCGAGCAACTGGAAGCGCACCGCCGCGCGGTGACGCTGCGCCTGGCCGCGCTGGAGGCGAAGGCATGAGCGTGCTCGATCTGGCGCGTCCGGAGATCCGCGCCATGCAGCCGTATTCCTCAGCGCGCATGGAAGCCAGCGGCGGCGCCATCCTGCTCAATGCGAACGAATCGGCCTGGGCGCCGGCGGGCGCGGCGGGGCAGGGCTGCAACCGCTATCCCGATCCGCAGCCGGCCGCGCTGCTGCAGGCGCTGGCCCAGCTCTACGGCGTGCGCGAGGAGCAACTGCTGGTCGGCCGCGGCAGCGACGAGGCGATCGACCTGCTGGTGCGCGCGTTCTGCCGCGCGGGGCGCGACGCCATCGCGATCCAGCCGCCGACCTTCGGCATGTACTCGGTGTGCGCGCGCATCCAGGACGCGGGCATCGTGGAGGTGCCGCTCGCCGCCGATTTCACGGTGGATGCCGACGCTCTGCTGGCCGCCATCACGCCGGCGGTGAAGCTGGTCTTCGTCTGCACGCCGAACAATCCCACCGGACAGCCGGTGCCGCGCGCCACCATCGAGCGCCTGGCGCGCGAGCTGGCCGGCCGCGCGCTGCTGGTGGTGGACGAGGCCTATGTCGAATTCGCCGATGGCGGCAGCGTGGCGGAGCTGATCGACACTTACGACAACCTCGCCGTGCTGCGCACCTTGTCCAAGGCCTGGGCGCTGGCCGGCGCGCGCGTCGGTACGCTGCTGGCAAATGCCGAGGTGATCGCCCTGTTGCGTCGGATCATTCCGCCGTATCCGCTGCCGCTGCCTTGCGTGACGGCGGCGCTGGACGGCCTGTCGGTGCCGGGCCAGGCGGAAGCGGCCGGACATATCCGCATCGTGCGTGAAGAGCGCAGCCGCATGGCCGCCGCGCTGGCCGCCGTGCCGGGCGTGCGCGAGGTGCTGCCTTCGCAGGCGAATTTCCTTGCCGTGCGCTTCGACGATGCCGGCGGCGCCTATCAGCGCCTGTTCGCGGCCGGGATCGTGGTCCGCGACGTACGGCGTTATCCGAATCTTGCCGATGCCTTGCGCATTACCCTGGGTACTCCGGCGGAGAATACGCGTGTGCTCGAAGTGCTGAATGGAGGACGCGTATGAGCCGCAAGATGCTTTTCGTCGACCGCGACGGCTGCCTGATCGAGGAACCGGCCGACGAACAGATCGACAGCTACGAGAAACTCGCCCTGCTGCCCGGCGTGATCGCCGCGCTGCAGCGCTGCGTGGCCGCCGGCTACGAGCTGGTGATGGTCACCAACCAGGACGGCCTGGGCACCGACAGCTTCCCCGAGGCGCATTTCACCGGCCCGCACGAGCTGCTGATGCGCATCCTGTCCTCGCAGGGCATCCGCTTCCGCGAAGTGCTGATCGACCGCAGCTTCCCGCGCGACGGGCTGGACACGCGCAAGCCCGGTGTCGGCATGCTGCGCCATTACCTGGCCGACGACAGCTGGAGCCGCGGCCTCTCGGCCATGGTGGGCGACCGCCAGACCGACCTGCAGTTCGCCGCCAACATGGGCGTGCGCGGCTTCCTGGTCGGGCCCAAGGGCCAGTCGTGGGAAGAGATCGCGCACCAGCTGCTGGATGCGCCGCGCACCGCCACGGTCGTGCGCAACACCAAGGAAACCCGCATCACGGTAAGCGTGGACCTGGACCGCGTGGCCGAGCCCAAGGCCCGCACCGGCTTGGGCTTCTTCGACCACATGCTGGAGCAGATCGGCAAGCACGGCGGCTTCGCGCTGGAACTTGAGTGCGACGGCGACACGCATATCGACGAGCACCACACCATCGAGGACTGCGCATTGGCCCTGGGGCAGGCGTTGCGGCAGGCGCTGGGCGACAAGCGTGGCATCGGCCGCTACGGCTTCGTGCTGCCGATGGACGAATCGGAAGCCAGCGCGGCGCTGGATCTTTCGGGCCGCCCGTACTTCGTGTTCGACGGCAATTTCCCGCGCGAACGCGTGGGCGAGGTGCCGACCGAGCTGGTGCCGCATTTCTTCCGCTCGCTGTGCGAGACCCTGGGCGCGAACCTGCACCTGAGCGTCTACGGCGAGAACGCGCACCACATGGTCGAGGCCTGCTTCAAGGCGGTGGCGCGCGCCCTGCGCGACGCCATCCGCCGCGAGGGCAGCGAGCTGCCCAGCACCAAGGGAGCGCTGTAATGGCCGTGGTGCTGGTCGATGCGGGCGGCACCAATATCGGCTCGGTGCGCTACGCCCTGCAGCGGCTGGGCGCGGATGCGGCGCTCACCGCCGATGCGCAGGCGATCCGCGCCGCCGACAAGGTGATCCTGCCCGGCGTCGGCGCCGCCGGCCCCGGCATGGCGCGCCTGCGCGAGCTGGGGCTGGTGGAGCTGATGCGCTCGCTCACCCAGCCGGTGCTGGGCGTGTGCCTGGGGATGCAATTGCTGTTCGAGCGCTCGGAAGAAGGCGATACCGAGTGCCTGGGCGTGATCCCCGGCGCGGCGCGCCGTTTCGCCGACACGCCGGAGCTGCGCGTGCCGCACATGGGCTGGAACAAGCTGCGCGTCGAGCGCGGGCATCCGCTGGTGGCCGGGCTCGGGAACGGACCGGGGCACGAAGGCTGGGCCTACTTCGTGCACAGCTACGCCTTGCCGCCGGGCGAGCACACGCTGGCCAGCGCCGATTTCGGCGGTGCGTTCTCGGCCGTCGTCGCGCGCGGCAATTTCCACGGCATGCAATTCCACCCCGAGCGTTCCGCCGCCGTCGGCGCCAGGCTCCTGCAGAACTTCCTCGAACTATGAGCTTTACCGTCATCCCCGCCATCGATCTGCGCGCCGGCCGCGTGGTGCGCCTGCGCCAGGGCGACTACGCCCAGCAGACCACCTATGAGTTCGAGCCGCGCGCGCTGGCCCTGCGCTACGCCGGCGCGGGCGCCATGTGGCTGCATGTGGTGGACCTGGACGGGGCCCGTTCCGGCAGCCTGGACAACCTGCGCGTGATCGAGGCGATCGCCCGCGACGGCATGCACGTGCAGGCCGGCGGCGGCGTGCGCGGCGAGGACGATCTGCGCCGCCTGTTCGATGCCGGCGTGGCGCGCGTGGTGCTCGGCAGCGTGGCCATCCGCGAGCCCGAACGGGTCGGCGGCTGGCTGCACGAGTACGGCGCGGAGCGGTTCACCATCGCGCTGGACACGCGCCGCATCGACGGGCGCTGGGCCCTGCCCAGCGCCGGCTGGACCGAACTGGAAGCCCGCTCGCTGGACGAACTGGCACCCTGGTACGCCGAGCGCGGCGCCCAGCAGCTGCTGTGCACCGACATCGACCGCGACGGCATGCTGGCCGGGTTCAACCTGGAGCTTTACCGCGAGCTCGCGCGCAGCGTGCCGGCGCTGGCCGTGCAGGCTTCCGGCGGCGTGCGCTCCATAGAAGACATCGTGGCGGCGCGTGACGCGGGCGCGCAGGGCGTGATCCTGGGCCGCGCCCTGCTGGAAGGCCGCTTCACCATCGAGGAGGCATTGGCATGCTGAGCCGCCGCATCATTCCCTGCCTGGACGTGCGCGACGGCAAGGTGGTCAAGGGCGTGCGCTTCCGCGACCACGTGGTGATGGGCGAGATCGTCGAGCTGGCCATGCGCTACCGCGACGAAGGCGCCGACGAACTGGTGTTCTACGACATCACCGCCAGCCCGGAAGGGCGCAGCGTGGACCGCGGCTGGGTCGAGCGCGTGGCGCGCGAGATCGACATCCCGTTCTGCGTGGCCGGCGGCATCCGCAGCGTGGAAGAAGCGCGCACCGTGCTGCACGCCGGCGCCGACAAGATCTCGGTCAACTCGCCCGCGCTGGAACGGCCCGCGCTGATCGGCGAACTGGCCGATGCATTCGGTGTGCAATGCGTGGTGGTCGGCGTTGACAGCCTGCGCGACGCCGACGGCGAATGGCGCGTGCGCCAGTACACCGGCGACCCGGGCAAGACCCAGGCCCTGGCGCGGCGCACGCTGGACTGGATCGAGGAGGCCCAGCACCTGGGCGCCGGTGAGATCGTGCTCAATTGCATGGGCAGCGACGGCGTGCGCGAAGGCTACGACCTGGAGCAGCTGCACGCCGCACGCAGGTTGTGCCGCGTGCCGCTGGTGGCCTCCGGCGGCGCGGGTGCGCCGGAGCATTTCCGCGATGCGTTCGCGGTGGCCGACGTGGACGGCGCATTGGCGGCCAGCGTGTTCCACAGCGGCACGATCGCCATTCCCGCGCTCAAGCACTACCTGCGTGGCGCGGGCATTGCGACACGTCTCTGACCGGAATCGACCATGACCGACTTCAACACCGACTTCGCGCGACTGGACTGGAGCAAGGGCGACGGCCTGCTGCCCGCGGTGGTGCAGCACTGGCTGACCGGCGAGGTGCTGATGCTCGGCTATATGAATGCCGAGGCTTTGGCGAAGACGCGGGATTCCGGCCAGGTCACGTTCTTCAGCCGCAGCAAGCAGCGTTTGTGGACCAAGGGCCAGAGCTCGGGACACGTGCTGGCGTTGAAGTCGCTGCGCGTGGATTGCGACGCAGACACGCTGCTGGTGCAGGCGGAACCGCAGGGACCGACTTGCCATCTCGGCACGTCGAGCTGCTTCGGCGAGCAGGTGGGGGTGGCGCCGCCGTTGGGCTTTCTGGCCGTGCTCGACCGGTTGGTGGAGCGGCGCCACGCTGAGCGCCCGGAGGGCAGCTACACCACGCGTCTGTTTGAGGGTGGTATTCGCCGTATGGCGCAGAAGGTGGGTGAGGAGGGGGTGGAGACCGCTCTCGCTGCGGTGGCGCAGGATGATGAGGCGTTGCTCGGCGAGGCCGCTGATCTGGTGTTCCACTTGATGGTGGTGCTGCGCGCGCGTGGCCTCGGCATGCGTGAGGTGTGCCGTGTGCTGGAGGCGCGGCATAGCCAGCGCCACTAAGGGGTTGGTGGAGTCCTTGCTCGTCATCCCGGCGTAGGCCGGGATCCAGTAGCGACTAGGTGTGGTTGTCGCGATTTGGCCGCTTATGCAGCGGGCATTCCGTGCGCCTGCCGGCGCCCGGGTCACTTTCTCTTTGCTGGCCCAAAGAG
>Ga0065165_1002870_pt1 | contig 13296 bp, 6 predicted proteins | sample AraplaMF_Cvi_mMF_FD_63813 | JGI IMG/M metagenome (GOLD analysis project Ga0065165, IMG submission 63813) | Arabidopsis root microbial communities from the University of North Carolina, USA - plate scrape MF_Cvi_mMF (version 2) (version 3) | ecosystem: Host-associated > Plants > Roots > Endosphere...
CAGGTCTTCGAGGGGAATCAGCGCCAGGGGCGAGGCCGCGCGCAGGGTCATGGCGATGGCCGCGCGCGCCGGTGAAAGGCCGCGCCGCGCGGCGGCGCGATCGAGCGCGGCGGCCTCGCGCCGCCGCGCGGCGTGGGCACGGCGCTGCGCGCCGGCGGGCCATTGCTGTGCACGCGCCAGCACGTCGAGGTCCACGCCGTCGCGCCAGCCGGCCAGCGGCGGCAGGTCGTGGGTGGTGCTCATCGCCACCGCGCCGCGGCGCCATTGCGCGGGGTCGATGAAGCGGCCGCGCGCATCGCGGGTGAACAGCAGCACGTCCAGGCCCAGCACGCCGTGCCGGGCCAGCGTGGCGCGCAGGCCGGCGGGCACGGTGCCGAGGTCTTCGCCGATCACCACGCAGCGGTGGCGCCACGATTCCAGCGCCAGCAGGCCGAGCAGCTCGCGCAGCGGATAGCGCACGTAGCCGCCTTCGTTCGCGTCGAGGCCGGCAGGAATGAGCCAGGCGCGCGACCAGCCGAGGATATGGTCGATGCGCACGCCGCCGCCGCGCGACATCGCCGCGCGCAGCAGGTCGATCAGCGGGCGGTAGCCGCTGGCGCGCAGGCCTTGCGGCGCGTAGGCGGCGAGGCCCCAGGCCTGGCCCTGCGCATTGAAGGCGTCCGGTGGCGCGCCGAGTTGCGCGCCTTGCATCAGCAGGTCGCGGGATTGCCAGGCTTCGCCGCCGCCCGGCTGGAAACCTGCCGCGATATCCCACACCAGCCCCAGGCGCTGCCCCGCCTGCCGCGCCTGCGCGTGTGCATGCGCCCAGCAGGTGGCGGCCAGCCATTGCAGGAAGCACTCGAAGGCGATGCGCGGCGGATGCGCGCGGGCGAAGGCGCGCACGGCGGCATCGAGGCCGCGCGGGTCGCGCCCGCTGCGCCCATCGGGGGTGCCGTCCCGTTCGAGCTGCCAGCGTTGATAGGCGGCGAAGCCGGCGTAGGCGCGCAGCGCGGCGCCGCCCTGGCGCACGAACCGGCGCAGCCCGGCCAGCGCGGGTTCGCGTTCGCCATGGCGTTCGAACAACTGCCACCACACGCGATGGCGCAGCGCGTACTGCGCGGGCCAGTCGATAAGGCGCGCCCGTTCGGCGCGCGCCCAGGCTTCGGCGGCGCCGGCGTGCCGGATGGCATCGTGCAAGGCGCTTTCGCCGAAGACGGTGGCCGGATCGATCTGCAGCCAGTCCAGCCACGCGCGATGCGACGGCGCATAAGGACTGTGCAGCCCGGTCACCGGAGCGGCCGCGTGCAGCGGACTCAAAGCCAGCGCATCGCCGCCGGCCGCGCCGACCCGGGTGCCCAGTTCGCCGACGGCGCGGCTGTCGCCCAGGCCGCCATCGCCGCTGCGCCGCAGGCTGTACACCTGCGACGCCAGACCCCACAGGCGCGGCGGGCGGCCGGCGAGATCGGCCGGGCCGAAGCAGCGCGGTGGCGCCACCGCGAGCGTCAGCGTGCGGGCACCGCACCGCCAGCTGTAATAGCCGGGCGTCGACGGTGCGCAGCCGTCCTTCAATGCCATGCGGCGGCCTGCCTCGTCCACGGCATGCCGCGCGCCGCCGCCAGGCAGTTCGCCGCCGATGGGAAGCACAAGACAAGGCTCTTCATGCGCGTCGATCGGAGGCAGTGCATGCAGCAGTCCTTCCAGCGTACGGTCGGAGAGACGGCATGGCTTGCCCTGCGCATCGGTCCAGCGCACCCGGATGCCGGCCGCCGCCGCCCGTGCCTGCAGGCCGTCACGCGGCATGGCCGGGTCCATGCCAGGCACCGAAACTGCCGGGCGGCAGGCCATCGCCGGATGCGGCGCCATGCGCGTCTTCCCCATGCACGCGGCGGCTGCCATCGGGCGCGGCGAAAGCGACCGCGCGCTCGCCGAGATTGAACGCCAGCGTCCACAGCGAACCATCGGCAAGCTCCCAGCGTGCCGCCAGCGCGGCTTCGCCCAGGCGTTCGCAGCCGAGCGCGCGGCAAGGTTCCAGCCGTGGCACCAGTACGCGCAGGCGCAGCTCCAGCAGGCCGCGGAACCATGCACGCGCGGCCGCCGCAGCGCCGGCATCGTCCACGCGCGGCACCGAAGCCTCGAACGTCGCCCGCGCATTCGGGTCGGGAATCCGCGCCCGCTGCTGCGCCGACGCATACGCGCTGAACGCGGCGAACTCCGCGCGCCGGCCCTCGCGCACTTTCGCGCCCAGCTCCGCCGGATGGCTGGTGAAGTACAGGAACGGCGTGGCGCAGCCCCATTCGTCGCCCATGAAGAACAGCGGCACCATCGGGCTCAGCGCCACCAGCGCCATCGCCACCCGCCAGCGCGCCGGCGGCACCAGCGCGCTCAGCCGTTCACCCAGTGCGCGGTTGCCGATCTGGTCGTGGTTCTGCAGGAACAGCACGAACGACGTCGGCGCCAGGTCGCCGCTGGGCTGGCCGCGGCGGCGGCCGTGGCGGTCGCGCTGGCCCTGGAAGGCGAAGCCTTCGGACAGCACCCGGGCGAGCCGGCCCAGCGGATCGCGTGCATAGTCGGCGTAGTAGCCCTCGTGTTCGCCGGTCAGCAGCACGTGCAGCGCGTTGTGGCCGTCGTCGTTCCATTGCGCGCGGGCCGCGCCGCGCAGCAGGCCGGCGTCGTTGCGCTCGTTTTCCAGCACGAGATGCACGTGGCGGCCGCGCGGCAGGCGCTCGCGCACGGCCTGTGCCAGCCGCGGCACAAAGGTGGGCGAGGCGATCGCATGCACCGCATCCAGGCGCAAGCCGTCCAGGCGGAACTCCTCCAGCCACATCAGCGCGTTGTCGATAAAGAAGCGGCGCACCTGTGCGCGGCGGAAATCGATGGCCGCGCCCCAGGGCGTGGCCTGGTCGCCGCGGAAGAATGCGGGTGCATAGGCGTGCAGATAGTTGCCGTGCGGGCCGAAGTGGTTGTAGACCACGTCGAGCAGAACCATCAGGCCCAGTCCGTGCGCGGCGTCGACCAGGGCCTTGAGCGCGTCCGGCGTGCCGTACGAGGACTCCGGCGCATACGGCAGCACGCCGTCGTAGCCCCAGTTGCGCTGGCCGGGAAATTCGCCCACCGGCATCAGTTCGATCGCGGTATAGCCGGCGGCGCGGATCGACGCCAGGCGCTCGCGCACGCCGTCGTAGCCGCCGAGGCAGCCCACGTGCAGTTCGCAGATGACGGCTTCTTTCCACGGCCGGCCGGCCCAATCGGGATGGCGCCATGGATAGTGCGGATCGACCACCACGCTATAGCCGTCCACATCGCCTTGCTGGCGGCGCGAAGCCGGGTCCGGCACTTCGCTGGCGCCATCGATGCGATAGCGGTACGCGGTACCCGCGGGCACGTCGAGCAGCAGTTCGAACTCGCCGTGCGGCTTTGCGCGCATCGCGTGCGCTTGCGCTCCGATTATCAGCTCCACGCGCCGCGCCGCCGGCGCCCACAGGCGAAAGCGCACGCCGCGCCCGGTGAGGATGGCGCCGTAGCGGCAGGCCTGCGCCGCCATCTCAATCGCCTTCGGCGCGCAGGATCACCGTGGCCAGCGGCGGCAGCAGCAGCGATAGCGAATGGGCGTGGCCGTGGCTGGGCACCGGCTCGCTCGCCAGCATGCCGCCGTTGCCCAGGTTGCTGCCGCCATAGGCGGCGCTGTCGGTATTGCACAGCTCGCGCCAGGTGCCGGCATGCGGCACGCCGACGCGGTAGCCGTGGCGCGGCACCGGGGTGAAGTTGCATACCGCCAGCAGCGGCGGCGCCTGGTGCTGGCCGAAGCGCAGGAAGGCGTAGACCGACTGCGCCGTATCGTCGGCCACCACCCACGAGAAGCCGCGCGGATGATCGTCGTTCTCGTGCAGTGCCGGTTCCACCACCAGCAGGCGGTTGAGGTCGGCGAGCAGGCGGCGCACGCCTTCGTGCAGCGGATACCGCAGCAGGCTCCAGTCGAGCGCGCCATCGTGGCTCCATTCCCAGGGGCTGGCGAATTCGCCGCCCATGAACAGCAGTTTCTTGCCGGGATGCGCCCACATGAAGCCGTAATACGCGCGCAGGTTGGCGAAGCGCTGCCATTCGTCGCCGGGCATGCGCTGCAGCAGCGAGCCTTTGCCATGCACCACTTCGTCGTGCGAGAGGGCCAGGATGAAGCGCTCGGCGAACGCGTAGGTCATGCCGAAGGTGAGCTCGTGATGGTGATGCCGGCGATGGATCGGATCGCGCTTCATGTAGCCGAGCGTGTCGTGCATCCAGCCCATGTTCCATTTGTAGGCGAAGCCCAGGCCGCCGTCGCTGGCGCTGCCGGTCACGCCGGGCCAGGCGGTGGACTCTTCCGCGATCAGCATCGCGCCGGGGCAGTGCTCGGCCACGCGCCGGTTGAGATGGCGCAGGAAGCCGATCGCTTCCAGGTTTTCGCGGCCGCCTTGATGATTGGGAATCCATTCGCCCTCGCGGCGGCTGTAGTCGCGGTAGAGCATGCTGGCCACCGCATCCACGCGCAGGCCGTCGACGTGGAAACGCTCCAGCCATTCCAGCGCATTGCCGAGCAGGAACTGGCTGACCTCGCGGCGGCCGTAGTTGTAGATCAGCGTGTGCCAGTCGTGATGGAAGCCTTCGCGCGGATCGGCATGCTCGTACAGCGCGGTGCCGTCGAAGCGCTGCAGGCCGTGGGCGTCGTCGGGGAAGTGCGCGGCGACCCAGTCCACGATCACGCCGATGCCGGCGACGTGGCAGGAGTCGACGAAGCGCGCGAAGTCGTCCGGACTGCCCAGGCGCGCGGTGGGCGCATACAGGCCCACCGGCTGATAGCCCCAGGAGCCGCCGAACGGATGCTCGCTCACCGGCAGCAGCTCGATATGGGTGAAGCCCAGCTCCTGCACGTAGGGAATCAGTTCGCGCGCCAGGCGCGGCCAGTCGTAGCCGGAGCCGTCCTCGGCGCGGCGCCAGGAGCCGGCGTGCACTTCGTAGATCGACAGCGGCGCGTCGCGCCGCGCATGCCGCGTGCGGCGTTCCATCCAGTGCGCGTCGTGCCATTTGACCCGCAGCGGCGCGGCCACCACCGAGGCGGAGGCGGGCGGGTGTTCCATCTGGCGCGCATACGGATCGGCCTTCAGCGGCAGCAGGCGGCCATGGCGGTCCAGCAGTTCGTACTTGTAGCGCGCGCCGGGCACGACGCCGGGCAGGAAGATTTCCCACACGCCGGCGGCGTGGCGGCAGCGCATGGGATGGCGGCGGCCGTCCCAGCCATTGAAGTCGCCCACCACCGACACGCGCCGCGCATTCGGCGCCCACACCGCGAAGCGCACGCCGCCGACGCCGTTCAGCGTGACCGGATGCGCGCCGAACACCTCGCCCGGACGCAGCAGCTTGCCACGGTGGAACTGATCCAGCGCCGATTCGTCCAGCAAGGGGCCGAACGCATAGGCGTCGGCCACCACCTCGACGCTGCCGGGCCAGCGCAGGCGCAGCAGGTAGCCGGGCGGCAGGGCGCGGCCGCGCGCGGCGAAGATGCCGTGTGCATCGGCCGGCTGCGCAGCGGCCCAGATCCGGCCGTCCGCATGCAGCACGTCCACGCCGAGTGCGCCGGGGGCGCAGATGCGCACCACGTCGTCCGCGCCGTCGCGATGCGGGCCCAGCCAGGCGAACGGATCGTGGTGGCGGCCTGCCGCCAGCAGGCCGCTGGCGTGCGCGTGTTCGCGCGGCTCGCTCCGGGTGTGTTCCTCCTGCGCGGGCGCGGCGGTGCTGGAGCGCCGGTGTTCCATCGGTTCAGGCCGCCGCGGAGCGGCGCGGCAGCAGCGACGCGTACAGCGCGGCATAGGCGTGCGCCGAGCGGCTCCAGTCGTGCCGCTGCAGCATCGCCGCGCGGCGCATCGCGGCCAGCAGGCGCGGTTCCTCGTGGATGCGGAACGCGCGCTGCAGCGCGCGGCGCAGGCCGGCCACGCTCGGCTCGCGGAACAGCAGGCCGGTGACGCCGTCTTCCACGGTGTCGAGCAGGCCGCCGGTGGCATAGGCGATCGGCAGGCTGCCATAGGCCTGCGCGTACATCTGGCTGAGGCCGCAGGGTTCGAAGCGCGAGGGCATCAGCAGGAAATCGGAACCGGCGAACATGCGCCGCGCCAGCGCTTCGCGGAAGCCGACATGCGCGGCCACCTGGCCGGGAAAGCGCCGCGCCAGCCGCGCGACTTCGCGCTCCATGCCCGGATCGCCGCAGCCGATCAGTGCCAGCTGGCCGCCCGCGGCAACGATCTGCGGCGCGGCCTCGCACACCATGTCGATGCCTTTCTGGTGCACCAGCCGCGCGACCATCGCAAACAGCGGCCCGCGGCTGTCGCGCAGGCCCAGTTCCACCCGCACGCGCTGGGCGGTTTCCGCGCGGGCCTCGCTGCGATGGGCGGTGAACGGCGCCGGCAAGGCCGGATCGACCGCCGGGTCCCAGCTGTCGTCGATGCCGTTGAGAATGCCGGCCAGCTGCCCCAGCGCGGCCTTCTTCCGCAGCAGCTGGTGCAGGCCCATGCCGTGCGCGCCTTCGGTGATCTCGCGGGCGTAGCTGGGGCTGACCGTGGTGAGGTGATCCGCATGCGCCATGCCGGCGCGCAGGAAGCACAGCTGGCCGTGCGCTTCCGCCTCCGCCGCATGCGGCGGAATGTCCAGCAGGCTGCGCAGCGCCAGCGGGAAATAGCCTTGATAGGCGAGGTTGTGCAGGGTGAGCACCGTGGGTATCCGGCAGCCGTCCCAGCGCGCATAGGCGGCGGCCATCGCGGTGGGCCAGTCGTTGAGATGCAGCAGCTCCGGCTGCCAGGGCAGGTGCGCCCGGCCCGCGGCGATCTGCGCCGCGGCCATGGACAGCGTGGCGAAGCGCAGCGCGTTGTCGCTCCAGTCGGCGCCGACGGGGCTGACGTACGGCGAGCCGGGACGCTCGAACAGTTCCGGCTGCTTCAGCACGTAGATGGTGAGGCCGTCTTCGGTCTGCATGCGGCCGATCTCGCAGGCGGGCAGGCCGGCGCGCGCTTGCGTGCGTCCTTCCCATACCACCGAGCGCGCCTTGTCGAGCACGCTCGGGTAAGCAGGCAGCAGCACGCGGACGTCGAGCATCGAGCGCAGCGCGCGCGGCAGCGCGGCGGCGACGTCGCCGAGGCCGCCGGTCTTGACGAAGTCGGTCATCTCGGTGGTGACGAACAGTACGCGCGAGGGCGGCGTCGGCGCGATGCGCGTGGGGCGCGCATGGCGATGGCGGTCCGTCAGCACGCGGCGGGCCAGCGATTCGCCGTGGCGGTGGGAAGGCAGGGGATCCTTGTGCTGGAAGGGCATGGGCACTTATCTCGCGTAGGACACCGCGGCCGCGGGATGCGTGCGGCCAGGCAGCGGCAGAAGCCGGTCGGGGAGCGCGGATGAGGGAGCATCCGGCAGGCACAGGCTATGCATGCCTCGATCAAGCACGCGTATAGCGCGACCCTGCATGGCGTGAAGACGAGTGCTGCTCATGGACTCTCCGTGGCGCTGCGATCGCGTGCCGCGCAGTGCATCGCGCGCTGTCGGGCTCGTCTTCGCAGTATCGGCAGGCGCACGCCACGCATGCCGTGAAACACGCATGGACCAGATCGTTGACGATGCCGCGCAGGAGTGAGTGCAAGCAGCGAATCCGGGTCACGCCCCCATCACTTCGCGCTGTCTACGCTGCCGCGCGAAATCGCCTGACGCGTTCCATGCAGATTGCAGGGGCGAGCTTTGCGAAAGCTTGCGAAGGGGCGGTCAAAGGTTTCACTATCGGTCCGATGCCAACCTCTGGCATGCGACGCCGCGGCGCTGCCGCGGTGCGCTGCCGATGCGACAGAGCCGATCTATGCCCCTCACCGAAGAGAACAAGTACAGACTGCTAGTGGACGCCACCATCGATCACGCCATCTACATGCTGGACACCGACGGAGCGGTGCGCAGCTGGAACCGGGGGGCGGAACGCTGCGAAGGCTACGGTGCGCAGGAGATCCTCGGCGCGCCCTTCGAGACCTTCTTCGTGCCCGAAGACCGCGCGCTGGGCTTGCCCGCGGAGATTCTCGCCAAGGCGCGGGAACAAGGACGCCACGACCTGGAATGCTGGCAGCTGCGCAAGGACGGCAGCCGCTTCTGGGCGCAGGTAACGGTGGATCCGGCCTGCGGCGACGACGGCGAGCAGGCCGGCTACGCCATCCTGGCGCGCGACCTCACCGCCGCGAAGCAGGCGCAGGAAACCCTGCGGCGCAGCGAGGAGCAGTTCCGCATCCTGGTGCAGGGCGTGACCGACTACGCCATCTATCTGCTGGACCCGGAAGGCAAGGTGTCCAGCTGGAATGCCGGCGCGCAGCGCATCAAGGGCTATGCGCCGCGCGAAATCATCGGCAAGCATTTCTCCACTTTCTATACCGACGAGGACCGCGAACGCGGGCTGCCGGCCAAGGGCCTGGCCACCGCCGCGCGGATCGGCCGCTTCGAGAACGAAGGCTGGCGCGTGCGCAAGGACGGCAGCCGCTTCTGGGCGCATATCGTGATCGACCGTATCCTGGACGACCACGGCCGGCACGTGGGCTACGCCAAGATCACCCGCGACATCACCGCCCGGCGCGAGGCCGAGCAGGAGCTGGCGAACACGCGCGAGGCGCTGTTCCACGCGCAGAAGATGGAAGCCGTGGGCCAGCTTACCGGCGGCGTCGCACACGATTTCAACAATCTGCTGATGGCGATCATCGGCAATCTGGAACTGCTCACCCGCCGCCTGCAGCACGATCCTTCCAGCCTCGCCCTGCTCAACAACGCGCTGTCCGGCGCCGAGCGCGGCGCCACGCTGACCAAGCGCATGCTGGCTTTCGCGCGGCGGCAGGAGCTGAAACCCGCGGCGCTGGATCTGCGTCCGCTGGCGCGCAACCTGGTCGGGCTGATGGAGCGTTCGCTGGGGCCGCGCATCGGCGTCGACCTGGCGTTTCCGATCTCGCTGGAACGCGTGCTGGTGGACGCCAACCAGCTGGAGCTGGCTATTCTCAACCTGGTGATGAATGCGCGCGATGCGATGCCGGAAGGCGGACGCATCACGCTGGGCGCGCAGTCGGTGCAGGTGGACGAAGGCCATGCGGTGGGCCTGGCGCCCGGCCGCTATGTCTGCCTGTCGGTGACCGACGAGGGGCAGGGCATGGATGCGGCCACGCTGGAACGCGCCACCGAGCCGTTCTTCACCACCAAGGGCGTGGGCAAGGGCACCGGACTGGGCTTGTCGATGGTGCATGGCCTGGCCGAGCAGTCCGGCGGCCGGCTGGTGCTGCACAGCGAAACGGAGCAGGGCACGCGCGCGGAAGTGTGGCTGCCGGTGGCGCCGACGGAGACGCAGATGGAGACGCCGCCCTCGCCGATGGACGAGCCTTCGCGCAACGGCCAGCTGCGCGTGATGCTGGTGGATGACGACCCGCTGATTCTCGCCACCACCGCGGCGGTGCTGGAGGACATGGGCCATCTCACCTATGAGAAGTCCTCGGCGAACGAAGCATTGGAAGCGCTGTTCGGCGGCGTGGAGCTGGACCTTTTGATCACCGACCAGATGATGCCGGGCGTGCAGGGCCATCAATTGCTGCTGCAGGTGCGTGCGCAGTGGCCGCAGCTGCCGGCGATCCTGGCGTCGGGCTATTCGGAAACGCCGAAGGATCTGCCTGGAAACGTGGTGCGCCTGGCCAAGCCGTATGGCCGCGCCGAACTGATGCAGGCGATCGACAAGGCCGTGCTGATGCAGATGCTGGCCTGAGGCCGCTGCATCGCCGGCTCAGTGCTTGATGCAGATATAGGCGCTGTCGGCCTGCCCGGCGAGCACCGCCATCATGGACAGGATTTCCGAGCCGGTCGCGCGCGGATGCAGCAGCAGATAGCGGTTGCTGCACGGGCCGGCGGGGCGGCGTGCCGCGGCGGTGCAGAGTTCGCCGTCGGCGGAGGCCAGCACCGGCGCTACCGGGTAGTCCGGATCCCACAGTTGCCGGCGCACCAGTCCATGCTGCGGACCTCCGGCGATCAGGCATTCGACGATCTGTTCCATATTGATTTCCCCTGCAAAGCCGAGGCTTCTGGCCTCGATGGCAGGTAAGCAGGGGCTGGGCCAGATGCGCAGATCACGTGTGAGTTGCATCACGTTTTTCTGGCTCGGCAAATTCAGCGATGTGGTTGCGGTGTGAATTTCGCTCTTCCGGGTAACTGCAGTGGCCTGATGGCTGCGTCGAAACGCGTTTGTATGGAGATGCGCATCCTCCATGGGCCGGCATTCGTGGCTTATCGGATGCCTGGTCAGCGGAAAACGGCATGGCATTTGTCTCGTTCCAGGTGACGTTGGGCGGCAGATTGCAGCCACGGCGGCCCCACTCGCCGCGCTCCAGCGGGCTCATCTGGACATCCGTTTTCCAAATGAGATAGATTCTCATTTGTTGGCGGCGGCCTCAGCGCCCCGCCGCTTTCCATCGATCGGCCGCCAGCCTCAGGGACCGCAGTTCCGTTTCCTTTGCCAGCCCGCCGCGTGATTCCACGCTCAGGCAAAGGACTGGTTCGCCCATGCTTCGCATCGCCCCATTGGCCGCCGTGATCGGCGCGCTGCTTGCTGTTCCCGCCGTGGCCGCCGAGTCGGCCGCGCCCGCCGACGCCACCGATCTGCCGCGCGTGCAGGTCACCGCGCTGGCGCCGTCGATCCAGCTCAATGTGCCCGGCACGGTGTCGACCATCGACCGCGCGCAGATGGACCGGCATCTGAATGTGTCCATCCGCGACCTGGTGCGCTACGAGCCCGGCGTGTCGGTGATCGGCAGCGGCGGCCGCTTCGGGCTGGACAGCTTCAATATCCGCGGCCTGTCCGGCAACCGCACGCGCATCGAGATCGACGGTGTGTCGATGCCGGCGTCGTTCGGCGCCGACGTGGCCGGCGGCAGTTTCCGCGCGGGACGCAACTTCGTCGACCTGGATCAGCTCAAATCCGTGGAGATCGTGCGCGGCCCGGCCTCGGTGCTGTATCCCTCCGACGCCTTGGGCGGCGTGGTCAGCCTGCGCACCAAGGATCCGGCGGACTATCTGCGCGACGGGCGCGATACCTATGTCTCGCTGAAAGAGCTGTACGACAGCAGCGACCGCAGCCTCACCTCCACGGTGACCTTGGCCGGTGGCGACAAGCGCAACGGCATCCTGTTTGTCGGCAACCACCGCGAGGGCAGCGAGCTTGCCAACCAGGGCGAGGCCGGCGGTACCGGCGCCGCGCGCACGCGGCCGGATCCGCGCAGCTACAGCCTGGACAGTTTCCTCGGCAAATACGTGCACACCGCCGACAGCGGCCGCGCCGACCGCATCGGCGTGGATGGCTCGCAGACGCGCACGCGCACCAATTCGCTCTCGAACGTGACGCCGGCCGCCGGCTATTACCGCTCGCAGGACGAGAACATGCGCGTGCGCGCCAACGCCGGCCAATGGTTTCCGCAACTGGGCAGCGCGCTGGCCGACACGCTGGACTGGAACGTGTATTGGCAGAAGAGCCGCACCCGCACCAGCACGCAGACCGAAACCGCCACGCTCACGCGCTACTACCAGAGCCTGCCGCTGCAGGAGAAGGTGTTCGGCGGCAAGCTGGTGGCGGTGAAGCAGCTGGGCGAGGGCGGGCCGGTCACGCAGGCGATCAGCTATGGCGTGGAGCTGTCGCGCACCGATGCGCAGTCGTACGCCGGCGGCTATGGCGTCAACAAGCGCACCGGCGCGAGCGGCAGCGGCAAGCCGTTCATGCCGGGCAACTATCCCTTGCATCTGATTCCGGACAGCGAAACCGATCGCTACTCCGCCTTCGCGCAGGACGAGATCGGCCTGCTCGGCGGCAGGCTGGAACTCACGCCGGCCGTGCGCGTGGACCGCTACTCGTACAAGCCGCAGGACGACGCGCTCTACGCCGCCTACAACCCCGGCTACGTGCGGCAGGACTACAGCAAGACCCACGCCTCGCCCAAGCTGGGCGTGCTGTGGCATTTCAACGGCGTGCTCAGTGCGTATGCCAACTACGCGCAGGGCTTTCGCCCACCGCTGTACAGCGAGATCGCCGGCGCCTGGAACGAGCAGCCGTTCCCCGGCTTCAATATCGCCTTCCTGCCGAACGAAAAGCTCAAGGCCGAGACCAGCCGCGGGCTGGAGCTGGGCCTGCGCGGCAAGGGCGAGGCGGGCTGGTTCAACGTCGCCGCTTACTACAACCGCTATCGCGATTTCATCTGGTCGGGCTACCAGCTCAAGGCCAGCCAGGTGCCGGACTGGGTGCAGGTCAACCCCGGCATGAACCTGTTCTATCAGGCGGTGAATGCGCGCAAGGCCTATATCAAGGGTGCCGAAGCCAGCGGCGCGCTGCGGCTGGCTTATTTCAACGAAGCCTTGCAGGGCTGGTCCGTGCGCGGCAGCGCGGCGGTGGCCAGCGGGCGCCTGATCGAACCCGGTGCGAGCGGCTACCGCCCGCTCAATACGGTGGATCCGGCCAAGCTGGTGGTGGGCATCGCCTACGACGCCAACCGGTGGGGCGCGGAACTGATCGGCACCGGCGTGCGCCGGCACAGCCGGCTGAGCGATCCCGGCGCCTTCCGCCCCGGCGGCTACGCCACGCTGGATCTGTACGCGCATTACTCGCCGCTCGCCAACGTCGAGTTGTATGCCGGCATCAGCAACCTGGCCGACCGCAAGTACTGGGGCTGGGGCGGCTTGAACACCGGCGCGCTCGGCAACCTCGTCACCGGCAACGGGATCAACGACGCCGGCACCGGCGGCATCCCGGCCGACCGCCTCTCCATGCCCGGCCGCAGCTTCAGCGTGGCCGCGCGCATCGCGTTCTGAAAGGAGTGCCGCACATGTTGAACGAAATCACTTCCGCTTCCGCCGCGCCCTCGCTGCCGGAACTGCTCGAGGCCTGGCGCCGCCTGCGCGAGGAACAGCCGCAACTGCGCGCCCGCGACCTGGCCGAACGGCTGGGCGTGAGCGAGGCCGAGCTGGTCGCCAGCCGCTGCGGCGACGGCGTTACCCGCCTGCAAGGTCCGTGGGCCGGACTGATACGCGCCTTGCCGGAACTGGGCCCGGTGATGGTGCTGACCCGCAACGAGCATTGCGTGCACGAGAAGAAGGGCGCGTTCGCCAACATCGAGATCGGCGGCAGCATGGGCGTGGTGCTGGATGAGGCTATCGACCTGCGCCTGTTCCTGCGCCACTGGGTATTCGGCTTTGCGGTGCGCGAGGAATCGCGCGGGCGCTGGCTGCGCAGCCTGCAGTTCTTCGATGGCGACGGGCGCGCGG
>Ga0065165_1002871_pt1 | contig 13278 bp, 7 predicted proteins | sample AraplaMF_Cvi_mMF_FD_63813 | JGI IMG/M metagenome (GOLD analysis project Ga0065165, IMG submission 63813) | Arabidopsis root microbial communities from the University of North Carolina, USA - plate scrape MF_Cvi_mMF (version 2) (version 3) | ecosystem: Host-associated > Plants > Roots > Endosphere...
CCGCATAGTGGCGCGGCTCATCCCTGCCATCGGTCATGCGCCCCCCCTGTCAACTGGCATTGTCCCTTTTCGTTGAACTGCCCCTATCCTTTCGCCGTCGTATCAAAACAGGCGCGCAACCGCGCGCGGCGGGGTCGGGTAGGGGCCCGCCTATCATCCAGGAGCTTTTTTCATGTCGCGTTTTTGGAAGATCGCGCTGATCGTGATCGCCGTGATCATCGTCGGAGGAGTCGGTTTCCGTCTGCTGCACAAGCCGGGCGAAGGCCAGGGCGGACAGGCGGCCGGCAACGGCCAGGGCGGCCCGGGCAAGGGCGGCGAAGGCAAGGACAAGGAAGCCCCGGTGCCGGTGACGGTCGAGCCGGTGGTCAAGCGTGACGTGCCGGTCTACCTGACCGCGCTGGGCACCGTGCAGGCGCTCAACACCGTGACGATCAATCCGCAGGTGTCCGGCCAGCTGATGAGCCTGAAGTTCAAGGAAGGCCAGGAAGTGAAGCAGGGCGACGTGCTCGCCGAGATCGACCCGCGCACCTTCCAGGCCAATTACCAGCAGGCCGTGGGCAAGAAGGCGCAGGACGAGGCGCTGCTCGCCACCGCGCGCGCCAACCTGGCGCGCAGCCAGAACCTGGCGCCGCAGGGCTATATCTCCAAGCAGGACCTGGACACCCAGCGCAACCAGGTGTCGCAGTACCAGGCCGCGGTCGCGGCCGACGTGGCGGCGATCGCCAGCGCGCAGGTGCAGCTGGGCTTCACCAAGGTGATCTCGCCGATCGACGGCGTCACCGGCATCCGCGGCGTCGACCCGGGCAACCTGGTCACCACCACCAGCACCATCGTCACCATCACCCAGCTGCATCCGATCTACGTGATGTTCACGCTGCCGGAGCAGAACCTGGAGATGGTGCGCAATGCCGTGCGCGACAGCAGCACGCCGCTGGCGGTCACCGCGCTGGACCGCGTCGACGCGCATCCGATCGCCGACGGCGGCGAGCTGAAGGTGATCGACAACCAGATCGACACCACCACCGGCACCTTCCGCCTGCGCTCGCAGTTCGCCAACGAGAAGAACGACCTCTGGCCCGGCCAGTTCGTCAACGTGCGGCTGCAGGTGCGCACCGTGGCCGGCGGCCTGGTGATCCCGTCGCAGGCGGTGCAGCGCGGTCCGGACGGCGACTACGTCTACCAGATGCAGGCCGACAGCACGGTCAAGATGCAGCCGGTGAAGGTGGCCGGCGAAGTCGGCGACAGCCACGTGATGATCGGCACGGGCCTGAAGGAAGGCGACCAGGTGGTCACCGAAGGCCAGTTCCGCCTGAAGCCGGGCAGCAAGGTGAAGGGCCTCAAGCCGGGCGAAGTGCCGGCCGCGCCCACCGCCGAAGAGCTGCAGCAGCAGGGCAAGAAGGGTCAGCGCAACGGCGGCGGCCGCCGCGGCGGCTAAGCCACACCGGCCGGGCGCGCGCCATGAGCGCGACGCCCGGCGCCACGCGCGGCGCATAGACGCGCCGCGCCTTGAAGTCCACAACGGACGGCCATCCAGGTAACCATGGGATTCTCGACGCTCTTCATCCGCCGGCCGATCGCCACCTCGCTGCTGATGGTGGCGGTGATGCTGCTCGGCATCCTGGGCTATCGCCAGCTGCCGGTCTCGGCGCTGCCCGAAATCGACGCGCCCAGCCTGGTGGTCACCACCCAGTATCCGGGCGCCAGCGCGTCCACCATGGCGGCGCTGATCACCACGCCGCTGGAACGCAACTTCGGCCAGATCTCCGGCCTGGCGATGATGACTTCGGACTCCTCCGCGGGCCTGTCGACCATCGTGCTGCAGTTCGCCATGGACCGCGACATCGACATCGCCGCGCAGGACGTGCAGGCCGCGATCAACCAGGCCAAGGGCACGCTGCCGAACAACCTGCCGTATCCGCCGGTGTACAACCGCGTGAATCCGGCCGACGCGCCGATCCTCACGCTGAAGCTCACCTCCGACACGCTGCCGCTGCGCAATATCAACGACATCGCCGACTCGATCCTGGCGCAGAAGCTGTCGCAGGTGCAGGGCGTGGGCCTGGTCTCGATCGCCGGCAACGTGCGTCCGGCCGTGCGCATCCAGGTCAATCCGGCGCAGCTGTCCAATCTCGGCCTGACCATGGAGGACGTGCGCAGCGCGCTCACCCAGGCCAACGTGAACGCGCCCAAGGGCACGCTCAACGGCAAGACGCAGAGCTACAGCATCGGCACCAACGACCAGCTGATCGACGCGGCCGAATACAAGAACACCATCATCAGCTACAAGAACGGCGCGCCGGTGCGCCTGTCCGACGTGGCGCGGGTGATCGACGGCGTCGAGAACGACCAGCTCGCCGCCTGGGCCAACGGCAAGCCGGCGGTGTTGCTGGACGTGCGCCGCCAGCCGGGCGCCAACATCGTGCAGACCGTGGAGCACATCCGCGGGATCATGCCGGAGCTGCGCAGCGTGCTGCCGGCCGACGTGCACCTGGACGTGTTCGCCGACCGTACCGTGACCATCCGCGCCTCGGTGGAGGACGTGCAGTTCACGCTGGTGCTCACGGTGTTCCTGGTGGTGGCGGTGATCTTCGTGTTCCTGCGCCGCCTGTGGGCCACCATCATTCCGTCGGTGGCGGTGCCGCTGTCGCTGATGGGCACCTTCGGCGTGATGGCCTTCGCCGGCATGTCGCTGGACAACCTCTCGCTGATGGCGCTCACCGTCGCCACCGGCTTCGTGGTCGACGACGCGATCGTGATGATCGAGAACATCGTCCGCTACATCGAGCAGGGCAAGAGCGGCAAGGAAGCGGCTGAGATCGGCGCCAGGGAAATCGGCTTCACCGTGCTGTCGCTGACCGTGTCGCTGATCGCGGTGTTCCTGCCGCTGCTGCTGATGCCCGGCGTCACCGGCCGCTTGTTCCACGAATTCGCCTGGGTGCTGACCATCGCGGTCGCCATCTCGATGCTGGTGTCGCTGACCCTGACGCCGATGATGTGCGCCTACCTGCTCAAGCCCGACGCGCTGCCGGAAGGCGACGACGCGCACGAGCGCCATGCCGCCGCCGGCAAGCGCACGGTGTGGTCGCGCACGGTCGACCTGTACGACCGCACCCTGGGCTGGGTGCTGGACCACCATCGCTTCACCATGTTCGTGGCGCTGGTCACCGTGGTGGTCACCGTGTTCCTGTACGTGGTGATTCCGAAGGGCCTGCTGCCCGAGCAGGACACCGGCCTGATCACCGGCGTGGTGCAGGCCGATCAGAACGTGGCCTTCCCGCAGATGGAGCAGCGCACCCAGGCCGTGGCCGAGGCGCTGCGCAAGGACCCTGCCGTGAGCGGCGTGGCGGCCTTCATCGGCGCCGGTTCGATCAACCCCACGCTCAACCAGGGCCAGCTCAGCATCGTGCTGAAGGACCGCGGCGACCGCGGCGGCCTGGACGACATCCTGCCGCGCCTGCAGAAGACCGTGGCCGGCATCCCCGGCGTGGCGCTGTACCTCAAGCCCGTGCAGGACGTGACGCTGGACAGCCGCGTGGCCGCCACCGAGTACCAGTACTCGATGTCCGCGGTGAACTCGGCGGAACTGGCCGGCTATGCCAACCAGATGACCCAGGCCATGCGCCAGCGCCCCGAACTGTCGGACGTGGACAACAACCTGGCCGACAGCGGCAACGCGCTCAAGCTCACCATCGACCGCGAGAAGGCCAGCCGCCTGGGCGTGCCGGTGCAGACCATCGACGACACGCTGTACGACTCGTTCGGCCAGCGCCAGATCTCGACCATCTTCACCCAGCTCAACCAGTACCGCGTGGTGATGGAAGTCGCGCCGGAATTCCGCACCAGCCAGGACCTGCTGAACAAGCTCACCGTGCGCGGCAACGGCAACGGCGCGCTCACCGGCAGCAACGCCACCACCTTCGGCCAGGTGGCGTCGAGCAACTCGGCCACGCCGGCGGGCATCGGCAACACCGGCAACGTCGGCTTCCAGGTCGGCGCCGGCGGCACCATTCCGATCGCTTCGCTGGCCAATGCCGAAGTGACCAGCGCGCCGCTGGTGGTCAGCCACCAGCAGCAGCTGCCGGCGGTGACGCTGTCGTTCAACGTGGCGCAGGGCTATTCGCTGTCCGACGCGGTCAAGGCGATCCACGAGATCGAACAGCAGCAGAATTTCCCGCCGCAGGTGCGCGGCCAGTTCATCGGCAAGGCGGCGGAGTTCTCCTCCTCGCTGGGCGACGAAGTGCTGCTGCTGCTCGCCGCGATCGTGGTCATCTACATCGTGCTGGGCGTGCTGTACGAAAGCTACATCCACCCGCTGACCATCATCTCCACCCTGCCGCCGGCCGGCGTGGGCGCGCTGCTGGCGCTGATCCTGTGCGGCATGAGCCTGTCGGTGGACGGCATCGTCGGCATCGTGCTGCTGATCGGCATCGTGAAGAAGAACGCGATCATGATGATCGACTTCGCCATCGAGGCGCAGCGCACCGGCATGAGTCCGCCGGAAGCGATCCGCCGCGCCTGCCTGCTGCGCTTCCGCCCGATCATGATGACTACCGCGGCGGCCATGCTCGGCGCCCTGCCGCTGGCGCTGGGCAACGGCATCGGCGCGGAGCTGCGCCGTCCGCTGGGCGTGTCGATCGTCGGCGGCCTGCTGCTGTCGCAGCTGGTCACGCTGTACACCACGCCGGTGATCTACCTGTACATGGAGCGTTTCTCCGACTGGCTGCGGGTGCGCCGCGAACGCCGCGCGCTCGAACGCGCGGCGACCGGCGGAAGCGCGGCGGCGTGAGGCCGCCAGGGCCGCAAGAGCCACGCGGTAACGCGTTCAAGGGGTGGAGCCGGAAGGCTCCGCCCCTTTCGGCGTCCTGGGCCTGGCGATCCGCACCAGTGCCAGAAGGCCCCGGCCCGCATGTTCAACCGATACCCGGCCGGTGCGTTCAGTTGATGAAACCCCGCCTCGCCCGACGCCTGCGCCGCGCCGGCCATTCCCCCGCTACGCTTACCGCATGAACATCTCCGGCCCGTTCATCCGCCGTCCCATCGGCACCTCGCTGCTCGCCATCGGCGTGTTCGTGCTTGGCGTGATCTGTTATTCGCTGCTGGGCGTGGCCGCCCTGCCGGATATCCAGTTCCCGGTGATCTTCGTGCAGGCCGCTCAGTCCGGCGCGGACGCCAGCAATATGGCCTCCACCGTGGCCGCGCCGCTGGAGCGCCACCTCGGCCAGGTGCCGGGCATCGACACCATGCGCTCGCGCAGCTCCGAAGGCAGCGCCTCGGTGTTCCTGATGTTCCAGAGCGGGCGCAACCTCGATGCCGCCGCGCGCGACGTGCAGGCGGCGATCAATGCCGCGCAGCCGGACCTGCCCACCGGCCTGACCAGCCAGCCGAGCTACCAGAAGGCCAACCCGAACGACGACCCGATCATCGCCTTCGCGCTCACCTCGGACACGCAATCGGCCGCCGCGCTCTACAACGTGGCCGACTCGCTGCTGGCCCAGCGCCTGCGCCAGCTCGAAGGCGTGTCCTCGGTGGATATCGCCGGCGCGGCGACGCCGGCCATCCGCGTCGACCTCAACCTGCGCGCGGTCAATGCGATGGGCCTGTCGCCCGACCAGATCCGCAACGCGCTGATCGCCGCCAACGTCACTTCGCCGCAGGGCTTCCTGGACAACGGCCAGACCCTGATGGCGATCACCGCCAACGACAACCTGCACACGGCCGAGGAATTCGCCGACCTGGTGATCGCCACGCGCAACGGCACGCCGGTGCGGCTGTCGGACGTGGCCAAGGTCTATTCCGGCCAGCAGGACGCCTTCCAGGCGGCCTGGTACCAGGGCAAGCCGGCGGTGCTGATGTATGTGTACAAGAAGTCGGACGCCAACGTGATCGCCACGGTCGACGCGGTGCGCGAGCTGATCCCGACCTTGCGCTCGTTCCTGTCGCCCGGCACCAGGCTGATGCCGTACTTCGACGGCACGCCGACCATCCGCGCCTCGCTGCACGAGGTGCAGGCGACACTGCTGATCAGCCTGGCCATGGTGGTGCTGACCATGGCGCTGTTCCTGCGCCGGCTCGCGCCCACCCTGATCGCCGCGGTGGCGGTGCCGCTGTCGCTGGCCGGCGCCTTCGTGTGCATGTATTTGATGGGCTACACGCTCAACAACCTCACCTTGCTGGCGCTGGTGATCGCGATCGGCTTCGTGGTGGACGACGCGATCGTGGTGATCGAGAACATCATCCGGCACATGGACGAAGGCCTGTCGCGCTTCGAGGCCACCTTGCTGGGCGCGCGCGAGATCGGCTTCACCATCGTGTCGATCACCGCCTCGCTGGTGGCCGTGTTCATTCCGCTGCTGTTCGCCAGCGGCTTCACCGGCCTGTTCATGCACGAGTTCACGCTGACCCTGGTGGCGGCGATCGTGATGTCGATGCTGGTGTCGCTGACCTTGACGCCCTCGCTGTGCGGCCGCTTCCTGCGCGCGCACGACGACAAGAAGCGCAAGCAGCCGTCGCGCCTCGACCGCGCCCTGGACAAGTTCCACGAGAGCATGCTGGCGGTCTACACCACGGCGCTGAATTTCTCGCTGCGCCACACCTTGCTGTTCGCGCTGACGCCGCTGGCGCTGATCGTCGCCACCGTGTTCCTGGCCGGCTCCGTGCGTACCGGCCTGTTCCCGCAGCAGGACACCGGCCTGATCTGGGGGCGTTCCACGTCCAGTGCCACGGTGTCGTTCGGCGAGACCATCAAGCGGCAGGAGCGCATCACCGCGATGCTGCAGAACGACCCGGCGGTGAAGTCGGTGAGCTCGCGCCTGGGCACCAGCCGCACCGGCACCAGCGGCTCTTTCAGCATCGAGCTGAAGACCCGCGCCGAAGGCCGCCGCGAAACCACCTTCCAGGTGCTGGACCGCCTCAGCGCGAAGGCCGCCAAGTTCCCCGACCTCAACCTGCGCCTGCGTCCGCTGCAGGACTTGCCCAGCGGCGGCTTCGGCGGCAGCGGGCAGGGTGCGCAGTACCAGATTTCGCTGCAGGGCAACGACATCGACGAGCTGCAGGCCTGGCTGCCCAAGCTGGTCAACGAGCTGAAGAAGAATCCCAAGCTGAAGGACGTGGGCTCGGACATCGACGATGCCGGCCTGCGCCAGAACATCGTGGTCGACCGCGACAAGGCCGCGCGCCTTGGCGTGGGCATCGGCACCATCGACAGCGCGCTGTACAACGCTTTCGGCCAGCGCCAGATCTCCACCATCTACTCGGACATCAACCAGTACAAGGTGGTGCTCAATGCGCTGCCGAATGAGACGGCCACGCCCGAAGCCATCAACCGCCTGTACGTGGCCAACACCAAGGGCGAGATGGTGCCGCTCACCGCGTTCGCGCGGCAGCAGCCGGGCGTGGCGCCGTCCACCATCTCGCACGAGAACCAGTATTCGACGATGGACCTGAGCTTCAACCTCGCCCCCGGCGTCAGCATGGGCGAGGCGATGCAGATCGTGCAGGCCACCGTCACCAATATGCGCATGCCCGGCGACATCCGCCTCAACGTGGGCGGCGATTTCCGCCGCTTCCAGCAGTCGCAGGGCGGCATGCTGCTGTTGCTGCTGGCGGCGGTAGTCACCGTGTACATCGTGCTGGGCATGCTCTACGAGAGCCTGATCCATCCGGTGACCATTCTCTCCACGCTGCCGGCGGCGGGCATGGGCGCGCTGCTGGCGCTGTGGCTGACCGATACGGAGCTGTCGATCGTCGCGCAGATCGCCCTGGTGCTCTTGATCGGCATCGTGAAAAAGAACGCGATCATGATGATCGACTTCGCCCTGGTGGCGCAGCGCGAACACGGCAAGTCACCGCTGGAAGCGGCGCGCGAAGCCTGCGTGGTGCGTTTCCGCCCGATCATGATGACCACCATGGTGGCGATCCTGGCCGCGCTGCCGATCGCCATCGGCCTGGGCGAAGGCTCGGAGCTGCGCCGCCCGCTGGGTATCGCGCTGATCGGCGGCCTGATCATTTCGCAGAGCCTGACCCTGCTCAGCACGCCTGCGCTGTATGTGATCTTCACCTGCCTGGCCGATCGCTGGAAGGCGGCGCGCGCACGCCGCCGCGAGCGCTCGCGGCAGGCCGTGGTGCGGGCCTCGTAGCCTCGTAGGTTGGGGTGAGCGCGAGCGAACCCCAACAGCGCCACCCGCCCGCCTGAATGCGCCTGCCAACCAATAACGGCGCGTTAACCCCCAACTCGGAACACTGCCCGCTCCTTTCGGGAAGGAGGAGTGTTCGATGGGCAATGAAACAGGAAAACCCGATTTCTCCAACGTGCAAAGCGATGTCCAGTCGACGGCGCCCGACGCGCCCAAGGCGGACTTCAGCAACGTGGAGAGCAAGGTCGTTTCGACCGCGCCGGATGGAGACCAGACCTATACGGTCGTCGCCGGCGACAACCTTTCGAAGATCGCCAAGCATTTCTACGGCAACGCCGACTGGAAACGCATCTTCGACGCCAACCGCGACCAGCTGAGCAATCCTGACCTGATCAAGCCGGGCCAGGTGCTGAAGATCCCCGCCAAGGACTGAGAGAGGAGACACGCATGAAGATCACCGCCAATAAGATCAGTAAGACCCCGTACCTGATCGCCTTCGCGCTCGCCGCCACCCTGAGCCTGGCCGCCTGCGACAAGAAAGAAGACGCCGCCGCGCCGACCGCCGCACCCGCGGCCACCGCCGCACAGCCGGCCACACCGCCCGCGGCCGCCCCGGCGCCCGCGCCGGCCGTCAGCCTGGTCTCGATCGACCTGGGCAGCGCCGTCGGCGCCGACCAGAAGGTCACCACCGCCACCACCACCTTCACGCCGAAGGACAGCATCTACGCTGCCGTGAGCACCAGCGGCAGCGGCAATGCCACCATCGCGGTGAAGTGGACCTACCAGGACGGCCAGACGGTGAAGGAAGACAGCAAGACCATCGCCCCCATCGGCCCGGCCACCACCTCGTTCGAGATCAGCAAGCCGGACGGCTGGCCGGCCGGCAACTACAAGGTGGACGTCACCTTGAACGGGCAGCCGGCGGGGACCAAGGATTTCTCGGTGAAGTAACCGGCTTGGATCATGCAGTCGTCACGAAGGGCGCGGGAGACCGCGCCCTTCGTCGTTTCAGGCGCACGCTCAGCCGCGGGTGGCCAGCTCATGGCAGGCCGGGGCGGCGCGCGCGGGCGTGTCCCGCGCCGGCAGCACATCTGGCACCGTGATGTCCGCCCCTTCGGTGCCGGCATAGAAGACGATCAGGGTCGCGGCCTGCTCGCCGGTGTAGCCGCGATGCACCTGGCCGACCAGCTCGGGCAAGACCTCGCCTTCGGCAAGCGAGCAGGTGGCGTTCGCGCCTTCGGCGCGTTTCTCCACCGTGAGCGCGCCTTTGAGCACATACGCCGCATTGATCACCGGATGGTGATGCCAGGCCAGCGTGCTGTGCGCCGGAATGACGATGCGCAGCACGGTGATCTGCGGCTGGCCGGACGCGTAGGCCGGGTAGGGCGTGCCGTCCCAGGAGCGCGTGGTCTTGAGCAGGGTGGTGCTTTCGGCGGCCGGGGCCGGGCTGGCGGCGGCCGTCAGTGCCAGCACGGCGAGGAAGGCCTGGACGAGGCGGGGCATGGCGTGTCCTTGCGGATCGGGGGTCGGGCCATGGTCCGATGTTTCGTGGGGCGTATCCATGCGCCGGTCGCTTGCCCGATCCCATACCGCGCCGTACGTCTTGTTCGGAGTATTGGGCAAACGCGTGCCGCAGCGGTTCCGTCCCCCCGGCGAAAACGCGACAATGCTTGGCTTTCGCGGATGCCGTCGCCATGTGACCGGTTCCGCCCGCCGTCCAGCGGCGCCCCCCTTCCTGTCAACGTCGTTGCAAGAGGCCAGACATGTCCAACACCCCGAAGATCATCTACACCCTCACGGACGAAGCGCCGTTCCTTGCAACGCAGTCGCTGCTGCCGATCGTCAAAGCCTTCGCCGGTTCCGCCGGCATCGCCGTGGAAACGCGCGACATCTCGCTGGCCGGCCGCATCCTGGCCCAGTTCCCCGACCTGCTGAAACCCGAGCAGAAGATCGCCGACGATCTCGCCGAGCTGGGCCAGCTGGCCACCACGCCGGACGCCAACATCATCAAGCTGCCGAACATCAGCGCCTCGGTGCCGCAGCTCAAAGCCGCGATCAAGGAACTGCAGCAGCAGGGCTACGCGCTGCCGGACTACCCGGACGAGCCGAAGAACGAGCAGGAGAAGGACGCCAAGGCGCGCTACGACCGTACCAAGGGCAGCGCGGTGAACCCGGTGCTGCGCGAAGGCAATTCCGACCGCCGCGCGCCGCTCTCGGTGAAGAACTACGCGCGCAAGCATCCGCACAAGATGGGCGCGTGGAGCCAAGACTCGCAGTCGCACGTCGCGCACATGGACGGCGGCGATTTCTACGGCAGCGAGAAGTCCGCCACCGTCGCCCAGGCCACCTCGGTGAAGATCGAGTGGACCGGCAAGGACGGCAAGAGCACGGTGCTGAAGGACAAGACCGCGATCAGCGCGGGCGAGATCATCGACGCCGCCGTGATGAGCCGCAAGGCGCTGGCCGCCTTCGTCGACGCCCAGGTGGCCGATGCCAAGCAGCAGGGCGTGCTGTTCTCGCTGCATCTGAAGGCGACCATGATGAAGGTCTCCGATCCGATCATGTTCGGCATCGTGGTCAGCGAGTTCTACAAGGACGTGCTGGCCAAGCACGCCGACACGCTCAAGCAGATCGGCTTCGATCCGAACAACGGCATCGGCGATCTCTACGCCCGCCTCAACGCGCTGCCGACCGACAAGCAGGCGGAAATCACCGCCGACATCCAGGCCGAGTACGCGCGCCGCCCGGCGCTGGCGATGGTCAATTCCGACAAGGGCATCACCAACCTGCACGTGCCCAGCGACGTGATCGTCGACGCCTCGATGCCGGCGATGATCCGCGACTCCGGTAAGATGTGGAACGCGCAGGGCAAGCTGCAGGACACCAAGGCGGTGATCCCCGACCGCAGCTACGCCGGCGTGTACCAGGCGGTGATCGAGGACTGCAAGGCGCACGGTGCCTTCGACCCCGCCACCATGGGCAGCGTGCCGAACGTGGGCCTGATGGCGCAGGCCGCCGAGGAATACGGCTCGCACAACAAGACCTTCCAGATCGCCGCCGACGGCGTGGTGCGCGTGATCGACGATGCCGGCAAGGTGCTGCTGGAGCACGCGGTGGAAGCCGGCGACATCTGGCGCATGTGCCAGACCAAGGACGCGCCGATCCAGGACTGGGTCAAGCTGGCCGTCACCCGCGCGCGCCTCAGCAGCACGCCGGCCGTGTTCTGGCTGGATCCGCAGCGCGCGCACGATGCGCAGCTGATCGCCAAGGTCGAGCGCTACCTCAAGGACCACGACACCAGCGGCCTGGACATCCGCCTGCTGTCGCCGGTCGAGGCCACCCGCTTCTCGCTGGAGCGCATCCGCAAGGGCCAGGACACCATCTCGGTCACCGGCAACGTGCTGCGCGACTACCTCACCGACCTGTTCCCGATCATGGAGCTGGGCACCAGCGCCAAGATGCTGTCGATCGTGCCGCTGATGGCCGGCGGCGGCCTGTTCGAGACCGGCGCCGGCGGCTCGGCGCCCAAGCACGTGCAGCAGTTCCTGGAAGAGGACTACCTGCGCTGGGATTCGCTGGGCGAATTCCTGGCCCTGGCCGCCTCCTTCGAGCACCTGGGCAATCGCTACGACAACGCCAAGGCCGGCGTGCTGGCCAAGGCGCTGGACCAGGCCAACGGCAAGATCCTCGACAACAACAAGTCGCCCGCGCGCAAGGTCGGTGAACTGGATAACCGCGGCAGCCACTTCTACCTGGCCATGTACTGGGCGCAGGCCCTGGCCGGGCAGAACGACGATGCGGAGCTGAAGGCGAAGTTCGCGCCGGTGGCCAAGGCGCTGACCGAGAACGAAGACAAGATCATCGGCGAGCTCAACGGCGCGCAGGGCAAGGCGGTGGACATCCACGGCTACTACCACCCGGACATCGCGCTGCTCGGCAAGGCGATGCGCCCGAGCGCGACGTTCAATGCGGTGGTGGATGGGTTGGCGAAGTAAGCACGGCCTGCCGCGATGAAGAAGGGGCGCCTCGATGGCGCCCTTTTTCATGCACCTATCTCGGGCGCCCGGCATCGATCCACCGTCGCGCCCGTTCCTCCGATATGCGATACCTGGCGCTGTTGTATGGCTGCAGCGAATCGAGGCGCTCTTCGAGCAGGCTGCGGAACGGTGCCGCCTCCTCATGCTTCAAGCCTTGGGCTTCAACCGCGTGGCCCACGGTCGCGCCTTCGCCCACGATCATGCCTATGGCAGACGTCAAAGCTGCCCTGTAGCGCACTGCGAGCTGATCGGGCGAGCCCATGGATTCCATGATGGTGCGGTATCGCTTGATGGACCGCCGATAGGTCCAGACGAACAGGTCGGTGGCCGCGCTGAAGTCGTTGAATTCATAGATGCCCAGCATGGCTTGCGCATACTCGTGGCGTCCGACATCCATGAAAGCCAGCGGCGAGCAGTTGTAAAGGGTGAGCGGAATATTGGCGCAGATGCGACTTGTTCGTTTATTGCCGTCGATGAAGGGCTGCAGGTACGCGATCTGCACCCAAAGGAAATAAGCCGCCTCGATCGGATTGGGAATCGCACGCGCCTTCGCCACGATAAGATCGAGCAGCTCGCCCAGTACATGCGGAACCTGCAGCGGAATAAACGTGGTTCCGGTGATGTACACGGGCGTGGTGCGGATCGTTCCCAGCTGGGCTTCCGGCATCAGACCATCCATGAGCAGCGAATGGATATTGCGCACCGTCGACGTGGTGAGGCCGCGCATCGGACCGTCGTCGACCAGAAACTCGATGGCGCGCTTATGGTTCAAGAGCATGACGGCATCCTGGTCCGTGCCGTGCGCGCCTTGCTGGAACAGTCGTTCTGTATCGAGCAGCGAGTAGGTATTCCCCTCCAGCTTGGAAGACGACCAGGAGAGTTCGACCAGGAGCTGTTCGAGCACTTTTCGGGCGTAGGTGCCAGCGGGTTGCTGGTCGGGCCATCGGCCTTCGGCCAGGAGTTCGGCAGCAAGCTTCGGCGGCAGCAGCGAGCTGATACCGGGGCTGTAGCCGTCCAGCAGCGCGCGCCGGTAGGACACGGGTTCGCGCGCCGTCATGGGGGCCGCAAGCTTTTGCAACAGGGCAATGGCAGCGGGTGACCAGGGAATG
>Ga0065165_1002872_pt1 | contig 13276 bp, 18 predicted proteins | sample AraplaMF_Cvi_mMF_FD_63813 | JGI IMG/M metagenome (GOLD analysis project Ga0065165, IMG submission 63813) | Arabidopsis root microbial communities from the University of North Carolina, USA - plate scrape MF_Cvi_mMF (version 2) (version 3) | ecosystem: Host-associated > Plants > Roots >...
GTCTGCTTCCTTGGCCGCGAGTTGCTGTTCGAAACGGCGGCGGGCGTCGGCGACGAGAGGTTCGGCGAGCGCGTCCGTCACCGGGATCTGCGTCTTGCAGTTGGGACAGACGATTTGCGGATTGGTCGCGGCATCGATCCTTTCGCGGCTGCCCGCATTGGTGGCGTCGGTCCGGGCCGTGCTTAAGCCTTGAGCGGGGGTTGTCCCCGGCATTTGCCCCTTGGGCGGCCGCGGGAACGTGCGTGCCGGCGGCACGGTATGCGGCTTGGTCGGGCTCTTGTTGTCGGTCATGACAAGTCGCTTATTCTCTGAATCGGCGGCGCAGTTTACGTTCCGACATCAAGGACAAGCTCGCCGTTGAATGCAGGATTCTCGTTGCCATAGGCATGTGGATTGCAGAGGATTCGCGATTTGCCTACGCGGTAATCTGAGGAGTTGTGGACATGTCCGTGAATCCAAAGAGCGGGCTGGTGCTTCTCGATCAACGCCGTCATGTTCGAGACGAAGGCGGCCGTCAGCAGGTCGTTCGCGTAAATCGGATCGACTGAGTTCCAATGCACTGCGTGGTGGGTGACCACAACGCAGCGATCGGCCGCTGCACTTGCGAGCGCCTGGTCAATATACCTGGCCGACTGATGGTGCATGATAGCCGCCTCACGGGGCCGGAATCGCTGCCACGGTTGCTTCTGCCAACCGATCAAGCGGTGGTCGTTCATGCCGGAAGAGCAGGCGTTCATCGCCGCAGTCTTCTTAGCTTCGCCGAATGCCTCGTAATTCGTCCAAAGCGTGGCGCCGATGAACTGGATGCCCCTGTCTCCTCCGATCTTGACCGTGGCGTTCTCCAGCACGTGGACGTTGTACGCGGGTGCGTGAGCGTGCGCGAGAGCGAGCTCGTTGGGGATGAAGCGGCGATAGTATTCATGGTTACCGAGCGTCATCACGATCGGGATCTCGATCGGCACGATGCGCCGCAAGTGCTCGAACGCCTTGACGACGCCCTCGCAAGTGTCGCCGGCCACCACCACGACGTCGACGCCTGCGGCGATCGAGATCGGCTTGATGGGATGGACGTCGACATGAAGGTCCGAGAAGACCTGAACCTTCATGCTTCATGATCCCCGTTCTGATGCTGCTGGAATGCGATCATAAGGACGTCTTCCGCCAAGTCGAACCTGCAGGGATCGTCCGAATGCCGGCGGCCGTATTTGAACCAGGATCCCGCGAGCTCGATCGCGAACTCGTGGCCGAGATCGGTGAGACCAACGATCTGCGACATGACCAACGCGGCGGTCGCATCATGCTTGAGCGCCGTGTACAGCAGCCAGGACATGGTGACGTCGACCGGCAACGTGACCTCCGTGATCGGCATCAGGCCCAACGCGGCGCCGACGGCGGCGGCTGCATCGCCACGAAGAGCGGCGGCGAGGTCATCCCCGCCGCGGAGGACGCGGACATCTTCGAGCGTCGCGCGCAACAGCGAACGCTGGGCATCGCGAAACGAATACGGCGGTAACCGGCGCCACCATGCCAGGGGTGACGTTTGGTCGGGCTGATACGGCCAAGAAGCGGACCGCGTAAGCCCCCATCCCAGATTGAGCGGCAACTTCTTGCCAGCTTGCCCTGCGACAGCCAAACGGGGGTCTCTCGGGTGGCGACCATTCCGCTCCTGCGTGTTATCGGCCTTTGCTTCATCCATCGTTGAACTCCTGCGCCACGATTGCGAGTTAGGGGCTGACTAGCGCGCGAGGCCGGACTGCCACTGGTCGGGACCGCGAGGCCGGGCCTGCAGAATGTCGGCAACCCGAACGGCCCCCTCCGGCGTTGCGCGCGCCGACTGTTGGGCGGAGACCTTCGTCTGCACCACGGTCAGCTTGCAAATGATCGGTTCGAGAATCTGGAGCAGACCCGCGTGCACCTCGTCGCGGAGGGCCACCGTCATGTTGTCGATCTTGTCAGCGATGGGAACACCGAAATGACGATCGAGCTCGCCGCCGCTAATTTTGATGTTGCGGGGGAAACCGGAGGAACCGTAGTAGTCGATGACCGCGGAGTCGACGTGGTCGATGTCGTATCCGAGCTTCTTGAGATGGGACTGAAGGACTAGGCGCACCGCCCGCAGGTCGTTCTCGATCGGCTTGCGCGTCTTCCAGGTCGTTTCGCCATTCCCGCGTTTCACGTCGTAGACGCCGGCCCAGCGCTTGGTTTCGTCGATGACGATGATGTCCACCATCACGGACCGCTCCACACGGGAGTCCGATTTGAGCTTGATGCTGGAGAGATCCTTCTCGGAGTTTTCCGACGCCAGTAAATCGAGAGCGGCGGCGGTGATCGGGATGGGGCTTTCCGTCAACACTTCGAACCGGCCGCTGGAGGCCAAGATGTCGGCCAGCACTCGCTGAATCAGGAGGCCATGGCGTTGTACGACCAGTCCGAAGAAGGAGAATGCGCGGGAGAACTCGGCGCCGATGATCGGATCGATCGAGGAGGTCGCATCGAGCGCGCTGGCCACGACCTGCTTCGCTGCGCGCGAGATGGCTTCATCGGTGGTCAACAAGCCAAGGGTGGGATCAATCGGCATATTCACTCTCTCCATCGGCACGCGGCACTTCGCATTAAGTTAATACGTTATAACGTATAAAAATAGGGATGTCAATATGCGGTTGGGGGCGGCGCTAGATTTCGAATGACAGTCGCTTTGAGGAAGAGGTTGGGCCGCTATTGCTTAGAGTCGAAGAGATCGGTCAAGCGCACTTTTAGAGCGTCGGCGATCTTCGTCAGCGACTCCAACCTAGGGTTCGCTTCGCCTCGTTCGATTTCGCTTATCAAAGCTTGGCGAAGATCGGCAGCTTCAGCAAGATCTTCTTGTGACAGCTCCGCCAAATATCGCAGCCGTCGCACGTTTTCGCCCAACATCCGCGCATTGCGGGCGAGGGTAGCGGGAGCCTTTTTGCCGGGTCGACCCATCGGGGACCAGTTGTCAGATTGCGGGACCTCGACTCTTGTCTGTGATTCTCGTGCCGTCGTCCAATTGAGACACTGGAGAAAGCGAGGTCAGATCACAGGCACTCGTGGATGCCGCTCGTCCGCACCATCTGACCTAGGCCGTGAACCCATAAACGCGCCGGGGGGCGACGGCTCGCTAGAGTCCGCTATGTATCAATAGCGACCGAATTGCTGCAATGCCACGAATGACGCGATGGGCCAAGAGCAGACTTACGGTACTCGCTTCACTCCGGGCAATCGGTACGAACCGTCCAAGACGGGAGTTTGTGCCCCGTACAGCCGCATTGTCAAATTGAAGTTGCCAGCGGGTGCAGGGAGCCAGTTCAATTGCTTGTCGGGGCCGGGATTATCTTTTTGGATGTAGATTGTAACCGAACGTCGCCACCCTTCTTCAATCCATCAGTCGTACTGCCGATGCTGTAGCGCTTGAAGTCATTCTCGATGAAAAACTCCTTCTCGTCGTACATGTTGAGGTTCCAGAACACCGACACGGGTGGGATTTTATCCTTGTCGAACTGAAGGACGTATTTGTTCGCGCCAGAGAGTGCCGCGCCCTGGTCGTCCACGCGCGTGTTTGGATAGAGAATTTCCTCTGGCACGTTTGCCCCCGTCAGGTTAGCCGCCATGGCTGCACGCAAGGCGTAGTCAAAACCGGCTCGCCCCCCGCCCATGGTGTAGCGCCAGCCCCTCACGGTCTCGGCCGCGTTGATATACGTGTCTTCAATAATCGCAGATGCTGTTGTCGCCGCTCGTGCGAGACCTCGCTTGGTCGGCTCGTCAAGACTTTGCCATTCAAACCCATTGGCGACACTGAGGCCAATGCGGTGTGCGGCAGCTACGTCTGAGTCGCCGAAGTCGTCGCTGCGCGACAGGAATGTCTTCATACCGAAGCCAATAGTGTCGAACACGCGGAGAGGCTCCGGCGCCGTTGGCTTGAACTCGAACCGAGCGAAATCGTACTGCTTCGGGATGTCGAAGCGAAGGCCCTGCTTTTGAAACACCGAAAGCGGCAGCGCCAGAAACCCTGCTTGAACCTCGCGAGCTGCAAGTAGATCGGTTTCGCCGTTGACGAACACGCGGTTAGCGATCACCCCCAATTGGGTACGGACTTTGATCAGCTTCATGCCCGGAGGAACCGGCCCGTGATAGTCTGGCCCGGTGAGCAGAAACAAGCCAGGCTCTGGTCCCTTGCTTCCCCCGATGTTGTAAACGACTTGATCGTAGTAGTCGCCGATCTGGACGATGTACCAACGGCTTTGAGTCAGAGGCGACACGCGAACCACCACCGGCTCGCTGCTAAGGTCGGCACAAGCATAGCCGTCGATCGAGACATTATTTGGCGTATTGACGAACTTGTCGGCGGCCGTCTTCAGATCAGGAAACTTGCGGAAGTAATTAGTCCGACCGCACCAGCCTTAAGTCCTGCGTAGAGCGTGTGGACGTTGTCGACGAAGGGTCGCCCCCAGATGGCGGTCCGCACTCCGATCGCGTAGGCATGCTCTTCGCGCGCCTGATCGGACGACATTTTGGTTGGCGCAGTTTGTGCGAGCACAGAGGTTGCACCGATAACAAGCGCGAGTATGGCCAAAACGCTTCTTCGCATGGCTTTCCCTCCCAAAGGCTTATTGGCTTGGTTCTACGTAGGAGAACTGGAAAATTCCAGCCGAACAGAGGCCGCCCTGCTGTTATCGGAATCCAGCGGCGAACTGCCTGGGAGGTCGGTTAAAAGTCAGAGGCGGATGACGAACTGCGAGATAATTAATGAAACTGACTGTTTACCAGTCCCCTCGGTTCCGCATTTCTCCGGAATTGTATCAAAGTCGAGGCACTTACATGTTGGCGAAACACCAACTGGATGCAGCAAATGATCGAAGCGATAGCAAGGCTGCGCAAAATCGCAGACGAGACTGAAGCTGATGCCCGCAAAGCGATCGGCAATCCGGTCGCCCAAGCCGAGTTAGTCGACATTGCCGTAAAGTGGCAATGGCTGGCTGGAGGAGCTGCAAAACTTTGCAGCGCGCGACAGGCTTGCGGGCCGGGCTGCGCGGAATGTTCAAGAAAGTGCGCCGAGAGACGGGCAACTGGCTAAAGTAGTTGCGGCTTCGCCGCCTCCCGCGAGAGTTGGCTAGCGGCCGCCGATGAAGCCACGGGGCTCGCAGGGCCTTGAGTCCGCTAAGGGTCATTCGCGACCGGGTCGAGCCGGCAGCAGGGGCGGCCATGTCCGTTATTGCGCCGAAAGCGGAAGTACATTCAGAGCATTGGCGGCACTCCCACCCGGCGTTGCCGGTTGATGGTTCTGCCCGAGACGTGATTCAAGCTTCGAAACTGGAGCCTCGAATCATGCGCTACGAACTCAGCGATTAAGAATGGACCGCCATCAAACCGATGCTGCCGAACAAGCCGCGCGGCGTTCGGCGCTTAAATGACCGTCGCGTGCTAAATGGTATCTTTTGGGTTCTGCGTTCAGGCGCTCCCTGGCGCGATCTGCCGGAGACCTATGATCCACGCACCACTTGCTATAATCGCTTCGTTCGTTGGCGGCAGGCCGGCGTATGGGACCGGATCATGGATGCACTGGCCGCCGGTCATGACGCGGCGGTGCAGATGATCGACACCCGGTCGTCCGCGTGCACCAGCACGGAGCCTGCATCACCGACAACAATAATCAAGATATGGGTCGCTCGCGAGGGGGCCTGACCAGCAAGATTCACGCGGTGGTGAACACTAACGGCCTGCCGGTCTATCTGGCACCCGATCTGCTTCAGCCCGTATCTGTATCGTGCGCGCAACTTGGCCGGGCGCGATTACGCCGGTACCTGGCGGCATTGGGCCAATGACGATTGCGTGGCGGCCGCCAATACCTTGAGCGCTGCTGTTATGGCGGCTGTCCGGCGACGGGCGCCGACGGGACGAAACGCCGCTTAGCCGCTTGCCGCATAGAGATGGTCACTGACGAAGCTGAAGCGCGGGTTTCCGCGCGACCGTGAGAGGTGTCTCGCTGTGGTGGTTGATCAACCGAGCCGAGCGCTTGTATCCGCGACCAAACCTAGCGGGGATCATCCGGATCAGCTCGGCACGAGATTTGGACTTCTGCTTCGAAGTATTTCCAGGAGCTAATTCGTGCGGAGCCCTTACCAACTCGGCGGGCGACCTTGATCAGACAGGTCGTTACTTCGCGTTCGTCAAACTGCGTCAGCCAGGTAGCAACTAGTGTCAGGTTGTTGATACCTGGAGCCGACCAGTCGATTGCGGACCCGAGTTCTGTTGCGATCTCGTTGATGGTGCGGGAAGCGTGGATGATTGCCTCTAGGTCAGGGCGCCCAGGTTCGGGAAACGGTTCGAGGAAGTGCGGAGTGGCTTGCTTCTGTCTGGGTGGTTCATCATTACAGATTACGCTGAAACTGTTTCCGGTAGACACCCGAACGTCGTTCTGGTGGTCACCGGAAGCAGCTTCATGTTTCGGTGTGGGGCACGGAGGCACGTCGTCCGGAGTCGGACCGGTCGGCGGTGCCGCCGTCGGCGGCGGCGCGAGCGGATGAATGCAGAGGGTGATAAGGTCAGACGTGCGCTTGGGGCCAATCGGTCTGTGCTGACGGCGGATGAGTTCGAGGGTTTCGAGACGAGCCAGCGCAGAGCAAACGGTACGTTCGGTGAGACGGGTTCGCTCAGCGATGGTTTTCTGTTTAGGCCAACACACATTGTTGGCGTTGGCGCGGTCGCAAAGGTCGAGGAGAACGAGCTTCTCGGTGGAGGAGACATTGGATCGAGCCCATCCCCAGATGGTTGCTTGGAGGCTCATTGGCTATCCTCGTGGCTAGAATGCTCGAACGAATTGAGTTCGCCCGTGGCGGGCGCAGCCTTGATTTCATCAATCCAGGCAAGAAATCTTTCACGAGATTGAATCGGCGCTTTGCGCCAGGCCGTCTGCAACGCGACCAGGCCCGGGAAGGGGTCGCGGCGCTCAATCCGTTCGTCGCCCGGCTGGGCCGGGGCCAGTCGGGCGCGCGACCTATTGCGCGACACGGCGCTGTCGCTCGGGCTCCCGTCCTCGACAGGTGATTTTTCCGCTTCGGCGACGACTTGGATCGCCGAGACCTGTTGACCGGCGGCGGCCTGCTCTATGAGAGCTGCACGGGTGGCCGACGGTAGCATAGGCAGCGCGTCGAGTTCCGTACCCACGTCCAACGATGAACCGACAACACGCTCCAGATCGCTGCGTCCGTTCTGAGCGGCCCGCTGAACTGCCCGCTGGACCGACCGCGCCGACCTCCCAACCCTCTTTGCCGTGATCTCGACAAAGGAGGGCGACGCATCCGCCAATTTGGCGGATGCGTCTCGGCCCATGGCGAGGTTCGCTGCGGCCGCCCCTCTGGCCTTGGCCTTGCCGTACAACCGCTCGTGGAGTGCCCGGCGGCGATCGATGCAGAGCGCTTCTTGCGCCGGAGTGAGAGCGCTCCTAACGAGATTCTCGTCGATTTCCCAAAATTCCGCTTCGTCATCGCTCAGTCGGACTACGCGGCAATGGATTTTGTCCGCGCCGGCGGCGACGGCGGCATTGACCCTCTGCAGTCCGGTGACGAGCAGGAATTTGTCTGGGTTCGCTGGATTTGGTCGGATGACCGGAGGCTGGATGATGCCGTGAGTAGACAGGGAGGCGATCATGATCGGGATGAATTCGCCGACGACGCCACGGAGCCGATGACAGGTCGAGATATCTGCTAGATCCACGAGCTTGAATGCGTCCATTGGTATATTTGGTTCTGCTATAAGCGCAGTCTCGAAAGGATTAAGCAGCAACGACGTCGCATCAGATGTTTCGCCGGCGGACGTCGCTGGATTTGGCTCGTTGATCTCCTGAGCGAGGTCCAATGCGGGAGCGTTCGGAAGGTCTTTCGACGGCTGCGAGTCTTCGCCGGCTGCGTTGAGGTGTTGAACTGCGCCGAGTTTGGGAAAGGCGTAGGGCCGGGGATGCGCAACAGCGCGCTGAAGCTCCTCGACCGAGCGAGAAGATTCCAGACTCTGCAAATGCCGATCGCGGACTTCCATACTTTGCTCCGGTCTACGCAGCATGCGCACGTCGCGCAGTGGCATCATGCCAGCTGCATCGTTCTCTGCAAGATCCGTCAGGATTCGCAAATTTGTGGACACTCGCTGAGAATTTCAGGCGAGACACAGCGAGTTGCAAAAATTGTGTACAAAAATTTTTTGTTGTCGGCGAGTTTGCTTGCGCTGCGTGTGGGTACTTTGCATCGCGCATCGCTTATTTCTCTGATCCAAATTGCAGAGACTGGTCCTTGGACTAGTCCTAATGCTGGTGAAGGGAGATCATCACTTTCACCTCGAATGCGTTCGAGAACCGACTTCTTGGCAGAGTGGCAGAGCTCCTCAAAGATCAGCGTCGCGATTCTGGTCTTCGGATCGGGCCGGGCCGCTGTGACTGGGTCTCGAAATGCTCCGGCGATTAACGCCGCTTAACCATACTTTGCGAGAGGCATTGGCCTGTGGAGAGGCGCGCTCCATATTTGGCGTGTCCACCGCTCCCGAGGGCGGTCGTGCGGGCCATGGAGAGGTTCGCCGGAAGTTTCCGATCCGGTGTCACTCAGTGACGGAAGGCGGTGAAGGCTTCTCCATCAATTGGCCTTCGCTCCGGCAAAACGGCTTCGCGCACCCCTGAAAAACATCTGAAACGAGCCTCTGGCACGTCGATCGCAGCGCGGCATTCCGCTTGCGCGATGCATTTGGCGTTCCGGCGGCCAAGCATAGGGAGACTGGTCTCGGGACTAGTCCTGCACATGACGATTCATGCCGGCGCTGGAGCGACGTCTGGAAATAATCGCGGCACCTTCGAGGAAGGCGATGGAGCGGACTTCTGTAGCGAAGCTCAGTTTGATGAGCAGGTCGCGGAGTTCGGCCTGGAACCGACAAAGGCTTATGTCCGCGTCGCTCGCGCGAAGAAGAAAGTCTCGGAGGCGGCCGAAGAGAAACGCAAGTACCGGGCGCAGCGAAAAGCGGACGGATTCGGACAGTATGTCGTCGAGGTGCCGGCGGATGAGGCCGCAAAGCGCACTGTGTATGAGGTAGCGCAGGCGATCGTCGATGACAAGAAAGACACCAAGAATGTGCGATCGACCATCTTGTCGGTCGTTTCGAATCCGGCGCTGCTCGAACTCTCCAAGCTTCTTTCCATGTCAGGCGCTGATGTCGCCTTGATCGTCGAGCAAATTGAACGTGGGGATCTCGCCATGGTCGCCTCGATCCGCGCGGAGTATCCCACCCTTATTGAAGACATCGTGCGGTTGACGCAGTCCAATGGCGAGTTCTTAACCGTGCTCGATTGCCTGGTTCGTTATGAAGACGGCATCTCCGAAGGCGCGGCCAAAGGTTTGTTGGGTGCGGCAGTTGCGGCAAATGATTGTCCGGAGGTGCTCAGGTTCCTCGAAATTCGCCAGGGGGGCGGCTTCCGTGCCCGAGTGCTCGGCTGGGTACTGGGCAACGCCAATTAGATGCCGCGGACATGCTGGGTCTCGGCGGATTGTCGTCCTAGCGAAGCTTCGATCGTACCTTGTGTGTGGCCCAGCGCTGGGCGCCGGCATAGTCACGCTCGTCGCGAAAGTGGGCTGCGCAGTGTTTGGAGCGCAACTAGCTCATGAAGCAGTAAATCAGGAGATTGACCGAAGAGGCCGCAAACAGCGCCAGCGTCACTGCAACCAGCGCGTCAGGGCAGTTCGTATTGGGAAGTGTTCTCATATGAAAAGTATCCGGCGATTTTACGTTGGTAGTCCCCCGAACAATTTGCCTGACGATTCAGAATTCGTTTACGACTGGGACAGCCGCTGGCGATGGGAGGTTCGTGCGGGAGTATCGCTAGAATCGTCGGGCAATCGATCGCTTGAGGGGGCTGCTGATCCGGGTGTTGTTCATTACCTTGCATGTAGCCCCATGTATCCTTATGGCGCATTAGCTCCGAGTTCCGAAAAAGATTCGGGCTGCATCAAGGGCTAAGTTTTTGTAAACGCTGGTGCCGGCTGAGGGGATTGAACCGCCGACCTCGATTTATGAAACCGCTAGTCTGTAAACAGGATATCGAAGAAAGTGGTCGCACCCCTTGGTTTCCCATACCGATCAATCTGCAACTATCTCCGAACCGTGCCTTCAGTGGGCGAACGCTCCTTGAATTCACTCAGACGCCCCGACGATGCAGACGACCGACTTCGGCCGTTTCGCTACATGAAGAAGCGAAACTGATAGGGTGTCGAACCGAGCCCGTCCATCCGCGCTTCACGACGCGCGCGAGAACCTTGGCGTAGGCCATCCTCACCGGCTGCATGTCGTACAGCGCGTCGTTGTTCCGATCCAACTTCGCGAGAGCGAGGGCCGAACGCGCTGTTTCGTCCCAACTACTATGGCCCGCGTGGCGGATCGGACGGATAGGGCGCGGCGTGCTACGACCTCCTTGGTAGTATGAGCGTTCGGCAACGCGCGCTTCACTTCGCCGTGCATTTAGAGCAGGCGCTCTCGATCCCCGAGCGGGATCAGCGTACCCCGTTCAAACCGGATAGTCGAAAGGCTTTCCTTTGGCCCGCCCTGCCGGTCGCGTTCGATCCTGACACCGCGCCAGCCGACGTCCTCCACGACCTGCACGAGGTCGACTGCTTCGACATCGACAAGTGCTGTCCCAATCGGGACATCCCACAAACCGAATTAGGACACGGAAATGTCTGCGGAGATTACAGAAGCAATAACGCCGCCCGCTTAAATCCAGCGCGGACGGCGGTCTCACCAGCCCCGGGAAGGAGATTGTAAAATCCCGTTCTTATGTGTCGGTGCGGCGCGGTCGAAGGTTCAAGCGACACCCGCAGAGGCGGATTAGGACAACTCAAACGAAAAGCCTGGCCGCAAGGGTCCGACCTTAACGCTTCGCTCGCTATGACGGATCTGCGTTCGTGCACCGGCGTCCGTTTTTTTGATGCTTCGGTCTCGTTTGGACACAGGCGGCGGGCGTTCTTGTCCGCATCCTCTTATCTAAATCGTCTTAGCTTGAACGCTGTAGGCTGGTTTGCTTTGGAGATTGCTGTCCGAGCCCCTTGTGCTTCCTTGGCTAACCGTTGTTCCTTGAGGCGCTCCATGTTTTCGCGAACATCAGCGGCCTTTTTTGCCTCTTCTTCCATGACCACCTTGCGATGTGCGACCGCAAGGCGTTCTCTGTTCGCTTGGGCATCTCGGCGAGGGGATCTCTTCTCATCGTGACTCATCCTATGGCCTCCGGCCTCAACGCGCGGATACGAGCGTTAGGCAGGCGCCATTAGGCGCATGGCTCGCACCAAATGCGAGTCTTTTAACGGATCATGGAAACGGACAGACCAAGGACAAGCCGATGCCAATTTTGGCAGATTCAAAGTGCCTGTGGTCAGCACCGCGATGCCGTATGCCGAGCATGGTTCATCCTGGCGCCAATCATGTGGTCCGGCTTGCGCAGGGCCACATCGGCATCGAATGGCAACGCCCGAGGTCAAGATAATTCAAGAATCGGCAGGTCGCAGACCGAGCGTATTTGATCGAAGCTGCTTTTCCCTGAACCATTGGATGATGGCACGTTGAGCTGCGATGATAGCCTCTGCTCGATTGAAGCCGATCCCTGTTTTCGATGACCGGCCGGCTCGCTCAAACGACCATTTCCAGCCCGGTGGATTGATCGTTTGAACCACCGTATACTCAATGCCCTGATGTTCCATGCACCGTTATCGCTCTGGGACGCATCAACACGTTAGACAGCGAGAAACGCTGATCAATCAGCGTCGCTTGAAGTCTTCTCTGAACGATCGACTCGAACTTCCCTAAACTCCGCGGGCCCGTCGAGAAGACGCTGCTTGCGCAACTGGTGCTCCTGCGAACTCGCGGAGCTGTCGGCTCTGTCATCCAACACCGCACCCGCCAAACGATGGGCTCGCCTTCGTTTGCGACCCGTCCGACGACCTCTTGCATCCTCGTTCGTCATCGAACTAGACCCTCAAATTGGAGCGCACAAGAATCGGACGCGTCCGCTCTCGGTCGGCGAAGCTCAGCAACCGCGGCAAATGTTCTTCAGCTTTGCGGCGGTTCGAGCCTCTTCCGCGACGAATGGGTCCTTGTAACCTGACGATGGGGCACTATCCGTTTTGGCGGGCTTCTTGGCCTTTGGCGGAAACGCCGCATCGTAACAGGAGAGGCGGGCACTCGTGCTCTCGATCGCGCTGCAATTCGGTTCCGCTACGGAAGCGGCTACCGCAGATGTGCTTAATCCTGACGCGAGCAAGAGCGCCGCTGTCCGAATACCGGATCGAGTTCTGCTCATACTGGAGGTCCCGTCACGATCCACCTTTGTTGACCCAAGAAGGACGCTCGCCGGTCCAGATTGGAAGAGCATCCCACTCCGAGTAGCGCATCCGGCGCTCCTCACCTCCGACGCTCACGAAAACAAAAGGCGCATCGTCCCGGCCTGTTTTCGAGCCAACGAAAATTGCCGGAAAGCCGTAGGCATCCCTGATGATTGCAGTGTTTGCCATTATCGGCTCCCATTGGCCCTAACTTGCTCCAGGCATTCGATTTGCATTTTGAACGCATGGTGACTGAACCGCTTGCAGCTACAATATAGCCACAACCGCGATCAGCAGCGCGAGGAAGACCGGCACCAATAGCGGCGGCACAAGCCACTCACGGATTTCGAATTTGTCGGATTTTGACATCTTACCGCCTTCACTGCGTTGAGGCGGGAGCGCAAAGCTCTCAGTCACCGATGAAAGCCACGAAGCGCGCGGTGATACCCATTCTATAGCAGTCTTCTTACCACCGAGCCAGATCAATCTTGGTCCATTGCTGCCGAAAGTAGATTGTCAGTCGATTGCGTCTCCGGATCGGGCGGTTCACTTCCAAAAAACGACGGCGATCACCAACACGACCGGGATAGTCCCGAGTACGATCACTCCTATGCGGAAGCCAATTTCGCCAGGCATTAGGAACTCCCGCCAAGGCAACGGTGTAAGCTGTCCTTCTGATCCAAATAGACGCTTTAAGCACGCTGTATGATTGACTATGGTCCAAACCTTCGCAGGCCCGCATCGAAATCCAAAACACAGGGGACGGGGGGCTGGCTATCATCCGGTTAGAGCATGGAGATGCTGGCCGAGTTGCCTTTGCACATAGGGCTTTGCCAGGAAGCGGGCTCCGGCGGGAAGATCCTCGACGGCAGGTTCTACCTGGCCCGAAGTGACCAGCAGTGCGATCGGAGGCCAACGGT
>Ga0065165_1002874_pt1 | contig 13269 bp, 10 predicted proteins | sample AraplaMF_Cvi_mMF_FD_63813 | JGI IMG/M metagenome (GOLD analysis project Ga0065165, IMG submission 63813) | Arabidopsis root microbial communities from the University of North Carolina, USA - plate scrape MF_Cvi_mMF (version 2) (version 3) | ecosystem: Host-associated > Plants > Roots >...
TCCGGCATTTCCCCCGAACGAACATCTGCAATTGCACATAAACTAGACTAACAAGTCTAGAACAGTTTGTCTACAACGGTGAGATGACCAGCACCATGTCCGCTTTGGGTGCGTATTCAATCGGTGGTGATAGTCCGAGACTTTTCCGCGGTGGCAAGCTGCTAAGCTAGCCCGAACGGCCGAGATCGGCCAGAAGCGAACATTGGCCTCGATGGGAATTTCTTGGATGATGTCATGGGCGAACGCCATTTATGACTTATACAGACCAGCTTGAACAAAAATGGATCAGGTCCTTAATTTGTGAAGCGGAGCGCGACCTTGTATTCCTTTGGAACATCACTACAAGTAGCTTCGGTGGGCCGAAATACGAAGAGGATGAGCTTCCCTTGGCTATCGGGCGAGTTTCAGGCTCGCTTATCAAGTCAGGATGCAGCGTTGGCTTTGGTAACCCCGACGATAAAACATGGCAACCCGAGGTGGACTTAATAAACGCTGAAGACCCGGGAGCAGAGATTACAGCTAGATGGCTTGCCGATCCAAAGCAAGTAGAGTTCCTCGTGTTCGCACGTCGGCATGGCTGTTGAGATTGGACTGAAGGCGAAGGTCTGCTTCGGGGCGCATGCAGAAGTCCAAACGCATCTGCCACTAAATCACCAGGGCCATATCGAGCAACGCTGTCTGATCGCAGCGAAGTAGAGGCGCCGACAGTCGTGGCGCCTCGAGCATCGCTCAAATCTGCGCAATCCCCCCATCCACAAACAACTCGACCCCAGTAACAAAACTCGCATCATCGGAAGCCAGGAAGACCGCCGCCTTGGCGATCTCGTCGGGATCGCCCACGCGCCCCATCGGGATCTGCGACGCGAGTTGATCGAGCAGGCCCTGCTGGCTGGCCTCGTCAGACCCTGCCAGTTCGACCAGCCCCGGCGTCTTGATCGGTCCCGGGCTGAGGGTGTTGATACGGATGCCGCGGCCTTTCAGGTCGAGGATCCAGTTGCGGGCGAACGCGCGCACCGCCGCTTTCGATGCCCCGTAGACGCTGAAGGCTTCGGTGCCGCTGCTGGCTGCGGTCGAGCCGGTCAGGATGACCGAGGAGCCTGCGCCGAGCAGCGGTAGCGCCGCCTGCACCGTGAACAAGGTGCCTTTGACGTTGCGCGAGAAGGTGTCGTCGAAGTGCGCTTCGGTGATCTGGCCCAGCGGCAGCAGCGAACCCCCACCGGCATTGGCCATCAGGATGTCGAGGCGGCCATGTTCGGCACGGATGCGCTCGAACAGCTTTTCCAGTTCGTCGAGCCTGGACGAATCCACCTGTACGGCGACAGCACCGGCACCGATGTCTTGCGCGGCGGCTGCCAGCTGGGCCTGGCGCCGGCCGGTGATGTAGACGATGGCGCCTTCGGCGGCGAACCGCTTGGCGACGGCGAGGCCGATACCGGTGCTGCCGCCGGTGACAAGCGCGATTTTTCCTTCGAGTTTGCTGGACATGGTCTTCCTTTCGGTAGTGGGGCAAATGTTTGCCGGGACAGGTGCAGTCTGCGCCCATAGCCCATTTCCGATAAGACGAGCAAAGCGCATAATATCCATGCAAAATTCGCATAGATAAAGATCGATCCAGGTAAATAATGAATAAGTTAAGTGCAATGACCTGCTTTGTCCGGGCGGTCGAAACCGGCAGTTTCTCGGCCGTCGGGCGTGAGCTCGGGATAGGCCAGCCGAATGTCAGCCGCCAGATCGCCGCACTGGAGCAGGCGCTCGGCACGCAGTTGCTGCATCGCTCCACCCGTAGCCTGAGCGTCACGCCGGAAGGTCAGCGCTATTACGAACAGGCGCGCCTAGCGCTGGACGTGATTGCCCAGGCCGAGTCGGACGCGAGGGGACAGCACAAGCCGCAGGGCTTGTTGCGCGTCGCTTGCTCGCAGGCGCTGGGCGCCGAGAAGCTGGTCGGCGCCATGCCGGCATTCATGGCGCGCTATCCGGATGTCCAGCTGGACCTGCGGCTGAGCGACGCCTTTGCCGACCTGGTCAGCGAGGGCATGGACGTGGCGATTCGCGGCGCGGTGCTGGCCGACAGTGCGCTGCGGGCACGCCGTGTGGGCAGCTCGGAGCGCGTGGTGCTTGCCAGCACGGCTTACCTGGATGCCTGGGGTGTGCCGGAAACGCCCGCCGATCTCGCCCGCCATCAGTGCATCCTGTACACCTACATGGCGCGCGGCGACACCTGGCCGTTCCGCGGCGGCGAGATGCAGGTGCGCGGGCGCATGCGGATCAACAATCTCGAAGGCATACGGCGCGCGGTGCTCGATGGCATCGGCATCGGCTACCTGCCCAGCTGGATGGTCTGGGACCAGGTGCGGGACGGCAGCGTACGCGTCTTGCTGGCCGACCATGCGGCCGAGCCGACGCCCATTTACGCCGTGTACGCAGCCCAGCGCCTGCTGCCGCAGCGCGCCGTCGTGTTCATCGACTACGTCGCTGCCGTGTTTGCCGGCACGCCCGGCTTGAACGGCGTGTCGGTCATGGCTTGAGCAAGGCGGCGGACGCGTCCGTTGTTTCAATCGTGCAAACAAAAGGAGAGGGCCAGCGTTAGAATTTCCAGTTGCACCTCCGCATGTTAAGCTGGCCTGCTGATAAAGGAAGAATCGATGAACGAACTAGTCAAGACGGGTATCACCGGGCTCGACGAAGTACTGCACGGAGGTATTCCCCGCAACAACAACCTGATCGTCGAAGGTCCGCCCGGCTCGGGCAAGACCACCTTCGGTCTGGGCTTCATCTATCACGGCGCACAGGACTACGACGAGCCGGGCGCCATCGTGTCCTTCGAGCTGGATCCCGGCAAGCTGCTGCGCGACGCCGCCGGCTTCAACTGGGACCTGCAGGGCATGATCGACCAGGGCAAGATCAAGATCATCCAGACCAGCCCCGCCGTGCTCCTGAGCGAGTTCCGCAGCGGCGATGGCGTCTTCGCCGCGTCGCTCGTCGAGATGGGCGCCAAGCGCCTGCTGATCGACGGCCTGACGCCGCTGCGCCTGTATGCCGACGTGCACGACAGGCCCTTCCGCGAGGACGTGCACCTGCTCATCGAGGGCCTGACGCGCCTGGGCGTGACGACCATGGTCACGGCCGAGCGGGACGAAACGCTGACCGGCGTGCTGGCGCATGAGCGCTTCGTGTTCGACACCATCGTCTCGCTCTCGCTCGGCGAGGTGCGGCGCCGGTCGCGCCGCCATTTGACAGTGATGAAATCGCGCGGGCAGGATTTCATCGGCGGCAGCCACACCATGCGTATCGAGCCGGAGGTGGGCGTGCACGTGTACCGCCGCGCCCAATCGCGCCCGGTCGCCTCGCCCGACCAGCCGACCTCCGAACAGCGCCTCTCGACCGGTTCGCCGGCCATCGACAGGATGATGGACGGCGGCATCTACCAGGGTTCGGTGACGCTGGTGAGCGGCATTTCCGGCACCGGCAAGACCGTGTTCAGCGTCCAGTTCCTGACCGACGCCATCAAGAACGGGCACAAGGCCCTGCTGGTGAGCCTGGACGAACACCCGCGCCAGTTGATCCGCAACGCCAAGTCGCTCGGTTTCGACCTGCAGGGGCTGATCGACGCGGGCAAGCTGTTCATCCATTACGAATCGCCGCTGGAACTCGAGCTGGACGTGCACTTCGACCGCATCGTCAAGCTGGTCGAGCAGGAAAACATCGACTGCATCGCGCTCGATTCGGTGGCCGTGTATGAAATGACCAGCGCCGACGAAGTCGCCGACTATCTGTACGCACTGGCGAGCTTCTTCAAGAACCGCCTGGCCACGACCCTGTTCAACTACGAAAGCCCGGAACTGCTGGGGGTATCGCAGATCAGCGAAGAACTCAAGGGCTCGCACCTGGTCGACAACATCATCCTGCTCAATTACGTGGAAATCTCGACTGTGCTGCGCCGGGCACTGGCCGTGCCGAAGGTCCGCGGCAGCCGCAACGTGCAGGTCACGCGCGAATACGAGATCGGGGTCGGCGGCCTGGTGCTGCTCGACGAGCGCGACAACGATACCCAGGCGGTGCCGCAACTGCCCTTCTCGTCCTACTACGGTCTGCTGTCCCGCTCTCCATCGCGCCAGAGTCCGGCGATCGAAGAGGCCGTGGCCAGCGGCGGCCCATTACCAGACTCGGCGCGCTTGCCGACCGAAAAGCCCAGGTGATCAAGGCCGAACTGCCAGACAAGCCGCCGGTCGACTGGGATGACTGGCACACGCCGCTACGGCAGTTCACGGAAGCGACGGGTCTCGTCACGTCCGCATACGACACGGCGGGCGTGCGCCACATCGGGCCCCTGACGGGTTCGCGCATGGCGGCACTGCTGGCGGAACAGTCGACCCTGTGGGCCGAGGATGGCCCCGGTACGGCCTTCGAGCGCGGGCTGGTGCAGACCGTGCGCGCGCAGGGGAGTCCGGCTTCCGGACAATTCAGCGAAGGCTTCCGCGTCTGCGCCCAGCCGCTCCTGTTGCGCGGCCAGGTCTACGGCGTGCTGGTCTTCGGCTGGCGCTTCGCCGACTTCAGCTCGCCGCTGGCCTGCGAACGGATCGCCAGGCAGATCGGGCTGGCCGGCCACCTGCTGTGGAACGAGGCGCGGCTCGATGCCCCTGTGTCCGACCAGCGCATGGGCACCTATGCGGCCTTGCTGGCAACGCTGTCGGGCACGCTCGACCGCCAGCGCGAAACCATCGATGACCTGACGCGCGTGAACCGCACGCGCGAACTGTTCCTGGCGACGGTCTCGCATGAGATGCGCACGCCGCTGTCGGCAATAGCGATGCGCATCGAGCTCCTGTTGCGCACGATTCCCGACCTGCCGGAGAAAGCGGTCAGCGGGCTCGAATCGATGCGCATGCACGTGCGCCAGGAAGCGGGCATGGTCGAAGACCTGATCGATGCGGCGCGCACCCTAACCGGGCAGATGTCGATCACCCGCGAGCCGATCGTGCTTGGCCAGGCGCTGCGCGACGCCATCTCGACGGTGGAACCCCATGCGCACGCCAAGGACATCCAGATGCAGGTGACGCCCGCCGATTACGGCGACCATATCCGCGTCGACGCGGATGGCCATCGGCTGCAACAGGTGTTCTGGAACCTGCTGTTCAACGCCGTGAAATTCACACCGGCGGGCGGTGTCATCCGCATCCATATCCGGCGGCTCGACAACATGCTCGAGATCGACATCGCCGATTCCGGCCAGGGCATCGAAGCGGAAGACTTGCCGCATGTGTTTGGCGCCTTCCGGCTGCAGCAGGACAACAATTCCGCCGGGCTCGGGCTGGGCCTCTACATTGCGCGGCGCATCGTCGAGCTGCACGAGGGCACGCTCAGCGTCAGCAGCGCCGGCCGCGGCCAGGGCGCCACCTTCACCATCCGGCTGCCTGTCCTCGCCGGCTGAGCCTCAGCGATCCGCATCCCGCCCCCAGAAGCGCTCCATCGACAGGAAGGTGTACGACGCCGTCCACCCGATCAGGAGCATGCCGTTCAATGCCTCCAGCCCCGCCAGCAGCCGCAGATCGCCATGCGGCAGCACATCGCCATAGCCCAGGGTCGTGTAGGTCTCGGCAGAGAAGTAGAGGCAGCGCGAAAAGTGCAGCGGGCCGGCCTGGCCCATGCTGCCGATGTCGAACCACATGGCCAGCACATAGTAGGCAGCGCCATACAGCAGGATCTCGATGAAGTGCGCCCCGAATGCGCCGAGGATCACGAAGATCAGCTGCACGCGCGGCTGGATCCGCAGCATGGGCAGGGTGCCGGTGAGCAGGCGCAGCACCTCGTAGTGGATGAAGGTCGTGGCGACCAGCAGGAGCAGGCAGGTGAGGGCGGCGATTTCCATGGCGCTCAGCTTAGCGCGAAACCCGCACGGACCGTGTTCCGCGTCCTGCGTGCCGCGGCGATTGCTGGTCTAATACGGCTTTCGTTCCGCCTACCTTGAGGAGACCGTCAATGAGCATCGCTTTCATCGGCCTCGGCGCCATGGGCCACCACATGGCCGCGAACCTGCTGCGCTCGGGCCAGCCAGTCCACGTCTGGAACCGCAACCCCGATCCCGTGCAGGCGCTGGCCGCAAAAGGCGCCAAGCCGGCCACCACCGCCGCCGAATGCGGCATCGCCGACGTCGTCTTCACGATGCTGTCGGACGATAACGCGACCCGCGCCGTGATGGTCGACGGCGGTGTGCTGAACGCGATGGCGCCGGGCAGCATCCACGTCAACATGGCGACCGTCTCCGTCGCCTTCGCGCGCGAGATGGCGGCGCTGCACATCGAACGAGGCGTCGGCTACGTGGCGGCGCCGGTGCTGGGCCGCGTCGATGTGGCGGAAGCCGGCAAGCTGAACATCCTGGCCGGCGGCCCCGACGAAGAGATCGTCCGCGTGCAGCCACTGCTCGACCTGATGGGCCAGAAGACCTGGCGCTTCGGCGACGCGCCGGAGCAGGCCAACGCCGTCAAGCTGGCCTGCAACCTGACCCTGGCCTGCGCCATCGAGGCGATGGGCGAGGGCGCCGCACTGGCCGGCGCGCACGGCATCCCGGCTGGCGACTTCATCGACCTGATCACGAGCACCCTGTTCGCCGGCTCGCCCGTCTACAAGGGTTACGGGGGCATGATCGCGCGGCAAGCATACAGCCCGGCCGGTTTCAAGCTGTCGCTGGGCCAGAAGGACGTGCGGCTGGCGGTGGAATCGGGGCGGGACAAGGGCCTGCCACTGGCTTTCGGCGATGCGCTGCAGACCGTGCTGAAGGAGGCAGTGGACCATGGCGATGCCGATCTCGACCTGGCGGCGCTGGGCAAGAACGCCGCGCGCAGAGGTAAAATCCGCTGATGGAAAAACTGATTGCAGAACTGACCCGCCTCTACCTGGCGCCCGAAGCCGTCACGCGCGAGGCGCTGGCCCAGCACATCCTCGGCCAGACCACGCTCGCCATCAAGCTGACAACGGCCGATGGCCTCGTGCGTGCGCTGGCCATCACCTTCCGCAAGGCCTTCGGCGATGGCGAAACCGGCCACTGGGAGCGCCTGTGCAAGGTGGCGAATGCGCTGCAGGCGGACCTCGGCCTGCCGACGCCGGCGGTGAGCATCGACGGCGCCTCGGCCTACCGCCTGTGGTTGTCGCTGGAGACGCCTGTATCGGCAGACCAGGCCCAGGACTTCCTCGCGCTGCTGCGCCAGGCCTATTTTCCGGAGTACGAGCTGGCGCCCGACGCCGCTACCGCGCCGGTCTACCTGCCGCCTTGTCTGAATCCGCGCAGTGGCAAGTGGGCGGCCTTCATCCATCCGGGCATGGGCGCTTCGTTTGCCGAGGAATCCGGGCTGGAGGTGGCGCCGCCGCTGGCTGCGCAGCTTGGCTTTCTGGAAGGACTGGACAGCATCGCTGCGGAGCAGTTCCGGGACGCGCTGCGCAAGCTCGAGCTGCGCCAAGCGCCCGCACGTGCACCTGAACCTGCGACTGCGGAACCGGCAGCCGAGCCAGCGGTGGAAGCAGCGGCCGCAGCCCCGGCCAGGCCGCAAGCCAGGCCACGGGCTGCGGCGGCGAAGGGGGCGCCGTCACCGGAAGGTCTGCTGCTGAAGGACGCGACGCTGGAAGACATCGTGCGCCACCTGCACGAGAAGAACATCGAGCCGACCTTCCGCTTCCTGCACGGCCAGTAAGGATCAATCGTCCAGTTCGACGCCGATCCGCACAGCCCAGCGGTCCGACGCATGCGTGGTGCTGTGGCCCAGCGCGACGCTCAGCTGCTGGCCTGCGATCTTCGCATCCCAGGTCAGGTAGGCGGTCTCGCTGCGCCTGTCGGCGTCGACATGGTATTCAAGGCCGAGCGCATGCGCGTCGTTCAGCCGGTAGGATAGTTTGACTTTCGGCGCGAAGCCTCAGCCTTTGTCCTCGCCTTCCGACGTGTACTCGACGCCGGGATTGGCCGTCAGGTGGTAGCGCCCGATACGGTAGCCCAGGATCGGAAAGGCTTCGAGGACGAAGGCGCGTTCCTCGGCAACCGGCTTGATGCTCCCCGCTTCGACTTCGGCGCCCCAATACAGGCCATCCGCGCGATGCGGCGCCAGATATTTGACTTCCGCATACGCGCCATGCGCGTGCCAGCTGCCGTCCACGCGGCTGACCGGCAGCTTGACGCCGACGCTGAAGCGATCGCTGAGCCCATATGCCAGCTCGCCCACGGCCTGCCACAGCATGCGGCCGGCAAAGTCGCTGTTGCGCGAGGTCTGCGACCAGCGCGCTGCCAGCTCGGCAGCCAGTTCGCCGCGGCGGGCGATGTCGTCGCCATAGACGAGGTCGATATCGGAATCTGCCAGGGCCGGCAAGGCGAGGACGCCCAGCAGGATGCTCATGGCGAACGACGGTAGGGTAGGCATGGGGGCTCGTAAAGACAGGGTCCCGAAATTATATGAGGCAATCCCCTCCTGTGCGCATTGCCGCGCCTGAATTTCAAAATGTGCGCTAGCTTGGAACTTTCTCGGCTGGCCATGCGAATGCCACACATCGTCGTCATTGGCGGATCAGCAGGCAGCATTGCTGTCCTGAAGACCATCCTGCGCGGCTTGCCTGCGGATTTCCCGGCACCCGTGCTGATCGTCACGCATACCGGGCCGCACGACAGTGTCCTGACGGCCCTGCTGGAACGCTGCTCGGCCCTGCCCGTGCGGGATGCGGTGCAGGGCGAGCCCATCGTGCCGGGCCAGGTGCTGCTGGCGCCCCCGAACCTGCACCTGACGGTGGCGAGTTCGGGCAAGCGCTTCTTCGTCCAGCTGTCGCGTGGTCCCAAGGAAAACCACTCCCGTCCCGCCATCGACCCGCTGTTCCGATCGGCCGCGGCGGCCTATGGAAGCGGTGCGATCGGCGTGGTGCTGTCCGGCTATCTCGATGACGGCACCGTCGGCCTGCAGGCGATCAAGGTTCACGGCGGGATCGCGCTGGTGCAGGACCCGGCCGAGGCGGAAGCGCCGGACATGCCGGCCAGCGCCATCCAACATGCTACGGTCGATGCCGTGTACGGTGCCGAGGGCATCGCGCCGGCACTGGTCGAACTGCTGCGTGGTCCGGCGCCTCCGAGGGAGTTGCCCGCCGGCGCGGCCGTGACGGAACTTCAGGAGCGGATGGCCATCGAAAGCCGGGTGTTCGATGGGGAAGGTGCGATGGAAGAGCTGGATCGGATCGGGACGCGTGTCCCCTTGACCTGCCCGGAATGCGGCGGATCCATCTGGGAGATCGGACAGGCCAAACCCTTGCGCTACCGCTGCCATACCGGCCACGGTTTCACCGCCGAGGTGCTCGCGCGCTTGCAGGGCGATGAAGTCGAGGAGGCGATCTGGGCGGCCGTGCGGGCGCTGCACGAGCAGGAGCAGCTGTTCATGCAGCTGCACGGCCAGACCGGACCGTCCCGGGCAGGGCTGCCGGGCACGGGCGATGTCCGCAGCGGCTACCTGGCCAAGGCCGAACAGGCCAGGCACCACGGGCAGCTGTTGCGCGATTTGCTGGCGGCGCGCATGAGCATCGCGCCGCCTTGAGCGCTCAGGGCTGCGGATTCCACCCCGTGCCATTGCCGTAGGCGGCGAACACTTTGGCCCGCGTCGCGAAGCGGTTCGCCACATCCGCATCGCTCAACGCATAGCCGCCAACCCGTGCGCGCAAGTCGATCGCTGTGCCATCGAGCGTGGTGCTGCCGTACTCGCGCCAGCCGGCATCCGCGGTCGGCACGGGCGGATTCGGCGCGGGCTGGCCGTTCACGCCCTGGCCCGCCCAGCCGGCAGCGGCAATGTGAGCATCCATTTTGCAGTTGATGAAGGCGATGTTGTCCCAGCTTGCAGTGCCGCCCGGGCTGCGTGCCAGATAGCTGGCCCCCGCCGGCACGTCGCCGTGGCTGGGGCCGGGGCCAGCGCCATGGGTCAGGCTGCTGTTCAGGAAGACATAGCCGATGTCGCTGGCCGCCGGCACGCGCGCCTGCAGCACGTAGCCGCCGCTGCTGGCGTTGGCGCTGTCGCCCACGCTGCGGATCTCGCTGTTCTCGAACAGGGCCGCGTGGCTGCTGCCCCAGATGAAATCGACATTGCCGGCCACCAGGGTGTTGTAGAACCACGCCCAGCCCTTCAGGTTCAGCGTGTCCTGTTCGCTGTAGAAGCTGGCGTTCTTCGCCACCATGCGCGTGTCGCTGTTGAAGTAGACGGTTTCGGCCTGGCCCGAAATCGAGGCCGAGCGGATCGTCGTGTTCTTCAATGTCAGGTTGTCGAGCACCAGCATGTCCGCCGCCTCGACCAGCATCACCGCGCGCCCGCCGGCCGGCGAACCGGCCACCAGGGCCGACTGGCTGCTGCCGGTGCCCGGGTTCAGGCTCTCGTTGTTGGTGTAGCGGATGACCACGCCGTCGCGGCTTTCGCCCTTGATGGTGAGGTTGTCCTTGCCGTTCAGGTAAAGCAGCTCCTCGTAGCTGCCGTTCTTCACGTTGATGGTGACCGGCGCCGTCTTCGCGAAGTTCTGCATCGCGTGGTTCAGCGCGCCCTGCACGGTGCGGAAGTCGGCATCGCCATCGTCGTCGACCGTGAGCGTGGCGCCGGTGGGCGCCGCGGTCTTGGTGGTGAAGGACCAGCCGCCGGTTTTACCGATGCCGACGAAGGGCAGCCCGCCGAGCGTGGTGTTGGTGAACACCCCGTCCGAGATCGCGACATAGTATTCGACGCCGTAGGCCAGCTTGCCGCTGTGCGGAACAATGATGGCGGTATTGCCCTCGATGCGCACCGGCGTCGTGTTCACGCGCCGCACCAGCGCCTGGCCGGGATAGCCGATCGCATCCGACTCGCCGCTGGTGCGGATCACGTCCACCAGCGCATCGTCGCTCTTCCTGAAGATGCGGATGCTGCCGTTCGCGCCCAGGGTTGGCGGCTTGTCGAACGTGAGCTTTAGCGCGGTGTCGACATTGACCGCAGCGCCTTGCGCGGCCGGGCTGCTGGCGCCGTGCAGCGGGTAGACCTGGGTCGGCTGCACGAACTGCCCGCCGACGGTGGCGGCGATGGTGCGCGTGAGCGCAGGCTCCGAGCCGCTGGTGAAGACGATGCTGGCGCTGCCCGCGGACAGCGGCGTCAGGGTCACGGTATTCCCGCTGGCGAGCACGCTCACCACCTCCGGCTTGCTGGATGCGACGGTGAAGCTATCGAGCGTGCCGTCGGCGGTGAGGGCGGTGACGGCGATCTGGCGCGGCGCGTCGCCGGCTTCGGCGGTATAGGTGAGGGTGGATGGATCGAGCGTCAGCTGCACCGGCTTCTGGCGCGGGTCGCCCACGCGCACGTCGTCGATCTGGAAGGATTTGTTGGCCGTGTACAGGCCGATCAGGCCGCGTTGCGCGAAGGCGGTGTCGCTGACCGAACCGAGCTTGCGGCCGTCCAGGTAGACCGTCAGGGTGCTGCCGATCAGCTCGAAGCGCACCGTGTAGAACTGGGCATCCATCGCAATCGGCGTCTTGGTCTGGCTCGGGCGGCTCAGCGAATTATTCAGCATTTTGGCGATTTCGACCTGGGTGCTGGTGGTGCTGCTCTGGACGTTCAAGCCGGCGCCGTACCAATTGGCCGGATCGACGTAGCGGGTGAGGAGATAGAGCTGCTTGTTGCCGGTGGTGCTGTTGGCCATGGGGCGGATGCGCGCTTCGACATAGTAGTCGGCGGAGGGGACGCCGCTGAACGCTTCCGGTTTTACCAGGGCCAGCACGCCGCCGGTGCTGGCGGCCGTGTACTGCAGCACCTTGCTGGCGCTGCCGGCGGCTTCTTCGACGACCCGGAAGCTGCCGTTCGGGCCGGAGACGGGGAGCAGGTTCCACTTGTCGGTGCTGCCGTTCTGGAAGTCGTCGCAGAAGTACAGGCCGGTGCTGGGGCAGTTCAGCGATGGGCCGGTGTCGATCGTGGTCTTGCCGGTGCCGGTGACGGCGGTGGTCAGCTTGCCGCCGCCGGCCTGGGCCAGCGCGTTCGCCTTCACCAGTGCGGCCGGGCGCGGCGTGAAGGCGTAAGGCGGGGTCCAGGCCGTGGCGTTCGACAGCGAACAAGTGCCCAGCGCCGCGCCGTTCAGCAACGAGCCGCTGTCCCGAAAGGTGCCGGCGCTGGCGTCGCCCGGGTTCTTGATGATGGCGTCGCAGCCGGCGGCGCCGGCGATCTCGAACACGTTGGCGTTCGACAGGACCTTCGCATTCGTGCCCGGCCCCACGCTATAGCTGTTCTTGTAGACCGCGGCCGACTTGCTGCCCACGTAGTAGTTGTTGAAGAGATGGACCTGGCCGAAGCGCACGCGCGGCGCGCGCGACTGGATATCGCGGAACACGTTGTTGGAGAAGGTGACGCGCAGCTTGCCTTCGTCCCCGGTCGCCGAACTGCTGGAACCGATCAGGTTGTTCTTGTCGTGTTCACCGAAGACGTTGTACGACACCGTCACGTAGTCGGAGGCGTTGCTGATGTCGACCGCGCCGTCGTGGCACTGCTTCACATGGCCGTTCTCGACCGGCGCGTAGTTGTCGGTGAGGGGCGCGTCGGTGAAGGCATTGTGGTCGATCCAGATGTGGTCCGAGCCCGAGATGCCGATCGCATCGTAGGCCGCGTTCCAGTTGCCGGTCGCGCCGTCCGTCGGATCCCACACCGGTTCGACGTCGCAGGGATTCACGATCCTGAGGTTGCGGATGATGATCTGGGAGACGTTGGACAGGATGATGTGGCCGTTCACCAGGCCCGCGTTGCTGCCGTCGCCGATCAGGGTGGTGTTGCTCTTCAGGCGGATGGCGCCGCGCGCCGACTGGTCGGCGGTCGAGGTATAGGGCTTCCCTTCGCTCATGTCGACGGTGCCGGCCAGTTTGATGATCTTCGGCGTGGTGCCGCCGTTGGCGATGGCGGCCAGAAGCTGGGCGCGGTTGGCGACGGTGTAGATCTGCTCGCTCGTCGCGTTTGCGCCGCCGCTGGTGCCGCCGGCCTGGCTCGCCCAGCCGTCGAGCGGCGCGGTGGCGCGGGCCGCATCGACGGTGGCGCCATGCACCCCAGCGGATGCGCACAGGACTGCCAGCAGGGCCAGCGCGGTTTTGAAGTTCGGATGGCTCATCGCGTCCTCCGCGAGGCGGCGGCGAGGCCGGCGGCGCCTGCCACCAGGAGTGCCAGGCTGGCCGGTTCAGGCACATTGGAGGCCGGATCCGCGGCGCCGATCTGCGCGGTGAAGGAAGCGAAGTCGCCGTTCCAGGTCAGGCTGCCCAGGTCGAGCGCGATG
>Ga0065165_1002875_pt1 | contig 13257 bp, 15 predicted proteins | sample AraplaMF_Cvi_mMF_FD_63813 | JGI IMG/M metagenome (GOLD analysis project Ga0065165, IMG submission 63813) | Arabidopsis root microbial communities from the University of North Carolina, USA - plate scrape MF_Cvi_mMF (version 2) (version 3) | ecosystem: Host-associated > Plants > Roots >...
TTCGAACCTGTGGCCTCTGCCTTCGGAGGGCAGCGCTCTATCCAGCTGAGCTACGGGTGCGTGGGCGATGCGCCTAGCAAAGCCCGCGCGCCTGCGCCAGCCGTTTCATTTCTTTACGGGCTTCGCCAATGTCACCGGCTGAAATTCGCCCAGCCCGCAGGTCGCGCCACGGCTGAGTCCGCCCGGGCCACCGCCGCTGGTGAGCACGGTGATCACGTCGACCGAGCAGAGCTGGCTGAGCGAGGTCTTGTACAGAAAGCGCTGCTCGAAGCCGAGCTGCGGGCAGCCGATCGGTAGCGTGTTGCGGAAATAGCGGCCGTTGCGCATCTCGAAATCGATGATGTCGTCGCTGCGCACATGGGTACTGCGGATGTCGGTGAGGCGCACGCAGCTGACCGGCGCGCCGGCGGGCGTGGCCTCGGGGATCTTGTCGTCACGGGCGCCGCCGGGTGCGGCGGCCAGAAGTAAAGCGGCAGGAATCAGAAGCATGCGCATGGCAATCCTCCTTCAATCCGGTCGACGGAGCCCCGTGCGCTTTTCCGCATTGGCCGGGGCCGGCGTCTTGGGCTTGAACGCACAGAGATCGGCGACGATGCATCGCCAGCATTCGGGCGTCCGCGCCTTGCAGACATAGCGACCGTGCAGAATCAGCCAATGGTGCGCGTGCAGCCGGAAGGGCTGGGGCACGACCTTGTCGAGCTTCTTCTCCACCGCGAGTACCGTTTTGCCGCGCGCCAGCCCGGTGCGGTTGCCGACGCGGAAGATGTGCGTGTCGACCGCGAAGGTCTCGGCGCCGAACGCGGTGTTCATGACGACATTCGCGGTCTTGCGGCCCACACCCGGCAGCGCCTCGAGCGCGTCACGGTCGGCCGGCACCTTGCCGTCATGGTCGCGGATCAGCGCTTCGGACAGCGCGATGACGTTCTTCGCCTTGGTGTTGAACAGCCCGATCGTCTTGATGTGCTGCTTCAGCCCTTCCTCGCCGAGTGCGACCATCTTTTCGGGCGTATCGACCTCGGCGAACAGCTTTCGCGTCGCCTTGTTGACCCCGGCATCGGTCGCCTGCGCCGAGAGCACGACCGCGACGAGCAGCGTGAAGTCGTTGACATATTCGAGTTCGGTCTCGGGATGCGGATTGGCCTCGGCCAGCCGCGCGAAGAACTCGACGATGTCGGCCTTGTTCAAAAGCCGAGCACCTGGTCCATGGTGTAGCGCCCGGCCGGCTTGCCGACGAGCCACAGCGCGCCCTGCAGCGCCCCGCGGGCGAAGATCGCGCGGTCCTCGGCGCGGTGGGTGAGTTCGATCCGCTCACCATTGCCGGCGAAGATCACGCTGTGATCGCCGACCACCGTGCCGCCCCGCAATGCTGCGAAGCCAATCGTGCCTTCGGCGCGTGCGCCGGTCAGCCCGGCGCGATCGACCACGCTCGAATCGGCGAGCGTGGTACCGCGGCCCTCGGCGGCGGCCTTGCCCAGCATCAGCGCGGTGCCCGAGGGCGCGTCGACCTTGTTGCGATGGTGCATTTCGAGCACCTCGATGTCCCATTCGAGCCCGAGCCGCTGTGCTGCCTGGCGCACCAGTCCGGCGAGCAACGTGACGCCGAGTGCGGTATGCGCGGTCTGCAGCACGGCGATGTCGCGCGCGGCTTCGTCAACCAGCGCATGGTGGCGGTCGGTCAGCCCGGTGGTGCCGATCAGGATCGGCGTGCCGGCCGCGCGTGCAGCCGCGAGATTGGCCTCCAGCGCGGCGGGCGCGGAGAAATCGAGTAGCACGTCGCACTGCGGCGCGAGCGCGGCGGGATCGTCGCCCGTGTCGGTACCCCCCGCCACTTTCGCACCGAGTTCAGGCGCGGCCAAAGCGATCGCGCGGCCCATGCGGCCGAGGCTGCCATAAATACCGATGCTGCTCATGCGCGCTGCTTTGGCACGGAAGCAGGGTGGCGGACAGGGGTTTTGCGCAACCGGCGCGCCGAAGCGGAATATTCGCGCAATCCGGCGGAGGCGGGAGCCGCCGTTACGCTTCGCCCAAATGAAAGCAGCGATTGTTCCGGATCCGCAGCGTTAATCCGCGCCTCATTATCTCCTTCCATTGCCGCCCTCCCGGCAGGCCCATATTGTTCGCCGTGTCGGGACCAGCGGGGGAGCGGGATCATGTCTTTCGACAGCACGACAATTCTCGAATCGAATCAGGTCGTCACCGGCGTGCGCCGGGCCGAGGGCAAGGATAAGGTGGTGCTCACCGGCGCCGCGATCATCGACGGCGCGTCCAACGCCCTGCTCTATCTCGGGCCGGTCGAACCGACCGACAGCGCCGGCATCCATGTACTCACGCCGCAGATTCACAATCGCCCCACCACCACGGGTTCGACTTTCTACGGTCCCGACACCGCGGCGACCAACGCGTCGCTACCGCCCGATACCATCCGCGCGGTGGGTACCTGCCTTTATCCCGACAGCGTCGAGCGCAACCACGGCATGATCTACGAAGGCAATGTCGAGGGGAAGGGCGGCTGGTCCGAGCTCGATGTGCCCGACAAGCTCGTGGGCCGGCCGGTGTGGAACACCATCCCGCACAGCACGATGGGCAATCTCGTGGTCGGCAATTACGATCTCGAAGGCGTGTTCGAATCGGCCAATGCCTTCCTGTTCAACATCGCCAATAACCGCTGGACGCTGTTCGCGTTCGAGGGCTGTGACCTCATCACCGCTTACGGCATCTGGGACAATGGCGACGGCAGCTTCACCATCGCCGGCGGCGCGCGTGATGGGCAGGGGATCAACCGCGGGTTCCTCGTCAGCTATTGGCCCGCGACCGACAGCTTCGGCACGCCGGCGCTTTACAGCTTCCAGAATCGCGCCGACCTGCTCACCCATTTCGAGGGCATCACGCGCTCCGGCGCCGGCTTCCACCTCGCCGGGCAGGCCAAGGACCCGCCCAAGATGGGGACGTTGAGCACGCCCTTCCTTGCGATGATCGACTTCGCCGGCGGCGTCTATGGCGAGGCGCGCTGGTTCCCCTTCGCGATGGACGGCATGACGGTGGTCACCGGCAACACCGTCTATCAGGAGACGCTGATGGGCATGTACCTGACCGGTGACGACAGCCCCAAGTCCAGCTACGCCGCGACGTTCAAGCCCTGACCCGCTTCGCCATGGACCGCGCTTCGCGGTGGCGCCTATGCTGCGGCCATGCGCAGCATCCGAAACATCGTCATCCTCACCGGCGCGGGCATCTCGGCCGAGAGCGGCGTCGCCACCTTTCGCGGTCCAGGCGGGCTCTGGGAAGGGCAGCGCGTCGAGGATGTCTGCACGCCGCTGGCGCTCGCGCGCAATCCGGAGCTGGTACACCGTTTCTATGACGAGCGCCGGGCGAAGCTGACCAGCGTCGAGCCCAACGCGGCGCATGTCGCGCTGGGCCGGCTCGATGCGGAATGGCTTGGCGAGCTTTTGATCGTCACCCAGAATGTGGACGATCTGCATGAGCGCGGCGGTGCGAAGCGGCTGCTGCACATGCATGGCGAACTGCGCTCGGCCTTGTGCGCACGCTGCGATGCCAGCCAGCCTTGGGAAGGCAGCTTGCCGCCGGGCAGCGTCTGCGACGCCTGCGGCCGCGCGGCGCTACGCCCCGACATCGTCTTCTTCGGCGAGATGCCCTACCAGATGGATAGGATCGAGCGCGCATTGAACGACGCCGACCTGTTCGTCTCGATCGGCACCTCGGGGGCGGTTTATCCCGCCGCAGGATTCGTTCAGACCGCGCGTCATCGTGGCGCGCAGACGCTCGAGCTCAACCTCGATCCGTCCGAGGGCAGTTTCTATTTCCGCGAGAGCCGAATGGGCCCGGCGAGCGCGCTGGTCCCGCAATGGGTTGACGAGATGCTCGCCGCCTGAAGGCGTTTCTGCTATGATCCGACGGCATTTGCCGGAGAGGGACCATGGAGTCACCGTCGGGCAATTATCGACCGCAAATCATCGTCGCGCTGATCGGCATGGCCGGCGTGCTCGGTGCTGCGGTGCTCGCCAATTGGGACAAGCTGACCGGCACACGCAGCGCGGCGCCCGCGGTCGCGGCGAACGCACCCGCTGCTGCCCCGCCCGCAGCGGGTGCCGTCGACGGTCTCGGCGATGCCCAGCACAACGCCTATGGCGCGGCCGCCGGCGCGCTTGACGATGTCGCGCAGCAGATCTCGGCCGCGACGATTCCCGACATTTCGGGCAAATGGCGCTCGCCCGACGGCTTTAGCTTCGTCGTTACCCAAGACGGGCGCGACTATTCGTTCCAGCAATATGCGCCGGGCGGTGCCTGGTCAGGCAGCGGCGCGGGCAAGCTGACCGGACGCAAGGTGGCGCACGACTTCCGCAGCACCGATATCGCTGCCGGGCGCTGTAGCGGCGACGTAGCGGCCGATGGGCAATCGATCAGCGGCAATTGCCATGACGAGGCGGGCGGCGCGGCGTGGGGCTTCCGCATCGACCGCTGAGCGGGATCAGTCGACCCAATCGAGCCCGATCTCGCGATAGAGGCCGCGATCCTCCTCCCAGCGCGGGTTGACCTTGACGTGGAGATAGAGGTGCACCGGCACGCCCATGATGCGGCTCAGTTCCGCGCGGGCGCGGGCGCCGATCTCCTTGATACGGCTGCCGCCCTTGCCGAGCACGATTGCGCGCTGGGTTTCACGCGCGACGAGGATCTGCTGGTGGATTTCGACCGACCCGTCTTCGCGCTCGCTATACTTCTCGGTCTCGACCGCGCTGGCATAAGGCAGCTCGGCATGGAGCTGGAGATAGAGCTGCTCGCGCGTCACCTCGGCCGCGATCATGCGGTCGGTGGCGTCGGAAACCTGGTCCTCCGGGAAATGCCACGGGCCTTTGGGCATGCGCGCGGCGAGCGCGGTCTTGAGCTCGGGCACGCCGTCGCCAGTGGTGGCGGAAACGAAATAGGTCTCGTCGAACGGCAACAGCGCGTTGAGCTTCTCGGCGTGAAGCAGCAGCTTGGGCTTGTCGGCGATATCGACCTTGTTGAGGATCAGGATTTTCGGCTCGCGACGGCTGGCGAGCCGCTCGACGATCGTGGTCACCTTGGGCCCGAGCCCGCCTTTGGCATCGACCACCAGAGCGAGAACGTCCGCGCCCTCCGCGCCTTCCCAGGCGGCGGTGACCATCGCGCGGTCGAGCCGGCGGTTGGGCTCGAAGATGCCGGGCGTGTCGACCAGCAGCAATTGCGTGTCGCCCTCGATCGCGATGCCCAGCAGCCGCGCGCGCGTGGTCTGCGCCTTGGGGCTGACGATCGCGACCTTCTGGCCGACCAAAGCGTTGACGAGCGTCGACTTGCCCGCGTTGGGCGCGCCGACCACGGCGATCAGGCCGCAGGATTGGGATTCGGGTTCGGTCATTTCTTGTCCTGAGGGCGGCGCAATAGGCGCCACGCCCTTATTTTTCCAGTTTCGCCAGCAATGCCGCCGCGGCTGCGGTCTCGGCTTCCTGTTTGTTCGCGCCCTCGGCGCTCGCCTCGGCGAGCTTGCCGATCGAGACCTGCACGGTGAAGCGCGGGGCGTGGTTGGGGCCCGAACGGTCGGTCACGACATATTCGGGCGGGCGGCGATTGTGCGCCGCGGCCCATTCTTGCAGCGCGGACTTGGGATGGCGCGGTGCGCGCACCTGGCTGTCGATGCGCGGGCCCCAAGCCGCGCGGATGAAGGCCCGCGCCGGCTCGAGCCCGGCCTCGAGATAGAAAGCGCCGATCAGCGCCTCCATCACGTCGCCGAGCACATTGTCGCTGTCCGCCGCGCCGTCCTCGCGCGCCTGCTTGCCGAGCTTGAGATGCTGCACCACGCCCAGCCCGCGCGCGACATCGGCGCACACCGCGCCGGTCACCAGCGCATTGAGCCGCCGCGACAACGCGCCCTCCGATTCCTCGGGAAAGCGCGTGAACAGCCACTCCGCGATAGTCAGTCCGAGAACGCGGTCGCCGAGGAATTCGAGCCGCTCGTAATTGGCCGCGGCCTGGCTGCCATGGGTCAGCGCACGCTCATAGGGGCCAAGGTCGTGAACCGGTTGGCCGAAGGTCGCGGCGAGCCAGCCGGCGAGGTCGTTCCCGCTCAAAAGCCCTGCGCCATCCGGTTCCACCGCGCCGCGGTGAACCAGGTCCAGGGCAGGAACCAGTTGGCGCTGCCGTCGGTCGACCAGAAGGTGACCACCGCCTTGCCCTCGAGATTCTCGAGCGGGACATAGCCGATGCCGCGGCCTTCGATCTGCGGGAAGCGGCTGTCCTGACTGTCGTCGCGATTGTCGCCCATCAGGAAGACATGGCCCGCGGGGACGGTGTAGACCTCGGTGGTATCCTGCGGGAAATCGCCCTGGTCGAGCACGTCATAGCTCCGCCCGCCGGGCAGCGTCTCGCGGTAGCGCGGGATGCGGCATTGCGGCCGGCCGCCGCCATCGACCTCCTGGAATTGCGGCTCGCACTTCTCGGTCGGAAAATTGGGCGTGATCGGCAGCACGAAATCGGCGACGCGTACCTTGGGCACCAGCTTGCCGTTGAGGATCAGCTGGCCGTTCTGCATCTGGATCGAGTCGCCGGGCAGGCCGATGACGCGCTTGATCCAGTCCTCGTTGTTCCTCGGCGGCGCCTTGAACACCACCACGTCGCCGCGCGCCGGTGTGCCGCCGAAGACGCGCCCCGGGATTAACGGCATGCTCCACGGCAGCGAGTGGCGCGAATAGCCGTAGTTCCACTTGGTGATGAACAGATAGTCGCCGATCAGCAGCCGCGGCAGCATCGATTCGGAAGGGATGCTGAACGGCGAGAAGATGAAGCTGCGCACCACGAACACGATCAGGATCAGCTTGATCAGGAACGAGCCGAGATCGCGGATCTCGCTGCGCGGCTTGACCGCGGCGGCGGGCGCTGCGGTTGCCGCGGTAGCTTCCGGAGCTTCGGCGGCTTCGGTTGCCGGCAGCGTTTCGGGCGTGGAATCGGGGGTAGCGGGAGCGGTGTCGTCCATGCGGACTGCTTGTATGGGCCGAACGGTGGCGTCAAGCCGGTGGTTTCCGGGTAGCCGTCCCGCGCGTGGAGCGTTAGGGCACCGCCGACCCCCAAGCCCGAAGATGGAGCAATTGCCATGGCGACGCCCGACTGGTCCCCGATCGCAGCACTCGAGCGCGCCACGCTGAGCCAATTGTTCGAACGTGACAGCGACCGGGTCGCGCGCTTCTCGGCCGATGTCGCCGGCATCCATTTCGACTGGTCGAAGACGCACCTCACCGGCGAAGCGGTGGGCGCGCTGGAGGCACTGGCCCAAAAGATGGGCCTCGCGGCGAAACGTGACGCGATGTTCGCGGGTGAGAAGATCAACGTTACCGAGGATCGCGCCGCCGAGCATACCGCAGAGCGCGGCGAGGGCGCGCCTGAGAGCGTGGCGCGAGCCCGCGCCTATCACGCCCGCATGCGGGCCCTGATCGACGCGATCGAAGCCGAGGCGTTCGGCCCGATTCGCTCGATCCTGCACGTCGGCATCGGTGGCTCGGCGCTGGGTCCGGACCTGCTGGTCGACGCCCTCGGCCGCGATGCCGATCGCTATGACGTCGCGATCGTCTCGAATGTCGACGGCCTGGCGATCGAGGAAGCGATCGACAAGTTCGATCCCGCTGCGACCCTGCTCGCCGTCGCCAGCAAGACCTTCACGACAACCGAGACCATGCTCAACGCGCAGAGCGCGATCGAGTGGATGGTCGAGGGCGGCGTCGGCGATCCCTATGGCCAGGTCGTCGCGCTGACCGCATCGCCCGAAAAGGCGATCGAATGGGGCGTCGACGAAACGCGTGTCCTGCCCTTCTCCGAGAGCGTGGGCGGCCGCTATTCGCTCTGGTCGTCGATCGGCTTCCCCGCGGCGCTTGCGCTTGGCTGGGACGCGTTCGAGGAACTGCTCGAGGGCGCCGCCGAGATGGACCGGCATTTCCGCTTCACCGAGCTTTCGCGCAACGCGCCGGTGCTCGCCGCTTTTGCCGACCTCTATTACACGCAGGTCCGCGGCTGCGAGACGCGCGCGACCTTCGCCTATGACGAGCGACTGCGGCTGCTGCCCTCCTATCTCCAGCAGCTCGAGATGGAATCGAACGGCAAGCGCGTCACCGCCGAGGGCGAGCTGGTGACCTGGCCGACCGCGCCGATCACCTGGGGCGGGGTCGGCACCGACGCGCAGCATGCCGTGTTCCAGCTGCTCCATCAGGGCACGCGGCTGGTGCCGGTCGAGTTCGTCGGCGTGATCGAGCCGGGCGACAGCCTCGACGACGAGCATCACCGCCAATTGCTGCTCAACATGCTGGCACAGGGCGCGGCGCTGCTGGTCGGGCGTGACTCCGAGGACAAGGCGCGTGCCTATCCCGGCGACCGGCCGAGCTCGACCCTGCTGCTCGACCGGCTCGATCCGCGCACGCTCGGCGCGCTGATCGCCTTTTACGAGCACCGCACCTTCGTGAATGCGGTGCTGACGGGCATCAATCCGTTCGACCAGTTCGGCGTCGAGCTGGGCAAGGAAATGGCCAAGGCCGCCGGCAAGGGCGGCAACGTGCTGGATCCGTCGACCACCGACCTCGTCAAGCGGGCGGGCATCTGATGGCGGGCGACGACGACTCCTATGTCTATGACGAGGCGACCGGCGAGTGGATCAGCGCCGCCGAGGCGGCCGAAAAGGCTGCCGCGGCGGGGCAGGTCGAGGTGCGCGATGCCGTCGGCAATCTGCTGCAGGACGGCGATCAGGTAACGCTGATCAAGGATTTGCAGGTCAAGGGCACCAGCCAGACGCTCAAGCGCGGCACGCTGATCAAGTCGATCCGGCTGACCGGCGATGCGCAGGAGATCGACTGCAAGCACGACACGATCAAGGGGCTGGTGCTGCGCGCCGAATTCGTGCGCAAGCGCTGAGCCTTTCCTGCGGGCGTCGAGCGCCTATCTAGCAGCATGACTATCGCGCCGGCCGGTTCCTCGACCGGCGCTTTCCGGAGTGAGTGATGGCCAGCTACGATTATGACCTGTTCGTCATCGGGGCAGGGTCGGGCGGGGTACGCGCGGCGCGGGTCTCGGCGGCGTACGGCGCGAAAGTGGCGGTCGCCGAGGAATATCGGGTCGGCGGCACCTGCGTGATTCGCGGCTGCGTACCCAAGAAATTGCTCTTCTACGGAGCGCATTTCGCCGAGGACCTCAAGGACGCGCGGCGCTTCGGCTGGAACGTGCCCGATTGCGCGTTCGACTGGGCGGTGCTGCGCGACAATGTCCTCGCCGACGTCGACCGGCTCAACGCGGCCTATACCCAGACGCTAGGCAACAACAATGTCGAGATCATCCTCGAGCGCGCCACCGTCACCGGCCCGCACGAGGTGACGCTGGCGAGCGGCAAGAAGATCAGTGCAGGCAAGATCCTGATCGCGGTTGGCGCGCATCCGCACGTGCCCGAATTCCCCGGCAGCGAGTTTGGCATCACCTCGAACGAGGTGTTTCATCTGGAGAAACTGCCCAAGCGCGTGATCATCGCCGGTGCGGGCTATATCGCCAACGAATTCGCCGGGATCTTCAACGAGTTCGGCAGCAAGGTGACGTTGGTCAACCGCTCCGACGTGATCCTGCGCGGCTATGACGAATCGATCCGCGACCGGCTGCTCCAGATCTCGATGGTCAAGGGCATCGAGTTCCGCTTCAACGCCAATTTCCAGAAGATCGAGAAGGCGGAGGACGGCACGCTCCGCGTCGAGATGAGCGGGCACGACCCGATGAACGTCGACTGCGTGATCTTCGCCACCGGTCGCGTGCCCAATACGAGGGGGCTGGGGCTGGAAGAGGTCGGCGTCGAGCTCGATGCCAAGGGCGCGGTCAAGGTCGATGCCGACAACCGGTCGAGCGTGGATTCGATCTATGCCGTGGGCGACGTCACCAACCGCATCCAGCTCACGCCGGTCGCGATCCGCGAGGGGCAGGCCTTCGCCGACACGGTGTTCGGCAACAAGCCGCACCAGGTCGATTATGCCTGCGTGCCGAGCGCGGTGTTCAGCCATCCGCCGATGGCGGGCGTGGGCATGACCGAGGGCGAGGCGCGCAACAAGCTTGGCTCGGTCAAGGTCTACACCTCGGACTTCCGAGCGATGAAGAACGTCCTCGCCGGCCGCAATGAGCGCGCGCTCTACAAAATGGTGTGCGACGGCAATACCGGTCGCGTGGTCGGCCTGCACATGATCGGCCCGGAAGCGCCCGAAATCCTGCAAGCCGCTGCGGTGGCGGTGAAGGCGGGACTCACGAAGGACGCGTTCGACCAGACCGTGGCGCTGCACCCGAGCATGGCCGAGGAACTGGTGCTGCTGAAATAGGCGTCCGGTTCAGGAGCGGCCGTCGACCGGCGGGTGACAGGCGATGGTATCGACTGCGTCACCTTCCCGGATGACCGTTCCCGAATCGCCGACAAACGCACTCATGTTTTGCCAATGGCTGACGCTGACGTCGCATTGCGTGCCGATCGCAGGTTCGAGATCACCTTTGTCGAGCCAGGTGAGATAGAGTGTGCGCTGCTCGCCGGCTTCGGTGGTGACGACGAGCTCGCGCACGAACCAGAGAAGACCCGAGCCCGTTGCGGGCCGGGGGCTCAGGCTGCGCACGGTCACGTTGTGCAGTTCGACGGGCCGGTCGGGTTGCTGAGATTGCGCGTTCTGGGCGGAAGCTGCCGCGGTGAGCAGGAGCATGGAACCGAATAGCAATAGCAAAGGCATGGCGGTGTCCCCCCGGGGCGAAATGGGGATGCTATGCTGATCGCGTGCCCGCGTACATCCCGCCTGAAGGGCTAGATCTGCCGCGCCAGCGCTTCGTAGATCGCGTGGTTCTCTGCGTCGAACAGGCAGAAGGTGACGCGTTCGAGCACGGAATTGTCCTCGATCGCAACCTTGCCTGCGGTCAGCGCGATCCGCGACCCGGGCTCCTTCGGGTAGCCGTAGATGCCGGTGCTGATCGCCGGGAAGGCGAGCGTGCGGAAATGCTGCGCTTTGGCGATGGCGAAGCAGTTGCGGTAGCAGTTCGCTAGCGTCTCCGGTTCGCCATGCGCACCACCGCGCCATACCGGACCAACCGTGTGGATGATATGGCCGGCGCGGAGGCGATAGCCCTTGGTAAGCTTGGCCTCGCCGGGACGGCAACCGTGCAGCATGCGGCATTCGAAGACCAGCTCGGGTCCCGCCGCACGGTGGATCGCGCCGTCGACTCCGCCGCCGCCCAGCAGCGAACTGTTGGCGGCGTTGACGATCGCGTCGACCGCGAGCGTCGTGATGTCGGCCTGGACGATGCGGATGCGGTCGCGCCAGTCCATGTCGCCTCCTCTCAGGCGGTCGCCTCGAGCAAGGTATCGGCCTCGCTGCGCGGCGCGGGATCGCCGACGCGCTCGGACAGCACCGTGGTCACCGCCACGTCCATCGTGACGTTGCCGAGCGTACGCACGAGATCGGGCAAGGTTTCGACCGCGACGAGCAGCGCCAGCGGCTCGACCGGCACGCCCATCGCCATCGCGATCGGCGCGATCGAGCTGACATAGCTGATCGCGCCGGGCAGGCTCACCGCGCCAAGCGTCGTGGTCGCGGCGACCGCGATGCCCGCGGCGATCGCGCCCGGCCCCGGATGGATGCCGAAGACGTGTGCGACATAGATCGCCACCGCGAGGTTCATCACGGGGCCCGTCACGCGGAAGATTGCCACCGCCAGCGGCAGGACCACGCCCGAAGTCGCCACCGGCACGCCGAGTCGCTCGGTCGCAACCAGCATGGCGGGAAGCGAGGCGAGCGAGGATTGCGTGCTGATCCCCACCGCCTGCACCGGCCCGAGCGCGCGCAGCAATTTGCCCAACGGCACGCGCCCGCCGATCACCGCAAAGGGCACGGCGAGCAGCCACACCACCGCGCCCGTCGCCGAGACGATCGCGACATAATGCGCCAGCGCGGCGAGCGACGAGGTCCCCGCCTTCGCGCCGACGACATAGGCCAGCGCAAACACGCCGACGGGGGCGAGCCACAATACCCAGTTGATCATCACCAGCATCGCGTCGGCCAGCGCCTGGAAGAAGCCGGTCAGCACCGACCGCTGATGCTCGGGCAGGCGCGTGACCGCGAAGGCGAAGACGGTGGTGAACAGGATCAGCGGCAGGAAGGCATCGGTCGCCGCCGCGCCGACCACGTTGGTCGGTACCATCGCGGCGATGAAGTCGGCGAAGGACGGCAGGCCCTCGACCGGCTTTGCCCCGGCGAAGCTGGCGCGCAAGGCGTCGCCGGCATGCTGCGGCAGCGGGAACAGGTCGAGCAGGCCGAGCGTGAGCAAGGCGCCGAGCGCCGAGGAAATCCACAGCAAAACGAGGAACAGGACGATCGCGCGGCTGGCGAGCCGGCTGGCGCGCGCGGCCTCGGCGGTCGCGGCGATGCCGGTGACAAGCAAAGCGACCACCAGAGGAATAATCGTCATCTGCAGTGCGTTGAGCCAGGCAGTGCCGACGGGCTGGGCGAAGCTGGTGGCGCGGAGCGCGAGGGACGGGGCGAGGGCGGCGCCGGCGATACCGGCCAGAAGGCCCGCGATCAGCGCCAGAAGGATACGGGTTGCTTGCGACATTGCTCGATCTAAGTCTTTTCCGGCGCTATCAGGGCGGCAGCTTTGGGCGACAAGGTCGCGAAGAGACGGGTAATGGCAAGAAAATATTTCGGCACCGACGGCATTCGCGGACTGACCAACATGGCGCCGATGACCGCGGCGATGGCGATGAAGGTCGGCATGGCGGCGGGCGCGCATTTCGTCCGCGGCGACCACAAGCACCGCGTCGTGATCGGCAAGGACACGCGGCTTTCGGGCTATATGCTCGAGAATGCGCTCGTCGCCGGGTTCACCAGCGTGGGCATGGACGTGGTGCTGGTGGGCCCGATGCCCACCCCCGCGGTCGCGATGCTCACCCAGTCGATGCGCGCCGATATGGGCGTGATGATCTCGGCGAGTCACAACCCCTATGCCGACAACGGCATCAAATTGTTCGGCCCCGACGGCTTCAAGCTTTCGGACGAGGACGAGCTGGCGATCGAGGCGCTGATCGACGGCGAAGTGCCGCTCGCGCCTTCGGCCGATATCGGCCGCGCGCGCCGCGTCGAGGATGCGCGCGGGCGCTATATCCATGCCGCCAAATCGACCTTCCCGGGCGATCTGACGCTCGACGGGCTCAAGGTCGTGATCGATTGCGCCAACGGCGCGGCCTAC
>Ga0065165_1002877_pt1 | contig 13247 bp, 9 predicted proteins | sample AraplaMF_Cvi_mMF_FD_63813 | JGI IMG/M metagenome (GOLD analysis project Ga0065165, IMG submission 63813) | Arabidopsis root microbial communities from the University of North Carolina, USA - plate scrape MF_Cvi_mMF (version 2) (version 3) | ecosystem: Host-associated > Plants > Roots > Endosphere...
ATGGTCAGGGCCTCTTCCACCACGGCCAGCGCCTGCGCGGCCTCGCCGCTTGCGAGCAGGCCTTCGGCGAGCGATCCGAGGAATTCCGGATTACGCATCAGCCATCCGTTCTCGGTGCGGGCTTTCAGGCCGCTGCGCAGCAGCGCAATTCCGTCGCCATGCTTGCCTTGTTGAATCAGCAATTGTCCCTTCAGGCAGGACGTCCAGCAGGTCCAGAATGCAATCCCCTCGCGGGTGACGAGTTCGAGAAGCGAGGATATTGCCCGATCGGCGGCGACAAGATCATGCGTCATCAACGCAATCGGACAGACGGCATTGCGAAGTGCGTAGGCGACCGCAAGCCTGTCCTTCTCGCGCTGGGCCTCCTGCAGACACTCGGCGGCGAGAGACCTGCTCTGGCCGATCTTTCCCTGCAACAGCAGCACGCGGGCCAGCATCGCCTTGGCGAGGACGCTCTGGTTGAGCAGAAACCACATCTGGTTTGCGCCGTCGTCCAGTCCATGAGCCGCATGGTCCAGCGAGAGCGTCAGATCACGCCGTGCATCCTCCTGCGCGCCGAAGAAATGCGTGGCTGCGCCGATCAAGCGACGGCCGACGATTTCGTTAGCGGGATTTCCGGTACGCAGCGCGATTTCGAGGTAGCGTTCGCCAACCTCCCTGGCCTCGGCGTACTGGCCCGAATTGAGGTTGTAGCTCCACAACGTCCAGACCGCCTTGAGCTGAAGCTCGAGATCGGACAATTCTTCGGCCAGCGCGAGACCGATGCTCAGCGCTCCCTTCATGCGGTCCGCCGACCCGGTGGTGTTCAGGAGTGCAAATCCCATCGCAACATAGAGCTGTGCCTTGAGCTTTGGAACGCAGGTGAACTCGGCGCTGAAATGTGCAAGCGCACGCTCGATCCGCGTCGAGCATTCCACGAAGGACAATAGCTGCATCCAGACCGGAACGAAGCCCGCCGTCAGCTCGATCCCAAGCGCAGTATCGCCATTGGGCGAGAACGCCCAATCGAGCGCTGCATGTACGTTTCCGATCTCCTGCCCGAACCGGGAGATGTCGTCGGGGGCAGGAGAGCTGTCGCCGAGCGGCGCGATGACATGCCTGAGAAAACCGGCCTGCCGCCTGGCGACCTCATTGACGAGACCTGCGTCTTCCAGCTTCTCCAGCGCATACGCGCGGGTGCTCTCCAGGAGACGCCATCGTCCCTCGAAAGAGGGGTCCAGCGACACAAGCGATTTTCCAACCAGATTGAACAGGGTTTCGATCACGTCCGAGCGAGACAGAGTATCCTCCATCATCGCGATCGCCGCATCGAGTGTGAAGCCGGCCGGAAACATCGCGAGCCGGCAAAGCAGGTTCTGCTCTGCCAGCGCCAAGAGATCGTAACTCCAGTCCAGTGTCGCTCGCAGTGTCTGATGCCGCGGCAACTGATCGCGGCGGCCGCCGTTCAGGAGCTCGAAGCGCTTGTCCAGGCGGAGCAGCACGGTGTCGACCCCGAGATTGGCGGCCCGGGCCGCGGCGAATTCCAGTGCGAGCGGAATTCCGTCGAGACGACGACAGATGGCGGCGATCTTCTGAAGCTCGGCGGCGTCCGCAACGAAGCCCGCGCGCAACGCTCGCGTTCGCGCGACGAACAGCTCCACCGCACTTTCCCGCAGCAGCAACTCCGGGTCATGCGCATCCGCACGTGGAACCGTCAGCGGTGGAATGGCCGCAATGTATTCGCCCTCGATGCGCAGACCTTCGCGGCTGGTCGCAAGAACGGCGGCATTCGGGCAGTAGCGCAGCACGGCACTGGCGATTTGCGCCGCGGCTTCGATGACATGTTCGCAATTGTCCAGGACAAGAAGCAGGCGGCGCGTTCCTATGGCCTGTGCAATGCTTGCGGGCGTCACTTCCCTTTCATTCGAGGCGAGCTTGAGAGCGCGGGCGGTCGCGGATGCTGCGCCTGTCGCATCCTGCAGGGTCGCGAGCTCGACCAGAGCCACGGAATCGTTGAAGGAGGGCGCGACGCGGCGCGCCAGCTCGATGGCCAGCTTGGTCTTTCCGATGCCGCCGGCGCCGACGAGCGTCGTGGCCCGATATGCGGACAGCACATCGGTCAATTCGCTCAGGCAGTCCTCGCGACCGATGAGAGAGGCGCGGACGCTCGGCAGGTTGTTGGAAAAAGGCATATCGAGGGGCACCGGGACCGGTGTCGCTGCCGGTTGATCCAGATGACCGCCTCGCCAGTCTCCGCTGAGCGTGTATCCGCGGCCCGAGACCGTCTTGAGCAGATTCCGATCCTCGCCCAGCGCCTTGCGGACGGCCGAAATATGAACCTGCAGCGTATTGTCTTCGACGGTCAGGCCGGCCCAAACGCTTCGGATCAAATCGTGCTTGGTGACCAGAAGGCCCGCTGAGCCCACGAGCGTCTCGAGAATTTCGAACGCGCGGCTGCCGATCGGCACCGTCACGCCGTCGTACCTCAGCTCTCTCCGTTGGCAATCGATCTGCCAATGTTCGAATGAGAAGATGCGACCGATCGGTGGTGACATTGAGGGGCCGTGCTTCAACTCCGCTGCCGCGATCCAGAGAAACAGCAACCAGCCCTTGCGATCACAGACCCTTGGCAAGAATTTTGAAGGCGCAAATGGTCTTGAAGCGTCCTACCGGGGGTGGCCGTCGGCGAGTCAAGAAAGTCCGCTCATTCGCCCGCGCTTTACACATCGTCGATGATGACATTCGACCAGCTCGTACTCGATACACGAATTCGTGACGCTGGGGGGCGCCGGAGCGCAATGCTCTGCAAGGCGCGAACAGCAATCGCAAGAACGGCGGCTTGACCGTGAGCCGCCGTCCTTGGTTCCGCCGAGAGGATCGAGAATCCGGAACGTTGATACGATCAACTTCCAGTCGTCGTCGGCAACCGGACCTGCTCCAGTTTGCGAGCTCAATAGCCCGACACGGGCTCGCAGGGCGGCCGGCGCCACGGAGCGGTCGCGTACGCGCCGACGTCGGGAGCGCGGGCGCAGGTGCGCTTGGAGGTGACTGGAACGCGCTGGGCCGACGCGTAGGCATCGACGGTGGTTCGCTTGGCGCTACCTTCGCGAGCCATCGCGGGAGAGGCAATCATGGCTGCGACCACCAATCCGGCCGACAAGAGCTTCACTGTCGTCATTGAACATCTCCTTGAGAAAGCGAAGCCGGGAACGTCCCGGCCTCCATGCGAGAGATGCACATGCGCGTGCGGAATCCGCAGTGCCTATCGAACGAACATTTTCGCCTTTGCACGAAGTCGTCGCGGCCGCGTCGGCTCGCAACATTGAGGGCGATGTAATTGACCTTGCTTCAGAGCTCCGCGGGGGGCGCGCCGCATGATGCGGCGAGCTCCCCGATTGCGGAGGTGGCTTTCATCACCGCTGCTCGTGACGGATGTTGAGGTGGCCTGTGGCGAATACGGGCGCGGCACCACCCGGCCGCTCGAGGCCCATTCGCCCTGCGGGCGTCAGCGCGCCGCCGTTCAGCACGTCGCGATCGGGATACATCGATGCGAAGGTTGCCGGCTCCTGATCGGCGAAGGACCAGGCTGCGGACGCGGACGAAATCGTTGCCGTTGAGATCAGTGCCGCGGCAATCAGGATCTTGAATGTATTCATGACGAGTCTCCATTTCTTGCTCTGTGCGGAGAGTCGCCCGGCGATGATCGCTGCTCGGCTGGTGGCGTTTCCGGAAAGTGTTTTTGATAAAGACTATGTAGGTCGGCCCGACGAAAAATCCCGGCGGATCTGCATCACTGTTGCGGGAAGAATCTGTCAGTATTGTCAGAGATCTCGCGCGATCGTGCGTGGTCAAACGGCGTCCGGCTCCCGTTGGTGGGGAGCAGGTTGTTTGAACATGTGGAGTGTGAGCCATGAGATTGTTTTCCGTCGTTTGCGTTGTCGCCTGTGTCGCGCTCTCGGGCGCTGCGTCTGCCCGCGGCGGCATGGGTGGGCATATGTCGATGGAGCGCGGCGGCACGCTCGGTACCAGCGCTGCCGCGCCCGGAACGAATTCACTGGGCACGGCGCTGCCGGGATCCGAAGAGGTTGGTCACGCGATGAAGGGGCCATCGCTCGGTACGGACCCGACCATCGACAAGGACGATGCACGGCTCGAGAAGATGCTCGAAGGATCAATCTGCCGCGGTTGCTGAAGGGCGCGCATTCAAGACAGGGGCGGGGGCTGCGCTGTTCGGCCACCTCTGTCTTTCGACAGGGATGGTGGTAGGCTCGGTAGAAATGATGAGACCGCTTGGGGCTGTCCCGATGATGGCTGAGCCGGGCAATCGTCCCGTCTACACCTGCGCGGAATGGGAAATCGATCTTGCCAGGCGCGAATTGCGACTGAGCGGAAAGCTCGTCCCCTTGGGAGGGCGCGCCTTCGAAATCCTTGCGGAGCTGGCCCAGGCGCAAGGCCAGCTCGTCACCAAGAACGATCTGACGGAGCGGGTCTGGCGGGACGTCTTCGTCGAGGAGAGCGCGCTTCGCGTGCATATCGCCGCGATCCGAAAGGCCCTGGCTGGCGATCGCGACATGGTGTCAACGACCGTTGGCCGCGGCTATCGCCTGCTCGGCGCGTGGCGGGTTCGCGATAATACGGAGCTCCCACTCCAATCAGCCGCAGGCACATGGCCGCTGTCAGTCAACATTCCCAACGCGTCATTCGATCTGATCGGCCGGAGCACGGCAATCGCCCAATTATGGCGGCTGCTCGCGGCCTATCGTGTGGTGAGCCTGATCGGGCCAGGCGGCATCGGAAAGACGGCGCTGGCGCTCGAAGCCGCCAGGACGCCGCCGCCCGGCTTCGCGGCGGACAGGCTGCTGGTCGAACTGGCCTCACTGTCCGATCCCCGGCTCGTCTGCTCGGCCATCGCCAGCGTGCTTGGCACCAAGCTCGAGGGCGAGGAGATTTCGCCCGAAGCCATCGCGCGTGCGATCGGCTCTCGATCCTTGCTGCTCATTCTCGACAATTGCGAGCATGTCATCGACGCCGTCGCTCAGCTCGCCGAGCTGTTGGTCAGCCGCTGCGCAGGCACGGTCATCGTTGCGACGAGCCGGGAGGCGCTGCGCATCGAGGGAGAGCAGGTGTACCGCGTGCCTCCCTTGGGGGTGCCGCCCGAGACGGGGCACGAGGCGGCCGGCGCATCCGCATACGGCGCGGTAGAACTGTTCACCAGCAGGGCGAAGGCGCTGGGGTCGAGCTTTGCGCTCGACGAGGAAAACATCGGTGCCATCGCGGCCATCTGCCGGCGCCTCGACGGCATTCCGCTTGCGATCGAGTTCGCTGCGGCGCGGGCGGTCATGCTCAGCCCGCCGAAGATCGCGGCGCTGCTCGATGACAGGTTTAAATTCCTGACGACCGGCCGGCGCACGGCGCTGCCAAGACAGCAAACGCTGCGTGCAACGCTCGACTGGAGCTATGATCTGTTGCCGGAGGACGAGGCGTGGCTGCTCCGTCAGCTCGGCATCTTCGCCGGTGAATTCCAGCTCGATGCCGTGATCGCTGTTGCCGGCGACGGCGCCCGCGACGTGACCAGCCAGCTTGCGAGGCTGGTGGCAAAGTCGCTGGTTGTCGTGGATATTCGCGACGATAGACCCAACTACCGCCTGCTCGATACGACGCGCGCCTATGCCGTGGAGAAGTTGCATGCTGGCGGAGAATATGCCGATGCGGCACGCCGCGAGGCGAAGTACTATTCGGGATTCTTCGCCGTTGCCGAGGCCGACAGCGAAGTGATGCCGCAGGCGGAGTGGCTCGCCATCTATGGCCGCCACATCGACAACGTGCGCACGAGCCTCGATTGGGCCTTCTCGTCCGGTGGAGACTCGCAGGTGGGCGTGGCGTTGACGGCGGCGGCGGTCCCGCTCTGGGTGCAATTGTCGCTCCTCGCCGAATGCCGCGAGCGGACCGAGCTTGCGTTGGCGCACCTCGATCAGGCCGCGGCGAATGCGTCGCGGCTTCGAATGGAGTTGTCGGCCGCGCGCGGCTGGTCGCTGATGTACGGCGTCGGAAGGGCGAGGGAGGCCGGTCCTGCCTGGGCCGCGACCCTCGAGCTTGCCGAGCAGCTCGACGACAGGGACTATCAGTTGCGCGCGCTTTGGGGCCTCTGCATCGATCAGTTCAACAACGGCGAATTCCGCAAGGCGCTCGAATTCGCGAACCGTTTTGCAGAAGTCGTGGCCGATTCCGGCAGTCCCGTCGATCGCATGATGGCCGACCGGCTTCTTGCGACCACGCTGCATTATCGCGGCGAACAGCGGCTGGCATATCATCATATCGAGCGAACCCTGTCGCGCCTTTCGGACCTTGCGGCAAAGCCGCAGGTCATCCGTTTCCGCTTCGACCTGCGAGTCTCGGCGCGCTACTTCCAGGCACGGATCCTGTGGCTGCTTGGTCTTGCGGACCAGGCCTTGAGCGTCGTCGACCAAAATGCCGAGGAGGGCCGTACCAGCGGCCACGCGCTCACCTATTGCAGCGTTCTTGGCCAGGGTGCCTGCCCGATCAGCTTCCTCGCCGGCGACCTCGACGCGGCCGAACGCTATTGCACGATGCTGCTCGAACACACCGAGCGTCATCCGATCCGCCTGTGGAACCTATGGGCGCGGGCCTTCAGGGGCCTGCTGATTGTGCGCCGGGGTGACCTCGCGACCGGATTGCCGCTGCTGCGCAAGGCGCTTGAACTTGCGGGCGAGGCCCGCTTCCTGCCTCGCTTTCTGCTGCTCCTTGGCGAGCTCGCGGCATCTCTCGGAGAAGCCGGTGAGGTGTCGCAAGGACTTGCGGTTGCCGACGAGGCGCTCGCGCGCTGCGAGGCGAGGGAAGAGGGATGGTATGTCGCCGAGCTCTGGCGTATCAGGGGCGAGTTGCTGCTGCATCCAGGCGAGCACCGCTCGCCACACGGTGCCGCGCAGGCCTTCGACAGGGCGTTCGAGGTAGCACGGAGCCAGGGTGCATTGTCTTGGGAGCTGCGAACCGCGATCAGTGTGGCACGATTGCGCAAGGGTGAGGGGCATCCTGCCGACGCCCGCAACGTGCTCGCTGCTGCGTGCAGCAAGTTCACTGAAGGTTTCGAGACCGTGGACTTCCGCAACGCGCGTGCCATGATGGCCAAGCTGACGCCGTAGCGATGCCCCGGGGGCGGCATCCGACCCGACTGATCGGATGCTGCTGCGGCCTCGGTGAGCACCGCATTCCCGCGCTCTGGAACGTTCCACAACTCGCGCACGCAGCTTGCACCGGCGGTCCGCAGGCGTCGTTCGAGAGTGCACGCCTCTTTCGCGATTGCACGGCCGAATGGTCACTTGGCCGCAAGGGAGCATGGGTGAGGCCTCAGCTCGGCGAGCAGGCCGCGTGCCGTCGCGAGACTGCGCGTCTGGAACCCCTCGGTAAATTGCTGATAGACGGGGGCAAGCACATCGTGCGCCTCCCGGCTGCGGCCGACTCGCTGCCATAGCCTTGCCAGCGCGATTGCCGCGCGAATCTCATAGCCGAGCGCCCCCTGATCGCGGGCGACGTCGAGTGCCTGCAAGAGGTGGAGCTCCGCTTGCGGAAGATCCGGATGGGTCTTCCGCATCAGCGCCTCGGCCCTGGCGCGCAACATGTCGGGCATGTCCATCATGAAGTTGCAGTGCCGGGCCTCGGCGAGCGCCTGATCGATGGTGTCGAGGGCTTCCTCGCCCTGGCCTGCCGCCGCAAGGGCTTCGGCGAGCGCCATGCGAAGCCCGGCGACAGCACCGAAAGACCGGCTCTGCAGCTTCTCGATCGCGCTTCTCAGCGTGGCGAGGCCGACACCGGTCTCGTTCCTGGCCAGCAACGTGATCCCCTTCATGGCTTCGCCGACGATCTGGAGGATGGCGAGGTCGTGCCTTCGCGCCTCCACGATGAATCTGTCGATATGCTCTTCGCATTCGTCCGTGTCGCCATTCCAGAAGAAAACGCCGAATGCCCATGGCAGCGCTCTGCAGAACATGACCGGATGGTTCGCTGCGATAACGTCCGAAATGGCTCTCCGCACCATTTGCGCCGCGCGGTCGGGATATCCCTGAAGCCAGAGCACGCGCGCAAGGGTGATTTGAGCGCGTTTGGGATATTCGAGCGTGAGGACGCTCGAGACGTCTGCATCGAGGCCGGGATGCTGGAATGCCGCCTCCACATACGAGCGGGAGCGAGCGAACTTGCCGAGATACTGGCAGGAGATGCTCAGCAGCACGCGCATTCGCGCCACCGCGATGGAATCGCCGCCGGCAAGGGCGATGGCTTCGCCGCGCCTGGCCGTGTCCAAGGCCTCGTCATACTTGCCGACGAATATCTGCAGCAGATGCAACTGGTCGATCAGGCGGATCTGGCCGGGGATGTCGCCGACCGCCTCCGTCAGCTCGAGTGCCCGTTTCAGGTGATTTGCCCCGACGTCATCGAGCTGTCCCGTGAGCATGCGGGCAGCGCCCAGCGCAGCGTGAAGAACGAGGCTTTGGCGGACGCTTCCATCGCCGTCGTCGAGTGCTGCGATGGCGCGGGCGACCCAGAGCTCGCATTCCGCCAGCAGCGACAGCTTGAAGAACAGCGGTATCGACGCCGCAACGAGCGCGACGCCGGTTCCGCGGTCTCCCTGATCCGAGAAGCACCAGATCAGTGCGGCGCGGATGTTGCCGAATTCCTCGATAACCGCGCCAAGATCCCGGCGTCTCGCTTCGCTGCCGAACGTCTCGAGCAGGCCGACAAAATAGCGGGCGTGACGTCGCGAGATCGCGGCGACGTCGCCGCTGGCCGCGAGCTTCTCCTGCGCATAGGCCCGGGTCGAATCGGCAAGGCGATAGCGGTGCGGTTGCGATCCGGTGTTCAGGGCAAGCATCGACTTGGCGACGAGGTTGTCGATGATCGCCAGGATCAGGTCGTCATCCTCCGTATCGGCGGCAATCGATCGCGCGGCGTCCAGGGTCATGCTGCCGACGAACACCGACAGTCGCCCGAGGATCAGGCGTTCCGGTTCCGACAGAAGATCGTAGCTCCACTCGATGGTTGCGCGCAGCGTCCGGTGTCGGGGCAGCGCGGTGCGTCGTCCTTCCCAGAGCAGGTTGAGATGCTGGTCGAGGAGCCGGACCATCGCCCGTGCGCCATATGTGCCGGCATGGCCGGCGGTGAGCTCGATGGCCAGCGGAATGCCGTCGAGCCGACGGCAGAGATCGCCGACATCGGAGGCGTTCGCATCCGTCAGCGCGAACGCGCCGCCTCCCGCGGTGGCGCGCTCGACGAAGAGCCGCACGGCAGGATAGGCGAGGGCGTCCGCCGCAGTCAGAGCCGTCTTCTCCGGCGGGCTCGGCAGCGGCGGGAGACGGTATGTGAACTCGCCTTCGACACGCAGCAATTCCCGGCTGGTCGCCAGGATGTGCAGCTCCGGCGCTGCCTGGTAGAGCCGCTCGGCCAGCGCAGCCGCTGCGTCGATGACGGGCTCGCAGCAGTCCAGAATGAGCAGCATGCGTCTGTCGCGCAGGAATGTCGCAAGGCTGCCCGTCGGATCATTCGATCGCGCCTGCAGCCCGAGCGAGGACGCGACGATCGCCGGCACCGCAGCGGCGTCGCCGGATTCGCCGAGACCGACGAAGTGGACATGACCGGCGAAGTCGGCGAACAGGGCATGGCCTGCGGAAAGCGCAACCGTGGTCTTGCCGATGCCGCCGGGGCCGACGATCGTGACGAAGCGTTTGGCTGTCAGTCGTTCCGAGATGCCCTGGATGGCTTGCTCGCGCCCCACCATCTGCCGGGGATGCGCAGGCAGATTGTGGGGGTAGGCCGGATCCGCCGATACTGCTTGCACCTGATCCGGGCGGAAAACCGCAGCGACGAAGCAGTAGCCCTGGCCGGAGACAGTGCTCAAATATCGGGCGCCGTCGTTACCGTCTCCGAGTGCCTTGCGGAGTGCGGCGATATGGACACGCAGCTTGTTTTCGTCGACCTCGGTGCCCGGCCATGCCTTGGCGATCAAATCCGTCTTGCTGACGACATTGCCCGCCTGCCGGACCAGCGTGAGCAGGAGCTCGAATGCAGGAGCCGAAATTTGCAGCGTGACTCCATCTCTCTCGACCCGCTTCTGCGAGGGATCGAGCCGAAACGGTCCGAACACGAAGATCTCACGGGCGGCTTCGTCTCGGGCGGAGCCGTCAGCAGCGATGATCACGTTGTTGCTTTGCGGGCGGGTGGCCATTTGGGGGATATCAACCCGGCGCACGACTCGTCACGTCTTATGACGTTCTACGATTTGGAAGCACACCAAACGAGCCAACGTAGTGCTCCGTGAAAGCTAACATCCGGTCGTTTTGGGGTAAAGGATCGCGGCCTATCACTTTCGTCTGGGCGAGAGCGTCTCATCCGATCAAGGCGGGCCTAAGAATGTCTTCCAGCCCGATCCGGCGCAGCAGTTCCGCGCGGACGCTTTCGGCAACCGTGCTGACCATTGCGGCTCCGTCATCATCCGGACCAAAATGGACCCGCAGCGGGCGCTGGCCGAACGGCATGTCGACGACATCGGCTATGGCGGTTGCCATGTCCTGCACAGTCCGATCCTGCGCCGGAAGCTGCGCGAGTGCCGAGAGCGCAATCTCACTCACGTCGGCCGTCGGACCATCTGCGTATTCCTCGGCCCTGACGGTGTCGCGCGGCCGGCCCGAGCGAATGTAGTGGCCGGGTCCAAGTGCGCTCGGGACGACGATGGTGGTCTCGACACCCCAACGTGCGAGTTCGCCGGCATAGCCAAGCGCCAGCGCATCCAGCGCAGCCTTTGACGAGGCATAGGCTGCAAGAAAGGGAAGCGAAGCTCCTCGCGCACTGCTCGACGTGATCCAGACCAGCAGGCCCTGACCCTGCTTCCGCAACTGTGGCAATGCGGCCCGGTTGAGCCGCTGCGCGCTCAGCACGTTGGTGTCGTAGAGCTCGGCGAGCTGATCCGGCGTGAAAGCCTCTGCCGGTCCATAGACCACTTGCCGGGCGTTGTGCACGATCACGTCGAGGCGGTTGTTCTCCGCGACGATGGCATCGATGGCCGAGTTCACGGAGGCTTCGGATGCGATATCGAACGCGATGGTTCTGACGTCCACGTCATGCCCGCCAGCCTCTTCGCCCAATTCATCGTGGCCTTCGGTCTCTTGCATCGACACGTAGACGGTGTGGCCGGCTTGAGCCAGTTTCCTGCAGGTGGTTCGCCCGATGCTGTTTGCAGCTCCTGTGACGATGATCACTTTGTTCATTCGATTCCCGATCGCATTCCAGCTTCCGCAAGGCCGCCCGACGCCGCCACGACACCTTCATCGGCCGGCGGTCGATTGAAATAGGGGCTTGGAACAAGAGGGGTCTTTCGGGCCGGGCGAGCGATTTCCAGATCGCACGAAAATTTCCAGACAGCCCGAAAATCGACGCGGCGGGGATCGCCGCGGCCGGACAGGCTTGAGCGTGCTTTCGCGAAATTGACGGGGGAGTTCAGAAGACCGGGCGTGCGCGCGCCGGTTACAAGGATCTCGGGCCGCTTGATGAGATGGGCGGTGGGGTCGGTCGATGAGGGCGGCCCGCGTGCTGCACGGAGAAGAGATGAACAACTCGGGCAACCTGTCGCGTTCGGGACTCGGCTCGCTGGTGGTAATTGCGGCCATCCTCGGAGGCGCCGCTGCAGCGTTCGCATATACTGCAGGCTGGCTGTCGCCCGATCGCCTGACGCCGGAGCGGATGATCGCGGCGCTGACGCCGCCGGGCGGCGCGCCGCTCGGGCATCGGCGCAATCATGCCAAGGGGATCTGCTTCACCGGGATTTTCGAAGCAAACGGAAATGGCCGGGCGCTCTCGCGGGCCAAGGTGTTTGAGCGGGGCAATTATCCTGCGCTGGGCCGCTTCAATCTCGGCACGGCGGATCCGAACGCCGTCGATGCAACCGTACGCGTCCGCGGTTTGGGCTTGCAGATCACGGCGGGCGGCGAGGAGTGGCGGATGGCGATGATCAACCCGCCGTTCTTTGCAGTTTCCACGCCGCAGTCGTTTCACGACCTGTTGGTTGCGTCCGGCAAAAAGGATCCGGACGCGATGAAGACGTTCATTCAGGCAAATCCGGAATTCGCCGCCTTCGCGACCTGGGCCAAGACGGCGCCCTGGACCGCGAGCTACGCAGAGGAGCCTTACCACGGGCTCAACAGCTTCATCTTCACGGACGCAGAGGGCGGTGAACACGCGGTGCGATGGTCGCTGTTGCCGGCGGCGCCTGTCGTCCCGATATCGCAAGCCGAGCTGGAAAAGCGCGGTCCGGATTTTCTCGAGCAGGAGATCGTGGAGCGGGTACGCGCATCCGGCCCGCAACGCTGGACCATGGTCACGACGGTTGCCGATCCCGGCGACCCGACCGCGGATCCGAGCAAGGCCTGGCCGGAGGGCCGCCGCACAGTTCAGGTCGGAACCCTCGTCGTGCAGCAGATCGAACAGGAGCGGGATGGGCCGTGTCGCGACATCAATTTCGATCCGACCGTGCTGCCGCGCGGGATCCGGCTGTCGGACGATCCGTTCCCCGCTGCGCGCTCGTCGGTCTATCGCAAGTCCTACGACCTTCGCGCCGCCGAGGCCAGTGACTATCCGAGAACCGGGACCGCCAAGCCATGAACAACGAGGCCCATCGTTTCGCGCCGATCCAGCGGCTTCTGCACTGGCTGATGGCAGCGTGCATCATTGCCATGCTCTTCATCGGTGTCGGCATGGTATCGACCGTGACGCCCAAATATCGGTCGCTCATCCTGATCCACGAGACGCTCGGCGTCACTCTTCTGTTGCTCGTCGCGATCAGGATGGCGTTCCGGCTGCACTACGGCGCGCCGCGATTGCCGGCTGACCTTCCGCACGCGATCAGGCTGGCAGCGCGATTGTCGCATCTTGCCCTCTATGGCTTCATGATCATCATGCCGCTATTGGGGCTCGGCATGCTCTGGGCCGCGGCCTATCCGGTCGTCCTGCTTGGCGGGATTCAGATTCCGGCGTTACTGCCGCAGAGCGACCGCGCGCACACGCTGCTGTGGAACGCCCATGTCTATCTCGGCTTCGCGTTCTTTGCCCTCGTGCTGCTGCACGTAGCGGCAGCGCTGTTTCACGCATTGATCCGCCGTGACGGCGTTTTCAGATCAATCGCACCCCTGCCACTGCGGAACACGACCGCGCCGGCCGAATGAGCGCCTCGCAAGCCGGCGAAACGCGCGGCTAGAGTTTTCAACCCC
>Ga0065165_1002878_pt1 | contig 13247 bp, 11 predicted proteins | sample AraplaMF_Cvi_mMF_FD_63813 | JGI IMG/M metagenome (GOLD analysis project Ga0065165, IMG submission 63813) | Arabidopsis root microbial communities from the University of North Carolina, USA - plate scrape MF_Cvi_mMF (version 2) (version 3) | ecosystem: Host-associated > Plants > Roots >...
AAATCCCCGGACAATCGCTCAGGGATACTTCTGTACGCATTTCTGCGTGGAGGCGATCACCCAGTTCTGCTGAATCAGGTACTTCATCGTGCCGAAGGTCTGGTTGTACTTGGCGCCGTTCGACGCAAGCGAGGTCGTGCCCCAGGTCCAGGCGCACTTGTCGGCGTTTTCCTGGCCGTCGAAGCTGGAGTACCAGGCGTTCAGGTTCGGATCGGTGACCGCCTCTTCCAGCTCGTGGGCCAGCACGCTGGCGGCGCCGTCCGCACCCGGGGTGCCGTTCGGGCTCGGGCTGGTCGCACCGCATGCCGAAGCGCACTGGGTTTCGGCATTGCCAACGAAGGCGTACTTGATGTCCTTGCCGCTGACGGTGGTGTGGTCGTGCCAGCCGCAGTACTGGGTGCAGAAGCCCGAGGTCGCGGTGGTGGCCTTGTCCGTCAGGACGACGTACACGCCGTTCGCGTCATTCGGCAGCCTGCCCGAAGTGATCGCGCTGGAGACGATCGAGGCGATGTTGGCATCGGTCAGCCGGGTACCCAGGGTGCCGCTGTCGGTGGTGGTGCCGGCCAGGGTCACGCTGTTCTGCACGTGGACATTCGAGCCGTTGTAGTAGGTCGTGTTGATGTTGAAGTAAGGCGAGCCGCCGATGTGCTGGCCAAGGTTGGTCAGCACGTTCTTGGAGGCGGTGTCCCACTGCGAGCCGTACCAGATGTAGTACAGGTTGGTCGGCGCCACCATCACCGGACCGCCGTGGAAAGTCAGGTTCGAGGACGGCGCGGCGCGCGAGCTGCCCCCCGCATTGCCGCTCGACGCTTCGGTGGCGACATTGTCCAGTTCTCCCCAGCCCTTGCCGGTCGGCTTGAAATGAGAATTCGGGGTCTCCTTGACGGTTTGCGCATGGGCAGCGAAAGCACATGCCAGGCCTGCTGCGAGCAGGCCGAGTTTGCGGCTCAGTTCCATTGATTCTCCGTTTTCGATCGTTATTAAAATAATGTCGTCCCGAGTCGGGACGTTCCCGTTACCTCCGGCAAGGCTTTTGGCCTCACGCGGAGACTTATCCGCACGCAGGACGCAAGAGGTCCTGGCGCGCGAATGCCTGGCATGCCGCCTGCGCGATCTCGCAAGCGGTATGAATGGTTGACTACGAAGAAGGAGCTAGCGCAGCAGCAAGGGGACCTGCGCGGGGAGAATGCGGGGCAAGGAGATGGAACACGACATTGCGACGCCTCCTGTTGAGTTGCGAACCATGCCAAAAATTCAGTATAAGCCGCAAATGTTGAGCTTTCTAAAACTTCACATTTACTTGACGAAATAATAAAAAAAGCAACAGATTCGCATTTACTGATCTAGATCAATGTGTGCTCCACAAAAAACAAAACGGACCCACGTGGGTCCGTTTTTCCTGGGGCGGGGCAATTCAGGCCAGTGGCCCGATTGCGTGCCCACCTTCCAAACCAATTACTTGGCAGCGTCCTTGTGTGCTTCAGCCACAGCCTTGGCAGTCTTCTCGGCTGCCTTGTTCTGTGCCTTGGCCTTGTCGGCATTGGCATCCACGATCTTCTTCTGGGCCTTTTCGTCGGCCTTGATCATGGTCTCGTGTGCGTCGGCATTTGCTTCAGCAATTTTCTTCTCTGCCTTGGCCGATGCCTTGGCCTTGTCTTCCGGATCGGCCTTCGTCACTTTTTCGTTGGCGTCAGCGATCTTCTTGTCGGCCTTTTGCTGGGCCTTGGCCTTTTTCTCGTTGGCCTTTGCAGTAGCCTTCGAGATCTTCTCGTCCTGCTTGGCGACTTCCTTGGATTCCTTCTCGTTGGCCTTGGCGATGTCCTTGTCGGCGCCGGCATTGCCGGTCGAGGCGGCGGTCTGGCCGGCCATGCCCGAGGTGCCGGTCGCATCGGTGCCGACCACGGTAGTGCCCGCAGCCGGGGTCACGACGGTGCCGGTGGCCGCAGTCTGGCTGGTGGCGGTGCTGCCGGTCGAGCTGGTGCTCTGGGCTTGGGTCTGAGCATACACCGAGGTGGCGAACAGGCCGGCGATCAGGGTTGCGAGCAGTTTATTCATGGTAACTCTCCTATTCCGTATATGGTGGAACAGCGCGGGTGCGCCGATAACTTTTTATTAATTCGAGTAGCCAGAATATTCCTTAGGCAATCTTGCCTCTGTTCGGCAGCGCACGCTGTCCAAGGAAGCCGCATTAAAGTTGTGACAAAGTTTTTCAGCGGTTTTCGGTGTCGCCGCCAGCCGCGCGGTTGGCTGCCTTGCGGTCCGACTTTTCCTTTGCCTCGGCGCGTTTTTCGACGCCTTCCTTGGCCGAGTGTTCCGTCTTCAGGCGGGCGCCCGGCGGCTCAGCCACCTTGGTCGTGTTCGACTTGCGGACTTCCTGCTCGGCCTTGGTGCCGGCCTTGCCGCGGCCGCCGGTTGCCTTGGCGTCCTTGGCCGTGCTGTTGGGTGGGGTGGTATTGGTCGCCTGCGCGTTGACGTTGTCCGCCTTCTGCGGATCGACGCCGACCACGGCCGTGCTCTTGCCGGTCACCTTGCCGGCGCTGTCGACGCCGGCGGCCTGCTGGCCGGTGGCGCCGTGGGCGGAGCCGGTGGTGGCAGTACCGTCGGTGTGCAGGCCGGTGCCGGAGACGCCGGCCGCGGTCGTGTTATGGCCGGACACCGCCTGGCCGATCGGCGCCGTGTTGGCGCTGCTGCCGGCCTGCTCGCGCGGCTGCGGCTTGGCCTGTGCTTGCTTGCTGGTCTGGGTCTGGGCCTGGGCGGACACCGCCAGCAGGCCGCCGATGAGGATGGCGAGGAGTTTGTTCATGATGAGTCCCGTTGCTTTGAGAATAAGCATCGAGCATAGGAGCCGGGGCGCCTGCCATCTGTTCGCCTACGCACACTATCTGGTGGAGCGCGCGTACAGGTCGATGATCTCGCTGATGCCGTCCTGGCAGACCGGGCAGAACTGCTCGCTGCGGTCGAACATGATGCATTGCATGGCCGGACGGTAATAGCCGCTGGCCTCGTAATTCGCGCCTTCGAACGCGCCGATCGCCGTGCGGTACTGCGCCCTGGAGAACAGTTCCTTCGTGTGCGCCAGGTCTTCCCGGAACAAGGCGCTCATCTCCGATTCCGGCCGGTTCGCCGCCCGCAGCGCCGCGCGCCGCTTCTGGTAATCGCGCGACCAGGCTTCGTACTCTGCCTTCGGCCACGGCGTCGGCAGCGGCGTGTTGGCCTGCACGTGCTTCTTCCACTTCAGCTTGCTTGGGTCGCGCAGTGCGGTCGCATTCGGCTCCCAAGGTTCCATCCGCGCGCCGCTGGACTGGTAAGCCACCGGCGAGGTGTAGTACTCGTCGGCCAGGCCGGCAAAGTGATGGCCGAACTCGTGCACGAACAAGTAATTCGCCCAGTCGTTGCTGGCCGCCGCCGTGCTGAACTGGCCGAAGATGCCGCCACCGCCATAGGTGTCGTTATTGACCAGGATCTCGATGAATTCGTAGGGCGCGTACTGGGCGATGTCGCGCAGCGCACGATTGTCCAGGGTCAGCACGTAACGCTCGCTGCCGAAGATGTCGTAGCGCGTACCCAGTGCCGAGGCATGGTGCACGCCCGTCGACGGCCGGGTGATGCCCGACTCCTGGGTCGGCACCGCCATCGCCCACACATTGAAATCCTTCGCGCGCTCCCTGAACGGGGAGACCTCGAACAGGTGTTGCGACAGGCGCCGCGCGTCTTGCTCGAACTTCTGCATGTCCTTCTGCGTATAGCCGTCGCCGAGGATCAGCAGGTCGACCTTCTGCGGCGACGGTCCGCTGACGCGGATGGCAATCGGCTTCGCGGGCGCGGGCGGCTGGCTGCGCACGACATCCTGGCCATCCGTGTCGACCTCGACGCTCCACGCCACCGAAAAGGCATTGCGTTCGTCGCGCTTCAGGATACGCACGGCTACCTTCCGGTCCGGTTTCGGGAAGCGCACCGACTCGTGGAATCCGCGGCTGAGCTTGTTCGCTTCCTCGGTGGTCTTCCACTCGCCGAACACGGTCGAGAAGTCGCGCGAATACAGCAGGTCGCCGGTCTTCGCGTCCGCCACTTCCAGGCGGTTGTTGCCGCGGTTGGTGTTATCGAAAGGCTGCGACAAGTCGCCCGGCCAGGGCAGCGGCTCGATCAGCACGCGCTCGATGGCGTATTGCTCGGAGAGGGCGTTGCCGCTGTGGGTGTAGTCGAGGCGGATGGTGGCGGGCTGCTGGAAGTCGGCAGCGACGGCGACCTTACTGCAGGCAATGGCAAATAGAAAGGACAGCAGACGTTTCGAGACGAGGGACATGGTCTTCCTTGCGGCTGAGAATCACCGCATTGTAATCCTGGCCACTAGCGCCCTGTTATTTTCCGCAGGATGACCCGGCCCGATTTCCGGACAAGAATGGCAGCCACATTCACCGGAGTCCACGATGCCCCGCCCTGCTCTTGCTCTTGCCGCCCTACCCTTGCTGTTCACCCAAGACCTGGCCCGTGCGCAAGCGCCCGTCTTCGGCCCGCTTCCCGACACCGTCTGCACCGCCGCCGGGAAAGCCGTCGACGAAAAAGGCTGGCTGCGCATCGGCGGCATCGAGCAATGGGTACGCATCAAGGGCAGCAGCTGCGCCAATCCCGTTGTCGTGCTGGTCCATGGCGGGCCGGGCAATCCGACCACGCCCTGGGCCGACAATGTCTACAAAGCCTGGGAAAAGGATTTCACCATCGTTCAGTGGGACCAGCGCGGCGCCGGGATGACGTTTGCGCGCAATCCGGTGAAGGACGAGGAGCCGCTGGTTGTCGAGCAGCTGCGCGACGATGGCGTCGACGTGGCGCGCTATGCGGCGAAGCGCTTCGGCAAGCACAAGGTGATCCTGATGGGCGGCTCCTGGAGTTCCTTCCTGGGCGTGACCATGGCCAAGTCGAATCCCGAGATGTTCTGCGGCTACGTCGGCAGCTCGCAGCTCGTGGGCGGGGTGGACGCCCAGCGCGCCAGCTACGACGCCACGCTGGCACTGGCGCGCGTGGCCCAGGATGCGGATTCTACGGCCAAGCTGGAGAAGATCGGCTCGCCGCCCTGGACCGACCCGCGCAGCCCCGGCGTCATCCGCCGCGTGATGCGCAAGATCGAAGCTGCGCGCACCGAGCCGCCGCCGAAAGCGTGGTGGGTGTTTTCGCCGGAATATGCCACGGCCAGGTACGAAGCCGACTACACGGCCGGCGAGGATTACTCCTGGCTGCAATATGTCGGCATGAAGGGCGACGGCATCGGCTCGAAAATCGATTTATACAAGCTGGGACCGAAGTTCCAGATCCCGGTCTATATGGTGCAGGGCGAGCAGGACCTGCTGACGATGCCCGAGCCCAGCAAGCGCTACTTCGACTTCATCCAGGCGCCGCACAAGGAATTCGTGCTGGTGCCGCGTGCCGGACACGATCCGAACCAGCCGATGGTCGATGCGCAGTATCGCTTGCTGCAGAAGATGGGCAGCTGCCGCTGATATCAGTGTTCCGGCTTGGCGGCGTGGGCGCCGCCCTGCTCATCGAGGGCTTTCTTCAGCAAGGCGTTCAGCGTTTTCAGGTTGTAATCGAGGTTATCGTAGACGCTGACCATTTGGGTCGCAACCCGGTACAGGTCGCGTGGATTCGACACGCCCATCTGGGCATCGCTGAAGACATTCATCATCTGGGGCACATTGAGGAACATCATCGCACCGCCATAGGTCACGGTACCGACGTCCCGGATCGCACCATACGCGCCCGCATAGCGCTCGAGGTCCTCGCGACGCATCCAGGTGACGGCCTGGTTGGCGACAGCCGCCTCCCAGGCCTCGCGGTGCAGGCTGGGCGTGTCCATGTTCAGGCGCATCATCGGCTTCCATTCCTGCTCGTAGCGCTTCATCAGTTCGGCATTGCTGGTCCTGGCCTGGATCCCGGCCAGAAGCTGCTCGCGCACCTGGTGCAGCTCGCGCGCCTTCGCTTCGTTGTGCTCCAGCGACTGCGTCACCTGTTTGATCGTGTCGCGCAACTCGGCGTCCATTTTTTCCGAGGCCTGATGCGCGAGGTGACGATGATGCAGCGCCTCGAGCCCCTGCTCGAGCGCCAGTGCGGTCAGGATACTGATGACGATCATCAGATATTCACCGCCGAATTCTTTGAATGTCTTCGCTTTGGGGACTTCGAAATGCATGGCAACGCAACCTGGAATAGATATCAAACAACAATCTATCCCAGCTTTTGCTTTCATGCAATAAGTGCGCAGGCCTCAGGGTTTGTACTGGTACAGGGGGCGCCGGATCAGGATCGGCCGGATGTCGAGCCGCAGGTTGTAGATCGAGTAGGCATCGGTCGAGGCCGAGGAATAGCCGACGCTGTCGGTGGCGCGCGTGAAGCGGAACTCGAAGCCGAGGTCGGGCTGCACGCCGTTCGGGCTGCCGAGGGTGATGCCGATGGCTTCCGGCTGGTCGCTGTCGATCAGCTTGCTCATCAGGTCGACCACCGTCGTATTGCCAAGGATGTCGGCCGAAAACAAGGGTTCGCGGTAATAGGGCCGCGACGGGTCCAGCTTGCCGTCGACCTTGTCGTCGGATGGCGTAAACTCGTGGGTGAGGATGTTGAAGCGGTCGCCATTGTCGAGGTAGCTCACGCGCACATTGCTGACATTGAAGGCGCCTTCGCGTGCACTGGCGTTGGCCAGGTCGAGCACCAGCGCGCCCTTGTAGCCGATCACTTCGACGTCGCGGTTGGGCAGCACCACCATCGCGGTGTCCTCGTCGATGCCCAGGCCCAGCTTGTAGCCCTTGGCCAGCATGGCCGGCAGCATGCGCGCGAAGCGGCCGCGCACCAGCAGGTGCTGGTCGACGAAGACATCGTCGCCGATGAAGCCGAGGCCGTTGGTGATTTCCTTGCCGTCTTCGACGCCCAGCTTGAGCGTGGCCAGCACGGCGCGCGGACGGCCGAACATGGTGCTGCTCATGATGGCGGCGCCGGCGCTGGTGCCGGCGATCACGCCGCCGCGCCGGTACATGTCCCACAAGGCATCGAGCACGCGGGTGTTGCTGCCATCCTCGTGACGCAGGGCGCTGGTGATGCGGCTCTGGTCGCCGCCGGCAAAAAAGGCGCCGCTGGCGGAGCGGACCAGTTCGGCCAGCTTGGGATCGTCGGCGGCGATGTGGTAATCGCTGCCGGCCAGCTTGACGGCCACCGGCACGAAGAAGGCTTTGGCGCCATAGCTGTTGAGGCGGTCGACCAGGAACTTGCCGGATTTTTCGGGATAGCCCGAGGCCGATGCGAACACGGCGATGCGCGCATCCTTGCCGCCGGCCAGCTGCAGTATCCGCTCCCAGACCGGAGCGTTACCCGGACGCAGGTTGCCGCCGATGATGACGAGCGAACCCTTGGGCGGTACATGGGTGGCACTGGAAGCGGCGGCGTTTGCATCGGCAGCCGAGGCAAACGGCACGCTGGCGAGCGCCAGCAATGCGAGGACGACACGCAATGCGATCCGGAACATGGGCTCCCTTCCCAATCTTGACCAATGGAACAATCGTAAGCCTGATTGCAGAGGACCGGCGCCGTGTTGAGCCGAGTCAGGTCAGATAAATGTTCGGGGAGTAACGCTCCATGACGGTTTCGGGACGTTGCGGCGCCGTGAACCCGAAGCGTTCATACAGGGTATGCGAATCGGTGGTGTTGAGCGTGAAGCGGCGCAGCCCTTGCAGGCTGGGATGCTCCATGACCACGCGGATCAGCTGCTTGGCATAGCCGCGGCCACGGTATTCCGGAATCACGAAGACGTCGCACAGGTTGGCAAAGGTCGAATAGTCCGTGACCACGCGTGCGAAGGCAACCTGGCGGCCGTCGAGATAGCCGCCGAAGCACAGCGAATTCTCGATCGAGCGCTCGACCACGGTACGGGAAATGCCCACGGCCCAGGTCGAGTTTTCGCTGAGGAAGCGATAAATCATCGGCACGTCCAAGCGCGTGCGGTCGGTGCTGACCTGAAAACTGGAATCGTTGGTAGTGTGCATCATGGGCGGCGCTGATCGTCACATCTGGTAAAAAAACCAATTCTAGCGCCGATCACGGCGCCAGGGTCGATTCAGCCAATCGTGCGCCACCCCTTGCATCAGTGACTCTTCAGGTAGCGGTCGGGGAGCGGGAGACGTTCATCCTCCGCGCGCCACAGCACATTCACGATCCACCAGCGCTTGCCGTCATGGTAGAGCTGGATGCTGTTGATACCGCGTTGGAAGGGCTTGGCCTCATCCGCCGCATGGCGCGATTCATACGTACTGAAGACGTGGACGATCTGGCCGAAGGTCTCGCTCGTACGCGCCGCTTCCTTCTCGAAAAAGCCCATGGTGGCGAAGGCCTTGCTGTTGCGGCCGATGTAGTCCTCGACGCTCATGGTGCGCAGCACAACATTCCCGTCCGGGCGCGCGACTGCCGCCATCAGCCGGCCTTCGGGCGCGAACAGCGAACGCATGCGGTCCCAGTCGCGCGGCTTGCCAGCGGCACCGGAAATCACGTCGTATAGCGCGGCGACGATGCCGTCGACACTCTGGACGTCGGCGGCGCGCGCCTGGTAGGTGCTTGCCTGTGCGGCCGGTGAAGCCGGTGCGGCCGGTGCAGCGGACGTGGCAGGCGCCGCAGGAGCAGCCGTTTGCGCCTTGGCGTTGTAGACGCCGCCTATCGCTGCCGCCGCAATCGCCACCGCGAGCAATGTGGACCGTTTCATGCCTGTCTCCTTGTCATTATTTTAAACAGGCACATCATCCCGCATTTCTTTCCCAATGTCACCGCCCCAACTTTGGGGGCGCATTGGCGAGAGCAATGCGTGCACAGTTTATAATCAGAGATCGACGCAACCCCACACCTCCTCCATCATGACCGCACAACTGTCCAAAAAAGCGGAAGCCTGGTCGGCCCGCTTCACCGAACCCGTCTCCGACCTCGTCAAGCGCTACACCGCCTCCGTCTTCTTCGATAAGCGCCTGGCCCTGTTCGACATCCAGGGCTCGCTGGCCCACGCCGAGATGCTGGCCGCCCAAGGCATCATCAGCGACCAGGACCGTGCCGAGATCGAGCGCGGCATGGCCCAGATCCGCGGCGAGATCGAAGCCGGCCAGTTCGAGTGGCTGCTCGACCTGGAGGACGTGCACCTGAACATCGAGAAGCGCCTGACGGAACTGGTGGGCGATGCCGGCAAGCGTTTGCATACCGGACGCTCCAGGAACGACCAGGTGGCGACCGATATTCGCCTGTATATGCGCGCCGCCATCGACGACATCCTCGCCCTGCTGAAGAACCTGCGCGGCGCCCTCACCGACCTGGCCGAGAAGCACGCCGATACCATCATGCCGGGCTTTACCCACCTGCAGGTAGCGCAGCCGGTGACCTTCGGCCACCACCTGCTGGCTTACGTCGAGATGTTCGGCCGTGACGCCGAGCGCATGCAGGACACGCGCCGCCGCGTGAACCGCCTGCCGCTGGGTGCCGCCGCCCTGGCGGGCACCACCTTCCCGATCGACCGCCTGCGCGTGGCCAAGACCCTGGGCTTCGAGGACGTGTGCCACAACTCGCTCGATGCTGTGTCTGATCGCGACTTCGCGATCGAGTTCACGGCAGCCGCATCGGTCTTGATGATGCACATCTCGCGCATGTCGGAAGAGCTGGTGACGTGGATGAGCCCGCGTGTCGGCTTCATCGACATCGCCGACCGCTTCTGCACCGGCTCGTCGATCATGCCGCAGAAGAAGAACCCGGACGTCCCGGAACTGGCGCGCGGCAAGACCGGCCGCGTCTACGGCCACCTGATGGGCCTGCTGACCCTGATGAAGGGCCAGCCACTGGCCTACAACAAGGACAACCAGGAAGACAAGGAACCGCTGTTCGACACCGTCGACACCGTGCTGGACACCCTGCGCATCTTCACCGACATGGCTGCCGGCATCAGCGTGAAGGCCGAGAACATGCGCGCCGCCGCACTGCAAGGCTATGCGACGGCCACCGACCTGGCCGACTACCTGGTCAAGAAGGGCCTGCCTTTCCGCGACGCCCACGAAGCCGTGGCGCATGCCGTGCGCGCCTGCGACGTGGCCGGCTGCGACCTGTCCGAGATGCCGCTTGAACGCCTGCAAGAGTTCTCGAAGCTGATCGAGCAGGACGTGTTTGCGGTGCTGACGCTGGAAGGTTCGGTGGCGGCGCGCGATCACGTGGGTGGTACGGCGCCGAACCAGGTGCGCAAGGCCATCGAGCGCGTGCGCGGCCAACTGGGCGAATAAAGCCCGGCATTGCCCCCGGCCGGGCCGGGGGCGATACTTCAGAAGCGGTACACCGCCCCCACGTTGACGAAGCGTCCGACCGCGCCGGCCGAATGCATCGACAGGTTGTAAGGGTAACCGCTGCCATAGGTGCTGACGTCGGCCGGCGGCTGGCGGTTGAACAGGTTGCGCACCGAGGCGTGCAGCGTCCACTGGCCGGTCATCTTGTAGTTGACCGTCAGGTCGGTCTGCATGAAGGAGCCGACGCGGCAGAAGCTCTGCGGTACGTTCCCGCTCGGGAACACGCCATTCATCGCCGCCCCTTCCTCGCAGGTACTCTGGCCCTGGGTCGGATCGGTCAGGTCATATCCCTTCACCCAGTGCAGCGAGGTGGTCGCTTCCCACGGGCCGCGCTCCCAGCCGAGGTCGAACTGCGCGCGGTCCTTCGGATTGGCGGTGTCCGCGCCGATGCCGGCCGGGCCGTGGCCGCCCGCCAGCTCATACTCCTCGCCGGCGATCGTCATCGTGTAGCTGAACGCATGGGCGTACTGGAATTCGGTGTGCAGGCGGCCGTAGCTGCCCAGGTTCCAGCGGTAGCGGGTATCGAATTCGACGCCGCGGGTGCGGGTGCTGTTGGCGTTGATCGGCGTCGCCGGATAGTAGGCGATCCGGCCGATGGACGGGGTGCAGGTCACGACGCCGCCGCTGCCGTCCGCGCAGTCGCTCGGTACCGGCGCGATGCGAACCGGGGTGCCGGACAGCGGGCCGCCGACGATCTGGTCGCTGACGCGGATCTGGTACAGGTCGATGGCCGTACTCCAGCCGCGCACCGGCTCCAGGATCAGGCCCAGCGTCGCCGAGACGGAATGCTCCGGCTTGAGGTCCGGGTTGGTGGTGGTCAGGCCAATCAGCGACTCGTTGCAGGAGGCGATCACGGTGCCTGCGGGGTAGCGGCCATCCGGACGATAGCCGCCTGCGCACAGGACCGGGTCGGCATTGCTGCCGACGCCGCCGGCGCTGGCGGAATTGCCGTTTTCCGCCGGGCCGGGGGCACGGAAGCCCTTGGCGAGGGTGCCGCGCAGCGCGAACACCTGGTTCGGCGTGAACTTGAAAGCCAGCTTCGGCGTGGTCGAGTTGCCGGCCAGGCTGTAACGGTCGTAGCGCACCGCACCATCGATCTCCAGGCTCTTGAGCACGGGCGCGGTGAACTCGGCATAGGCCGAGCTGACCGTTTCCGACCCGAATGCGTAGGCGCCGTTGGTGATGCCGTCGGCGTTCGGCATGGCCGGCGCCGAGAGCTTGGTGTGGAAAGCGCTGAGGCCGGCGCTGACCTGCAGGTCGCCGCCGGCCAGTTTCATCAGGGCGCGGCCGGCATGCGCTTCGGCGAAGTCGAGTTCCGAGGTGTCGAACGAACGCGGGGTGCTGAAGATGGCCGCCATGTCCGTGGCGCTGTTGTTCCCGTAGATCAGGTAAGGCTTGCTGCTACGGTTCAGGGCCGCGTTCAGCGCCGGCACGTTCAGGGCGCCATGATTCTTGCGTTCCAGGTTGTTGCGGGTGTAACCGAACGAGAAGTCGAGGTCCCAATCGTTCCAGCTGCCGGCAAAATCGGCCACCAGGCGGTAGGCGCGCGAATCGGTGCTGATGTAGTGCTCCGGTGCACCCGGGATCGGACCGCGCACGATGGCCGCGACGCCGAAGGGATTGCCCGGGTAGCCAGCTGGAATGCGAATTGCAGGAATCGCCGAGTTCGGAATGTAGTGCGGCGGCACGCCCGACATCAGCTCGAGCTGGCTTCCATACGACGACGGGAAATTGGTGATGCCCTGGTTGAGCTTGACGCGGCTTTCGAACATCGAGGCCTTGAAGTCCGCGCGCCAGTCGCCGCCCAGTTTCCGGGTGTAGCTGGCCAGGAGGTTGATGTTCTCGGTCAGTGGCTGGATCTGCTTGGTCGGATCGTCCCAGGCGCAGCCGCCGGCCGCCAGCTGGGCGTAGCTGCCGCAGGCGGTGCCGGGGAAGAAGGAGAAGGCGGCGCTGTTGTCGGCGCCGGCCACGCGCGGCACGTTCGGGTTCAGAAGGTAGGGAGACAGCGTCAGCGGCGCCGTGTTCTGCGGGGTGATCACGCCCAGCGCCTTGTTGCTGCCGCCGTAGCGCGACATGTCCAGCTCCTGCCAGACGCCCTTGCCCTTGCGCTGGGTGTAGTAGATCGGTTCCTGGCGGCGGTACTCGAGACTGATGTAGGCATTGTGACCGTCGGCCTCCAGGTCGCCGTGGCCGAAGGTGCCCGTGAAGTGTTCGGTCTTGCCGCCACCCTCGGTGGCAATGCCCTTCTCGGCGGACAGCGACATACCCTTGAAGTTCTTTTTCAAGATCACGTTGACCACGCCCGCCATCGCGTCCGAGCCGTAGACCGCGGAGGCGCCGTCTTTCAGGATCTCGATGCGCTCGACCGCCTCGAATGGAATATTCGAGATGTCGACGAAGGAACGTGAACCGTCATCGGCCAGCGGGTAGGACGCCATGCGGTGGCCGTCGATCAGCACCAGGGTGGCGTTGTTGTTCAGGCCGCGCAGCGAGATGCCGCTGCCGCCGGCCGCGAAGCCGCCCGTGAAATTCTGGCTCAAGGTGCCGGCACCGTTCGCGGTAATGTTCTGCAGCACCTCGCCCACCGAGGTGTAGCCGGAGTTGCGCAAGTCCTTGGCATTCAGTACCTGGACCGGACTGGGGGTTTCGGCGTCGGCACGGCGGATGTAGGAACCGGTGACCTCGACGCGCTGGATGCCGTCGGCCGCGGGATCGGCCGGCTGCTGCTGGGCCACCGCGGCGGCGGCAAACGTAGAAAACGCGCCGGCAGCCACCAGTTGGCCAATGGCGCGCGGCAGGACTTTCAGATTGCTGGACATGCTCTCTCCTTGTTTGACTTCCAACAATTTAGTGATCCAGAAATTCTTGTGTCAAACGAAACTTGAAAACATGCCTTTGTTCACCTGTATG
>Ga0065165_1002879_pt1 | contig 13247 bp, 8 predicted proteins | sample AraplaMF_Cvi_mMF_FD_63813 | JGI IMG/M metagenome (GOLD analysis project Ga0065165, IMG submission 63813) | Arabidopsis root microbial communities from the University of North Carolina, USA - plate scrape MF_Cvi_mMF (version 2) (version 3) | ecosystem: Host-associated > Plants > Roots > Endosphere...
TGGTCCACGAGGTTTGTTGGCAGGTGCCTTTGGAGGTTTGTTGTGGGGATGTACAGCTGTTTATTGTGGCGAAGACGTTGAGGGCTGAGTCAACGGGATGGAAGTAATAACCGGCGAGGCCGATGCCTCCGGCGGCGGGGACTTTGGTATCGAGGGCGGAGTGGATGTGGATGATCGGGATTGCTCGTGATGGATTACACGTGTTCGCCATTAGTGTTCCGCTTACGGGTGCGATGGCGGCGAGTTTGTGGGGGATGTCGCAGGCGAGGCGGTATACCATCATGGCGCCGTTGGACATGCCAGTGGCATATATACGACGCGGGTTAATTTTATATTTTGCTATTAGTTCGTCGATCAGTGTGCTGATGAATTTGACGTCATCTATGCTGTGTTGCATGGCGTAGTCGCAGCACTCGCCGGCGTTCCAGGTTCTGATGCCGAGCGGGCCGTCGCTGCGGACACCTTCGGGATATACTGCGATGAATCCTTCGCGGTTTGCTTTGGCGGTAAGGCCGTAGTCGCGTTCGAATTGCGCTGCACTCCCTCCGGTGCCATGGAGGCCGATGACCAGGGCAAACGTTGTATCGGTTTCGTAGTATTGCGGCGGAAGGGCGAGTGTGTAGGTGCGGGACAGGTGGTCGACTGTGATCTGGCTGTTTATATGATAGGGTTTGGGGTTGTTGGTGGTGGTGCTGTCGTTACAGCTGTTGAGGGAGAATATCAGGACGCAGAGGAGGAGACGTGTTCGGTTCATGGTAGTGAAGGTAGGGGGAATCAGGGTGAGTGTGAGCGCAAGAAGCGATGAAAAGGACAAGAATCAGGGTGAGGGGGACAAACAGTGCGAGTCTACAATCTCCGGAAGACCTTGCGTATGGTTTGTTCAACTTGCTTCACCTCTTAAAAGATTAGACATTGGTGACTGATTCTTTTTTTATGGCAATGTTATCGAAGCGTAGGTTTGTTGGCGTATTGATTGTGATTCTTGTTGTCGTGGGGGTATGTGTGCCGCAGCGGTTTGTGAATCCTGTGGTGGGGGCGGACCGGCGGAGTTATAATGCAGAGTCGTTTTGGTATTATCCCTGGGGGAAATCGGGGACGCATAAAGGGGTGGATATATTTGCGCGTGAAGGGACGAAGGTGCGTTCGGCTACGCCGGGGGTGGTGTTGTTTACGGGAACTATTGCGCTTGGGGGTAAGGTGGTGCTGATACTTGGTCCGAAGTGGCGGGTTCATTATTATGCTCATCTTAAATCGATTGATACCCGATTTCTTTCGTATACTTCTGGTGGGGAAGCTATCGGCACTGTGGGAACGAGCGGTAACGCTAAGGGGAAGGCTCCTCACTTGCATTATTCTATTACGACTTTGATTCCGTATCCGTGGAGGATCGATGGTGCGCGGCAGGGATGGAAGAAGATGTTCTATCTTAATCCGATTGAGTATTTATAAGCGGCGCCGGCAAGTTGTTAGTTATCGCGTACTGTTCTCTTCCATGTTTCGAGATCTTCGAGGGATACTATTTTGCGGGAATTATCGGGTCCGTTATGAAGCCAGAATGATTTTCCCCTTTTCACATTATCTTCTAAGGCCCGGAGTCGTTGAACGGCCCATTCGTTTACCTGATTGTCTGATGCACGGTAAGCGGATACAAGTAGTGTAACGATATTGGAGAAGAAGTGTTCGGAGTTTTTGAGATTGTCATCTAACAGTTTATTAAAGTTTACCGCGTGAGCGGAGGTTCCCAGCATAATTCTAGGATTACAATAGGCCAGATCTTTCAATTCTTTCTGGTTCAGTACAGCGGAGAGATCTTCCATGAGGTTTTCACGTAAGGCCGACTGAGGTTCCTGCTTCTCGATAAAAACATAGTACGGGGTGATATTACAAATCGAGTAGGCCTGCAGTTTATGATGTCCGTCGAGTACAAACCATCCGGTTGTGTGGGGCGTAGGCTGCGCATTGGTGGTGTAGGTATTGCGATAGGCCACAACCTTCGGCCGCACACCGGCCGTTATAAGCTGAACGTACTCGTCGACCCGTTGCTTTTGGATATGTTTACCTGCTTGTGTTAAAAAAAACTCAGCTCCTTCATATATCCAGTGCATACGACAATCTTCGAACAGGTCTGTTGGATATGGATATATCGTATATCGCGTGGTGTTATGTGTATCAATCCAAAGATCAAAAGTGCCGGGTGTAAACAGTTTTAGAAATTCTTTTGCCGCCTCTATAATACGATCGTCACTTCCGTTTATAAGTGTCTCATTTAGCTCACAGGTCAGGCGCCGTCTATCATCGTCATCCAGGTTTGTCAAGGAATAGTTTGTGCCACGGTTCCCCCGAAATAGGGCCATACAGCAACAGTAGGCGCTTTGAATTTAAGCAGGTCCAGGTATCCGTCCGAGGCTATTGTGACAATGCCTTCACCGTTTTCAATTGTAATGTTTGTTTTTTTCATTGTTAATGAGGCAAACTACGGTATTAACTGCGCAATCTTTTTGCGTAGAAGATTTAGTTTACCTGTCGGTACCAAGTCGACTATTTGTTGAGGGAATTGGGTGGATAGCCGAAGTGGAGTTTGAAGGCGTGGGAGAAGTGGGAAAGGTTTTCGAAGCCGACTTCGAGGTAGACGTCGGTGGGTTTGCGGTTGTTTTGGTGGATCAGGAGGTGGGCCCGTTGGAGGCGCTTTTGGAGGAGCCACTTTTGGGGTGTGGTGTTGTAAGCTTTGAGGAAGTCGCGGCGGAAGGTGGCAACACTGCGGCCGGTGAGGTAGCCGAATTTGTCGAGGGTCATGTTGAACATATAGTGGTGCTCCATAAACTCTGTGAGGTTGATTTTGCCGGGTTCGTTGAAGTCGGATAGCAGGCCGTCGACGCGGGTGTCGATGGAGCGGAGGATGCTGATGGCTTCTTCGATTTTTATGTTGGCGAGATCGTTCGGGAGGTTGTCGCTCAAGTCGAAGTATGGAACGAGGGATGCGAGGCAGCTTTCGAGTAAGGGATGGTTTGAGAAGCGATGGATATTTTGAAGAGGATTTGCGGCGCCGATGGCTTTATACTTTTTATAGAAGTTTTTAAGGCGCTCGCGTGTGAGGTGCATGACTACGGATTTATGTGGCTTGCCGTCTTTGGGATAGTTGATGACGGTGGCGAGTTGATTGCGTGGTATCAGGAATATATCGCCCGCGTTGAATGTATACGTTGTGTGGGCCTGGATTATTTTTGTTTCGCCTGATATAAACCACACGAGCATGTGGTGCTCGAACATTACTTCGGTACGGAATAACTTTCCGAAAAACTCCGAGAGCTTGATGTCCGGGGTTATGTATTTCGTTTCGAATTCGATTGATTCCATTGGTTCAAATTTACAAAACAGGGCAAGCCGAACCTATTTGTACCGGCCTGCCTGTGGCTACTATCCGGTGTCATTTTACCGGGAATGCTATCCCTGTTAAGGTTTCGGTGAGTATCCAGAGCTTTCGGGCAAGAGAGGCGTCGAGCGAGTAGGGTTTAACGCCGTGTAGGGATGATGGCTCGGATAGGTTGTGCGGGATGTTGCCGTTGTCTATAACGGCTATGTCTGCGTCTTCGCAGTATACGCCGCCGATGCTGTTTAGTTGTGGGCTGGTTGCGCACCATACGGATGTGGCGGCTCCCTGCTGGAGTGTTTTGAGTTTGGCGGCTACTTCGGGGAAGATGTTTCCATCGGCATCGTGTGTGCCCATTTGCTGGAATAATTCTATAGGGGCCACGCGGCCGAGGTCGGTACCGTTGACGGAGCCCGGGTGTAAGCTAAATGCTCGTACGTTGAATGCTTTGCCGCGATGGTCGAGTTCGACGGTGAAGAGGTTGTTCGCTGTTTTTGACTGGCCGTAGCCCTGAAGGGTTTCGTAAGGACGGTGCCCGAAGTTGGGGTCGTCGAAGTTGAAGTCGCACATCTGGTGGCCGAAGGAGGACACGTTTACGACACGAGCGCCGCCGCTGTTCTTTAGCGCGGGCCAGAGTCTGGCCGTGAGCTGGAAGTGACCGAGGTGGTTGGTGGCGAGTTGGGATTCGTAGCCTCTTGCATCGCGTATAAGCGGTACCCACATGATGCCGGCATTGTTTATCAGTATATGCAGCGTTGTATGTTGCGCGAGGAATTTTGTAGCGAAGGCGTCGATGGATGCGGGTGTCATGAGGTCCATCGGTTGGATGGTGACGTTGGGGATGCCGGTCAGGTTTTGTTCGGCTTTGTGGACGTCGCGGGCCGGGGCTATTACTTTTGCTCCCGCTGACGTGAGCGCTTTTACGGTTTCGAGACCAATGCCTGCGTATCCGCCGGTAACGATGGCGATTTTGCCTGTTAAGTCTATTCCTTTTATTACCTGCATTGCGGTACTGAATGCGTTGAATCCTGAGTGGACGGGCTGTTGCAGGGCTCCGTTGTAGTTGTCCTGTGTGTTCATACGTTGAATTTGTTTTGAACAAAGCTAGCGGTTGCGCAACGGGGCCGTTTTGGAAAAAACGTCAAAGTACTTTGTTCAGAACGTCACGGCCGGGTGGGATGATTCGATTTGTCTGCGTATCTTCAGTAGGTAACGAAAGTTCTCTCTACTTAAATGCTATAACGTTGATTGTACCCGGCTTCATGAAATACTTTGCTGTGCCGCTCTTTACGGTGTTACTAATCGCAGAGGTCTGTGCACAGGAACAAGACGATCCCCCCTCTCCCAGCCCACTCACGATAAGCGGTTATGTGGAGGTTTATTATGCATACGACTTTCATACGCCGGCAAACCATACTCGGCCGTCGTTCCTTTATACTTATAATCGCCATAACGAGGTCAATATTAACCACGGCTATATTCAGACCGCTTACGCCACGGAGCGTGTACGCGCCAACCTGGGGCTGATGGCCGGCACTTATGCGAATGCCAATCTTGCGGCCGAGCCTGGTGTTCTTAAGAATGTATGGGAGGCTAATGCGGGGGTTCGTCTATCTGCCACGAAGAAGGTGTGGCTTGATGCGGGAGTTTTTAGTTCGCATATCGGTTTTGAAAGTGCGGCGGGGAAAGACTGCTGGACGTTAAGCCGGAGTCTTCAAGCGGAGACGTCGCCGTATTATGAGGCGGGTGCGCGGTTGTCGTATACTACAGCCAGTGACCGCTGGTACTTTGCTGCTCTCCTACTCAATGGATGGCAACGGATACAACGGCCCGATGGAAATTCAACCCCGGCATCCGGGACGCAGGTGACGTTTAAACCGAATGATAACGTTATCCTCAACAGTAGTACGTTTATCGGCTCAGACAGGCCGGATAGCCTTGGGCAGGTGCGGTACTTTCATAATCTGTATGCTATACTTCAACTGACGGAGCGAATCGGAGTTACTGCGGCTTTTGACTATGGGATCGAGGAGAAGCCTGTGGGGATGCGCGGTGCTTATACGTGGTGGACGTCGCAGGTGATTGTGCGGGGAAAGATCGATGATAAGGTAACGGTGGCACTACGGGTAGAATATGATTATGATCCGAATGGAGTTATTGTGATGGCTGGACCGCGTGGGTTTCGTATGGGGGCAGCGTCGGTGAATGTGGATTATCATATTACGGATAAGGCGGTGTGGCGGGTTGAGGCGAGAGGGATGCAGGGGAAGGATGCGGTGTTTGGGGAGCAAGGCAATTTAGATAAGGGGAATGTGGCGGTGGTGACTGCGGTTGCTGTGTTTTTTTGATGCTGCGAGGAAGTATATTTTAACAGGGACTTGAACCAAGGTGTTTACATCATTTCAATTTCCAGTACGCGCTCGGGTAGGCCGGCATAGTTCACGGCGCTGCTGTATAGGTAGTTTCGGGGGATAATACCATTTTTGCGTGGACGGGGTTGTTGTGGATATAATCAATTCAATACATTAATACTTTTGATATTTCTATATACGATGCAATCATATAGCTCTTCGAACAGTAATTAACAAAAAAGGGAGAGCTTGTGAGGCTCTCCCGGGGTGGGTGTGGAATATTGTGTGGTTATTCTTTGGTGAAGCGCCATTGGAGGTCTTTACCATGGAGGGTGTAGGTGAGGATGTAGATGCCGCGAGGGAGATCGTTGATGTCGATCTGTTCGTTGCGGGTGGTGCGGGTGTAGGGGGTGCGGGTGGTGGTTGAAATGATGCTGACGCGTGTGCCGTCTTCGAGGCCTCTGGTGTAGAGGGTTTGTTGGACGGGGTTGGGATAGAATTCAGGTGTGATGGCTGCTGACGCAGCGGCCGCTGATGCGGTAGCGGGGACGCCGTAGACTTCGAGTTCGAAGATGGAGTAGCCGTAGGTTGTACCGCGTGCCTGGCCGTAGATGCGGACGTAGCGGCCGTTGGCCGAGAGGCCGGTGTGGTTGTTGACGAGGACGCTGTTGTTTGTTATGGTGCGGACGGTGGTCCAGTTGGAGGCGTCGTCGGAGATCTGTACGAGGTAGTCTTTGGCGTAGGCGGCTTCCCAGGTTACTTTTACCTGGCTGATGGAGTAGCGGGCACCGAGGTTTACATAGAGCCACTGACCGTCGCCGAAGGCGCTTGACCAGCGTGTGGTGAGGTTTCCGTCAACGGCTGCGCTGGCAGGCGTTTCGGGAAGCTCGGTGCTGGATACAGTTACGGTTTTATTAAGGGCTACGTTTGTAGGGGCTACACTGCCTGAGAATGTGAGGCGGTTGATGTTCCAGTTCGCAGCCAATGCATATATGCGGATGGTCTGAACACCGGCGGATAACGCTACGGTTGTTTGTACGGAGATCCAGTTCTGCCAGCCGCCTGTGAGGGGAACGTCTACCGTGGCGAGGACGGTGCCGGCCGCATTGCGGATCTGGAATTTTCCTCCACCGGGCTCGCTTGCCACACGGGCTTCTACGGCGTAGGTTCCGGCTGCTGTTACGTTAATGGTGTAGTCCATCCAATCGTTGGGTTCGATGTATCCAACGTTTTCACCACCGCCGATGTCTGTACACGCTTCTTTCTCTACGCCGAGCATGGCTGTGTAGCTTTCGGCTTCGATGGTGCCGGGGATGGTGGCTGTTCCTGATGCTGCATCCGTCGTAACGGTTACTGTGTTGGAGTAAGCAGAGGCGTTACCTGCGGCGTCTTTCGCGCGTACGCGGAAGGAGTAGCTTGTTGCGGCGGTAAGGTTGGATATTACTGTGTTGAGTGTGGATACGGTTGTGCGTGGTGTGGTTTCAGCGTTTATGTATACTTCGTATCCGGTAACGCCGACGTTATCGGTAGCGGCTCCCCAGGTGAGTGTTACGGATGTTGCTGTTTTGGATGACGCTACGAGACCGGACGGTGTGGTGGGTGGCGCGTTGTCGGACGATGCGTTGGCGTAGCCACCGAATACGGCTACGGCGCGTGTGGGTGATGGTGTGTGGAGTGATGACGACTTATCGAATACGTCGTCATAGGCAAAGCCGTAGGTAAGCTGGTCGATGGCGATACCTGGTAAGTGCCAGAAGCGTGAGTAGTAGTTGCATGGCGCGGCGTTGTAGTAGGTTGAGGCATTTGAGAAGTCCTGCTGCCCTACATTGGGTGTGGTTACGTTGATGACGTGGCGGTTAAGCGCGGCTGTCATTTGAGCCTGTACGGCAAGGTCTACGGTACGATCGTTTACGGTTTGGTCGAGGACACCTTTGCCTTCGAGTGCTTCCTGTGTTGTCGGCTTACGGGCTACTACGCCTGTGCGGCCAACGAATCCGCCGGAGATACAGGTGAATGTGAATCGTTCGCCGGATACACGGCCACGGAATACGCCCGCATCACCGGAGTTGAAGAGGAGGTCTTCGTTGGTGTACTTGGCCCATATCTGGTCGATGTAGGGCTTCATGTAGTTTACATAAGGGCCTGGGACAGGCATTGTGCCGATGGTGCCATCTGCAAATTCTTTGGTTTTAGACGGCGCCATGATGATGCCTGTTGCAGGGTCGAGGCATTTCTGGAATTCTGCAGGGACATTTGAACTCCACATGGCTACGATCTGCTCGTGTGTTTTGAGTTCGCCTACTTTTTTCGCGTAGCCATTTCCTCCGTAGAGCTCAAGGCCCATGGGATACTGATAGGAGTCCACGCGTGTCGTGTTCCCGAAGAATCCGTATTGATCGTTTGTAAGCTCGATCAATTCATAACGGATGCCGGTATTGGGATCGGTAGGGTTTGTATGGCTCGGCGAGCTGTAACCACCTGTGGGATGGAAATAGAAGTACAACTGCTGCCCTACTGCGATGAATATACGGCAACCTTTGATACCCGGAAGATTGAATGTTTTGTTGGGGATATCGGTTAGCCTGGTGAAGCAGTTTGCATAGAGGGCGTTTCCACCGGGGCCCATGTTACCGCCGATTACCGGGCCTTTTACGGTATTGTTTGCCGCGGACATGGCATTTACGGCGCTGGTTTTAAGATCGATCCACACACCACTGCCCGTGCTGAGTGTTTCGCCTACGACGGCGACGTACAGATCGCGATCGGCGAATGGCGATGTGTTTTGAATGGTGAACGGGAACGTGGTCTGTGCCCAAGCAGCGGACATGGCTGCGATTGTGAGCACGACAAGCAGAAGTCCTTTACGCAAGAAGCTCCTGAACGAGGATTTGTACATCTGTAACATACTGATAAAATTTAGGGGTGAGAAAAAAAGATGTTCCCGGCACACCGTGGAGGCCGGGAACGGTTTTAAACATTTATTTATTGTTTCATGAATTTGCGCATGCCTACACCTTCGGCTGTTTCAACACGGATGATGTATACGCCTTTGGGCAGCGAACTAATATCGAGCGTTTCGGCGTGGCTTCCTCCGGTACGTTGTGCTTTGAGGATTACGGTTTGCTTCCCTCCGAGCGCGTGGCTTATCGCGATGGATACGCTGCTGCTTTGTTGCAGTGTATACTGCAAGGCTATCTGACTGCTGGCCGGATTTGGATATAGCGTGAGGTTATCGGCTATGGTTTCGGTTACAGTGGCCACTTCTTCCACGATCTGTTCTGATGCCAGGGCTACGTTGAAGTTCTGAAGGCCCCAACCGTAGGGATACAGTGGATCGCCGAAGTCTGTGGGTACGGCGGCATCGGCTTCGATGGCTGCACGGATCTGTGCACGTTCTTCGGGTGTGGCTCCCAGATCGTACGGAAGTTCCCAACGTTCTTTCTGGTCGTTCGGAACGTCTGTTCCAATCTGGTCTATGGAGCGCGGTAACTGGAAGGGTAGTTTACCGGAGGGGTTGTAGTCGCCGAAGGCGAGCTCTGCGGTAGCCTGGGCGATGCCATTACCGCCGCGGTATACGAGCATGACGGCTGCTGAGTTTTCTACGACTTCCGTCAATACATACGGTCGCGGTGTTATTACTACTGTTACTACCGGGATGCCGCGGGCCTTCAAGGCTTTGATTATGTTGAGTTGCTCCGCGGGAACTATGGGATCTTTGTCGGTCCATTCGGTGGCATGGGTGTAGCTTTGTTCACCAATGACTACGATGGCTGCTTTGGCTGTCGCTGCATCGTTCGCCGCGATGGTAGCCCCTGTGCCAGCGGCACGATCCTGGAATGCTTTGAGATAACTTTTGGTCTGCGGGTTGCTATAGTAGATGGATTGCCAGATTACGTTAGGGTCTGCATCCTGACTTGCCCATGTTGCGCGCGGGCCTCCGACGATGATTGTCTCTCCTGCTTTAACATTCAGCGGCAGTACGCCGTTGTTCTTGAGCAGTGTGATCGACTTTTTCGCAGCGGTCAGTGCGATGGCATGGTGCGCCTGGTTCGTCCAGTTGGCAGTGGCATCTTCGTAGGGGTTTTCGAAGAGACCGAGGCGGAACTTCATGTCGAGTACACGGCGTACGGCTTCGTTGAGTTTAGCTTCGCCGATTAACGCTACGAGTTGGGCAACATCGGTGCTGTCCGATGGCGCACCGCCCATGACATCAATTCCAGCGCCCATGCTTTCGGCGGACTGGTTGGTGTTGGCGCCCAGCCAATCTGTGACAATGAAGCCCTGGAACCCTATCTGATCGCGGAGGTAGTCGATGATTAGTTTGCTTGAGTTTGCTCCTGCTCCAGAGGGATCGAGGAATGGCGCGTTGCTATAACCGGGCATAACGGATGCTGCGTTTGCTTCTACTACAGCTTTCCAGGGACGCATGTGGTATTTGATGGTGGTGGCGTCGTATTGCAGTTGACCTTCGCCACCCGCTCCCTGACCAGGCCAGTGCTTCATGGTTATCAGCATGGAGCGTGGGTTTATTTCGGGACCACCCTGCATGCCGATGATGAGCGCACGTGTGATTGCGGTTACTTCGTCGGCGTTCTCTCCTGCTCCTTCCTGGAAGCGCGGGTATAGTACTTTGGTGTTTACTTCTGCCAGCGGAGCCAGTGTACCGGTGAATCCAAATGATTTATGTTCTTTGCGTTGCAGATCGCCGCACTGATATACCAGCTGTATGTCGCGTGTAGCTGCAAGGCCGAGTTCGGTTGGGAAGATGGTTTTCCAGCCGTGGATTTTATCGCCCATGAATCCGATGGGTATGCCCAGTCTGCTCGCGGCCGCGTTGTATTGCAGTGTGCGCATGCCACCTTCAACACCGTACGAGAAGGAGAATCCATCGAGCGGGTTGTTGTCGGCATAGAAACACTGTCTGTATTTTTCATTCAGTGTAAGTCGTTCCATGAGGTCGTCTACGCGAGTTTTAACGGGTAAGCGCCAATCTTCGTAGGGCTCTATGGTTCCGTTTTTATTCAGGTCGCGTGTGCCGTTAACTATGTTAATGCCATCAGCATGTTGCTCGATTACCGGTATGTATACGCTGAACTGAAGTTTGTTCGATTTCTTCTGGCCGCTGCTGGTGTTTGCTATAACGTACCACTTGTATGTCCAGCGATCGCCGAGGTCGGTTGGCATGGTGAAGGCGGGTTGTGTGGACTCTCCTACTTTGGTGTAGCGGTCGAGGAAGTTTCCGGCTGCATACCAATCGTAATCTGTGCGGGAGATGTTGACGTAGATGTCGTATCGTGTAGCACCGGTTACTGCATTCCACGTTAAGGTTGGCTTACGCGTGGTGGTTATCATGGCTCCCGCGGCGGGCGCTATCAATGAGAAGTCGAATACTTCGGCTGGCAATACTTCTACCCGGATATCCTCTGTACCGGTGAAGCCTTTGTCGTTGGTGGCTGTGAGACGGAATGTATATATACCGGCTACGAGGGCACAAGCAGAAGCCTGCTGTGCCTGGGCATTCGTTAACGTAGCTGTAGCAGGTCCAGAGACCTGAGACCAGGCATAGCCTACGATTGTGGTTTTAGTAGAGTCTGTGGGCAATGCAAGCGCTGAGCCGATCAATGTGGCGCATGCCTGCGGCAGGGTTACAGATTGATTCGGACCTGCGTTTACTACGGGGATCGGATCTTTCTGCGGGCCGCCGCCGGGCTTTACAAAACGAATACCGATGATCATGCCGGGGTATACCATTGTTGTAAAGGATTTATGACTTCTGGCTATGAATGTTTCGCCCCGGAGATTTTGTGTATATACTTCGACGCTGTCCTGGCCGCGGAAGTCTTCGACTTTTAACGTAAGCATAGTGCCCGGGCTATAGTAGATCGCCGTATCACCGGCGTTATTCTGAAGCTTCCAGTTGGACACGTTGCCTTTGTCGGCAGGCGTAAACTTCAGCTCCATATATTGGACGTAAGTAGATTCGAGCGCGATTCTGACGGGTTCGTTTGGTGATGCTTCGTATACTTCGAGTTCGAAGATGGAGTAGCCGTACGCTGTTCCTCGGGTAATGCCTTCTATTCGGAGGTATCGTCCGCTGGCTGTAAGGCCCTGGTGGTCGTTGATGAGGTCGGTATTGCCGCGTACGTCGCGGATGGTTGTCCATGGTCCGGATGCGGAGTTCGCTGTGCGGATGAGGTAGTCTTTTCCGTTGGCGGTTTCCCAGAGGATTTTTACGCGGCTGAATGTTCGGGTTGTACCGAGGTCGACGTATATCCATTCGTTATCGGTTGCGGCGCTTGACCAACGTGTTGTAGGATCGCCGTCGGTTGCCGCTGCCGCAGGTGTTCCGCCGTTCTCTGTCGACGATGCGGTGACGTCATGACCGAAGGCGAGGTTGGCGGATGCTGTTCCTTGTGTTACGGTCACGGTAACGTCGTCGGTACCGGTCATTCCGGCGTTGTCGGTTACGGTGAGTCTGAATGTGTAGGTCCCGGCGATGAAGTTTGTCGCGGTGAGGTTGGCGGATGTGGTGTCAGTCAACGTGGCGGCTGATGGTCCGCTAAGTTGTTGCCATGCATACCTGGATACGAATCCATCGGAATCTGTGCCGGAGCCATTGAGTGTTACGCGGTTCAGCGGGAGTGTTACGTCTTTATCAGGGCCAGCATTTGCTATAGGCCGTGCGTTGGTGTCGTTGGCACCTGCGTATACTTCTACTTCGAAGATGGAGTAGCCCCATACGGTAGCGCGGGCAGTACCCCATATACGGAGGTAGCGGCCGTTACCATTCAGGCCGGTGATGTTGTTGTCTTGCGAGGTGTTTCCTGTAATGGTTCTGAGTATCGACCATGTATTGCTGTCGGTACTGGCTTCGATTCTGAAATCTTTTGCGAAGGCATCTTCCCAGAGGATGCGCACACGGCTGATGGGTGTAATAGCGCCCAGGTCGATGGTGATCCATTGGGGATCGACACCCTGCTCGCTGCCCCAACGCGAGCCTGAGAGTCCATCGGTTACGGCCCCGGCAGGTGTTCCTATAGCTTGCGTGGATGACGCGACAGCTACTTTTTTAAATGCTATGTTTTGCGCGAACAGCGATGATGCACACAAGCACACAGCAATCATGGTGAGTAATTGCTTTTTCATTTACTGATTTTAATTATTGACAGATACGTATATAGACTTTACCAACAAGACAAACGCGGGTGTAATACATTCTTTACATCATTCCATAACACACAGTATTTTTCATCACTAACAGACCCTTGTTGATGCAGTAAAGAACGGAAGGGTAAACTATATGGAGGCGCTATATCGGTGGTCGGGCGTTAGTGTGGTTAAAGTGTATGAAAAGGAACATTGGTAGCTAAAATGTGATTACTTGTGGGAAGCGAGCGTGTGTTAGTGTATTCGTAGGTGTACACGGGTATACTATACGTTATATACATGACATGTTTACGCACAACGGCTGTGATAACATGTATTCGTTGTTGTATTGTAAGATAGGACTTTTTAGGAGTGCGTATGGG
>Ga0065165_1002880_pt1 | contig 13246 bp, 9 predicted proteins | sample AraplaMF_Cvi_mMF_FD_63813 | JGI IMG/M metagenome (GOLD analysis project Ga0065165, IMG submission 63813) | Arabidopsis root microbial communities from the University of North Carolina, USA - plate scrape MF_Cvi_mMF (version 2) (version 3) | ecosystem: Host-associated > Plants > Roots > Endosphere...
CAGTTCCTGGACGATAAGACGATCAAGCCGGGCCTGCAATCCTACAAGCGCGGCTGAGCCGCAAGCGGCATCCGACAACAATAAAAATAAACGCGGCGGCGCCTGTTGGAAGGCAGCCGCCTTCAATCCTGTCAACAGAGGAGACCTCTGATGTTTCAAGCTGAATTGCTGTACGGCGGGGAAGCCCGCGCCGCATCGAACGGCGCCGTATTCGAACGCCGCAATCCCGCCACCGGCGAGGTCGCGACCCGCGCCGCCGCCGCCACCCTGGACGACGTCGACGCCGCCGTCGCCAGCGCACGCGACGCCTTCCCGGCCTGGTCGGCCTTAGCGCCGGGCGCGCGCCGCGCCCTGCTCCTGGCCGCCGCCGACAAGATGGAAGCCCTGCGCAGCCGGTTCGTCGAAGCCGCCGTCGAAGAAGCCGGCGGTGCGCCGATGTGGTACCAGTTCAACGTGACCCTGGCCGCCAACATGCTGCGCGAGGCCGCCGCCATGACGACCCAGATCGGCGGCGAAGTCATTCCTTCCGACGTGCCGGGCTCGCTGGCGCTGGGCGTGCGCCAGGCCTGCGGCGTGGTGGTCGGCATCGCGCCGTGGAACGCGCCGATCATCCTCGGCACGCGCGCGGTGGCGATGCCGCTCGCCTGCGGCAATACGGTGATCCTGAAATCCTCCGAGATGTGCCCGCAGCTCCACCGCCTGATCGGCCAGGTCTTCGTGGACGCCGCCTTCCCGCCCGGTGTCGTCAACGTCATCAGCAACGCGCCCGGGGACGCGGCGCATGTGGTCGAGCGCCTGATCGCGCACCCGGCCGTGCGCCGGATTAACTTTACCGGCTCGACCAAGGTGGGCCGCATCATCGCCCAGCAGGCCGCCAAGCACCTGAAGCCGGTGCTGCTGGAACTGGGCGGCAAGAACCCGGTCGTCGTGCTGGACGACGCCGACCTCGACGCCGCCGTCGAAGCGGCCGCCTTTTCGGCCTTCTTCAACCAGGGCCAGATCTGCATGTCGGCCGACCGCATCCTGGTCGACCGCAAGGTGGCCGACCAGTTCGTCGCCAAGCTCGCCGCCAAGACCGCGACCCTGAAGGCTGCGCGCAGCGATGCGCCGCTGGCCGGCATGGTCGACCCGGCGGCCGCCAGCCGCGTCGACGCCATGCTGCAGGATGCCAGAACCCGCGGCGCCAGCGTCACCCAGGCTGCCGGCGGCGTGGACGGCAATATCATGCAGCCGGCCATCGTCGACCAGGTCACGCCCGAGATGCTGGTCTACCAGGAGGAATCCTTCGGCCCGATCGTTTCGGTGCTGCGCTTCGACAGCGACGAGGAAGCGATCCGCCTGGCCAACGACAGCGAATACGGCCTGTCGTCCGCGGTGTTCAGCCGCGACATCGGGCGCGCAATGGCGGTGGCCCAGCGCATCGAGTCCGGCATCTGCCACATCAACGGCCCCACCGTGCACGACGAAGCCCAGATGCCCTTCGGCGGCGTGAAAGGCAGCGGCTACGGGCGCTTCGGCGGCAAGGCGGCGATCGCCGAATTCACCGACCTGCGCTGGATCACGGTACAGACCGGCCCGCGCCACTTCCCGATCTGAGAGGGTTCCCATGACCCAATCGACGATTGCAGCCGGCGCTGGCGGGAGCGTCAGGCAGCGGCAGATCGAACTCGGCAACCCCGAGATCGCCGCCTACCGGGTAGACGGTATCTGGCACGTGGATGCCGTCACGCCGCTCGATCCGGTACCGGCGCGCTTCACCGATCGCCTGGTGGAGGGCGCGCGCAAGCATCCCGAGCGCACCCTGGTTGCCCGGCGCGGCGCGGACGGCGAATGGATCCGCCTGTCCTATGCGGAGGTGCTGCAGCGTGTCCGCCGCATCGGCCAGGCCCTGCTCGACCGCGGCCTGTCGGCCGAACGGCCGCTGGCCATCCTGTCCGGCAACGACCTCGAACACTTCCAGCTCGCGCTGGGCGCCATGTACGCCGGGATTCCCTACGCGCCGCTGTCGCCGGCCTATTCGCTGGTCGCGACCGACCCGGCCAAGCTGGCCGACCTGATCGACCAGCTGAGCCCGGGCGCCGTGTTCGCCTGCAACGGCAGCAGCTTCGCACGCGCCATCCAGGCCGTCATGCCGGCCGGCGCCGAACTGATCCTGTGCGACGGCGAGGTACCCGGCCATGCGGCCACGCGCTTCTCAAGCCTGCTCGAGACCGTCCCGTCGACCATCGATGCGCGCAACCGGGAAGTCGGCCCCGAGACCATCGCCAAGTTCCTGTTCACCTCCGGCTCGACCAAGAAGCCGAAGGCCGTGATCACCACCCACGGCATGCTGACCAGTAACCAGCAGATGCTGCTGCAGACCTTCCCCTTCTTCGCCAAGGAACCGCCGGTGCTGCTCGACTGGCTGCCCTGGAACCACACCTTCGGCGGCAGCCACAATGTCGGCATCGTGCTCTACAACGGCGGCACGCTCTACATCGACGATGCCCGCCCGACGCCACGCGATTTCGGCACGACCCTGCGCAACCTGCGCGAGATCGCGCCCACCGTGTATTTCAATATCCCGGCCGGTTGGGAGATGCTGACCGAGGCGCTGGAAACCGACCAGGCGCTGGCCCGCAATTTCTTTTCGCGCGTGAAGCTGTTCTTCTGTGCGGGTGCGGGCCTGTCGCAATCGGCCTGGGAGCGGCTCGACCAGGTGGCGGTGAAATGCTGCGGCGAGTCGATCCGCATCATGACCGGCCTGGGCATGACCGAGACCTCGCCCTCCTGCACCTTCGGCACCGGGCCGATCGTCCGCGCCGGCTACGTGGGCGTGCCGGCACCCGGCTGCAAGGCCAAGCTGGTGCCGGTGGGCGACAAGCTCGAAGCCCGCTTTGCCGGTCCCCACGTCACGCCCGGCTACTGGCGCGCGCCGCACCTGACCGCCGAAGCCTTCGATGACGACGGCTACTACCGCACCGGCGATGCGCTGCGCTTCTTCGACGACAGCCGGCCCGAGCTCGGCTTCATGTTCGACGGCCGCATCGCCGAGGACTTCAAGCTCAGTACCGGCACCTTCGTCAGCGTGGGGCCGCTGCGGGCCCGCGTGATCAGCATGGGCGCGCCCTACGTACAGGACGCGGTGGTGACGGGCCTGAACCGTCCCTACATCGGATTGATGGTGTTCCCGCGCATGGACCACTGTCTCGAACTTTCCGGCCTCGCGCCGGGAACGCCGGCGGCCGAGGTACTGGCCAGCAGCCCGGTGCGCGCCTTCTTCGGCAAGCTGCTGGAGGCGCTGAATCGCGATGCGAGCGGCTCGTCGAAACGGGTGGATCGCCTGCTGCTGCTGGCCGAACCGCCCTCGATCGACCACCGCGAACAGACCGACAAGGGCTCGATCAACCAGGCCGCGGTGCTGTCGCGCCGCGCCGCGCTGGTGGATGCAATGTACGACGGCACCGACGAACAGGCGATCGTCGCGCAGTAAAAACCTACTACAACAAGGAGACAGCATGAAACTGAAAACAATCGCATGCATCGGCGCCGCCTTCCTGCCTTTCGTGAGCGCCAGCGCCTACGCACAGGATGGCGGCACCATCCGCATCGGCGTGATCGCGGCCCTGACCGGCCCCTTCGTCCAGATCGGCAAGCCCTTCGAGGACGGCATCAAGACCTATATGCAGCAGTACGGCGACAAGGTGGCCGGCAAGAAGATCGAGATCCTGTACCGCGACGACGGCGGCAGCAACGTCGAGCTGTCGAAGCGCGCGGCCCAGGAGCTGATCGGCCGCGAAAAGGTCAGCTTCCTGATCGGCTTTTCGCTGACCCCGAGCGCGCTGGCGGTGGCGCCCGTCGCCACCCAGGGCAAGGTGCCGATGATCGTCATGAACGCGGTCACCACCGGCATCACCGCCAAGTCGCCCTACATGCTGCGTACCTCGATGACGATGCAGCAGATGACCGAACCCTTCGGCGACTGGACCGCGAAGAACAGGATCGGCAAGGTGTACTCGCTGGTCAGCGACTACAGCACAGGCATCGATGCCGAAACACGCTTCACCAAGGGCTTTACCGAAGGCGGCGGCAAGATCGTCGGCTCGGCGCGGGTGCCGCTCGCCAACCCGGATTATTCGCCTTTCGTACAGCGCATCAAGGACCAGAAGCCGGAGGCCGTGTTCTTCTTCGCCCCCGGCGTCGAGGACGGCCTCGGCATGCTGAAGGCCTACAGCGACAAGGGCCTCGACAAGGCCGGCATCAAGTTCCTCGGCGTCGGCGACATGACCAGCGACAGCCCGACCCTGGAAGCGCTGGGCGACCGCGCACTGGGCGCCGTGACGGTGCTGAACTACTCGACCGCCCTCGACAACGAGGCCAACAAATCCTTCCTCAAGGCTTACGCCGCGGCCAATCCGAACCGCCCGGCGCCGACCTTCGTCACCGTGGTTGCCTACGACACCATGGGCATGATCTACGAGACCATCCGCAAGCTGAACGGCAAGGTCAGCGGCGAAGCCGCCGTCAAGACGCTGTCCGGGATGAAGTGGAACAGCCCGCGCGGCCCCATCAGCATCGACCCGAAGACCCGCGACATCGTGCAGAACATGTACATCCGCGAAGTCAAGAAGGTGGGCGGCAAGCTGGTCAATGAACCGATCGGCGTCCTCAAGGACGTGATGCCCGACTAAGCACTCCCCCGCTCCACCGCAAGTCCCGTCGCGGCCTCTCGAAGGCCGCGCGGGTCCGTTCGTCCCGACGTTTTGCATCCCGATCTGATTACTCAGAGGAGAACACACGTATGAACATGCGACACACGAACACCTTCCCCACTTCCACCTTCACGTTACTCGCCGCCCTGCTGCTGGCCGCCTGCAGCGACAACGACGAAAGCAGGCCCGATACCCCGGCCGCGCCGCCCGTGCAAACGCTGCCGCAGCTGTCGGCGGCGACCGGCGCCACGCTGGCCAGCTGCGCCGACCTGGCCGCCAAGCTGAGCTACCCGGACACCACCATCAGCGCCGTCAACCCGGTCGCCGCCGGCACGCTGAACGTGGGCGGGAAACCCGTGGCCGCGCATTGCCAGGTGCTGGGCGAGATGCTTCGCCGCACCAGCCCGGTCGACGGCAAGAGCTATGCGATCGGCTTCGAGATGCGCCTGCCGCTCAACTGGAACGGGCGCTTTTTCTACCAGGCCAACGGCGGCGTCGACGGCAGCGTCTCGACGGCGCTCGGTCCGGTCGGCGGCGGCGGGCCGCTCGACAATGCGCTGAACCAGGGCTTTGCCGTGATCAGCTCGGACGCCGGCCATGGAGCCCCGACGCCCTTCTTCGGCATCGACCCGCAGGCGCGTCTGGACTACGGTTACCAGGCGGTCGGCAAGCTGACGCCGATGGCCAAGGCCGTCATCAAGGCCGCCTACGGCAAGGCGCCGGACCGCTCCTACATCGGCGGCTGCTCCAACGGCGGGCGGCATACGATGGTCGCGGCCGCCCGCTATGCCGAGCAGTACGACGGCTTCCTGGTCGGCGATCCGGGCTTCCGCCTGCCGCTGGCGGCAATTGCGAATATCGCCGGCGCCAAGACCTATGCCTCGCTGGCCACCACGCCCAGCGACCTCGGCACCGGCTTCACGCAAGCGGAACGGGCGCTGGTGTCGAACGCGGTGCTGGGCAAGTGCGACGCCCTCGACGGCGCCGCCGACGGCCTGGTCCAGGATACCAAGGCCTGCCAGGCCGCCTTCGACCTGAACCGCGACGTGCCGACCTGCGGCGGTGCGCGCGACGGGACCTGTTTGACGGCGGCCCAGAAAACCGGCATCGCGGCCCTGTTCGCCGGTGCGAAGACCGAGACCGGCACGCAGATCTACACCAGCTTCCCCTGGGATGCCGGCCTCGCGACGAACGGCTGGTCGAGCTGGAAGTTCGGCGCGCCGATCGACCGCGATTCCGGCGCCGTCGCCTTTATCTGGGAAGTGCCGCCGGAAGACCCGGCGGGCTTCGACGGCCGCGCATTCGTGCTGAACGCAAGCCTGGCGACCATGCTGGCCAAGGTCAACGCCACCAGCAGCGTCTACCCTGAGAGCGCGATGTCCTTCATGACGCCGCCGAATCCATCGAATCTCGGCACCCTGAAGAACCGCGGTGCGAAGATGCTGGTCTACCACGGCACCAGCGATCCGATCTTCTCCAGCGACGACACCACCGCCTGGTATGAAGCGCTGCGCACGGCGAACAGCGGCGACGCATCGAGCTTCGCGCGCTTCTTCCGCGTCCCTGGGATGAACCATTGCGCCGGCGGTCCTGCCACCGACCAGTTCGACATGCTGACGCCGCTCGTCAACTGGGTCGAAAAGGGCCAGGCGCCGGAGTCCGTCGTGGCCAGTGCCCGCGGCAGCGGCAATGCCGGCGGCGCGAATACCGACATCCCCGCAGCCTGGTCGGCAGCGCGCACGCGTCCGCTCTGCGCATATCCGAAAGTCGCGCGCTACAAGGGCAGCGGCAATATCGAAGACGCCGCCAATTTCAGCTGCCAGTAAGACATCCCTTCGTGGCGGCATGCCGGTGCGCCGGCATGCCGCCATATTTTTTCCCTCCGTATTTGTACCTAGGGCAATTTACTTCACTAATGAACTATTCAGGAATAAAATACGTATAGCACGATGTCTGGTGCTTCCTATCGTCCTTGTAGAATGGTGAATGACATGACCCTGAAACCCCTGATCCCCGTACTATTCATTGCTGCCCTGTCGGGCTGCGCCTCCACCGGCAAGCCGGCGAGCGACGATCCGGTCCGCGCCCGCATTGCCGCGGAGCTCGAGCAAGCCAGGGCGGATGGCACCCATCCGCTGACCGAGGCACAATACGTCTACCCGAACTGGGCGGCGTCCCGCAAAGCCCCCTGATCCACAAGGAAGCTGATGAGTGATTTTGGCCCGACCGAGAAACGACTGCGCCGCGTCCAGGCGCGTGTGCCGGGATTCCCGTTCGAGGAAATGCTGCTGGTCCGGATGGCCTATCACTTGCAGAAAGCCCTGCGCGACCGCAGCAATGCCGTCCTCAAGAAGTATGAGCTCGGCGATACCCACTACCACGTGCTGGCCATCCTGTACGGCAGCGCCGACGAAACCTCGACCGCCACGGCACTCAGCGAAGCCTGCAACGAAAAGCCAGCCAACCTGACGCGGGTCTGCGACGAGCTGGCGGCCAAGGGCCTCATCGAACGCGGCCCGAAGCCCGGCGACCGCCGCGCGGTGATGATTTCGCTGAGCGCGCAGGGCCGTGCCCTGATCGAGCGGATCCTGCCGGAAGTGTCTGCCGATATCACCTCGGTGTACGCCGACTTCAGCCCGGCCGAGCTGGACCTGCTGGCTACGCTGACCGGACGCGTGCTCCGGCATCTCGACGGCAAGGGCTGAGGCCTTCGCGCTGGAAGCAGTGCGGCTCAGGCCAGTCCGCCTTGCCTTGCCAGCTCGAGCAGCTGCCTCGTCATTTCCGAACGGTCGAAGGCGCGTGTCGCGATCACGATCTCGGAAAATTTATTGCCGGCGTCGATCGGCCGGAACACGGCGCCGGCATCGGAAAAGCGTGACAGCGTTGCCGGCACCAGTCCGATGCCGAGGCCTGCGGAGACCAGCGCAACCACGGTCACCGCGTCGGGCGCCCGTAGCAGCGGTCCCGGCGCCAGTCCAGCGTCCTGGTAGAGCTGCAGGGTTTGCTGGCCAAGCCCGATCCCTTCGGGGTCGTTCACCAGGACCAGGCGCTCGCCCGCCAGCGCGCGAACGTCCAGGCTCGCCTGTTTTGCCAGGCGATGCCCGGCCGGCAGTACGGCGTCCAGCGCGACGCGCGAAAAGCTGGTCAGCACGACCCCGGCGGGAACCGCCTTGAGCGGCGCGCGCAGGAAGGCGACGTCGATGTGCTCTTCCGTCAGCGCGGTCAACTGTTCCTGCACCGTCAGCGCAAGCAACTGCAATTCCACCTCGGGCAAGGCCTGGCTGAAGCGCTTGATCAGGGCGGGCAGCTCGGGCTCGAGCATGGCCGAGTGTGCATAGCCGATACTCAATGTTCCAAGCTCTCCGCGGCTGGCCCGGCGCCCCGCCACGACCGCCATCTCGGCGCTGGCGAGCGCCTGGCGCGCATGCTGCAGGAAGACCATTCCCGCCTCGGTCAGCTCGACGCCGCGGCGCACCCGGTGGAACAGGCGGTAGCCGAGGGCTGTTTCCAGGGCCTTGATTTGCTGGGTGACGGCGGGCTGGGCGATGCCGATGCGCTCTGCGGTCCGGGCGAAATGCAGCTCTTCGGCAGCAATCACAAACGTGCGGAATTGACGGAAGTCCATTGTCCAATTGCGATATGAAATAAGTTTATCTTATCAAAATCGCGCCTTACCCCACATTGATCTTATCGATTACGGGGCGTTTAATGATGGTTCTTGATTTAGAGGACGAAACCATGAACCGACGCCTTACCCCCAACGAGATCAGCTTTGCCAAGACCGCCCCCATCGACGACCTGCGCTCGGCGCTGGCGCGGCTGGCAGCGGTGCCCGGCCAGCTGTTGGAAACGGACCACCCGGTCGACCCGCACGCCGAGCTGGCCGGGGTGTACAAGCAGATCGGCGCCGGCGGCACCGTGGCCCGGCCGACGCGCCAGGGCCCTGCAATGATCTTCAACCGGGTCAAAGGCTACCCGGGCAGCAGGGTGATGGTGGGCCTGATGGCCAGCCGCAAGCGTGTGGGCCTGCTGCTCGATTGCGCTCCCGAAAAGCTGACGCAAAGGATGGTCCACGCGATCGAGCACGCCATCGCGCCGGTCGTGGTGAAGCGGGAGGACGCGCCGTGCCAGGAAGTCGTGCACCTGGCCAGCGATCCGGCCTTCGACCTGCGCACCCTGCTGCCCGCGCCGACCAACACCGAAGAGGATGCCGGCCCGTTCTTTTGCCTGGGCCTTGTCCTCGGTACCGATCCCGACGAAGGCCACAGCGACGTCACCATCCACCGCCTGTGCGTGCAGGACCGCGACGAGCTGTCGATCTTCTTTGCCCCGGACCGCCACATCGACGTTTTCCGGCAGAAGGCCGAGGCACGCGGCGAGCCGCTCCCGGTAACGATCAACATGGGCCTGGACCCGGCGATCCATATCGGCGCCTGTTTCGAAGCGCCGACCACGCCCTTCGGCTACGATGAGCTGGCAATTGCCGGCGGCCTGCGCGGCAAACCCGTGGAGCTGGTCGACTGCGTCAGCATCGGGCAAAAAGCGATCGCCCGGGCGGAAATCGTCATCGAAGGCGAGATCCTGCCGAACGTGAGGGTCCGTGAAGACCAGCATACGAATACCGGACGCGCGATGCCCGAATTCCCCGGCTATACCGGCCCCGCCAATCCTTCCCTGCCGGTCATCCGGGTCAAGGCCGTCACGATGCGCCGGGGCGCCATCCTGCAAACCCTGGTGGGCCCGGGGGAAGAACATACCAGCCTGGCCGGCATCCCGACCGAAGCCAGCATCCTGAAGGCGGTACAGGCGGCGATGCCCGGCTTCGTGACGCAGGTTTATGCGCATACCGCCGGCGGCGGCAAGCTGCTGGCCGTGCTGCAGGTGGATAAAAAGCGGGCGCTCGACGACGGCCGCGCGCGTCAGGCCGCGCTGATCGCCTTTGCCGCGTATGCGGAACTGAAGCATGTCGTCCTGGTCGACACCGACGTCGATCTGTTCGACAGCGACGACGTGCTATGGGCAATGACGACCCGCTTCCAGGGCGACCTCTCGACCATGCTGCTTCCCAAAGTGAACGGCCACGTGCTCGACCCGTCGCAATCGCCGGAGTTCAATCCGGCACTGCCGGCGCGCGGCGTCACGTGCAAGACCGTGTTCGACTGCACCGCACCCTTCGCACTGCGCGAGGAATTCAAGCGCGCCCAGTTCAAGGAGGTCGATGCGCGCCCGTTTGCCCCCGAACTGTTCGGAGGCCACCATGACTGATCGCCACAGCCAGGGCCGCCGGCGCCTGATCGTCGGCATTACCGGCGCAACCGGCATCATCTACGCCGAGCGCGCCCTGCGCATGCTGCGCGAGCTGGATATCGAGACCCATCTGGTGGTATCGAAAGCCGGCGAGCTGACGCGGGAATACGAGTCGCAGCTGTCGCGCCAGGAACTGCACGCGCTGGCGGACTTCGTGCATCCGATCGGCGACGTCGGCGCCTGCGTCGCCTCCGGATCCTTCCGTACCCTCGGCATGCTGGTGGCGCCGTGTTCGATGCGTACGGTGGGCGAGATCGCCAGCGGCGTCACGAGCACCTTGCTGACGCGCGCCGCCGATGTCGTGCTGAAGGAGCGGTTGCCGCTGGTGCTGATGGCGCGGGAAACGCCCCTGAACCTCATCCACCTGCGCAATCTGACCACGGTGACCGAGGCCGGCGCAATCGTCTGCCCGCCGGTCCCGGCCTTTTACGCGAAACCGCGGAGCATCGAGGATATCGTCGACCATTCCGTCAGCCGTGCGCTCGATTTGTTCCGGCTCGATACCGGCAGGATCGTGGGCTGGCGTGAAGACGAGGTACGCGAGGCGCAGGAGCCGGCGGTGCGGGCAGCTGCCTGAAGGCTGTCGCGTACCGATACGGGTTCGCGCCCGATAGACGCGGACAAGCGTGGCAGGCTCGTCCGCGTCAATCGGCGGCGGCTTTCGCATCCAGTGTTTAAAAACAAGTTGACATCCGAACAGAACCGTATATCCTTAACTTAATCGTTACAGTAAATCGATACAGTAACTGAGAGCAAGCTTGTTCTGATGCGATCTGCATCGTGGGTAAGCTGTCCGGATGACGTTTGACCGATTTTTTTTTGCGTCGCTACTGTATCGATACAGTAAATCGTTGCAGCTCAAGGGCGACGACTATAAGATAACGGAGACAATGATGACTGGTACTCAAACGCCTGGCGCCCCGCGCTGCCGGCTGACCCCGATCGCATCCGCCGTGGCCGTCGCCATGCTGGGCCTCCTGCCCGCCCATGCGCAGCAGGCCGTCCCGGCACCGGCGGCCAGCGCAGCGGACAAGCCGCAACTGGAACAGGTGGTCGTGACCGCCAACCGGCGTGTCGAGAAGCTGGAAGACGTTCCCGCCTCGATCACCGTGCTGGGCGAAGAAACCCTGCAGCGCAACAATGTGCGTGAGTTCGTCGACATCGTGAACCTGTCCCCCGCACTGTCGATCTCGGAAGGCACGCAGATCGGCACCAACAGCATCAACATGCGCGGCATCGGCACCACCTCGAACAATCTGGGGATCGAAGGCGACGTCGCCATCCTGGTGGACGACATGCCCTTCTCGCAGGCACAGCAAGCCTTCAAGGATACCTCGGACATCGCCCGCGTCGAAGTACTGAAAGGCCCACAAAGCACGCTGTTCGGCAAGAGCTCGATCGCCGGCGCGGTGCTGATGACCACCAAGCCGATCGGTTCGGGCCCGATGGAAACCCGGGTCAGCCTGTACGACACCAGCGACCACGAATACCGCGTCTCGGCAGCGCTCAGCGGGCGCCTGTCGGACACGGTCGGCGTGCGGCTCTACGTCAGCAAGACCAACTTCCCCGGCCTGCTGCACAACCTGACCAACGACACGATGCAGAACGGCTCGGGCGGCAAGAGCATCCTGGCCAAGCTGCAGTGGAAAGTCACGTCCGACCTCGACGTGATGGTGGCCCCGCATTTCGACCATTCACTCTCGACCGGCAATACCTCAGCGATCACCTCGATCGATCCGGGCGTCGGCTACCTGTACAACAAGAACTACACGGCGCTGTCCAACACGGCCGTGCTGCGCGGGATCCACGTCAGCGAGTGGAACCGCGAGATCCGCAACGATTCGCCGACCGGCCTGGAGTCGACCGACCGCGGCGTCGGCGTGCGGGTGAACTATGCCTTTCCCGACGGTTCGCCGCTGGCCGGCCACCTGCTCACGTCGATCACCTCGGTGGACAACAACCTGTCCAACGACTTCCGCGACAACGACAACATCGACCTGATCTCGACCTTCTACCAGGTCGACGCCAGCGGCAAGCCCTCGGGCATCGCCGATCCGCCGATGATCAACGGCACCACCGACAGCAAGACCTCGGCCCAGGAATTCCGCCTGACTTCGCCGGACACGGGCCCGTTCCGCTACCTGGTCGGCCTGTGGGCGGCGCGTAACACGGTGTACCGCACCTACTATCGCGGCAACGCGTATGTGAAGGAAACCAACTTCACCAACTACCTCACCGATTCGGGCAGCCTGACGCACGCGATCTACGCCAACACCAACTGGGATTTCGCACCCCGGCAGAGCCTGACCGCGGGCGTGCGCCTGAACCACGAGGCGAACCAGTACTCGTTCCACACCATCGACAGCCTGTCATCGTCTGCGCCGAACAACGTGCACACCGGCGAGTACTACTACGTGGCGCCGCAGCACAAGGAAAACGCCATTACGGGCAAGCTCGGCTACACCTTCCATTTCACGCCGGACGTGATGGCATACACGACCGCGTCGACCGGCAACAAGGGCGTCGCCTATGACATGACCAGCGGCGCCAACAACCCGAACGTGTTCGCGCACCTGCCGCTGGCGCCGGAAAAGGCGGTCAGCGTGGAAGCCGGCTTCAAGGCCAACCTGTGGAATAACCGCGCCACCTTCAATGCGGCGGTCTTCAACACCCGCTTTACCGACTACCAGACCTCGGCCACCGAACGCTTCTCGGACGGCAGCCAGGCCAGTGTCCTGTACAGCATTCCGTCGATCCAGACCCGCGGCTTCGAAGCCGACACCACGGTGCTGATGACCCGCTCGCTGCTGCTGAACGCCAGCATGGCCTACACCCGCGCCACGATCCGCGAATGGAACCAGGGTCCCTGCTACAGCGGCGCGAAGGACTGCACCATTCCGAACGTGCTGGTGCCGGGCGCCTTCGTACGCGACGCCAGTGGCGGCACCATGCCCAACGCTCCGAAATGGAAGCTGAGCATGGGCGCCGAATACACGCTGCCGCAAATGGCCTGGCTGCCCTTCCGTACCGCCGTCAACGGCCAATGGCGCACCCAGTCGCAGGTGCGCGGCGCGATCAGCCAGGACCCCAGCCTCGACCGTCCAGGCTACGGCATCTTCGACCTGGGCGCCCGCTTCAGCGACGCCAAGGGCAAGATCAAATTGTCGCTGGGTGTGAAAAACCTGTTCGACAAGCATTATGCTTCCGGTGGCATCGGCTCCTTCCTGAATTTCAAGCAGACCAAGGGG
>Ga0065165_1002881_pt1 | contig 13232 bp, 11 predicted proteins | sample AraplaMF_Cvi_mMF_FD_63813 | JGI IMG/M metagenome (GOLD analysis project Ga0065165, IMG submission 63813) | Arabidopsis root microbial communities from the University of North Carolina, USA - plate scrape MF_Cvi_mMF (version 2) (version 3) | ecosystem: Host-associated > Plants > Roots >...
GGTGTCTACCTCCTCGCCGTGCTGCTGGTGTGGCTGGTCTCGTTCTACGCCGGCACGCTGAAGCCGAAGAAGACGCCGGAGGCGAGCCCGCCGCCGCCGGTCGCGGCACCGAAGAGCTAGGCAAAAGCTAAGCCGACTTGGCCTCGCCGGTCGCAATCCAGATCCCGGCGAATACGGCAATCAGCCCGACCAGAAGATTTGGCGTGATCGGCTCGCCGATCAGCAGCGCCGCCAGCAACGCGGCCGCGATTGGATTGACCGTCATCGTGTTGGCAACGCGGGTCGGCGTCGCCCGCGCCAGCGCCATGACCCAGAGGATGAAGGCGAGCGCGCCGCCGCCAATGCCGAGATAGATGCCGGCGATCCACTGCCCGGTCGTGAAATGATCGAGCGCCGTAAGGCTGCCCTTCACCAGTCCCGCCAGCACCAGCACGACGGCGCCCGCCCCCATGCCGACCGTGAGGAAGCCCAGCGCGCTGGAGCGCTGCATCAGCGGGCGCGACAGCACGTTGTAGAACGCCATGCAGAACACCGCGCCGGTCATGATCAGCTCGCCGCGCCAGGAGCCCGGCGGACTTTGTGCAAGGCCTGCGGCCAGCGCCGCCACGACGCCGAGCATCGCGATACCGACACCGATCATCTTGCGCACGGTCAGCCGCTCCACGCCCAGGATCGCGCCGACCACCATGGTGTGCAGCGGCAGCGTCGCCAGCGCGAGGCTGGCGCGCGCCGCAGTCGTATAGGACACCGCGATGTTGTAGAGGATGAAGAACAGCCCGAAGAAACAGATGCCGAGCAGCGCCACCGCCGACCAGTCCGTGCGCTGCGGCCAACGGACACCCAGCACCAGCGCACACGGCAACAGGCAGAGAAAGCCGATCCCCCAGCGCAGGATCGCAAGCAGGATGGGATCGGCGCCGACGACCAGATAGCGGGTGATCGCCGCCGCCGTGCCGCCGAGGCTGCTGGACGCCAGCGCGATCGCAACCCCGGCCCACTCCCCCACGATCACCTCCTGTTGCGGAGTTTCGCGGGCCCTAGCACGACGCTGCTGACAGCATCATGGCAGCAGCTTGCCTGCGCCTCAGTCGTAAAACTCCGGCGAGAGCTTCTGGCTGTCGCGCTGGGCCTTGTCGTGGTTGATCCAGAGCTGCGCCTTCTCCTTGGTCAGCGTGTCTGCGATCTTCTGCATCGAGGCCGCGCTCATCTCCTTGTCGGCGTTCATGCTGGGCACGCGGCGATTGTCCCAATTATCCCTGAAATGAACGACATCGCCTGACAGCACCACTGCGCCGGTCTTCGGCAGCTTCACCAGCAGCGACTGATGCCCAGGCGTATGACCGGGTGTCGACAAGATGGTCACGCTGCCGTCGCCGAACACGTCCTTGTCGCCGGTGAGCTGCTCGACCGGATGCGTCGGCTTGAAGCGCGGCTCCTTGTTGGGGCCGGGCCACTCATACTCCGCCTTCTGCACATAGAGCATGGCCTGCGGGAACAGCTCGACATTGCCGGTGTGATCGGGATGCGTATGCGAGACCGCCATGGCCTTGATGTCCTCAGGCTTGAGACCGAGCTGCTCGATCTGCGCCTGCAGCGTCTTCGGCCGCTTCCACGTGACGGCTTTCGCATCGGCCGGAACGAGACCATTGGGCATCGTCGCGACGGCATCGGCAACGCCGGTGTCCCACAGGAACCAGCCCTTGGCGTGCTTGATGAGATAGCAGGTGTCGACGAAGTCCATCGTCTTGCCTTCGTTCAGGCCGGGCGTCCAGCGCGAGATGTCGCCGGCGGTGCCCTCCCCGCAATTCATGACATAGAGCTTCTCGACGCCGCCCTGCGCGCTCGCCGCCTGCGTGGAAAGCGCGAGCGCCACAGCGAACGCAATCGTGATCCTGGACATCATGTTGGGTCCTCCCTTGCAGCACCTTGCGCGGGCTGCGACCGAGGATCAACCCCGGCGACCCGGCGGAATTCCGCGCGTCGTCCGTTGCGTACGGATTGACAGCTCCTCCGGGTTTCGCTGTAATCGCTTCATGGGGATTTGAGCGATCTCCCCACGAGGCGACATGCCCAAGTATCGCGTCCCCCGATTTTGAGGACGCATCATGTCATCATTCACGACCATATCATCGGACAAACTGGCTCGCCTGATCGGCACGGCGAATTCACCCGTTCTGATCGACGTGCGTACCGAGGAGGATTTCGCCGCGGACCGGCGGCTGATCCCCGGCTCGATCAAGCTCAGCCACGACACCGTGCCCGACTGGGGTGCTGCATTCGCCGGACGCACCGCCATCGTCGCCTGCCTGCGCGGCGCCAAGCTCGCGCAAGGCACGGCGGCCTGGCTCCGCCAGCTCGGCGTGCAGGCCGAAACGCTCGATGGCGGCTTCGAAGGGTGGAAGGAAGCCAAACTGCCACTTCTCGACGCGCGAAAACTGCCGCCACGCGATGCCAGGGGACGCACGGTCTGGGTGACGCGGGCGCGGCCGAAGGTGGACCGCATCGCCTGCCCCTGGCTGATCCGCCGCTTCGTCGATCCCAACGCAGTGTTCCTCTATGTCGCGCCGTCCGAGGTCGTCGCCGTCGGCGAGCGCTTCAACGCCGCCCCCTTCGACATCGAGAACACATTCTGGAGCCACCGCGGCGAGCTCTGCACCTTCGACGTGATGATCGAGGAGTTCGGGATTGCAACGCCGCCGCTGCTGCGGCTGGCAACGCTGGTCCGCGCTGCCGACACCGCGCGTCCGGATCTTGCGCCAGAGGCGCCCGGCCTGCTGGCGGCCTCGCTCGGGCTGTCGCGGATGTATGATGACGACCTCGAGCAACTCGAAGCCGGCATGCTGCTCTACGACGCCTTCTACCGCTGGTGCCGCGACGCCACGACCGAGACCCACAACTGGCCGACCAACAAGGTGAAGGCGTGATGGACACCCGCGCCAATCCGACGGGAGCTGATGCCGGTCACGGCATCAGCTTCGGTGAGGCCTTCCGCGTCTGGCTCCGCGTCGCCTGCCTCAGCTTCGGCGGGCCCGCAGGCCAGATCGCGGTGATGCACCGCATCCTGGTCGAGGAGAAGAACTGGATCTCCGAGGGACGTTTCCTGCATGCGCTGAACTACTGCATGCTGTTGCCTGGACCGGAAGCGCAGCAGCTTGCGACCTATATCGGCTGGCTGATGCACCGCACCGCCGGCGGGCTGATGGCGGGCGGGCTGTTCATCCTGCCCGGCATCATCGCCATCATGGGCCTCAGCACCATCTATGCCACTTACGGCAATGTCAGCTTCGTCGAGGCGCTGTTCTTCGGGTTGAAGGCGGCGGTGCTCGCCATCGTCATCGAAGCCGTATTCCGCGTTGGCAAGCGCGCGCTGAAGCACAACATCATGATCGCGCTCGCCGCGATCGCCTTCGTCGCGATCTTCTTCCTCGCGGTCCCCTTCCCGATCATCATCATCGCCGCCGGCGTAATCGGCTATATCGGCGCGAGGCAAGGCCGTCCGGAATTCGCACCCGCCGGTCATGGCCAAGTCGGCAGTGGTGCCGTGATCGACAACATGCTCGGCGAAGCCGTACCCGAGCACGTGCGCCCCGACACCGCGCGCGCGATCCGGACCGCCGCGCTGTGGCTGGCGCTCTGGCTCGTGCCCGTCGTCGCGTTGCTGTTGATCCTCGGACAGGCCAGCGTGTTCAGCCAGATCGCGCTGTTCTTCTCGAAGATGGCGCTGGTCACGTTCGGCGGCGCCTATGCAGTACTGGCCTATGTCGCCCAGCAGGCGGTCGATCACTATCACTGGCTCAAACCGCACGAGATGCTCGACGGCCTCGGCATGGCCGAGACCACGCCGGGCCCGCTGATCATGGTGCTGCAATTCGTGGGCTTCATGGCCGCGTTTCGCGACCCGGGCGGATTATCGCCGATGGTCGCGGCAGCGCTCGGCGGCTTGCTTGCGACCTGGGTCACGTTCACGCCCTGCTTCCTCTGGATCTTCGTCGGCGCGCCCTATATCGAGCGCCTGCGCGGCCATGCCGGCCTTGCCGGTGCGCTGAGCGCGATCACCGCCGCCGTCGTCGGCGTGATCCTCAACCTCTCGATCTGGTTCGCCCTGCACACGCTGTTCCGCGAGACCGTCCCGGTGCATGCGTTTCCGCTGAACTTCGACAGGCCGGTGCTGGGAAGCGTCGACGTGCCGGCACTACTGCTCTCGATCGCGGCGGCGACCGCGATCTTCCGGTTCAAGCTGGGGATGCTGACGGTGCTCGCCGGCAGCTGCGCCGCCGGCGTGGTGTTGCGGACGGCCGGAGTGATCTAACGCATCATCATCCGCGCGATCGCTTCCCCAATCACCACCGTCGTGAAGTGCGTATTGGCGCGGCAGTCCGACGGCATGATCGAGGCGTCGGCGACGCGGAGGCCCGAGATGCCCTTCACGCTACCATCAGGATTGACCACGCCATCGGCATCGTTGACGCCGGTCATGCGGCAGCTCCCGGCGGCGTGCTGGATGTCGCCGGTCTCGCGGCGCAGCAGCGCATCGAGCTCGGTATCCGGCAGGCTGGCCGCCTGCTGCAGCGTCAGGTCGGTGTCAGTCAGCCTGATCCAGTCGGCAATGCCTGACAGCGCCGGCTGCGCGGTGATGACCGCGAGCCGCTTCACCGCATCCTTCATCCGCAGCATGTCGCGGGGATCGGCCAGCATGTTCTCCTCGACGACAGGATCGATCGACGGATCGGTCGAGGCGAGCTTGAGGGTGCCACGGGAAAAGGCGTTGAACAGTCCGGCGCCGATCGCGCCCGGCACCCCGATGCCGCGATGGTTGAACGCGATCAGGATCATGTCGCGCTTGCCGCCATCGGCGAGGCCGGACGAATAGGTCACGCAGCAATTGGTGTGGCGGGTGTCCGGATCGGTCGGCCGCAGGTTCTCGTGGAGCTGGATCGTGGCGCGAAACAGCGGGTGGTCGAAGAAATGCTTGCCTACCGGCAGATCGCGCTCGACCGCGATGCCCATCGCCTTCAGCTCGGCCGCAGGTCCGACGCCGGAACGCAGCAGGATCGCCGGACTGTGAATGGCGCCGGCGCAGAGCACGATCTGGCGCGCGCTGATCTCGCTGGTGCCCTGCCCATCGATATGAACGCGAACACCGGTTGCGCGGCCGTCCTTGATGATCACGCGGTCAACCAGCACACGGCCGCGGATCTCCAGATTGGTGCGGCCGCGGGCAGGCTCGAGATATCCCTCGTTGGTCGTGATGCGCCGCAAGTTGAGGCTGTTGATGGGATAGCAGGCGACGCCCTCGCCATCGGGGCCGTTGAGGTCGTCGCACCAGGGATAACCGCTCGCCAGCGCCGCATCGCGCAAGCCGCTATCGATCGGACCCCATTTCTCGGGCGGGGCGCGATAGACCGGCAGCGGTCCGCCGCGGCCGTGTCCCTCTGCGTCACCGAATTCGAGATCGTCCTCGATCACGGAGAACAGCGGCATCACTTCTTTCGCCGACCAGCCGCTGCAGCCGTTCGCCGCCCATTCGTCGAATGCATCGGCGACGCCGCGGATGGCGATCTGGCCGTTCATCATCGATGAGCCGCCGAGGCCCTTGCCGCGCCAGTAGAAGCGCGGCTCCTGCCCCGCCACCCGGCGCGTCAGCAGATCCGGCCACTGCCATTTCTCCTGGTATTCGCGCTTGTGGATGATCGGGATCGGATTGGGTGTTCTCACCTCCCATGGCGCCTCGTCGGCGCGCCAGTCGAGGCCTGCCTCGAGCAGCAGCACGCGACGCGCGGGATCCTCGGAGAGCCGCGCCGCAACAGCGGCGCCGGCCGAGCCGCCGCCGACAACAATGACATCGTACATCGCGTTACTTCTCAACGTTCCAGAACACCGGGATGGCGGACGGTATCAGATTGCGAAGCGTAGCACGATAAGCCGCCGGCTGGGCGAACTGGCCCCACGGGATCGCGGGCGCCTGATCGTACATCACGGACTGGATCTCGCCCGCGATCTTCTTGCGATCCTCCTCGGCTGGCGCCTTGGCGAAGGCTTCCATCAGCGGCGTGATGCGCTGGTCGCACTGCCAGCCGGTGAAGTCGGCGCAGTTGAAGGCCACCATCACGTTGGTCAGCGGCGAGCCCAGATCAAAGCCGCCGGCGTGAACGCCATAGACGCTCCAGCCCTCCTTCTTGGCGCGGCGCGCCAGCACGCTGGCCCAGTCCATCACCTGGAGATCGACGTTGAATCCGGCCGCCTTCAGCCGCTCGGCCAGCACCTGCGCCGAAACGCGCGGCGCTTCGAGATCGTTGGCCTCCATGACGACGACGGGCTCTCCGGCATATTTGGTTGCCTTCAGCGCCGCTTTCGCCGCCTCGATCGACGGTTTTGCGGCAGCATCCGTCCCCGCCTTGCTTTCATAGGTGGTGCCGCAGGTGAAGAACGTCGCGCAGGGCGTGGCGTATTTGGCGTCTAGTCCGAGCGCGTCCAGCACCTCGCGCTGATCGACCAGCTTCCACAGCACGCGGCGTATTTCCGGATCGTCGAACGGTTTTGCTGCGGCGTTGAGCCGATAGGCACCGGCGAACATGTTGCCGCCGGTGAAATTGACCAGCTTCACACGGGTATTCTTCTCCAGTTGCGGCAGCAGATCGAACGGCGCGTATTGCATGAAGTCGATCTCGCCCGCCTGAAGCGCGGACGCCGCGGTCGAACCATCAGGGATGACACGGATCTCCAGCGTGTCGACGTTGACGCGCTTGCCGCCGGCGAGGAAGTCGGCCGGCTCCGGACGCGGCACATAGTCGGCGAACTTCTTCAGGATCATGCGGTCGCCCGTGCGGTGATCGGCCTTGCTATAGACGAACGGGCCGGAGCCGATGATCTCGGTGATGCGCTGGTCGCCGGGCGTCTTGGCGATGCGCTCGGGCATCATGAAGGCGACCGGGCTGACGGGGTTGCCGAGCGCATCGATGACGAGGCCCGATGGCTCCTTCAGCGTCAGCACGAACGTCTTCGCATCGGTCGGTTCGAGCGAGGTCGTGATCGCGAAGATGCGGCGGCCGAGCGCGCTGCGAGTGCCCCAGCGGCGCAGCGAGGCCACGCAATCGGCTGCAGTCACCGGCTGGCCGTCATGCCATTTCAGGCCGTCGCGCAGCGTGAACGTATAGGTCAATCCGTCCGCGGAGACCTTCCAGTCCTGCACCATCTGCGGCTTGATGTCGCCCTTGGAGTCTTTCGCGAACAGCGTGTCGAACACCATGTAGCCGAACGTGCGCGAAATATAGGCCGTGGAGAAATGCGGATCGAGCGTGACGATCTCCGCCTCGAGCACGGCGACGAGATTGCCTGCCGCATGCGCCGGCGCTGCGACAATAGCGAGCCCGAGCAACGCGGGAATGAAAGCCTTCAGTTTGAACATCGGTATGCTTGTGCCTTTCGACTGAACGTTCGCAGTCGCCAGGAAAAAGCAATGTTCGTGCCCGCACGTATGCGCCCGTGGCTAGCTGCCACGCGTTTGGGAGATGTGGGATTGTCATTGGAGAAGCGAGGCTGCTACTTCTCGTCATTGCGAGCGCAGCGAAGCAATCCAGAGTCTTTCCGCAGCGACAGTCTGGATTGCTTCGCTACGCTCGCAATGACGGAGGGGCGACAGGTGTGCGCGCCACACTCTCTCGTGCCCCGGACGCAGCGCAGCGCATAGCGGTGCGCTGCTGAGCCGGGGCCCATGTCTCCCAGCATTTCAAGCGGCGTGGGTCCCGGCTCTGCGCAGCAACGCAAGAGCGTTGCAGCGCGTCCGGGACAAGAGCCCCTACCCGATCACCTTGCCGAACTTGTTCGACTTCGGGAATCCCTTCGGCGGCAGGCGGCCGGCGTCGGCACGTGTGCCCTGCCACTCCGCGAGCTCCTTCATGGTCGCGGAGAATTCGCGGCCCGCGGAGTCCTTCCAGGTCAGGCCGGCCTTCGCTTCGAAGACCGCGACGTCGGAGAGACCGCCGTCCTTGTACTTCTGCAGCCGCACGCCGCGACCACGCGCCATCTCCGGCACCTGGTCGAGCGGGAAGATCAGCATCTTGCGGTTCTCGCCGATGACCGCAACGGTATCGCCGATCACCTCGGTCACCGAGCGCGCCTCGTTCGGCATGTCGACGTTGAGGACCTGCTTGCCCTTCTTGGTGGTGCCGACGCAATCGTCCTCGTTCACGACGAAGCCCTGGCCCTCGTGGCTCGCGACCAGGAATTTGCGTCCGCCCTTGTTGACGAACAGCGTAACCGGCGCGGCCTCTGGCTCGAGATCGATGAACTGGCGGATCGGCTCGCCGTGGCCGCGTCCACCCGGAAGCTTCGCCACGTCGATCGAGAAGAACTTTCCGTTGGTCGCAAACAGCAGCAGCTTTGACGTCGTTTCCGCGAAGAACGCGATGCCGAGCTTGTCGTCCTGCTTGAAGGCCAGCCCCGAGAGATCCTCGACATGACCTTTCATGGTGCGAATCCAGCCCTTGTCGGAGACGACGACCGTCACCGGCTCGCGCTCGACGAGGGCTTCCTCCATCGCGGCGAGATCGTGCTCGGGCGCGTCGGCGAAGGTGGTGCGGCGCTTGCCGAGCGGCGTCTTCGGCCCGAACATGTCGCGGACCTTGCCGACCTGCTCGCCGACCTTCTTCCACTGCTCGGCCTCCGAGGCGAGCACGCCCTCGATGCCCTTCAGCTCCTTGCGGAGATCGCGGTCTTCATTGCGGATCTCCATTTCCTCGAGCCTGCGCAGATTGCGCAGACGCATGTTGAGGATGGCTTCCGCCTGGACTTCGGTGAGCTTGAACGCCTTGATCAGCGCCGGCTTCGGCTCGTCCTCGGTGCGGATGATCTTGATCACCTTGTCGAGGTTCAGATAGGCGACCAGATGGCCGCCGAGCACTTCGAGCCGGTGCTCGATCTGCGCCTTGCGGTAGTTGCTGCGGCGGATCAGGACATCGCGCAGATGGTCCAGCCATTCGCGCAAACACTCCGCCAGCCCCACCACCTTGGGGATGCGGCCCTTGATCAGCACGTTGAGGTTCAGCGGAATCTTGTTCTCGAGCTCGGTGAGCCGGAACAGCGATTCCATCATCAGCGCAGGATCGACGTTCTTCGACTTGGGCTCGATGACGATGCGGACGTCTTCCGCCGACTCGTCCCTGATATCGCCGACCAGCGGCAGCTTCTTCTGGTCGAGCAGCTCGGCGACCTTCTCGATCAGCCGCGACTTCTGCACCAGGAATGGAATCTCGGTGACGACGACGACCCAGGTGCCGCGCGCGCCCTCTTCGTGCTCCCACCGGGCGCGGACACGGAACGAGCCGCGGCCGGTCGTGTAGGCTTCGGCAATGGCCTGCTTGGAATCGACGCAGATGCCGCCGGTCGGGAAATCGGGCCCCTTGACCCATTTCATCAACGCCTTCGACTTCGCGTCGGGCTTCTCGATCAGATGCAGCGCGGCGTCGCAGAGCTCTGCGGCGTTGTGGGGCGGGATCGAGGTCGCCATGCCGACCGCGATGCCCTGCGCGCCGTTGGCGAGCAGGTTCGGGAAGCCGCCGGGCAGCACCACCGGCTCTTTCGACTGGCCATCGTAATTGGCGCGGAATTCGACGCCGTCCTCGTCGATGCCCTCGAGCAGAAGCCGCGCGACGTCGGTCATGCGCGCTTCGGTGTAGCGGTAGGCGGCCGGATTATCGCCGTCGATATTGCCGAAATTGCCCTGGCCGTCGACCAGCGGATAGCGTGAGGAGAAGTCCTGCGCGAGGCGCACCATGGCGTCGTAGATCGCCTGGTCGCCGTGCGGATGGAACGAGCCCATCACGTCGCCTACGATCTTGGCGGACTTCTTGAAGGCCGTGCCGGGGTCGAGCCTGAGCAGGCGCATGCCGTAGAGGATGCGCCGATGCACCGGCTTCAGGCCGTCGCGCGCGTCCGGCAGCGCGCGATGCATGATGGTGGAGAGCGCATAGGCGAGATAGCGCTCTTCCAGCGCCTCGCGCAGCGGCACCTCATGGATTTCGGCCGGTTCTTCCGGCGGAACGATTCGTTTTCCCATGCCGCCCGGTTAAACCGTGGAAGCGAATCGGGCAAGGATCGAATGTTCCCTGTGGGCGGCTAGTGGCCTGCCCAGCCGGCCGTCACGGTTGGCTGGACCTTGGCCTGCGCCGTCACAGGCGCATTGGTCAGGCAACGCCGGGCGGCCTCGATCTCGGCTTCCGTGGCCCCCTTGGACCGCGCCCATGCCTCTGCGGCCCCAGCGGAATATTTGGCCACATAATACCGGACGACGGTGCAGGACGCCCGGCGAAACACACCGGGTTGCGGCTCGCCGGCCATCGCATCGGGTGAAAGCGCAACCAGCGCCGCGGATAAGGCAATTCCCCTGATCAACATTTAGGCTGTCCCCGTTTGTGGAACCCTGCCCCGCCAACTCAAGCATCACGAATTCGTTCCGGGGGAACCCACTTATCCTCGGGCAAGGCAGAGGCGCGGTCAGCTCATGGCGCCGGAATCGCGGCCTTTTGCTGCTGTCGCATCAGGGCGTTGATGAAGCCCGCCCGCGCATCCGAATGCACCTGCCCACGCGGCTCCAGCACATGGCGCAGCAGGAACAGCCCTGTCAGGCGGAAGCCGTCCTGCAGATCCTGCTCGGTCAGTTCGCTGGCAGCTTCGCCATGCCGCAGGAACGGCGGCAGCCGCAACAGCCGGTCGCGCCACGGCTCGCCTGCACCGCGCGACACCGCGCCGCCGGATTTCGGCGAGACGTAGATGAGGTCGGTGGTCTCGCCGGTGACGGCGCAATTCTCCAGCGCGAGCCCGAAACCGAGTTCGGCGAGCATCGCCAGCTCGAAATGGATCAGGTGCACGGCGGCACTGCCGATGTCGTCGAAATCGTCGAGCGAATGTTCGAGCAGCGAGAAGATCTCCTCATGCGGGTCGCGCTCCGGCAGCAGCCGCGCGATCGAGGCGAGATGGGTAACGCCATAGACGCCGTGGGAGGATCCCAGCAGCGTCGCCGCGCGCAGCTTCAGCCCTTCGATCGCGTAGGTGCCGAGATGCTCGTCGAGCCGCGCCCGCCACACCGCGCTGACGCTGTTGCCGGGCTGTAGCAACGGCCGCAGCCGCGAGCTGGCGCCGCCGCGCACGAGGCCGAGATGGCGGCCGTGCGCACGCGTCAGCAGTTCGACGATGGCGCTGCTCTCGCCATGCCGCCGCACCCCCAGCACGATGCCCTCGTCGGTCCATTCCATCGGGAAATCTTACCGCATTTCGAGCTGCCGTAGGGTGGGCAAAGCGAAGCGTGCCCACGAAATTGATCGACGGGGGAGATGGTGCGCAACCGGTCGTAGGGTGGATTAGCCGACGGCGTAATCCACCGCTTCTGTCTCTGCGGATACGTGAAGTGGTGGATTACGCTTCGCTAATCCACCCTACGGCACCGCGCACACGGCTAAGCGTTGAACCAGCCCTGCGCGTCACCGCTGAACGAGAAATACAGGCCCATCGTCGTCAGCACGCAGGAGACGATCTCGATGGCGCTGTCGAGCTCCAGGCCCTTCTCGCCGATGATCTGGCCGAGCGAAATCACCGACAGCGCCAGCGCCGCCCCCAGCACCCAGCGCGGCCAGTTCTTGCGGTGATGCGCCGCCAGCCAGACGAAATAGACCAGCAACACGATCATCACCCCGGCGAGCAGCGTCCCGGTCATGATCATCTGCTCGGTCAGCTCGATCGTGGGCGTGCGGTCCTGCACTGCGACCGACACCGCATCCAGCATCAACGAGGCATAGAGCAGCGCTTCGAAGCGCCGGACGTTGCTGGGTACGCTCATCGGTATCAGATCTTTTCTTGCTTATTCCCTGGGGAAGTCGAGGCCCATCTCGCGGTAGCGATCGGGATCGTCGCCCCAGTTCTCGCGCACCTTGACGAACAGGAACAGATGCACCGGCACATCCAGGATCTGCATCAGCTCCTTGCGCGAGTCCGCGCCGATCGACTTGATGGTGGCGCCGCCCTTGCCGAGCACGATCTTGCGCTGGCTTTCGCGCTCGACGAAGATCGTCTGCTCGATGCGCACCGAATTGTCCTTGCGCTCCTCCCACTTGTCGGTCTCGACGGTGGACTGGTAGGGCAATTCCTGGTGCAGCTTCTGATAGATCTTCTCGCGCGTGATCTCGGCCGCCAGCTGCCGCATCGGCGCGTCCGACATCTGGTCTTCGGGATAGAGGTACGGTCCCTCAGGCACCATCTCGGCCAGCGTCGTGCGGATGTCGTCGACGCCGTCGCCCGAGATCGCAGCGATCATGAAAGTCCGCACGAACTTCATGCGTTCGTTGGCGGCCTGCGCCAGCGCCAACAGCTTCTCGCGCTGGACCAGATCGACCTTGTTGATGACCAGGATCTTGTCGTGATTGACGCTGGCCGCCTTGGTGAGGATCGCCTCGGCCTCCTCATCGATCCCGCTCTTGGCGTCGAGCAGCACGCAGACGAGATCGGCGTCATGCGCCCCGCTCCAGGCGGTCGACACCATGGCGCGGTCGAGCCGGCGCTTGGGCAGGAAGATGCCGGGCGTGTCGACCAGGATGACCTGCGCGTTGTTCTCGATCACGATGCCGCGGATCAGCGCGCGCGTGGTCTGCACCTTGCGCGAGACGATCGTGACCTTGGCGCCCACCAGCGCGTTGACCAGCGTGGACTTGCCGACATTCGGCGCGCCGATCAGCGCAACGAAGCCGCAGCGCGTGGCCGTGGGCGCTTCGCCGCTTGTTTCAGCCGTCATTGCCGCCGCCAACGCCTTCACGTTCGATCATCACCGAAGCTGCTACCTTCTCTGCCGCGCGCTTGCTGCCGCCGATGCCCTCGGCCGGTGCCAGTCCCGGCAGGTCCACCGCGACGCGGAATTGCGGATCATGGTGCGGGCCGGTGCGCTCGACCTCGCGATAAACCGGCGTCGGCAATCCCTTGCCCTGCGCCCATTCCTGCAGCACGGTCTTGGGATCGCGCAGCGGACGCCGCGGCTTGTGCATGCGCTCGGTCCAGTTGCGCTTGACGAAGTCCGCCGCCGCTGCATGGCCTCCGTCGAGGAAGATCGCGCCGATCACGGCCTCGCAAATGTCGCCGAGCACGCTCTTGCGCAGGCGCGCGTCCGCACCGGGCCCGACCGAGCCGAGCTTGATGTCGTCGAGCAGACCGAGCGACTTGGCGACGTCGGCGCAGCTTTCCTTGCGCACGAG
>Ga0065165_1002883_pt1 | contig 13220 bp, 13 predicted proteins | sample AraplaMF_Cvi_mMF_FD_63813 | JGI IMG/M metagenome (GOLD analysis project Ga0065165, IMG submission 63813) | Arabidopsis root microbial communities from the University of North Carolina, USA - plate scrape MF_Cvi_mMF (version 2) (version 3) | ecosystem: Host-associated > Plants > Roots >...
CGCCGAAGGCTTGAGCGCGATCGTGGTGGAGGACCTCGCGGTCGGCGGCCAGGCCGGTACCTCCAGCCGGATCGAAAACTATATGGGCTTTCCCACCGGTATTTCCGGCGCCGACCTGGTGTGGCGCGGCGAAGTGCAGGCGATGAAGTTCGGCACGCGCTTCATCATGCCGCGGCGCGTGGTGAGCGTGGAGCGGCGCGAGGACGGCAAGTTCTGTTCGACCTTCGACAATGGGCAGCGCATCCTGGCTGGCGCCATCGTGGTGGCGACGGGGGTGCAATATAAGCGGCTGCCGATCGACCGGTTGGCGGAGTTCGAAGGGGCTGGTGTGTATTACGCCGCCACGGAAAACGAAGCGCGTTATTGCAAGGATGGTGAGGCACTGGTGATCGGCGGCGGCAATTCTGCCGGGCAGGCCGCCATGTTTCTCAGCCGCTCGGCCAACCGCGTCCGCCTGCTCGTCCGCGGCACCTCGCTGGCGTCGTCGATGTCCAGCTACCTGTCCAGCCGACTGGAAGCGGACCCGAAGATCACCATCGAATACGGTTCCTCGGTGCGCCTGTTGCATGGTGGCGAACGGATCGATGCCGTCACCGTGCATAACAGCATCAATGGATCGGATTACACGCTGCCGACGTGTGCGCTCTTCATCATGGTGGGGGCGGAGCCGAATACGTCCTGGCTGTCGGGGCTGGTGAAGCTGGATCAGAAAGGCTTTGTCGAAACGGGCGATGCGGTGGGGGCGGATTCGCCTTATGCGACGTCGCAGCCGGGGATTTTTGCGGTGGGGGATGTAAGGGCGGGGTCGGTGAAGCGGGTGGCTTCGGCGGTGGGCGAGGGGTCCGTCGTTATTTCGAAGGTATGGACTCATTTGAACGGCTGAGGCTTGCCTTGAAAGCCCCTCTCCCGCCGGCGACCCGAAGGTAGTCCCCGGAGGGAGAAGGGTTTCAACTTGAGTGTTGAGGAATACCGCCGCGTCGGTGGTTGCCACGACGCTGAGCCCCTCTCCCCCCGGGAGAGGGGTTGGGGTGAGGGTACGGGCGGAGCGCAAGAGTGATGTGCATCGCTCCGTGGCTGCAGCAGGCAAAGACACGCACGCCCTTTACCTCCGTGTCAGTACATTGACGACGCGCCGCCAAGTCCACGAAACTACCCGCGCATCGTCACGACGATGCCAGTCATTGCGCGTCGTCCATCGCCGCGCAGTCGAACCCGAGGGGTGCTGCGACGGACTCGATCCGCCACGCTCGGCTTCGATATCCCAGCAAGGGCGCCCTCCATCGATGGAGGATTTGCCATGTCCCATGTTTTTACACACCGTCTCGCCATCGCCACGTCCTCGATGGTTCCGGGCATCCATCCGGACGACCGGCACCTGGCGTATTCGCTGCTAAGCCTTGGCATCGAGACGAAGCCCTGTGTCTGGAACGACCCCGGCGTGGACTGGTCGCGGTATGACGCGGTGCTGATGCGTTCCACCTGGGATTACTTCAAGCATTACGCAGCGTTCGTCGAGTGGTTGGATCACTTGCCCATTCCGACGATCAACGATAAAGCCTTGCTGCGCTGGAACAGCGACAAGCGCTATCTGCCGGAGTTGGCGGCGCAGGGCGTCGACATCATTCCTACGACCATCGCGGCAGGAACCGAGCTGCGGCAGACGCTGGCGCGGATGTCGGGCCAGGAAGTGGTGCTCAAGCCTACGGTCAGCGGCACGGCCTGGTATACGGCGCGCGGTGTCGTTGGCGATCCAGCATTCGAGCAGGTCGTGGCGCAACTACCGAGGGAGTTCGAGTATCTGGTGCAACCCTTCGTCCCTGAAGTAGTCAGCGACGGCGAATGGTCCCTGTTGTTCTTCGGCGGCGAGTACAGCCATGCCGTGATCAAACGGGCGGCGGCCGGCGATTACCGGGTGCAGTCGGATTTCGGAGGGACAGCCGATGCGGTCGATCCCGATCCGGCGCTGATCGCCAGCGCCAGGCGCGCCCTTGCCGCCGCGGCGGCGCTAGGCCATGCCGACAGTGCCTATGCGCGCGTCGATGGCGTGATCTGCGACGGCCGCTTCCTGCTGATGGAACTGGAAATGATCGAGCCGTTTTTGCATCTTGGGGCGCGGCCGGAGGCGGCGGAGCGCTTTGCGGGGCATTTGCAGAGGCGGTTGGCTAAGCGGACTGCCTGAGCGTTTCCTTCGGGCGCACTTTAAAAGCGGTGGTTTAAAGGGGGCGGGTGGAGTTCTGTTCTCGCCCCCTTCTGCCTTGCTTAAAGGCCCAGGGCGTGAATGAATGCCCGTATCTCATCGACCACAGCATGAAGATCCGGCGCGGAAAGGCGGTTCCTGCGCAGAAAGGCGTTCCATTGCGCCTGCTTCTGCGCATCGGCAGAAAATTCTCTTGTCAGCCCGAACGGAATCTCATCGCGTAGCTCAGTCCCGCGCCGGGCGAACGTGGCGCTGATGGCGGCGACCAGTTCCGGTCGATCCATGGCGCCTTCGCGAACGAGCGCCAGCAGATCGAAGTAGTCCTTCATCCTGCTGTTGGCAATGCCCAGCGTGGCAATGGCTTCCAGTTTTTCGGCAAACACCGTCTCCCGCGGATAGACGCGCAGATGGGGTGCCGGAAATTCGTCGAGCAACACCGGATAATCCGTTTCCATGGGCATCGGAGTGACGGCGTCCCCGAAGCCGACGTCCCATTGCACGTGGCACCGTGCATTCCCAAGCAGAGCCCGCAGGCGCAAGCGCAGGCCTTCGTAGCTCGCTTCCTCGCGTATCGACTCCACCACGATGGCATCGGGATCGAAGTGCAGGCCATCGTCCAAGTGAATCATGCAGAGATTGCGCGCGATGCCTGACAGCCGTTTCGGGTCGGGCGAGCCGAAGCCGAGGAAGTCGGCATCGCGCGTGGGCCGGTGCGGCTGGTCGAACCAGAGTGCAAGCAACATCGCTCCCTTCAACAGGAACAGGTCGCGGTGCGAGGAAATGGACAGCCTGTACAGCAACCGCTCCACGGCGAATCGATCCAGCAAGAGCTGAAAGTCTTCGCCCCGTGCGCGAGCCCGATCGAGCAGGCGTTGCCGGATCGACGCCGCGCGGCCGGCGGCAGGGAACATCGTGTTTATGCCATCGCCTCCAGATACGGACGCATAAGCTTGGCCACGCGGCAGATGCGCGCGTACTTCCACAGTTCGTCCACGGTGGTGGCGCGCGCGCGAAGCGCATCACGCAGGGCTTCGATAGCGACATCCAGCCCGACGAGGTTGCGAAACTTGAAGCAGTCCGCGATGGTTTTCGCGACGCTGGTTACGCGCACCGATCTGCCACCGATCTTACGTATCTCCAGGCCCACCGCGAGCGTTTCACCGGAAAATCGGACGACTCGCAGTGAAGGCCAGTCCAGCCGGGGCGCGCGATCCTTATTGCCGATGGCGATCCATATCTCGAACGGCGCCTGCGTAGTCAGTTCATGCAGGCGCAGGGCGGTCAGCAGGCACAGGCGCGCGCCGGGAATGCGTTGGGCAACCACCAGGACGCATTCATCGCCCTCTGCCTGAGGCACCCCGGGAAGGGTGTAGACGCCGCGGGAAAGCCGGATCAGATCCCCCGCCGCGACAAGGCGGGAAACCTGGGCACGGGCGACGCCCGCTTCGACAAGCTCGCGAGAACGAACCGCGCCGCGGCGGCGAATGAGTGCCTTTGCAAGGGCGGCCGGACTGGTCATGGCCGGAGTGTTCCATATTGTCGGTAGTTTTGGAATAACTACCGACGTTTCGGAACAGGCGCTCGTCCGCCCCTGACCCATGGCCCGCCCGCATCAACCCATCGGTTTCACGCCCCAGGCATGCCGCACTCGGCGTATTGAAAAAACACCTCCAACGCCCCGAGTTGCTCCGTGCCAACGATAGCCGCGATATACCCATCCGGCCGCACCAGCACCCACTCCCCCGCGGACACCGCATATCCCGCCCGGAAATGCCCTCCCTCATCGACAAGCTCTGCGCCCTCGCCGACGGTATGGATACGCAGCCCCGCCCGCGCAGCTACGCAAGCACGATCGGCCTCATAACCGAACAACGTCCAATGCGTACCTTTAAGCAAATCGAATAGCCGCACCGGCCGGCCGCTGGCGCCACGCATCGGCGCATCGGGGGCGCGGTCGCCGGCGTAGGGGCCATGAAGGCGTTCCGGCCGTTCCAGCGCAAGCACCGAATCTGCGTAGCCAAGATCCAGCTGCCGCACATTGCGCCCACGCCGCATATCCCCTTGCTTCGCCGCGGCAAGCAACTGCGTGGAAAGACCGAGCACCTCCGCAGCAACGGGGCGACGCTCCTGCTCGTAGGTATCGAGCAACGCATCTTCTGCACCGTTCAGCACCGCGGCCAGCTTCCATCCAAGGTTGTAAGCATCCTGGATGCTGGTATTGAGGCCTTGGCCGCCGGTCGGCGGATGGATATGCGCCGCGTCGCCCACCAGAAACACCTGCTGCACGCGATACCGATCGGCCAGTCGCGCATTCATCTGATAAGCCGACGCCCACGAAACGGATTTCACCAGCAAGTCGCCGCGCCCGGATCGATCGTGCAGCATCGCGGTGAGCCCGGCGGCGGAGAGATCGACCTCGCCTTCCAACGGTATCGGCGCCTGGATCTGGAACAGCGCCGTGCCCGCCAGCGGACACACCGCCAGTTGCCGCTCCATCGAGCCGTCGTTGAAGCGATGCCACGCATCGCGTGACAGGCCATCCAGGACGACGTCCGCCACGATGGCGCGCACACCCAGCGTCTTGCCGGGAAAGTCGACGCCCAGTGTTTTACGCACGGAGCTGCGGCCGCCATCGGCCCCGACCAGATACCGCGCTTGCACCACTTCGTCGTTGCCATGCCTGCGCAGGCGCGCCACGACGCCGGCTTCGCCCTGGCTGAAATCGATCAGCTCGCAGCCGAACTCCGGGGCGTGTCCCAGCTCGCAAAGGCGGTCGCGAAGAATGGCCTCGGTGAGGTACTGAGGAAGCATCTGCGGCAACGCATAAGGCTCAGCGGGCGTCGGCTCCGCGCGCTCGACCACCTCCGATTCGGTATGGCTGCCGTCGCTGCGGTATTCGCGCACGGCCGGATACAAGCCGCCGGCCGCGATGATCCGGTCCACGATGCCCAAGTCCTCGAAGACCTCAAGCGTGCGTGGCTGTATGCCCTTGCCGCGCGAACCGTGGAATGGGCTGTCCATCTTCTCCACCAGGCGGAAGGCGATGCCCCGCCGCGCCAGCTCGATGGCCAGGGTGAGTCCGGCGGCGCCGGCGCCGCAAATCAGCACGTCGATCTTCGAATGACTGGTCATGACTGCTCCAATATGTGTAAAGTGCACATAACTGGAGCGAGCATATGCCAAGCAAAAAGAATGTGCAAGATGCACATATATCGACTCAGCTGCGCAACCTGCACGGCGCACTGATCACCATCATCAGCGTGTTCAACCGGCCGGACCGCGACGAGGCGATGATCGAGGAGGCCGGCATATCGCTGGACCGCGCCCTGTTTCCGCTGCTGGTGCTGGTCGAGCGCCTGGGGCCGATCGCGGTGGGCGAGCTGGCCGGGCGGGTAGGGCGCGACTATTCGACGGTGAGCAAGCAGGTGGCCAAGCTGGAAGCGCTGGGGCTGGTCAGCCGCCAGGCCGGCGCGACCGACCGCCGGGTCACCGAAGCCAGCATTACGCCGAAAGGCAAAGTGATGACGGACGCCCTTGACGCGGCGAGAGAGCGTTTCGGCCGCGCGCTTTTCGCGGACTGGGCGCCGGGCGAAATGGACGAACTGGTTCGCCTGCTGCAGAAGTTTGCGCACGACATCGATGCGCTGAAATGAATAAACGGGGACGGGTGCAGTTATCCCGACTTAACCAAGCGCGTTCCTTTTCCGTCTATCAATTCGAACTCACCTTGAAATCCAAGGTGACGTCGGCCGCCGCCGGCTGCGGCGAATCGATCGACGTTTCAAAATGCCCGCCGAGCCGATTGCCGGACGGATCCTCCAGCGTGCCGTGCACCATCAGCCGATAATCCCCTGCCTTCCACGCCGCGTCCGGCGTAAACGTCCACGTCGTTTCGCCATCCCGTAATTGCCGCTCGCCCTCGACCAAGTGATCGCCGGCATCGACGACCGCCAGATAACCGGCATCCCGTCCATCGATGGGGCCATCCAGGCTGACCATAAACGGCTCCCGCGTACCGGGCCGCACAGTCGAGAGCTTCCACGCCGCAGCGACCGGGCCGTTTTCATCCACAGGACCGATATGCCACCGCTTGATGGGGCGCCCATCGAAGCTAAGCACGACGTCCTCGCCCTCGCTCAGGATCGGCCCCTGCCGCTCGCGCGCGATCAAGCCGGTTTTTACGCGGCCGGGATGGAACAGCAAGGTCAGCACCTTTCCATCGGGCGACCACAGCTCCTGCTGCAGAAACGGCTCCTGCAATAAACGCCCGTCAGCACGCGAAAGCGCGATCCGCGGCAACGCCGCGCCTTCGATCGGCGCGGCGAACACCACCGACAAGCGCAGCAGATTGGTCGGCACCTCGGCACCGGAAGGCTGCACGGCGACAACCTCCGGCGCCGGCTGCGCGGCTTGTGCGGCGGCGGGCAAGGCGGCGGCAAGCACCATGCCGCCGATCAGCAATCGCCAGCGCATGGCTTTAATCCGACGCCTTGATCAAATCGGGAAAGCCCTCGTCCTTCAGCAGGATGTCCTGCCGCGGCTTGATGTATTTCTGCTGGAACGCATTGCCCTTGAAGCTGAAGTTCCGGAAGGCGTATTCGGAGATATGGTCCGACAGGCGGAAGCTCAGGTCCTTGCCCATCGACACCAGCTGCAATGCGTCGTGCTGCAGATCGCGGCGGACCATGACGAACGACTTGTCGTCCAGGTTATCCAGCCGCATCACGCCGGCCAGCGGCGCCTGCGCCATATTCAGCCCTGCGATCTGGCCGAACGGCACCTGCTTCTCGATGCCCGGCCCCATGCGCGCCGCATCCAGCTCCGACACCGGGATGACGTTCGACACGCGGTTGTAGTTCACCAGCATCAGGTACTCGCGGGTCTGGCCCTGCTCGGTCTGCGAATAGGCGACCATATCGGCCGGCGTATTGCCGTAGCCGAGCTCGCCGACGGTCTTGCCGCGGATATGCGCGCCGTCCTTCAGCTCGTCGAGGGGGATGATGACCAGCGGCGTACACGTATAGGCCGCCACGAGATACGGCTTGCCGCCAAGCTTGGCGAAACTCATGGCGCGGATGGGCGCGCGCGTTTCGATCAGATTGTGTCCGCCGTGGAAGATTTCGATAGAGGTGATCGACTGCCTGGCGTCGAACGGATAATGAATCCGCCGCAGCGTCGAGGCGAAATCCTGGTTGGAAAGCCCCGCCACAAACAGCTCGCCGTCGCGCCACTTCATGTCGGTGACGGTGAAGCTGCGCTCCGGCATGTCCTTCCAGAACTTCTCGTTGCCGGTGGGCGCATCGCGCAGCGCCACCGAGGTGCCTTGTGCGGCCTTGAGGTCGACGCGGCGCGCCTTCTTGTCGCTGGTGACGGCGAACAGCGCCGGCGTCTTGTCGGCGCCATAGCTGACGGCAACATAGACCTCCCCGGTGCCGGGGCGCGCGGCCATATCCTCGGCGGCAACCCTGGCGCCGCCCACCTGGTCGGACAGCAGCTGCTCCAGATCGAGCACGTTGAACACTGCACCCGCCGGTTGGCGCGCAGGCGGCGCAAGCTTGATCGCGTGTACTTCGGCAGCTTTCCAGTCGGCGACGAAAAGCACACCATCCGGACCGAAGGCGAGTCGCGAGATGGATTTGACGTCCGCAGCCGACGCGTTGATGGACAGGCCCAGCAGGCAGGCCGTGGCGAGAGTGGAAAGGCGCATGAGTTACCCCTTGGTACGACAGTGAAATGAAGCTCCGGCAGGCCGGAGTCATTGCCCGTATTGGCTTGCACGTTCGGCAAGGCGGGGCCGGGTATTGCCCTGATTCGCGCCGATGCTAGGCGGGGTGGCAGGGCGACGAGTAGGCGCGCGAACCGAATCACGGTGGTGATCGGTGGGCATCAATGACGCTTCACGGGGGGTAATGTTTTTCGATTGACGTGTAGCCGGAGCGCAACACAGAATCCTGCGTTCGCCCTGCCGCGGGTGTCCATGAGCAGTCACGCCTTATGAAGCATGCGCCACCCGGATACGCGTGCCCGTTCTGCGGTATTGCCGCAACGCTTCCGTCGCCTGCGCTGGAATCAGCCGTTGTGCTGGTGGATACCAACGTGTTCGCGCTGGTACCCACGCATCACTACGCCGGCATCAAAGGCAACTGCCTGGTGGTGCCGCGGGGCCACTACGAGAACGTGCTGGATATGCCCGACGAGCTGGGCAGCGACTTCTTCCGCGCCACACGCCGCCTGGCGCTCGCCATGCGGAACGCCTTCGGATGCGAAGGCATCTCCACGCGCCAGCACAACGGCCCCGCCGGCAATCAGGATGTGTGGCACTACCATCTGCATGTGTTTCCGCGCTACTCGAATGATGGGTTGTATGGGGGGCGGAAGGTGCCCTACGCCATCGAGGAGCGGATGCAGTTGGCAGCGAGTCTTCGGGCTGCGTTGAGCTGAAGGTAACGGTTGTCCGGTGTAGATGCCGTGGCGCGTAATCGCCCCGCCGCACCATGCGTTATGTCAGCGATGCGGAGGATGGCCTCCACGAGGAGCGGGCATGAATCGCTATATCCTGCGAATGATGGGCACGTTGCTGGTGTCTGCGTGCTTCGGAAACAGCATTGCCCAGGCATGCGACGTGCCAGCGCCGCTCAAGTCGATCGACCCACCCGGCTTCTACGACGACCCGACGGGCTACACCCAAGCCGTCAAGCCCATGCGGGACTACATCGCCAAGCTCAATCACGCCGCCGACAGCGGCCAATGGGCCTGCACCATGGATCTGCTCGATGCCTGGGCCCGCGCCGATGCATTGATGGGGCCGATCACCGGTTACCAGGGTTATTACGAGCGCTCATGGGCGGGCACCGACTTCGCCCTGGTGGAGTGGCGCCTGCCGGCGGAAGTCAGGCATGCCAACCCTGGCCGCCTCAACGCCATCAACCAATGGCTGGAGCACATCGCCGTTGCCACGCGCGACGCGGACGCCATCAATCATCTGCACAACAACCTGGTGTACTGGGCGGGCTTGAACCTGGTGGCCACCGGAACGGTGGCGCATCGGCCGGAGCTGATCGACGCCGGCCTGGCGCGCGCGAGGGAAGGTATCCGCGATATCCGCCCGGATGGCTCACTGGAGCGCGAAGTGAAACGTGGCGATCGCGCGCTGCATTACCACACGTTCGCACTGATCCCACTGGTGTTCACCGCCGAGCTGGCGCGGCAGCAGCATATCGATCTGTATCAGGAGAACGGCCGCGCCATCGGCCGCCTGGTTGATCTCGTCACCGATGCGGTCATCGATCCGGCGAGCTTTGCGAAGATCACGCCGGTCAAGCAGAAACTGTTTCCGTGGACATTCCAGGACGAGCTGGCGTGGATGGAACCCTACTATGCGCACACCAGGGATCCGCGACTGCCGGCGTTGATCGCGCCGCGGCGGCCGATCAGCGAGTGGCGATTGGGCGGCGACGTGTCGGCTGCGTGGGGTGTGGCGTTGTAGCTAACGAGCTAACAGCTAACGGGGACGAGTGCAGTTATGCCGATTTAACTGCACCCGTCCCCATTAAAAAATCACCGATCGTCACCGCTCAACAGCGACCCCACGATACCGCCCACCAACCCGCCGCCCAGCGTCGCCCGCCCACCACCGCCTTCGCCACTCGGCAGGTACTCCGCGATCTGATGCGCCAACCGCGAAATCGGCAGCGTCTGCAGCCACACGGACCCCGGCCCGGTCAGCACCGCCAGAAACAACCCATCGCCGCCGAACAGCGCATTCTTGATACCTGGCACCGTGGTGATCTGAAAGCTCACCGACGACTGGAATGCGCCGACGTGCCCCGGGTGCACGCGCAGCGTCTCGCCGGGCGCCAGGTCTTTGCGGATCAATTCGCCGGACAGTTCCAGCCACGCCGTGCCATTACCGGCCACCTTCTGCAGCACAAAACCGCTGCCGCCGAAAATGCCCGCGCCCAGCGACTGCTGAAAACCCACGCCGATGGTCACCTGCGGCGTGGCGCAGACAAAGCCGTGCCGGTGCACCATGTATTCATTACCGGGGCCCACCGTCACCGGCACGATATGGCCCGGCACCTTGGTGGCGAACGCCACTTCGCCGGTGGTGCGCACGGCGCGGTATTCGGTCATGAACAGGCTGCCGCCGCCGACCACGCGCTTGAGCGCGCCGAACAGGCCGCCGCCGCCGCCCATCTGGGTGTGGGTGCTCATCTGGATCGATGAGGTCATCCAGGAAAGCTCGCCGCTCTCGGCAAAGATGCTTTCTTCCGGCGCGAGCTGTACTTCCAGTACGGGCATGACGGTGCCCTGGATGCGTGTCTGCATATGGTGTTCTCCCTGGCGATGGAATGGCTGGCGGTTGGCAAAAAGACCGTAGCGGCGATGGTCCGCGCTTTTTGTGTCGGGTGGAATGTGTCTTTTGGAGCGCAAGAAAATGCGCCTTGAGCTGGGCTATGGCATTGCCTGAAAAGCGCTTTTGGCATTTACCCGGCACGCCAAGGCGGGCGCTCCCTCCAAGGCACTGTATGCAGCGCCCAACTGCGGCGATGCTATGCGGGCCGGAAACATGGAAACCGGCACGACACGGGAAGACGGTCCTGGTGCGCCAACGCGATAAAGCGCTATCAGGCACATCACTCAACAGGGGGTTTTTATGTCGACGACGACCGGGGTCAATCCTCAAGTCACCGATGCGGTAACGCAGGCCAATACCCGCGGCACCGCCACTACCGGCAATGCGCCCGCCATGGCGCTGGGTTATCTCTACCAGGCCACGGCAAACGCGCTGTCCGTTGCCGCGCATACCGCCGTTGTCAGCCAGCAGCAACAGGACATCCTGGCGCAGGCGGCGACGACGCAGGGCATCATGCAGATCTACTCGCTCGATACGGCGACCACCGGCGTTGCGACGGAGCATCCGTTGGAGCAGCCGTCTGCCGCGGCCGCGGTTGCCCTGCACGAGATCTCCGCGCCTGTCACGCAGTTGAGCGTGTTGCCGAACGCGCATGGCATCGATAACGCCGAGCCGTGGTGCCATGCCGCGCTGGAGTTGATGGGTACGGTGGCCAGCACCTTGCACGCGTTCCAGAAGGTGACGGAGGAGAGCGGCATGGCGGCGATCCGGCAGGCGGCGACGGCGTCCGTGCTGATCCATATGATCAAGTCGCCCGATCAGCTGGAGCAGTATCAGAAGATTCTGAAGGTGATCGAGGAGCTTTGACGCGGCATTGCGCAGTGTCTACGCATTTGCCATCGGATGTGTCCGAAAAGCGCCGCGCATGCTTGCATCGCGCGGTGTTCCTACAGACACGCCGAAGTCGTTTTGATAGTTTGCTTGTGTTGCCCGCGGAGTGACTCGAAGCGCGTCGCGGGCAACCATGGCAGCAATGCTGTGAGAGCGCGGGCCAAGGGTGCTAGGAACACCCCAGGCCCGCTAACCATCACCAACTAGTAAGGAGTTGATCATGGCTAAGCCAGATCATACGGCACTTCTTCGCCCGCCGATTCCCATGGCGGCAGCTTCACCGCCCATCCGGGTTGTCCGAGCAACACGCGGACACGGTTGACGAGACGGGACTTAAGAGTTTTCGCAGGAAAGATTCCTAGCCGTGAAACCCGGCGCGTTGCCTTGCGCAACGGCGGAAGCTGCTGAACCCGTCATCCACTTCCTCAATCAAGCCGCCCGGGGCTCATGTTTTGAGTTGCCGGTGAAACCCGAGTCCGTATGGTCGCGGCACGCCGTGCTGTCCGGCGGCGTGCCGTTCTCGGAGCGGGGTGTGGCATATAGCGAAGGAGTTGCTTATGAACAGTGTTCTCGGTGAAGCGTGGATCGTGCGGCACGCTGCTTATTACTCGGATCCGGAGGCGGGGCCGGATGCGTTGTTGAACGATGCAACGGAGTGGTTGCAGTACGCGTATTGCTCCATCCAGGTGCTGGCGGAGTTGGTGCATGAGAGGGGGAGTGTGGATGCCCAGCGGGTGCCGGTGATGTTGGAGGGGATTGGGGTGTTTATTGATATGGGGATGCGGTGTGCGGCGTTGGCGCATTTGAGGATGCAGTGGGAGCAGGTGCGGGAGGACGAGGAGCTTCCGGTGGTGGTGCCGTAGCGGGGTGGTTCCCTTAGTAACTTCAAGAGGGCGGGAGTGAATTAACCCCCGTCCTCTTTTAGCTTGAAACCCAAGAGCGCTTTGGCTTCGTCGGGTTTTATCCAGCGCTTTTCGGATGCGATTAGGCGGTGTATGAGTTTGTGGCAGTTGGCGCAGAGTAGGGCCATGTCGGTTAGGCGCGTCTTGCGCTCGGATGCGGCGGATAGGGGGATGATGTGGTGTGCTTCGAATATGGCTTCGGCGAGTGCGTCAGAGCCGGCTGGGCCTGTTGATCCGCATACCTCACAGGCAAGGCCGCCGGCGGTGCGTCGCGCCTCGATAAGCTGCGGGCGTAGTCCGCGGCTTCGTTCACGACGGTTGTGCACGATGGTCGCAACGCGACCTTCGAAAAACTCCTCGTCCTCTTCTGCTTCCTGGGAAGGCATGGCCTGGGCTGCGGCGATGTTGGCTCGGATGACTTCGGCCATTTGCTTGACTGCCTCAGGACGGGAGTGAAATTCGCTCCATATCTTCCGGTCCATTTGAGAGACGTTGCCTAGGCCATGGCCAGTGGCGACTTGGCGGAGGTTCTGGAGTTTGAAGGCAACGCCGTCGCCGTTGCGGAAGGAATCACGCTTCGAGGCTTCGGAGTGGTAGGGGAGTTGGCGAAGGAGCTCGGAGAGGGCGACTACGCGTGGATCGCGGCCTGAGGGGATTTTTCCGTCGAAGTCGAAGTAGAGATCGAGGGCTAGGATGGTTTCGTCCCTGGTCCAGCTGGGGTTGCCGTGGCCGCTTGTCCTTGCCATTCCCTATTTCCCTAAGAATTTTTCTTAAGACTAATACAGAAGATTCTTAGAGATCACGGTGCATTTATCGCCGCAACTGGGGCAATTGCTAGATCCGAGCGGGGCCTCGAACTAGACGGAGGGGTACG
>Ga0065165_1002884_pt1 | contig 13219 bp, 12 predicted proteins | sample AraplaMF_Cvi_mMF_FD_63813 | JGI IMG/M metagenome (GOLD analysis project Ga0065165, IMG submission 63813) | Arabidopsis root microbial communities from the University of North Carolina, USA - plate scrape MF_Cvi_mMF (version 2) (version 3) | ecosystem: Host-associated > Plants > Roots >...
TTGCCTTTCTCCCGGGTTTTGACCGCGTTTGCCACGATTGCGGCAAGCTGTCGTGTGCTTGAAATTGGCTCGACTGCCCGGCGAGCAGCAATCGTCTTTGCAATCTGAAAAGCAAACCGTTCTTCCCCATAATCGCGAATCACCTTTTCAAGTTGTTGTTCCGGCGCCGAGGCCAGCCACTCGGCGGCAGAGATGCCCCGTGTCGTGTCCATCCGCATGTCCAGGGGACCGTCATTGCGGAAGCTGAAACCGCGGCTCGCATCGTCCACCTGGGGCGACGAAATGCCCAGGTCCAGCAGGATGCCGTCGACCTGGGTGATACCGCGCGCCGTTAGCGCATCAAGCATCGTCGCAAAACTGTCGTGCACGATGCTGAAGCGTGGATCGTCGATCTGTTCGGCGGTGGCGATCGCTTGCGGATCCTTGTCGAAGGCGATCAGGCGGCCATCCGGCGCCAGCTTCGACAGGATCAGCCGGCTGTGACCGCCGCGGCCGAACGTGCCATCTATATAAGTACCGGATACGCGCGCGCCGTCCAGCGCAAGCGCATCGACTGCTTCATCCAGCAGCACCGTACGGTGCTGCAAACCCTGCTGCAAACCGGGCACCGGTTGATCCATGTTCATGGCGGCGCCTTAGAAGGAGAAATTGGAAAGGACATCGGGCATGCCGCCGGCGACGGCAATGGCCTCGTCTGCGGCCAGTTTGGCGGCGTCCCAGATCTCGAAATGGGTCCCCATCCCGAGCATCATCACTTCCTTCTCCAGTCCAACTGCGCTGCGCAGTTCGGGCGAAATCAGCACCCGGCCCGATCCGTCCAACTCGACATCGCAGGCATTACCCAGGAAAATGCGTTGCCACGCCCTGGCCGACATCGGCCAGGCGGCGATCTGTTCGCGATGTTCTTCCCACACCGGGCGCGGGAAGAACAACAGGCAACCATGTGGGTGTTTCGTGAGCGTCATACGGCCTTCGCACTGCTGCAACAAGGCGTCACGATGCTTGGCCGGTATTGACATCCGTCCCTTTGCATCGAGATTGATCGCTGACGCGCCCTGAAACACGTATTTACCTAGTTTTGGAGAGTTATCAGTTTGTTAGTTTTAAGTGCCAGGGATAACTGAGTTTCTCCCACAAAACTGCACTTTTTGCCACCGTTTCCCACTTTAGAGGAAGCGTTGTCACTGGTCAAGCGAATTCACTCTGTGAAAACGGCGAAATTGCTAATGAAACCAATGACTTAGCGCACTTCCCTGAAGCGACCTCAAGTAAAAATATTGAGCAAAATTAGGGACTTAGCTCTTACAGTGCATGTGTAAGCTCATGTATACACATGGGTTTCACATTTGATTGGGCGCAACTTTTTACTGACGGTTAGTCGACCTTGGAACGACACGGTTCGGCAGGAAATTGCGAATTGATGCAGAGCGGGTTAGGATGAATCCGAGGCGATCACCCATCCATTGATGTGGTAGGTGAGCGCCCACTGACTTGCAGATTCAGCCTGTACCGGAGGAAGCCGTGAGCATCACCTTAGCCCGGACCCGCGCCGTCTACGACCTCAACGAGGTCCAGGGTGCACTCGACCGCAGCCGCGGACGGTCGCCCGAGCTCGAAGCGTTTTACGAACGCATGCTCGAGACCGGCGCAGAACGTTTCGTCACCACCCCCTCTTCCATCGACGCCCTCGACCCGCTGTTCGAGGAGTGTCCCAACTTCGACGAAGTGCTGGACGACCTGGCGCGCTACCTCCGCCTGGCTCATGCCGGCGACAAGGGCTTCAACGTCATGCCGATCCTGCTGCTGGGCGGCCCCGGCGTCGGCAAGACCCACTTCGCCAAGCGCCTGGCAAAAGTCATGCAGACCGACTGCGAGCTGATCAGCATGAACGCCCTGTCCGCCGGCTTCGTCATCACCGGCAGCTCGGCCAGCTGGCGCGGCGCCAAGTGCGGCAAGGTGGCCGAACGCCTGGTGCGCGGGCAGTTTGCGAATCCGGTGATCGTGCTGGACGAGGTCGAGAAAGCGACCGGGTCCTCGCAGTCGGATCCGCTGGCCGCTCTCTATCAGTTGCTGGAGCCGGAAACGGCTTGTGCCTTCCGCGACGAGTTCATCGACGTCGATATCGATGCGTCGCAGATCTTCTGGGTGCTGACGGCGAATTCGACCGAGGGGATTCCGCATCCTTTATTGAACCGGATGGCGGTATACGAGGTGCCGGCGCCGACGCCCGAGCAGGCGGCGGGGATTGCGCAGCGCATGTATGCGGGTTTGCTGCGGGAGCTGAACCTGGGTGGGTTCGATCCGCGGCTGGGGGATGTGGTGCTGGATAAGCTGGCGGGGGTGTCGCCGCGGGATCTACGTAAAACGCTACTGGATGGGCTGGGGTATGCGGTGGCGGATGGGCGGGAGCATGTGGTGGCGGGGGATATCCGGCTGAAGCCGACGCCGGGGAAGGGGCGGATTGGGTTCTAGAAGGGTCTGAACTAATTACACTCTTGCAATTATCCAGATAAGCTCCACTTGTCGACCAGTGCTCATCAACGTGGAGTGAACTTGTTCGGAACCGGCCACCCGCAACCTCCCCATCGCAGGGAGGTCGCCATGCAAATCGTCCAGCAGGAACAAAAAAGCTTTAGCGGCACCGAGCTGACGATCGATCCGCCATCCGGCGAGGTCCTTCCTTTGCAGGATGCGCCGCCGATCCGTTTCAGCGTGGTCTACACCTTGGCCGAATACATGAGCATCCTCCGCGAGCACCTCGGCTTCCTGTTGCGCCACATGCCGAAAGCGAAGCGGCTGCGCCAGACCACGGTGCCAATCGCGTTGGGCGTGCTGGCCGGATTGATCGCATGGCTAGCCGGCCCCGGCTGGCTCAGGACCACCTTCGCAGCAGCCAGCGCCCTGTCCTTCCTGTCGCTGCCGTTCACGCTCAATATGTGGATTGCCCTGGTCGCGCCGCCGCTCTTCTTCCTGAAAAAGCGCCGCATGCCCATCTGCGACTTCCGCATCGACGCCCACGGCATCGAGCGCACGTCACGGCTCGGGACTTTCCAAAAGACCTGGGATGAAGTGAAGATGGTGCGCCGCTACCGCTGCGGCTATCTGCTGATGTTCGCCAGGGGCGGCATTCCGATTCCATTCCGCTGCCTGGACCAGCAACAGCAGGAAAGGCTGCGCGCGTTCACTACCGGCCGCGGCTTGGCAGACGGCGCGACCTGATCACTTGACTGGTGGCTGGGCAGCGAGCTGCTGCCCCGGCTGCCTCGGCACATGCACCCAGCGCCCATCCACCCGCCGGAACTCCAGCGTGTCGAAGTAATGGGCAATGCCGCCGTACTCCATCGTCACCTGAAAGCTGTCGCCGTTCAGGCGGGCGCCAGCGAAGCGGCTGTGCGGTTCGCCGTTGGCGCTGACGCAGCCTGCGGCGAAAGCGCCGCCGCGGTCGGCGACGTCGGGCCCGATGATGGTGCGGATATCAGCCGGCAGCTCGGCCAGGGAAGCGATCTCGCCGGGCTGTGGCGCGGCAGCCTGTCCGGCCGCCGCTGCTTGGCCGGCGCCGCCGGCAATGACGAAGATGAGGGGCATGATCAGGTTCCGGTGGCGCATCGCAATTCCTTCGGGAGGGATGCAGAACATTCTACTCCTGTACCTTCGCATCCTCGCTTTTCGCTTCTTCCATCGCCTCCGGCTCCAGCATTTCCGCTTCCTTGTTGAAGCGGATGAACAGGCCCCAGCCCGCCATCAGGATGCCGGCCGCGACCAGCACCGAGGCCGCATGCGGCAGCAGTTCCGGGTCTTCGTGCAGGGCCTTGAAGGTGCCGACCAGGCCTTCGATCGACAGCGCCACCACCACCACGACCATGAAGCGCGACAGGTAGCGGCGCACGCGCGTCGGCGCGCTGATGTGGGCGTCGCGGATGACTTCCTCTTCGGCGATGGTCTGCGAGATCTGCAGCGACACCACGGCAATCGCCAGCAGGCCGATCGCCTCGATGGCCTGCTCGGCACCCTTGCCCAACTCGGCGCCAACGGCTTTCCATCCGGTCATCGCGGCCATCACCATCAGCAGGAAGGAGATGGCGATGAATAGCACGGCCATGACGGCGTGGACGGTGGAAAAGAAGGCTTTCAAAATGGCTCCGGCAGGATTGATCTGTTCGGATTGTGCCTGAACCTCCGGCGGCGGCTCGCACGGCTCAGCCGTGCACGGATATAATTTCGTCATGACCCAACTGCATACCGGCCGCTTCCTGCTTCGTCCTTTCACCGTGGCGGACGCGCCTGCCTTTGCGGCGGCGGTGCGCGAATCGATGTCGACCGTCGGCCAGTGGATGGGCTGGGCCCATGCCGGCTATTCGGAAGACGAAGCCCTGTCCTGGGTCGCCTTCTGCGATGCGGCCCGTCTAGATGGCAGCGCGCATGAATTCGGCATCTTCCTGGATGATGGCCAGACCCTGGCCGGCGGCGCGGGACTGAACCAGTTCAATACCATGCACGCCTTCTGCAACCTGGGCTACTGGGTGCGCGCCTCGCAGCAGCGCCAGGGCGCGGCGCTGGCCGCCGTCGGCGCGCTGAAGCGCTACACCTTCGATGTCTTGAATCAGTCGCGCGTCGAGATCGTCATCGCGGACGGCAACCTGGCCAGCTGCGGTGTCGCCCGCAAGGCCGATGCGGTGCATGAGGGACTGGCACGCAATCGCCTGCAGCTACGCGGCAAGGCGGTCGATGCGCACATGTTTTCGCTGGTGCCGGATCTAGCTTGAATTGGGTTCGGCCCAACTCTTCGCATGCGCCACCGCGCGCGCCCATCTCGCCATCAGCTCCTCACGGCGCGCAGCCGGCATCTGCGGTTCGAAGCGGCGCTCGGCCTGCCACTGCGCCGCGAGCTCTTCGCGTGAATCCCAGAAGCCGACCGCCAAGCCGGCCAGGTAGGCCGCGCCCAGCGCCGTCGTCTCCGTAACGCGCGGACGGATCACGGGCACACCCAGCAGGTCGGCCTGGAACTGCATCAGCATGTCGTTGCGTGCGGCGCCGCCGTCGGCGCGGACTTCGTGCACGCTGCAGGCGGCATCCTTCTGCATCGCCGCCAGCAGCTCGGCGCTCTGATAGGCGATCGCCTCCACCGCGGCACGGGCGATGTGGGCAGCCGTCGTCCCGCGCGTCATGCCGACGATGGTGCCGCGCGCGTAGGCGTCCCAGTGCGGTGCGCCGAGCCCGACGAAAGCAGGCACCAGCATCACGCCGCCGCTGTCGGGCACGGACAGGGCCAGCGCTTCCACGTCACTGGATTGTTTGATGATGCCGAGGCCATCGCGCAGCCACTGCACGGTGGCGCCGCCCATGAACACACTGCCTTCCAGCAGATAATCAGTATGCCCGTCGACGGTCCAGCCAACCGTGGACAGCAGGCGATTGTGCGACACCGGCGGCGCGTCTCCGGCATGCATCAGCATGAAACAGCCGGTGCCATACGTGTTCTTGACCATGCCGCGACGATGGCAGGCCTGGCCGAAGGTGGCGGCCTGCTGGTCGCCGGCGATGCCGGCCAGCGGGATCGCGCGGCCGAACCACGCTTCCTTCGTCACGCCCACCCGCTCGCTGCTCGCCACGACTTCCGGCAGCATCGATGCCGGTATGCCGAACAGCGCCAGCAGCTCTTCGTCCCAGCGCAGCGTGTGGATATTGAAAAGCATGGTGCGGGACGCGTTGCTTACGTCGGTCACGTGGCGGCCGGTTAGCTTGAAGGCGAGCCAGCTGTCGACGGTGCCGAAGGCGAGTTCTCCCCGCTCCGCGCGTGCGCGCGCATCCGGCACGTGGGCGAGCAGCCATTCCAGCTTGGTCGCGGAAAAATAGGCGTCCAGTTCGAGGCCGGTCTTGCGCTGGATGAGAGATGCGTGGCCCGCTGCGCGCAGTTCGTCGCAGCGTTCGGCCGTGCGCCGGTCCTGCCAGACGATGGCGCGGCACAGAGGCTCGCCGCTCAGGCGGTCCCAGACCACGGTAGTCTCGCGCTGGTTGGCGATGCCGACTGCCGCGACCTGGCTGGCGTCGACGCCGCTGTCGCGCAGAACCTCGCGCGCGCAGGCGAGCTGGCTGCGCCAGATGTCGAGCGGGTCGTGTTCGACCCAGCCGGGCTGGGGAAAGTGCTGGGGATATTCCTGCTGTGCCGTGGCGAAGACCTGTCCCTGGCGGTCGAACAGGATGGCGCGCGAACTGGTGGTGCCCTGGTCGAGGGCGAGGATGTAGTCCATCGACATCTCCGGGACGGCTTGCGCAAGCAAGCCCGCGAAACGGGAAATCGCGAAAAACCGTAGCGAGCGGCGGCAGTTTGAATCGAGAAGCGCAGCTGTACAATCGTACAGCGAGCATCGCAGATTCAAAATGCAACGCGCAGTAGGTTTTTCGCGATTTCCCGAGAATTATGTGTAAAGCAGGCCGATAGGCCGGATTCTGTGTAGTGGTCTCCCTTGCGGGACGCCCCTATGACAGCCATTCCTCTAGGCGCCGAATTACTCCGGCGCTCAAGCTTCCTACCCGCACGCTCCGCGAGCAACATCAACGCGTGCCTATTTGGAATTGCTCCAGGTGGAGGTTACCGCGTTTCACCGTAACTTAATACGCTCGTCTCTGTGGCCCTATTCCTCGCCTTATACCGGCTTGCGCCGGCTTTCAGCGGACGGCCGTTAACCGTCACCCTGCTCTATGGAGTCCGGACCTTCCTCCCGCCAGTATCTTGCGATACCAGCCAGCGGCTGCCTGGCCTGCTTCACGGCCGGCATTGTACCGCATTTAGAGGGTGCCACCCTCGATCCAGCGCTGCACCTGTCGCAGTTCGGCCTCGCGGGCAGCCTCGTCCGCCGGCTTCGGCAGCAGGATGTCGGGCGCCACGCCGATGGTGTCGATGCGCATGTCCGGCAAACGCGTGGTGCGGGTGGTGGCGTAATACAGCTGGGCGCGGCCGGACGGCAGCAGGTGCGGCCGCAGGTTCGAGACGTCGAGCGAGCCGTAGGTCGGACGGCCGATCACCTTCACGCGGTAGCTGGTGCGCGCTTCCAGCACGAACTGCTCGCAGCTGCTGCCACAGGCGCGGTCGGTCAGCACCGCCACGCGGGCCGGGCGCTGCGCTTCCAGCTTGACCTTTTCGTACTCGATGCGACTCGTCCCCGACAGCACGAAGCTGCCCGCTGCCGCCGTGCGCATCTTGGCCAGGATCGGATCCATCTCCTTGCTGCAATGGGCCGGGTCGCTGGTGCTGGCGCAGATGGATTCCTGGGCCTTGATGTTTGCCGGGGTCACGAAGTATTCGGTGCGGTAGCCGCGCAGGTCGCCGTCCAGCAGCCAGCCCATCAGCGGCGCATAGGTGACGTCCGAGCCGCCGCCGTTGTCGCGCACGTCGATGATCCAGTTCTTGTGCGAGGCCAGCACGGCGCGGTTATCGGCCACCAGCTTCTGCATGGCCGGCGCATAGCGGTCGTTGAAGGTCGGGATGACGAACAGGACCGTGTTCTTGCCCAGCACCTTGAAACGCGGCGCCATCGGATCGACGGCGGGTTTGGCAGCCGCCTGCCCAGAAGGGCTTTGGGCCTCTACTTTGCTCTCGTTGCCGGGCGTGGGTACGACGGCGATATGACCGGGACGCCAGGTCCGCGCATAGCCGAACAGGAGCTTGCCGCAAGTCTTCATGTCCGCAGCCTGGGCCGCATCCTGGCGCGCCTTGGCGAAGGCCTGCTCGATGACCCTGCCATGATCGGCCAACGCATCGGCGGCGCCGGCGTCGTTGGCACGGATGAAGGCGTCCAGGTCCTCCAGATCCGCGACACACTGGGCCGGGGTATAGGCGTTGTCGGCAGCAAAGGCGCTGACAGGCAGGGCCAGGAACAGAGACAGGCACAACTTGCGCAGAGTAGGCATATGCATGAATAAGTTGCTCAAAGGAAAATATTATCTTATACCCAATTCCCGCGTTTTCTGAAATTTTGTGTCGCCATTTCAAAAGCCACTCCCCGGCCCCTCGCCTAGAATGTCTGGATAGCAAAATCTATAAGGATGACGCACATGACCCACCCCTCCCGTAGCGGCGGCCAGATCCTGGTCGATGCACTCCAGGTCCACGGCGTGGACACCGCCTTCGGCGTGCCCGGCGAAAGCTACCTCGACGTGCTCGACGCCATGCACGACTCGAATATCCGCTTCGTGATCAACCGCCAGGAGGGCGGCGCGGCGTTCATGGCCGATGCCTACGGCAAGCTGACCGGCAAGCCCGGCATCTGCTTCGTCACCCGCGGCCCCGGCGCCACCAATGCCTCGATCGGCGTGCACACCGCTTACCAGGATTCCACGCCGATGATCCTGTTCATCGGCCAGGTCGGCACCGACTTCATGGACCGTGAAGCCTTCCAGGAGGTTGACTATCGCCGCATGTACGGCCAGATGGCCAAGTGGGTGGCGCAGATCGACCGCGCCGACCGCATCCCCGAATACATCGCGCGCGCCTTCCAGGTCGCCACCAGCGGCCGTCCGGGCCCGGTGGTGCTGGCGCTGCCGGAAGACATGCTGATCGCAAAAGCGGAAGTGGCCGACACGCGCCGCTACCAGCCGGTGCAGGCCTCGCCTTCCGCCGCACAGATCGACACCCTCCGCACCATGCTGCAGGACGCGAAGAAGCCGCTGCTGCTGCTGGGCGGCGGCACCTGGACCGATGAAGCCTGCGCCGACGTGCAGAAGTTCGCCGAAGCGAACGGCCTGCCGGTCGCCTGCGCTTTCCGCTTCCAGGACCTGCTCGACAACGCACACCCGCATTACGTCGGCGACGTCGGCATCGGCATCAATCCGAAGCTGGCCGCGCGCGTGAAGGAAGCCGACGTCTTGATCGCCTTCGGCCCGCGCCTGGGCGAGATGACGACTTCCGGCTACTCCCTGCTGAATTCTCCGGTGCCGCAGCAGCGCCTGGTGCACATCCACCCCGATCCGCAGGAGCTGGGCAGCGTCTACCAGGCCGAGCTGATGATCGCCGGCGGCGCGCCCGAAACGGCGAAGATGCTGGCGGCGATGGAGCCGGTCGACGCTTCGGCATGGCGCCACACCGTCGAGGAAGCGAAGGCCGAGCTGCGCGCCTGGCAGCAGCAGCCGCCGATCTTCAAGGACGGCAGCGCACCGCTGGACCTGTGGCAGCTGGTACAGGACCTGCAGGCGGCCCTGCCGCACGACACCATCATCACCAACGGCGCCGGCAACTACGCCACCTGGGCGCACCGCTTCTGGCGCTACGGCGCGATGCGCACCCAGCTGGCCCCGACCAGCGGCGCGATGGGTTATGGCGTGCCGGCCGGCGTCGCCGCCAAGATCGTCGATCCGGCGCGCACCGTGGTTACCTTTGCCGGCGACGGCGAATTCATGATGACCGGCCAGGAACTGGCGACCGCCGTGCAGTACCGCGCCGGCCTGATCCTGATCGTCTTCAACAACAATATGTTCGGCACCATCCGCATGCACCAGGAGCGCGAGTATCCGGGCCGCGTGTCCGGCACCGAGCTGCACAATCCGGATTTCGCGGCGCTGGCCCAGGCTTACGGCGGGCATGGCGAGGTGGTCGAGAAGACCGCCGACTTCGCGCCGGCCCTGGCGCGCGCGGTGGCGTTCACCAATGAGCAGAAACTGCCGGCGGTAATCGAGCTGCGCTATGACGGCAACCTGATCACGCCGGGGGCGACGCTGGAGACGATCCGGAAGAACGCCCAGGCGGCCAAGGCCGGCTGAACCTCTCGCTCAGATCCCCTGCCCACCCGACACCTCGATCCGCTGGGCCGTCACCCAGCGGTTGTCGGGCGATAGCAGGCTGGCGATCATCGGCCCGATATCATCCGGCACGCCAACCCGGCCGAGGGCCGTCATGCCGGCGAACAGCTGGTTGATGTCGGGGTTGTCGCGCACCGCGCCGCCGCCGAAGTCGGTTTCGATGGCGCCCGGCGCCACCGTATTCACCGCGATCCCGCGCCCGCCCAGTTCCTTGGCGAGGTAGCGCGTCAGCACCTCGACCGCGCCCTTCACCGCGGCGTAGGCGGCATAGCCGGGGAAGGCGACGCGGGTGAGCCCGGACGACAGGTTCACGATGCGGCCGCCGTCGGCAATCAAGGGCAGCAGCGCCTCGGTCAGGAAATACACCCCCTTGAAGTGGACGTCGACCAGGCGGTCGAACTGGGCTTCGCCGGTCTGGCCGAGCAGGGCATAGTCGCCGTGGCCGGCATTGTTCACGAGGTGGTCGAAGCTGTCGCGGCCCCAGGTTTCCTGCAGCGCGGCGCGCAGGCGCCCGGCGAATGCGGGGAAGGCGCCGCTATCGCCGGTGTCGAGCTGGAAGGCCAGCGCCTTGCGGCCCAGGGCCTCGATCTCGGCGACGACGGCCTGCGCCTCTTCGGCGCGGCTATGGTAGGTGATGACGAGGTCGCCGCCGCGGCGCGCGATGGCGAGGGCGGTATTGCGGCCGAGTCCGCGGCTGGCGCCGGTAACGAGAGAAATAGTGGACATGTCGGGGCTCCTTTGCTGGATGGTGGTGAAGAGCCTCCATCTTCGTGTCCCATGCCCGGCGCCGGTTGCCGGAATCTCCCGGTGTTTTGCCAAATCCTCCAAACCGGTGCACGCCGGGCGCCGGCCCGGTGTAAGCTTGCCGCATGACCAATCTACGTGACGCAGTCCGCAAGTACACGGAAGCGCATGCCGGCGCGGACGGTGTGGCGCCCTCGCCCATTCCCGGGCTGACGACGGTGCGCGCCTGCATGTCGAGCGGGCTGGTGCACGGGATTCCGCGTCCGCTGGTCTGCCTGGTACTGCAGGGAAGCAAGCGGGTGAGCTTTGGCGCCCAAAGCTTCGATTTCCATGCCGGCGACTCGCTCCTGATCACGGCCGACGTGCCGACCGTCAGCCAGATCACACAGGCCAGCCTGGCCGAACCCTATCTGGCGCTGGTGCTCGAACTGGATACGGCAACGATTGCCGAGCTGGCCGCGCGCATGGCGGACCAGGCTGCCGGCGACGGTGTGCCGATCCGGCTGGAACGCACCGAGGACGACGTCGCCGGCGTAGCGCTCAGGCTGATGCGCTTGCTCGATCGTCCGGACGCGGTGCCCATCCTGCACGCGCAGCTGGTGCGTGAGCTGCATTACTGGCTGCTGGCCGGCCGCCATGGTCCGGCAATCCGGCGCCTGGGCCTGCGGGACGGCCGCAGCCAGCGCCTGGAGCGCGCGGTGGCCATGTTGCGGGCGGGATTCGCCCGCTCCCTGCCGGTGGAGCGCCTGGCTGCCGCGGCGGGCATGAGTCCGTCCTCGTTTCACCAGCATTTCCGCGACGCGACCTCGCTCTCGCCGCTGCAATTCCAGAAGCAGTTGCGGCTGATCGAAGCGCGGCGGCTGATGATTTCGGAAGGGGCGAACGCGAGCAGCGCGGCCTTTGCGGTGGGTTACGAGAGCGTGCCGCAGTTCACGCGGGACTATGGGAAGCTGTTCGGCCAGCCGCCCGTGCGCGATACGAAAGCCGTCCGTACCCGCGCGCTGGCGGCCTAGCGTCAGATACCGGGATTATCCAGGCCCAGCTCCGCGGGCCAGGGCACCGGCGTCGTCGTGTGCGGGTCGTCCGAAGGGTGGGTCAGGAAAGCCGCCACAAGCGCAATGAATACCCAGACGATGATGTTGCGCAGCGAGGCTGCGTTACCGCCCATCACGTCGTCTCCGGAAATGAGCCGCTTGAGGTACCTGGACAGGATCTTCACGATGATCTCTTGAAAGAAGCGTGTTTTGTGGACGTTCACAATCTATACCAGTCAACGCCGATTTTCCAGTTTGCGGTTTGATCTACGGACTGATGAGCAGCATTCTAGCGACAATATGGATGAGCTGTCGCACAGCATGCTCACGGAATTCCAGGTAAAGACCTTGCCCACCGGCCAGACCCGTACGGGGGTTCGCCATGGCGCTCTGGTAGAATACGGCGATCGTTGACATGCCCGCCAAAATCGGGCATATGCATGCAGTTCCCTCCCCCGACTACATCCATGTTTAGTTTCTTCAAAAAGAAAAAACCTGAAGCCGAGACGCCTGTCCAGGCCGAGTCCGTCGCAGCCGTTCCCGCAGTGGAAACGTCCACGGAAGCGCCTGCCGAAGCGCCCGCCCAGCCGGGCTTCCTGCGCCGCCTGTTCGGCGCCAGCGACGATGCCTTCGTACCCACGCCCGAGACCGGCACCGCCCCCGCGCCGGAAGAACCAGCCGCGCGCGACGCCACGAATATCGACCCGGCCGATGAAAAGATCGCGCAGGAAGCCGCCGCCCTCTCGAGTGGCTACGAAGGCCAGCTGTTCCCGGAAACCGCCGAGCGTCCGGGCAGCGAGCTTGAAAAAAAGAAATCCTGGATGGCGCGCCTGAAGGCCGGCCTGTCCAAGACCTCGAACAACCTGTCCCTGCTGTTCGTCGGCGCGCGCATCGACGAAGACCTGTATGAAGAGCTGGAATCGGCGCTGCTGATGTCGGATGCCGGCATGGACGCCACGCAATATTTGCTGGACAGCCTGCGCCGCAAGGTCAAGGAAGAGAAGCTGCTCGACGCCGCCGCCGTGAAGGCCGCGCTGAAGGAGCTGATGGTGGACCTGCTGCGTCCGTTAGAGAAGCCGCTGGAACTGGGCCGCCACGAGCCGCTGGTGATGATGATCGCGGGCGTGAACGGCGCCGGCAAGACCACCACCATCGGCAAGCTGGCCAAGCACATGCAGCGCTATGAGCAGTCGGTGCTGCTGGCCGCCGGCGACACCTTCCGCGCCGCCGCCCGCGAACAGCTGATGGTCTGGGGCCAGCGCAACAACGTCACCGTGATCTCGCAGCAATCCGGCGATCCGGCCGCGGTCGCCTTCGACGCCGTGCAGTCGGGCCGTGCACGCGGCGTCGACGTGGTCATGGTCGATACCGCCGGCCGCCTGCCGACCCAGCTGCACCTGATGGAAGAGCTCAAGAAGATCAAGCGCGTGATCGGCAAGGGCATGGAAACCGCGCCGCACGAAGTGCTGCTGGTGATCGACGGCAATACCGGCCAGAACGCACTGGCCCAGGTGAAAGCCTTCGACGATGCCCTGCAGCTGACCGGCCTGGTGATCACCAAGCTGGACGGCACTGCCAAGGGCGGCATCCTGGCCGCCATCGCACGCACCCGTCCGGTGCCGGTGTACTTCATCGGCGTGGGCGAAAAG
>Ga0065165_1002885_pt1 | contig 13219 bp, 8 predicted proteins | sample AraplaMF_Cvi_mMF_FD_63813 | JGI IMG/M metagenome (GOLD analysis project Ga0065165, IMG submission 63813) | Arabidopsis root microbial communities from the University of North Carolina, USA - plate scrape MF_Cvi_mMF (version 2) (version 3) | ecosystem: Host-associated > Plants > Roots > Endosphere...
GCTAGCACCACGCTGTTGCCCTCCTCGGCCAGCTTCTCGATCATCGCCTCGACCGTGTCGTTGAACAGCGACTGGGCGATGTCGGGCACCAGCGCGGCGATCAATCGCGATCGGCTCCCCGCCAGCGCGCCGGCAGTCATGTTGGGCACATAGCCGGTGGCGGCGATCGCCTCGCGGATGCGCTCGGCGGTGGCGGGCGCGACGACATCCGGATTGTTGAGGAAGCGCGAGACGGTCGCGGCAGACACGCCGGCCTGGAGTGCGACGTCGTCGAGGCGGGGAGCGCGGGCGGCGGACATGACCGGCTTATGCCTGAGGGAAGGCCGGGTTGCAAAAGCGCTTGCAAGCGCTTGCATTGGCGCATATCAAATTTGTTATGTCCCATGACTTCGATCCGCTGTTGCCCGAGACGTTCGACAGTCCGCACGCCGAATATCGCCGGCTGCGCGCTGCGTGTCCGGTCGCGCACAGCGACGCCTGGGGCGGTTTCTGGGCGCTGACCAAACATGCCGACGTCGCCGCCGCTGCGGCCGACTGGCGCAACTTCACCACCGCGAAGCAGAACGTGATCCCCAAGGTGGCGTTCACCGGCCGCCGGCCGCCGCTGCATCTCGATCCGCCCGAGCACACGCCCTATCGCCGCGCGCTGGCGCCGCTGCTCACCGAGCGCCGCGTCGCGCGGCTTGAACCGGTGATCCGCGCAGTATCGCGCGACCTGCTCGCCGCGATGGTCGCGCGCGGCGGCGGCGACGTGGTCGCCGATTTCTCGGCGCACATGCCGATCGCCACCTTCGCGCACTGGATGAACCTGCCCCCCGCGGCGGTCGCCGAGCTCACGGCCGTCGGCCAGCGCTACAATATCGCGGTCCAGTCGAACGACATGGAGACCACCAAGGAATCGAGCCTGCTGCTCTACGACATGGCGCGCGCGATCGTCGCCGACCGCCGGGCGATGCCGCTGCCGGTCGACGAGGACGCGACCAGCGCGCTGCTCGCCGCGCGTGTCGACGGCGAGCCGCTGCCCGAGGAGCTGATCATCGGCACGATCCGCCAGGTCCTCGTCGTCGGGATCATCGCGCCCAGCGTGATGATCGGATCGATTGCCGTGCATCTCTGCCGCGATCAGGAACTCCAGGACCGGCTGCGCGCCGATCCCGCACTGGTCCCCGCTGCAGTCGAGGAGTTCCTGCGGCTCTACACCCCCTATCGCGGCTTCGCCCGCACCCCGATCGAGGACGTCACGATCGGCGGGCGCACCATTCCCGCCGACGCACCGGTGGCGCTGGTCTATGCCTCGGCCAATCGCGACGCCGATGTGTTCGAATGTCCCGACGCGTTCCGGCTCGATCGGCCCAACATCAAGGAATCGCTGGCGTTCGGCCGCGGGCCCCATGTCTGCGTCGGCGCGGCGCTCGCCCGGCTCGAGCTGGAGGTGGCGCTGGAAGAACTGCTCCGCGCCGGGCGCTTCCATGCCGCGGGCGAGCCGCGCCAGACGCGCTTCCCCGAGATCGGCGCGCTCAGCGCCCCCATCGCGTTCGAGATGGCGGCATGACTCACGTCCTGCTCGCCGTCGGCGATCTCGCAATGGACCGCGCGGACTATGACGAGAGCTTCGTCGCGACGCGCGACGTGCTCGCCGCGGCCGACATCGCCTTCGGCCAGATCGAGACCAGCTTCGCCAGCAAGGGCGTGCGCCTGCCCCAGGCGCGCCACGCCGTGCTCGCCCGCCCCGATGGCGCTGCCGCGCTCGCCCGCGCCGGGTTCGACATCGTGTCGATGGCAGGCAACCATGTGCTCGACTGGGGTAACGAGGCGTTCCACGAGACCAGGTCCAATCTCGAGGCCGCGGGACTGAAGGTCGTCGGCGCCGGCGCCAACATCGTCGAGGCACGCGCGCCGGTGACCGTCACGCTCGGCGACGGCACCCGCGTCGCGATCCTCGCTTATTGCAGCATCCTGCCCCAGGCCTATTGGGCCGAGGAGCGGCGCCCCGGCTGCGCGCCGATGCGGGCGCACACGCTCTACGAGCAGATCGAGCACGACCAGCCGGGCACGCCGGCGCGCGTCCACACCTTCCCGCACCGCGACGACCTCGCCGCGATGGAGGCCGACATCCGCGCCGCCAAGGCGGATGCCGACGTGGTCGTCGTCTCGCATCATTGGGGCATCCATTTCGTCCGCGCGGTGATCGCCGACTATCAGCGCGACGTCGCCCGCGCCGCGATCGCCGCCGGCGCCGATGCGATCCTCGGCGGGCACGCGCACATCCTCAAGGGCTGCGAGCTGATCGACGGCAAGCCGGTCTTCTATTCGCTCTGCAACTTCGCGACCGACCTGCGGATGGACCCGGTCCATGCGGCGTCGAAGAGCTTCAACGAGATCCGCGTGCTCGCCGAGGAATGGGAGCCCGACTTCGACAGCCTCTACAATTTCCCCAAGGCCTCGCGCCTGTCGATGGTCGCGCGGCTGGAGATCGCCGGCGGACGCATCGTCCGGTCGGGCTTCCTGCCGCTCTACATCGATCGCGACGCGGTGCCCCGCTTCGTCGAGCCGGGGAGCGCGCGCCACGGCGAAGTCGTCGACTACATGACCGCCGTCACCGCCGAGGCCGGGCTCAACGCCCGCTACCGCGTCACCGACACGATGGTCGAGCTGGAGGCCGCGGCATGACCCGTACGCGCGACTTCCCGCTCGAAGGCTATGTGCTGCTCTATCTGCTGGCCTACCTGCCCAATGTCGTCATCACCAAGCTGGTGACGAGCACCCCGCATCCGGGGCTCGGGCGGCCGCTGAGCGGGCTGGAGACGCTGCCGGCGTCGCTGATCATCAGCACCGTGCTCACCTATCTGTTCATCTGGTGGTCGGGCTGGCACCGCGACGCGCATGGCGCGACGCTGCTCGGCCGGCGCGTGCCGGTGCCGACGCGCTACACGCTGCTCTCGGGTATCGGCACCGCGATGGTGCTGTTCACCGTACCGCTCTCCTTCACCATCGAAGGGGTGAGCATCCCGTTCATCCAGCTGCTGATGCGCGGCGACATCCTGATCATCGCGCCGCTGGTCGACATCGCCTTCGGGCGCAAGGTGCGCTGGTGGAGCTGGGTCGCGCTGGCGATGGTGCTCGTCGCGCTGACGATCACGCTCAGCGACCGCGGCGGCTTCAACCTGCCGCCGATCGCGATCCTCACCGTCATCGTCTACACGGTCGGCTATTTCATCCGTCTCGCCGTGATGACCAAGGTGTCGAAGACCGGCGATCCGGCTTCGGTGCGCCGCTATTTCGTCGAGGAAAAGGTCTTCGCGCTGCCGCTGTCGGTGGCGATGCTCGCCGCGGTCACCGCCAGCGGCGTCGGCAGCCAATCGGGCGCGCTGGGCTGGGGCTTCGTCCAGGTCTGGGCCGATCCGGTGCTCGTGCCGCTGTTCGGCATCGGCCTGACGCTGACCATCGTCTCGGTCTTCGCGGTGATCATCCTGCTCGATCCGCGCGAGAATGCCTATTGCGTGCCGCTCGAGCGCGCCGCGAGCCTGATCGCCGGGGTCGGCGGCGCGCTGATCCTCGCCTGGATCTGGGGCCTGCCCTGGCCGCGTCCGGCGGAGCTGGTCGGCGCCGGCATCCTGATCGGCGCGATCGTGCTGCTTTCGCTGGCGCCGCGCCTGTCGCGGCCCACCATCGCCGCGCGTGCGGAGACGACCTGACAGCATCTTGAGGGGCCGAACCGCCGCATATGCGCGGGAGGCCGGGATTGGGAGAGAGATCATGAAGCACAACCTTGCGAAGTCGCGTCGCGCGTATCTCGGCCGGGCTGCGTCGATCGCGCTGGCGATCGGCACCGCGCTGCCGGCACTGGCCCAGCAGGTACCTGCCGAGCCTGCTGCCGAAGCCCCCCAGGACGATGCGTTCAACGACGCGATCGTCGTCACCGGCAGCCGCATCCGCGGCATCGAGCCGGTCGGCTCGAACGTTATCGCGATCGACCAGGATCGCATCCTCGCCGAGCCGGTGACCTCCACCAACGACCTGCTGCGCCGCGTGCCGCAGGTCGCTTCGCTCGGCGCCAACCGCGCCGGCGGCAGCGCGCAGAACGGCGCCGCCAACGCCACGCGCGGCGCGGGCATCAACCTGCGCGGTCTCAGCACCCAGGCGACATTGCTGCTCTACGACGGCAAGCGCTTTCCGGCCCAGGGCACCCAGGGCCAGTTTACCGATCCCTCGGTCATCCCCTCGATCGCGCTCGGCCGGGTCGAGGTCGTCGCCGATGGCGCTTCGGCGATCTACGGCTCGGACGCAGTCGCCGGCGTGGTCAACTTCATCCTGCGCAAGGACGTGAAGGGCGTCGAGGCGCGCGCCCGTTACGGCTTCACCGATGCGGGCTATAACGAGAAGCAGCTGGCGGCGATCGCCGGCACCACCTGGAGCGGCGGCCACCTCACCATCGCCGGCGAATACACCCAGAACGACCCGCTCTACGGCGCCGCGCTCGACTTCTACCAGAACGACAACCGCCCGAATGGCGGCCGCGACCTGCGCAACACCAATTGCGCGCCGGGCACGATCACCGCGGGCGGCGGCACCTATGCCATCCCGACTGGCGGCGTCACGCCGGCGACCGCGGGCGCGCTGGTCCGCGGCACGCGCAACCTGTGCTTCTACGGCGCTGCCGATCCGGTGATCTCCGAGCAGGACCGCTACAGCGTCGTCGGCAGCGTCAGCCAGGATCTGTCCCCATGGCTGCGCGTGTTCGCCGACGGCTTCTACTCGCGGCGCGAAGGCGTCGTCGTGATCGCGCCGAACGTCAACGCGACGGTGACCAGCGCCAATCCCTTTTACGTCAACCCGACCGGCGGCACCGGCCCGGTCACCGTGACGACTTCGCTGTTCCCGGTCACCGGCATGCTCAACAACGACTATTACGGCACCTTCTGGAACGCCTCGGCCGGCGTCGAAGCCAAGCTGTTCGGGGATTTCGAGGCGACCTTCTATTACGCACACGGCCAGTCCGAGGACGTCGCCGACCGGCGCCGCTCGGGCATCAATGCCGCCGCGCTCACCGCCGCGCTGGCCGACACCAATCGCGCGACCGCGCTCAACGTGTTCGGCGGCCCCAACAATCCGGCGACGCTCGCGCGGATCACCGACAATCTGTTCGTCATCACCGGCCGCACCAGGCTCGACGTGTTCAACCTCCAGGCCGACGGCTCGCTGTTCCGGCTGCCCGGCGGCGCAGTGCGCATCGCCGTCGGCGGCGAACACCGCATCGAATATACCTATACCGACCTGATCACCGGCCAGGCCGCGACTCCGCGCAGTCTCAACGACGCCGGCACGCGCAATGTCGATGCGGTGTTCGGCGAGCTGTTCGTGCCGATCTTCGGCGCCGGCAACGCCACGCCGGGCCTCGAGCAGCTTTCGCTGAGCCTCGCGCTGCGGCACGAGAATTACAGCGACTTCGGCAGCACCACCAATCCCAAGATCGGTGTCACCTACAAGCCGGTACAGGGCGTCACGCTGCGCGGCAGCTATGGCACGTCGTTCCGCGCGCCGACCTTCGCCGAAGTGTCGACGGTCGCGGGCGGCGCCGGACTCTATTTCGATACCCTCCCCGGCCCGACCGGAAACCTGACCGGCATCGGCATCGCCGGCGGCAATCCCGGCCTGCGGCCCGAGACCGCCGAGACCTGGTCGTTCGGCGCGGAAGTCGCGCCGGTCGAAGGATTCACCGCGGGCCTGACCTATTTCCGCATCGACTATACCGACCAGATCCAGGCGCTGCGCGGCACGCCGGGGCTGCTGACCAATCCGATCTACGCCTCGTTTGTCCAGTTCAACCCGACCCAGGCGGAAGTCGCGGCGCTGGTCAATTCCGGGCTGCCGATCAACGCGGCGATCAACAATTCGCTGGTCACCTTCATCGCCGATGGCCGCCGCCAGAATCTCGGCACCTCGCTGATGCGCGGGCTCGATTTCTCGGTGCGCTACGACCGCAAGTTCGGCGATATCGGCATCGAGAGCGGCTTCCAGGGCACCTATCTGCTCGATTACAAGTTCGAAGCCGTGCCCGGCTCGGGGCTGGTCGACGTGCGCGACGCGATCGGCTTCGCCCAGCGCTACCGGCACCAGGCCGATCTCGGCCTGTCGGCCGGCGGGATGCGCAGCCGGCTGATCTGGAACCACGTCGCCGGCTATTTCAACACCGGCGTCACGCCTCGCCAGCGCATCGCCAATTACGACACGATCGACTTCACGCTCGGCTATGAGGTCGATGACCGGTTCACGCTGTCGTTCGACGTGCGCAACCTGTTCGACGAGAAGCCGCCCTATGTCGACATCACCGGCGGCTATGATCCGCAGGCATCGAACCCGATCCCGCGGCTGTTCTCGGTCACCGCGGCGGTGAAGTTCTGATGCTGTCGCCGCTCGCGATGCTGTGCACCGCGCTGATCGGCACGCATCCCGACGGGGTAAGAGTGTCGGCGGCGACGGCAGTCGCCCCGGACCCCGACTGGACCCCGAAGACGATCGGCTTCTACCAGGCGGATCCGGTGCGCGTGCTCTTCTGTCGCGTCGAGGGCACGATCGAAGGTAATATCGGCTTCGAGCTGTGGCTGCCGTCCGACTGGAACGGCCGGCTGCTCGGCGCAGGAGTCGGCGGCGACGCGGGCGTGTTCAATTATTCGGACATGAGCCGGCGCATCGCCGAAGGGTTCGCCACGGTCACCACCGACAGCGGTCACAAGCAGGGCCAGCCGCGCTGGATGGCCGATGCCAAGGCGCGCGTCGACTATGAGCATCGCGCGGTCCACCTCACCGCGCTCGCCGCCAAGCGGCTGGCCGGCAGCTTCTACGGCAAGCCGGTCGACCATAGCTATTATCTCGGCTGCTCGGGCGGCGGGCGCCAGGCGCTCAAGGAAATGCAGAACTATCCCGGCGACTATGACGGCGTCGTCGCCGGCGCGCCGGGGCCGTACATGCCGCTGCAATCGGTGCGGATGATGTGGTTCTCGCTCCGGCAGAAGCGCGATCCCGCGGGCGCGCTGCGCGACGAGGACTGGGCGCTATACGAACGCCGCGTGACGGCCGAGTGCGACACGCTCGATGGCGTAGCCGATGGGTTGATCGAGAACCCGATGCGCTGCGGCTTCCGCATCGCCGAGCTTGCCTGCAAGCCGGGGCAGGTCACGGAGTGCCTGGCTCCGGCGCGGCTGGCGATGCTCGAGGCGATCATCGCGCCGATGCCCGACGAGAACGGGCGGCCGATGGACGGCGGCCTCTTCCCCGGCGTCCGCACCCGCCCCGGCCCGCCCTCCCCGCTGCTCCGCGCGATGTGGGCGGACGGCGTCCATGACGATGCCGACTGGGACGAGGACAGCTTCAGCCGCACCGGCGATCTCGCCGCCGCCAATCGCGCAATGCCCGAGCTGCGCGCCGACAGGACCGCGATCGGTCCGTTTCTGCGGCGCGGCGGCAAGGCTATCCTCTATCAGGGCTGGTCCGATCCCTCGACCAATGCCGGCCCGACGATCGACTATTATGCCGCGCTGGCCCGCGACAACGGGGGCTATGCCCGGATCGACCGGTCGGTGCGGCTGTTTCTGGTGCCGGGCATGTATCATTGCTCGCGCGGGCCGGGCGCCGACGGTTTCGGCGGCTCGGGCCAGCCTGCCGCGCCGGGCGATCCGGAGCGCGACGTGCTGTGGGCGCTGATCCGCTGGGTCGAACAGGGCCGCGCGCCCGACCGCCTCGAGGCGACCAAATTCGAGAAGGACGCGGTCCGCTTCACCCGCACCTTGTGCCCATTCCCCGCCTCGGCGCGCTATGACGGGCGCGGGCCGACTGCCGATGCGGCATCCTATCGGTGCCAGGCGGACTCGCTTCTGGAGAAGCGGCTGCGCGCGCCGAAGCGCAGCGCAGCCGGCCGATAGATCAGCCGTCGATCTGCAGCACCGCCACCGACTTGCCCGGCAGGTCGACCTGCACGCCGCCCTTCGCGGCCTGACCCGAGAATGGCCGCGGCGCCACCGTGTTCGGGGCATCGAAGCTGTTGTTCGAGTCGACGCGCGGCGCAGTCAGCAGCTCGCCCCGTGCCCCGCGCACCTGCATCCCGGCAAAGCTCGCCGAGATGCGCGCCGGCCGGTTCGGATCGAGGTTGGTCAGCGCCAGCCACAGCTTGCCCGCCTTGTCGCGCGCCGCCACGGCATCGACCCGCGGCAGCCTGACGTCGCCCTGGGCATAGCTGCCGGCATCGAACCGCACCGGGATCAGCGTCGCATCCTGGAACGGCAGGTACATCTTGAAGACGTGATAGGTCGGCGTCAGCACCATCTTGTCGCCGTCGGTCAGGATCATCGCCTGCAGGACGTTCGCCATCTGGGCGATGTTGGTCATCCGCACGCGATCGGCATGCCGGGCGAAGATGTTGAGGTTGAGCGCGGCGATGATCGCGTCGCGCATCGAGTTCTGCTGCTGGAGGAAGCCGGGGTTGGTGCCCGGCGTCGGCGCCAGCCACACGCCCCATTCGTCGACGGCGAGCGCGACCTTCTTCTCGGGATCGTATTTGTCCATGATCGCCGAGTGCTTGGTGACGATCGCGTCCATCTCGAGCGTCGTCTTGACCAGCCGGGCATAGGCCGCCTCGTCGAAATTGGTGCTCGCATAAGACGGCGGCCAGCCGCCGGTCGTATAGTGATGGAGCGACAATCCCTCGATGTTCCAGCTCCAGTCGTGCGCCTTCCACGCCTTCATCACGCCTTCGGTATAAGCGGGATCGTCGTCGCTCGGGCCGACGGCGATGCGCTGCATCGCCTCGTCGCCGGTCTGCGCCGGATTGTAGTTGCGCACGAAGCGGGCGAAGGGCTTCATCACGTCGGTATAATGCTCGGGCGTCATCGCGCCGCCGCACGCCCAGCTCTCGTTGCCGAGCCCGAGATACTTGACCTTGTACGGTGCCTTGCGCCCGTTCTTCGCGCGCTCCTTCCCCGCGGTCGTCGCTGGATCGGCAGTCATGTACTCGATCCATTCGGCGGCCTCGGCGACGGTGCCCGAGCCGAGATTGACCGAGACATAGGCCTCGCTGCCGATCTGGTCGACAAAGTCCATGAACTCGTCGGTGCCGAAGCTGTTGGGCTCGGTCGAGCCGCCCCAGTTCGAATTGATCGTGACGCGCCGGTCCTTCGCCGGGCCGATGCCGTGCCGCCAATGATATTCGTCGGCGAAGCAACCGCCCGGCCAGCGGACGTTCGGCACGCGGATCGCACGCAGCGCCGCGACGACGTCCTTGCGGATGCCGCGCACGTTGGGGATGCGCGAATCCGCGCCGACCCACACGCCGCCATAGATGCCGGTGCCGAGATGCTCGGCGAACTGGCCGAAGATGTTGCGGTCGATCTTGCTGCCGGGCCTGGACGGATCGACCGTGACGACGACCGGTGCCGAAGCACCCTGGGCATGGGCCATCGGCGCCGAGGCCAGGACCAGCGACAGCGCAGCACCCGCGCGAACCAGATCGAACATCTTCTCTCCCATCATTATCTATCGCGTTGCCGTTCCGGGCGATCAGTGCGCGCGCTTGAGCATCCCGTGCATCTCGATCCAGCGCACGAAGGCGTCGAACCAGCCGGTGCTGGTCGTCGTCTTCGGATACATGCCGAAGCCGTGGCCGCCCTGCTCGTAGAGATGGAATTCGGCCGGCTTCTTCGCGGCGCGCCAGCTGTCGATCAGGCCGATCCCGCCCGACGCGAAGAACGGATCGTCGGCGGCGAGCGCGGCGAACAGCGGCGGCGCGTCGGCCGGCACCTTCACTGCGGCAAGCGGACCGTAGATGTCGCCGATGAACGCCGGCTTGGCGTCCTCGCCGGCGAGTGTCGTCGCCAGCGTGAGCATGCCGCCGGCCGAGAAGCCGACCATCCCGATGCGGTCGCGATCGATGTGCCATGCGTCCGCGCGCTTGCGGATCAGCGCGAAGGCCGCGCGCGCGTCGGCGATCTGCGGCGCAAGGCCTGCCAGCGCCTCCTCCGGGTTCATGCGCGGGCGTGCGGCGGTCGAAGCGAACATCTCCGTCATCGAGCGCTCGAACCCGGCCATGTCGGCCGGCGTCTGGTTGAGCCGGTATTTCAGCACGAACGCGGCGACGCCCTTGGCGGCAAGCGCCTTGGCGACGTCCCAGCCTTCATTCTCCATCGAAAGCGTCCGGAACCCGCCCCCTGGCGCCACGACCACCGCGGCGCCGGTCGCGCGTGCCGGATCGGGCAGGAAGGGCGTGAGCGTCGCGACGGTGACGTTGCGGGCGAAGACGCTGCCATATTGGCTGTGCCATGATTCCGGCGCCGTCGCACCGGGAAGCGGGCCGGTATCGAGGACGATGGCGTTCGGCTGCGCCGGGATCGCGATCGGCGTCATCCTGTCCTTTTGTGCGCTCGCCGGCGAAGCGAAACTGCACGCGAGAGCAATGGCGGCTGCGAGTGCGGCACGCCTCGGCCGTCCGGCGCTGCCGGAACCTTTGATCGGGGTGAAATTCACGGCACTTCCCTCCTGTTGTTCCGCGAAAGACGTGGCACGCATTTTCAATGACCGGCCCCGCTCAAGTCGAAGCCACTGGCGATGACGGCGACCTGCGTCCGGTTGCGGGCGTTCAGCCTCCGCATCAGCGCGGTCATGTGGATCTTGACGGTCGATTCGGAGATGCCCAGCACGCTGGCGATCTCCCGGTTCGGCGATCCGGCATGGACCAATTGGAGGACGCGTGCCTGCATGGGCGTAAGCGATTGCTGCGTCGCGCCACGGGCCATCCGCGGGGGCGCGCAAGCACCGACATCCTGCAACGTCTCCACGACCTCCTCTCCTCCCGTAACAGCCGCATCTTGCCGCGATCCAGTGGTGCGCGATCTCAAGTTAGCGCTACCATAATCATTAGTCAGACTTTCTCAAGCGGCGTTTGAACGGTCGTCGAACCTGCAGTTCGATGGCTGCCGGCGATCCGGGAAAAATCGCCGGCCACCCCGGCTGGGGCGGCCGGCCAAGGACACGCCTGTGAGGGGTGGTCGTGGCAGACCGCCAGCAGGCGAGCTCAGAATTTGAACCGCACGCCGGCGCGGTAGATGCGGCCGACGATGTCGTACAAAGCGGGATTGGCGTTGAACGGCGACTTGGCTGGGTCGTGGTCGAAGACGTTGTCGACCTTGAAATAGCCGGTGACCTGGTCCGTGAAATTATAGGTGCCGCCAATGTCGAGATAGAAGGCGCCCGGCATGAAGTTGCGGTCGATCGTCGGCGCGACACCCGTCGATACCGGGCAGCTTCCGGCCGCGCAGACGACATATTGATTGCCGTAGTTGCCGTCGGTGAACCAGCGCTCCTGCACGGTCAGGCTCAGCCGATCGTTGGCGTAGCTCTGGATCGCCAGCACTTTCCAATGCGGCGTATTGCCGGTGTTCACCCCCGCGCTGTCGGTCGGGACGGTGCCGGGCAGGCCGGTGTCGGTGATGTACTCGCGGATGTGCGTGGCGAGACCCCGCAGCGTGAAGCTCCCCGGCAGGCCCAGCGGGTTGCGCCACTGATAGCTCGCCTCGATATCGAACCCGCTGGTCTTGATCGAGGCGAGGTTGAACGACTGGACGTTGATGAAGTTCGGGCCGTTCGGATTGTTGAGGTTATAGGCGCTGCACGTCTCGGGCAGGATGTTGCGGAAGCAGAAATCGACGATCTGCGCCGCACCGAGGCTCGAGACGACGTCGGCGATCCTGATCTTGTAATAGTCGATCGACGCACTGAACCCGGGCAGCCACGACGGATTGGCATAGACGACACCGATCGTGGTGTTGCGGGCGATCTCGGGGGTGAGATTGGGGTTGCCGACCACACTCTGGATCGCGACGACGTTCACGTTGCGCACCGGATCGAGGAAATTGGGCAATGTCGTCGTCACCGGCGCGGCGAACAGTTCGGACAGGTTTGGCGCACGCACGTCGCGCGACGTCACGCCGCGGATCCGCAGCCCGTCGAGCGGCGTGTCCCAGGTGCCGCCGATCTTCCACGCCCAGATCGTGCCCGAGGTGCTGTATTCGGTCACGCGGGCGGCCGGGTTGATGTTTGCCTTGCCGAGCGCGTCGCTGTCGAACAGCGGCAGGTTCAACTCGGCGAACGCTTCCTTGACGTCATACGTGCCGCTGCCGTTCTTGTAGTTGCCGGCGTACCAGTTGTTGCCAAGGTTCGAGAACAGGGGATCGGCAGGATAATCGGGCGTGTTCGGGCTGACCGCCGCGATGCCGGCGCCATAGGGGTCGGCGCGGACGGTGTAGAACTCCTTGCGATATTCGGCGCCAAACGCGAGCGACACCGGCCCCGCCCATCCTTCGAACAGCGTGCCCGAGAAGTTGAGGCTCGCCACGTCCTGCGTCATCCGCAGGCGCTGGAACGGGCCGTTCTCGGGCATGATATAGGCTCGCGCCGCCGCGGAAGGCTCGAGACCGCCGATGACGTTGAGCGGCTGGCAGCCATTGGCGCGCGCCGCCGCATCGGCGCAGACGATCGCGCCGTTGAGCGTGATCGCATTGATCGCCTGGTTGTAGCGGGGCACGAGCAGGATGTCCTCGACATCGACGGCGGTGTGATTGACCCCGCGCTCGTAATAGGCGTCGTAGCTCCAGTCCGAGCCGAACACCCCGAACTTGCCCTTGATGCCGCCGACGAAGCGATATTGCCGGCGGTCGGTCCGCACCTTGGTATTGGGTAGCAGCGCGTTGGCAGTGCCGAACGTGAAGCTGGTCACCCCCGCCAGCCCGCATTGCGCCTGGACCGACGCCGGGACGAAGGGATTGGCGCACTGGATCGTCAGGCCCGTGCGGTTCTGCCCGTTGACCGGCTGGTTGTGGGTTTTCACCTGGCCGACATTGTAGGTGACATAGACCTCGTTATCGTCGGCGAAGTCGTAGCCGACGCGGCCATAGGCGGTGAGGCGCTGGATCCCCGATTGCAGGGTACGCCCGGTATCGGTGTTGCCCGAAAGATCGCCGCCGACGCAGAAGCCGGGGAAACAGCCGGTGACGGTGCCGGCGGCGTTGCGCGCCGGGGTGCCGTTCGAGCCGTAGTTGAACTGGAAGGGCCGTCCGTTCTGGTCGAACGCGATGCCCTGGAGCGGGCCGGCGCTGATCAGGCCGTATTTGGTGAAATTGTAGGGCTGCGCGAAGTCGCGCATCACATATTGCGGCGATCCGTCGTTGGTGACGTT
>Ga0065165_1002886_pt1 | contig 13215 bp, 13 predicted proteins | sample AraplaMF_Cvi_mMF_FD_63813 | JGI IMG/M metagenome (GOLD analysis project Ga0065165, IMG submission 63813) | Arabidopsis root microbial communities from the University of North Carolina, USA - plate scrape MF_Cvi_mMF (version 2) (version 3) | ecosystem: Host-associated > Plants > Roots >...
CAGGCGGCGAGCTATGCGTGGCTGAGCAACGGCCAGGTGGGGACGGTCACCACCACCGACGGCGGCATCACCACCATCCAGAGCTCGAGCTACGACAAGAACGGCAACAAGCTCACCGAATATACCACCCGGAACGGCGTGGTGATCCAGAACGCCACTTCCACCTATGACGCGCTCAACCGGCTGCTCACTTGGAACGAGGCGGGGAATACCCCAAGCATCACACCGGCCGCGAACCTGGCTTATGAATATGATGCCAACTCGAACGTCCGGCGTACGCGGGTCAACTTCACCTCTATCAATCCCTTCACCGGAGAGGCTGACCCCTATGGGATCGGGGCGGGCGACGACCATTGGTATGCCTATGACAAGATGAACCGGATGACGATCGCCGAAGGCGTGCTGAAGGGGGTCAGTGGGGGCGTCGAAGTGATCGGCGACGATGCGCGTGGCATCGGCGCGGTCGAGCGGGGATGGAGCGGCGTCAGCTTGGCCTACGACAAGGCCGGCCAACGAACGCAGACGATCAGCACGACAGCATCGACCCATGAGGAATGGGATCCGAACGCCTATGATCCCAACGCCTATGGTGGCTGGGGTGGCTATACCGGCAACTGGGTGACGCTGCCCACTACGATCACGGTCCGCGAAGACTATTTCTACCGCGCCGACGGCCAGCTCGAGACCATCCGGGTCGGAGAGCACCAGGCCCAGACGCACTGGGACGGTACTACCGACACGATAGTCGTCCCTGCGATGGGCGATGTCCGGGCGAGCTACAGCTACGACACGCTCAACCGACTCCAGCGCGAGATTTCCTATCGGGCCGATGGCGTTGCCGCCTATGATCGAACGATCGGCTACGACACCAGCAACCGGATCGCGACAGAAACCGTCGACAGTCGCAATGGCTGGGGAAGCGACGTCTATCGCACGATCACCGTCAACAATTATGGCTCCGGCAGCGGCTATGCGCTCGGGGCGATCGTCAGCTCGACGGCCGATACCTACAAGAACGGCAATGACGGCGCTGTACCCGATACAAGCACGACGAACAGTTTCGCCTGGTTCGACGGGGCGGTCGTCTCATACATAAGCTACACGCCGGGTACCGGCGGCGCACCATGGACGACCAGCTACGGCTTCACGCCCACAGGCGCCGTCGCCACCGCCACTATCGCCGACGGCGTGTCGCGCACCGTGAGTTACATTCAGAACGCCACCGGCGAGGTTATTCGCCGGGACGAGCCGATCGGCAACAACGGCGCATATGGCCTGGATCCGCATCAGGTCTGGTACCGGTTCAACGGTCGCGAGATGGGGAATGTGATCAACAGCTACGGGACGGGGAATCCGCTCAACGCCCGGTTCGGCAAGGTCTACACCCCACTCAGCGACTTCGCGCATGGTGGCAATGCCGGCTACACCGCCAAGGCCGGCGACACGCTGTCGAGCGTGGCCAGCCAGCTCTGGGGTGACAGCAGCCTCTGGTATAAGCTGGCGGAAGCCAATGGGCTCTCCAGCGATGTGCCGCTCGCCGAAGGTCAGCATCTTACCATTCCGGCGGGCGTAGTTCGCAACTCCAACACAGCGTCCACCTTCAAGCCATACAATCCCGCCGAGGTGCTCGGCGACACCAGCCCCACCACCCCGGCGCCGCCGAAGAATCCCAAGGGTTGCGGAGAGTTTGGCGCCGTCCTGGTCGCTCTCGTCTCGGTAGCGGTAGCGGTTGCGCTCCCGCACCTCGCTCCGTTCTTCAAGACGTTCGAAGGGGCGGTGCTGGGTGGCATGCTCGCCAACGCCGCGGGTCAAGGCGTCGGAATTGCCACGGGTGTGCAAGAGCGATTCAACTTCAAGGGTCTTGCAATGGCGGGCGTCACCGCCGGTGTGACCGCCGGCGTGGGGCCGATGGTCGATGTCGGCAACAAGATCGCGAGTTCCGCCATAAACGGCGCGCTCTCCAATGTTTTGGCACAAGGAGTTGGGATCGCGGCCGGATTGCAGTCGAAGTTCGATTTCGCAGGTGTCGCGGCAGCCGGCGCCAGCGCGGCAGGCGGCGCGAGATTTGGCGGAAGCAGCAGGGTAGGCCAGCTTGGCGGCATTGGTGCGCGCACGCTCGCCGGTGCAGCGACACGGTCCGTACTCACCGGCACCGACTTTGGTGACAATATCCTCGCCGTCTTGCCCGATGTCATCGCGCAGACGCTGGGGGCGATCGCGGAGGATGTCATTCGACAAGGAACTCGTTCGTCAGCGCAACTTGCCGACACCCTCAGTCACGAAACCAGTCACGGTGCCACCGCGGAAAGTGCCGCCTCTGGCACCTATGGTCTGTATCAGATCGCAGATGGCCGCTCGGTGGATTACAGCGATCGAGAGAGGGGCGTCCGGTATCTGGATGCGCAAGAACGAACGCCTGATCTTCTAGGCGGCAGGTACGAGATGGTTGCGCCGGCGTCTTCGGTAGACGAGGCGCTGAGCCGGCTGGATAATGTCATCCGCTTTATCGATCGCTATGGGCCGAACAAGGCGGATGAAACGGCCCTCGCAAATCTTCGGGCCGACTATGAGCGGCTGGTCGCAGGAAGCCAGATTGCGGTCATGCCGTCCTCGCTTGAGGGCGGGAGCGGCGGGCTATATAGCGACCCCGCCTTTCAGTTGTCCGCCGCCACCCTTTACACAGGCCAGACGATCAGCTCCTACGATCCGGGTCTTTTCGGACTTGGAGGTTCACTCCATACTACAGCCTATTACAATCGCTTCAGCGCGGCGCACGACAGTTTCAGCGCTGGAATGGCCAATATTAGGAGCACCAATCTAACGCTCGGCGGGATTGGAGGGGCCTTCATGGGAGGACTCCAGGTGCTAGGCAGCGGCTTTCAATACGCAACTGCGGTTGGCATGGGCACCACAGATGTGCTTGCAGCGGCTATCCATGGGCGCGCCGCGGACCCTAGCCCGACCGACAGGCAAACCACCGATCTTCTCACATTCTTGGCCACCTCTGAATTCACCGAGTTGAGAGCGGTCTCGGCCGCAAAGGGCGCAGAGCCAATCTTGGTGGATGTGGGCACCAATTCGCCCCGTCTTACCCTGAGCGCGCCGACCCTCGCCGGCAGAGAAGGAGTATTTCGAAATCTCAAGCCGCTCGACGCGGTGGGTCGGGCAGAGCTATTCCCCGCGTCTCAGATTCAGCGTGTCGGATACACGGGTAAGCTGGATTATGTGGTCCTAGAATCGGGTGAATTGGTGATAGGACGGTCGGGCCACATTAGTCTTTCGCGTGGTGCCGATGTTCTTGCAGCGGGTGAGGCTCGGTTCTTCAAGGGTGGGGTGAAGCAGATAGATAACTTCTCCGGTCACTATCGGCCGAGCGGTGATGCCGCTCGCGCGGCAGCGGAAAATGCCTTTAACCGTGCCGGCTTCAATGCCACTGGTCGGTACAAGCAGAGGAATTTTTGATGGACGCTGAGTATGCTCAGGAGCTGTTGAAAATACTGGTGGAGAACTCCGCCAGGATATTGCGAGCGGGCTTCGGCGTGGATCGGGCCGAGAGCGCGTTCTTCGATGTGATCGCCTTGCTGCGCGAAGAATCGTCACTGAAAAATGGCTTTTTAGCCATGGTTGAAAGGTCGTTGGAGGAGCGCAGCCCGTCAGGATTACATGAGGGCGGCGTGCCTCGGGAGTTGCTGGAACTGGCTGCTCACGAGTTGCGCTGGCCGGAGCTGCGTGAACTGGCCGCAGCACGCGTTCACCGCTTCTTTGGAGGGAATGAAGCCCTCGCGATCAGCGATGTATCTCGCAGCGTGGGCGAGGCATATCGCGACGACTGGGAAGATCGAGAATTTTACCAGCGGTACGAGGCGTGAGGCGCTTTGGGAGTGAAAGCAAGATAAAGGCAGTGCCGCAAAGGGAGCGCCCATTGATATTGCTGCGAATGAAGCAGCTTGGGCGCGAGCCGCGGCTGAAGCCAAGGGTCCTTCCTCACTCGTCGGAGCAAACCGGGCGGCCATCGATCCGCGCAAGTTGACCGAATATGCCTTGAATCCAGCCCATCCGGTTGGCGGCAACAAAGCTCGTGTCTTTGAATCGGCGTTCGGATTTAATGCCGGTAACGCTGACGATCTTATGCTTCAGCTCCGCCAAGGCGTTATGGATACCCCAGCAACTATCGGTAAGATTGATCAATATGGGACCCGCTTTACCGTCGATATTCCAGTGACGGGGCCGACTGGTAGCGGTGCGGTACGTACAGGCTGGATATATCGTCCGGGTTCAAATACCCCCGAGCTGACAACCCTTTTCCCCAAGTGAGGATGTGATGAGCGCGAAAATCAACGATACCGTTCGTCTAACTGAGGCGCTTCCTGCGGAGGCGCTCAACGAAGGAGCGCTTGGGGTTGTAGTCGCTGAATTTTCCGAGCCAGATGAGGCGTATGAAATCGAATTTTGCGATGAAGACGGGATCACGATCGCTCAGGTGGCACTGAAGCCTGGCCAGTTTGAAGTGATCGCATAGGGATTTGTTGCCGCAAAGGGGGAGCTGGACGAATGTTCAGCTCCGGAGAGTTAATGGGCGTGGAACGAGCCTCGCCGGAACTGCTCGCCTCTGTGAGTAGCAAGCGCTCGGTTGTGATCGCTAAACCGGGATCGGACGAACTAAAAATGCTCGACTACTTCGGGGCCGAGGCATCGGTGAACACGGCTGAGAACGGCGTCCTTAATGGAAGCATCATTCTGCGCGAAAATCCCAGCAAGGCAGCCGTCTTGGAGGAGTTTCTGCACGGGACTCAGGCTCGATTGGGAGTTATCGATCGCCTCGGCTCAAGCGGTTTAGGTAGTGCGGAAACGCATGTGAAGGACTTTATGATACGACACCAACGCATGCTTGGGCTAGGCAACGAGGATGTCGCCATCCTGAAGGTTCTACGCGATAGGGGCTATTGAGATGACTACCGCTGCGCTCAAAATTCATAGCCTTTTTAGGCTTGCAGATGGTACGACGGTGATTGCTTGCGATCGGCCATCGAACGAAATTTCATGGCCCAATCGTAAGGTTAGCGTCCTCTCCGATAATGGTGAACAGCGTCAGGAGCTGGTCGTCTCCGGGACGCGAGCGATGCTGCGGCAATCTGAGCGTTTGGACCAGATTGCTATTGAGACATCGCAAACTGTTCATTTGACAGATGAAGAGGTGCAGAGCGGTCATTGGCTCATAGCTTTTAGCAAAACTGGCTGATTTGTTGCCGCAGAGACGAAAGTCCTGGCCAATATGGCAGATGGCCCGGCGTTCGGAGGCGCGCTCTATCCACCTGAGCGCCTCCAAAGATTGGTTGGGTATCTAGAGCGCCGGAACGTCTCTGTTTGCGGAACCGAGGGAAATCCTGGGTTCGTGGCGAGAGCTAACGGTAGCGGGCAGATGTTGCTTCCCGAGAATCCTACCGAAATCACCGAATGGCTCGCCTGGGCGGAGCGCAAGGTCGAGGAGCACGATCGGCTCACTCGTGACCCGCGCTCGGTACTCGAATCGATCGCGGAAGTCACCCGCTGGACATACCGCAATGGGTAGGTGCGCCTAGGCGATGTCGAGCCGCAGCGTCGTTTGAATATCGTCGATGAAGTCAGGCCGCACGCCGACCTCGCCGGCGATATCGCGCCAGCGCGATATCGCCTGTGTGACTTCTTTCAGCACTTGCTTGACCGCGCGCTTGGTCAGTCCTGCCGCCTTGCCGCCCGCGACCAGATCGTCGAGCGTGAAGAAGTCACGCTTGCCGCCGAGCGACATCTGGTGCTGGCTGGTCCAGGGGCCTGAGGGATTATAGGCCCAGGAGATGTCATAGGCAGGCGCGAGCTGCCAGCTGCCGGTGCGATCCATCAGGAACGCGATATTCTTGACATGATCGTCCTGGTTGCGCCCGACGATGTTGAATACGGCGCGGCGAAACTGCTGGGCCACGGCATCCTGGCCCAGCCCGAGTTCGCGGATCGCGGTGAATGCCTGCTCATAGGCATTGGCACGGGGTTGGTTGAAATCGAGATGGGACAGCGCCGCGAGCGACTGCATGTGGAGCTTGTCGCCATCGGCCCGCCGGTCGAAGCGGCGCGTCATGAAGTGGCGGCGGGGGCCTTCGTCGAACAGCCGGCACTCGGCCATCTCGATGCCAGCTTCTGCCGCCATCATTGAATAGGCATATTCGATCGCGCTGTAGCCCAGCGGATCGGCGAGATCGCGGTCCTTGTTGTTGTCCACGCCATCGAACTTCATCAGCCAATATTCGAAGCCAGGTGGAGCCGTGACCTGGCCCGAGCGCACTTCATTGGTATCGGGGTTCCAGGCGATGATCGCCTTGGCGCGCGCGCCGCCTGCGGAGGTGCCGACGCGCAGGATCTCGCGCAGCGCCTCGGCCTTGGCGGTTCCGGCAAGGGTCACCTTGAGCTCCGAGCGGTGGACGAGCACTTCGGAAGCCAGCTTGACCAGCTCCCCGATCTCGATCGTCTCGGCGGTCGTGGAGGCAGGCCCCTGAGCGGGCGTAAACTCAAGTGCGCCCATCCCGCGCGTTCCGGTATAGCAAAGGCGCTCGACGGCGTTGAAATCGGCCGCGGTCCGCCCCTGGGTCGCGAGCCAGGCATCGATCAGCGCATTGCCATATTTATCCGGAAGCGCATCGGCGAGCAGCCCGGGCAGGCCATGGAAGCTCTCAAGCGCGAGCGCCGGGAAACGATAAACCTGCCCGCCCAACGGCATCATCAATGGCGCAAGCTCGATGCCGCTGCGCTGGAAATCGGGATCATACTCGAAGCTGGCGAACCGCTCGCCTCGCGGCAGCGTCACTGCGCCGATCCTCGTGCCCCAGAGCCAGACCTCCGAAGTGGTCACTTCTTGTCACCCCAGACCCAGCCCCGTTCCTTGGCCGTGCTGCCCCGGCGCTTGTAGGAGCGGTGGCGGACTTCGGCCTTGGAACCCGCCAGCTGTATCGGGCGGACGCTCGTCTCGGGTACGAGCTGGTCGAGGTTATCCGATAGCCGCAGCGCGCGCAGGATACGTACCAGCTTGTCGAGCTGGACCGAACTGCCGGCTTCGAGCCTTTCGACCGTACGCTGCGACACGCCGGCGCTTTTGGCCAGTTCCGCCTGCGTCAGGTTCATGCCCACGCGATACTGTTGGGTGCGCTCGCCGAGCTCATTGAGCATCGTTGCTTCGGGCATGGATGCTGCAATCTTCATAATTCGCCATATATGGCGAGTTATCTTCCTTATGCAAGCATAACTCGTCAAAACTGACGAGAAATGTTCTCGTCGAATCACCGGCTCAATATCTCGTCAATTCTGGCGGATTGTACCTTATATTCTCGAATAAATCGTCAGAATTGACGAGTTGTATGGGCTCAGCCTTTTAGTCCGATCCAAGGGATTGACTGGCAGTATCGCTCGAATATCGATCGGGTGATCCGGTAACAATCCCCAAACCCAAGAGGGCAGAATTGATCATCGGGCAGCAATCTTCAAGTTTGCTGCCCGATGATCTCCCTCACCCCCCCAACCCCATCATGCAAACCCTTCCGCGGCATGGTTACGGAAGGCTTCTTCGTCTCGAACATAGGTGCTGAGCATTTCGATCGACTTGTGCCGGCTGTGTTCTTGCATCTTAGGGTCAAAACCCAATCGGCCTCTTGAGGGTGACGGTTCTCCTGATTCACTGGTACGTGGGTCAGGAGGGATGAGGCGTGGCGCTGTTCTGGTTGTCGGATGAAGCGTGGCGGCGATCGAGCCGCATCTGCCCAGGAACCAGCCCGGCGCGCGGGGGGTGGACGACCGGCGGGCGATCTCGGGCATCGTGCATGTGTTGAAGGTCGGTTGCCGCTGGTACGACTGCCCGGCCGACTACGGGCTGTCGACGACGATCTACAACCGGTTCAACCGCTGGTCGCGCCGTGGCTTCTGGCTCAAGTTGCTCGACGCGCTGGTGGATGCCGGCGTGGTGACGAAGAGTACCGCGATCGACAGCACCTACATCAAGGCGCAACGTGCGGCATCGCGCGGAAGCCATGCGCGGTCATCTCGCTGCCGCTGTATCCCATGCGCCGGAGCGCACAGGTCACGGTGTACTCCGACATGGGACACTTCCAGGTATGCATCGCCGCGAACACATTGGGACTGTGCCCGGTCAGCGGGCGGACCTCGTCGAGCAGGTCGAGCACTTGGCGCGATAGCGGCACCTGATGCGGCCCAACGTACCTTCATCTTCTCGGCCGGGATTGACCCGACGGCGCGCTCGAGGCCGAACTCGCTCCATTCGGCGCGTCGCAATTCTCCGGGCCGAACGAACACGTGCGAAGTCATCCGGAGCGCTATTTTTTCGCGCCCGACCCCGTAGTTGGCGCTGCGCTCCGTCAATCCCCTCAACGCCGGACAAAGCCGGCGCCTGGGAGGGAAGAGGATGGCGATCTCGACAAAGACTTTTTGCGCGGCGCTGCTTGCCGCAACTGCGGTCCACACCGACGTGGTCATCCTGCCGGCCAGCGCGCAGGTGTCGCCGCTGGCATTCGAATTGCCGTCGCAAGAGCTCGCCAGGACGTTGCGCGCCATAGCCCGCCAGAGCGGCCGCGAGATCCTGTTCGCAGACTCGGATGTGCGCGGCCGGCGGGCACCGGCGCTTCGGGGCAGCTTCACCGTCGACCAGGCGGTGCGCCTCGCCATCAGCGGCAGCGGCCTCGTCGTCGAGGACGAAGCTGGCGCGCTGGTCGTGCGGGCAGCCTCCCATGCAAGCCAGGAAAACCCGGGCGAGACGGAGATCACCGTGACCGGCACGCGCATCCGCGGCGCGACCGGCCCCTCGCCGGTCGTCGTGATGACGCGGCGGGGATTGGAGGAGCAGGGCATCCCCGACATGGCGAGCGTTTCGCGGATCATCCCGCAGAATTTCACCGGAGGGCAGAACCCCGGGGTCGCGGGAGGCGGTGAGCAGAGCGGATACAACAACATCAACAACTCGACGACGCTCAACCTTCGCGGGCTGGGCTCGGACGCGACGTTGACGCTCATCAACGGTGGTAGCGTTTGGTCAGAAGCGGGCTCTCATCGTTTGGCAGCGCATCATGCTTCCCGATGGCGGTTCGCTCCGGATCGACAATGTCCCGGCAACCGATACCGCGGGATATGCAGGTCTGCAGGACAAGGTCGATGTCCACACCTGGCAGCTATTGAAGGGAGTGGCGCTCTCGACCTTGCTCGGCGTGAGTTCCGAACTGGCGCTGTCCGGCCAGAGCGACCTCGTCCAGGCGATCCGCATGTCGACGCAGGACAATGTCACGCGCGCCGGCAACCAGATCACCCAGCGCAACCTCGGCATCCAGCCGACCATCACTATTCGCCCCGGAGCGCCGGTACGGCTGGTGGTCCACAAGGATCTCGTGCTGGCACCCTGGAAGGAGGGCTGAAATGCCGGACCTCAAACTTGCACAATTGCCCGACCGCACGCCGATCAAGCTCGGCATCGCCATGATGCCGGACCTGCACCAGGCGCTCACCGAATACGCCGCTCTCTATGCCACCACCTATGGTCGGGAGGAGCCGGTAGCCGAACTCATTCCGGCGATGCTGGCTGCGTTTCTGGAAAGCGATCGCACCTTCGTGCGGGCTCGCGATGCAGCCGGTCGGGGGCAGAAATGATCGAGCGGGCGTGGGAACAGAAGCTTGAGCCGCTCACGGTTCGCATCTCGACTGCGGTGCGCCTCACCGGCCTCAGCCGGTCACGTATCTACGAGCTGATCCAGTCGGGCGATCTCGAGACTGCGAAGGTCGGGCGCGCGACCCTGGTTCAATACCGGAGCCTGAAGGCGCTGGCGCAGAGTTGAAAAGTGGATCTGACACAGCTTGTGGTCATGCGGGGGTGAACAGCGCCGCGCTCTTGGATGCATGTACGCCGATCCTTTCGACCAGTCGCTCGACGATCTGGTGATCCATTCCCGCACCGTGCATGTTGTCGCCAATCGTCGCGACGGTCTGGGCGATGCGACGGGCGAGGTCGCTGACCTGCGACGCGACCTCACCAGCGTCGAGCCCGAGGGCCTCGCTCAGCTTTTCCCAGTTTCGCGCGGTAACGTCCCTGATGCGATATTTGTCGCCTATCTTCATTGCGAGCCGGATGCGCTGGGCGTCGAAGTCATATGGAAGGATGCTTGCGACGTCGTAGAGCGGAGCCAGTCGGACGCGGCTGCCGCCCGAGATGAGAAGCGAGTAATTCTTGGCGTGCGCGTCGGTGCCGCCGATCAGCCAATTGAGGGCAATCGCGTCAAGGAAGGTCCGGCTGTCGTCTTCGGGCGCGCTCGAGCTCTCTCGTAGGAGATCCACGATCCGGAGCACCCCGGGGCCGCCTTCATTCTCGTACTTGCGCATCGGCGGCACGCCGACCGCCTGGCACATGTCCTCCTGATGGATCCGCCTGATCCCTGCGGGCGTCGTCAGGCGATCATAGCGTTCCACCACGAAGGCGATCTCGTCCTCGAACTGCGTCACGGTCGATGTCGCCGCCGGCAAGCCTACGGCGCGGGCGAGCGCGAGGCAGAAATGTTCGTTCTCGGCATGGCCGTCGAACTCGGCGGAAGGCGGCTTGAGGATGTGCGTGGTCGGTATACGGCCGGACGGGACACCCCATTTGCCGTCTTGTAGCAGCAGGGCTGTTTTCGGCTGAGCGCCGGCAAGGCTGAACTGCCCGGAATCGCCAGGCCGGCGCCACGCGGAATTGTCGTTACGCAACTGGCGCAAGCGTTCGGCGATATCGGCTTCGGTCAGCCAGGCGATCTCCGCGTCCGGCGTTCCGAGCACGGCTTCAAGGCGGTCCGGCCTGACGAACTGGACGGCACCGGCGCAGTCCTCGCCGACATTCGCGATGAGAGCGAAGGGGCTGCGGGAGGATACCTGGAATTTCTTGGCCCAGCGGTCGAGGACGAGCTCATTGTCCGGGAGCAGACCCCAGATGAATGCTTCGATTTTGTCGTGCGGGTGCTCGAGCGCTGCCAGGGGCATGGACATCGAGAGCGGATAGGCACCCGGCGTATCGCGCCATGCCGGATCATAGGTGAACGACAGCTTCCCGCGTTCGTCCTGATTGACCCGGCCGATCGCGCGGTCGGAGAGGAGCACGGCCAGTTCCTTGGTCACGACCCCGACCCCTTCGCGTTCCGGACGATCGCGTCGATGTCGACGATATCGACGCCGGTCGATGGCGTGCTGCCGCCAGCATTTTCGTCGATCGCGATGCGGATGCCGAGGGCTTCGAGCGCTTTCAGGATCAGTCCCACTTCCGCTCGTGGCTTTCCTTTCTCCACTTCCATGACCCAGCGGCGGTTCACGCCGATCATTGCGGCTAGCTCCGACTGATCGAGGTTCTTCCGCTTTCGGGTGTCGCGGATGAATATGCCGATATCCGTTGGCGATCGGACAAGCATTGCCGCCTCCTGTTACCGTTCGCTCACTTCATATCCATGTGAGCGTTCGATCGCAATCAAAAAGAGACCGAACGGTAACATAGCGCCTAAGTGAGCGATCGCTCGCTTTGATGACTTGCTCAACACTATCCGGCAATTCCAATCGGATGTCTCATACCCTGCCGGGCATAATTCGGATTTACGCCCTGCAGGGTATGGGGAGCTTATTGCGCCCGCCGCCCCTGAGGCCGTCCAGCCTTTGATTTCCTGGACTTTGGCTTGCTTGCCATTGGTTTCACGGGCCGCGGTCCATCCGATGCATCACGTAAGCCGTCCAGATAATCCGACCAGTGCTGCATCATCGCGACCCGCTCGTCCCAATATTCGCCCCGCGCATATGCACGGCGGACGGACGATGCTTCCTGATGGGCAAGCTGCCGCTCGATGGCATCCGGGTTCCAGCGGCCCATCTCGTTGAGCAGCGTTGCCGCCATTGCCCGGAAGCCGTGCGCGGTCATTTCGCCGGTCTCATAGCCAAGCCGGCGCAGCGCCTGATTGACGCCGTTTTCGGACATGGGCTTCCGCGGGCGTCCCATGCAGGGAAACAGGTGCTGGCGGTGCCCGGTGATCTCGCGCAGCTCCTCGATCATCTCCAGCACCTGCCGGGACAGCGGTACCCTGTGTGGCCGCCGCATCTTCATCCGTTCGGCGGGAATCGACCAGATCGCCTTCTCCACATCGATCTCGCTCCATTCGGCCTGGCGCAGCTCGCCCGGGCGGACGAAAAGGTACGGCGACAGCCGCATGGCCAGGCGCGTGACCGCCTGGCCGGTGTAGCCATCCATCGTCTTCAGCAGGATGCCGACCTCCTGCGGATCGGTGATGGCCGCGTGATGGGTGGTCCTGGGCGTGGTCAGCGCGCCGCGCAGGTCGGCCGCCACGTCGCGGTCGCAGCGCGCGGTCGCGATGCCGTAGCGAAACACCCGGCCGAGGACGCTGCGCATGCGGCGGGCGCTTTCGAACCGGCCCCCGGCTTCGACCTTGCGCAGGACCAGCAACGCTTCGGTGGGGGTGATGGCGTTGATCGGATGCGAGCCGATCAGCGGGATAGGCCATGCCCAGCAGCCAGCGGATCTTGCCGATCGTGGCCTCAGTGCGGCCTTCCCGCTCGCACTTGGCGAGCCATTCGAGCGCAACCTCCTTGAAGGTCGTGGCCGTCGAGAATTTCGCGGTGACTTTGGCCCGCTTCTTCTCGAGCACCGGATCGAGCCCGGTGGCGATCGCTTTTTTCGCCTCACGACATTTCTCCCGCGCATCGGCGAGCGAGATCGTCGGCCAGGGGCCGAGGTGAAGCGTCTTTTGCAGCCCGCCATATCGGTAGCGGAAGCGCCAGAGCTTCGAGCCGGTGGTCTGGACGACGAGGAAAAGGCCCTGGCCGTCGGTGAGGTTGTACGGCTTCGCCTTGGGCTTGGCGGAGGTGATCTGGAGTTGTGTCAGCATCGAACGTCTTTCCGGATTCCCCGGGTCCACCCAGCAGTCACAAAATGAGCCTCTTTTTGTTGCTCTTTTGCTGGAATCAGCTGGATCAACCCGGATGGTTGCAGCGATCGTCGATGAAATTTTGCTTTGAAACCAGCCGCTTGCTGGACGTCCCCGGACGAATCCGGGGAGAACAAATGGTGCCCAGAAGAGGACTCGAACCTCCACGGCCTTGCGACCGCCAGCACCTGAAGCTGGTGCGTCTACCAATTCCGCCATCTGGGCACGGGGTAGGCGGCGCGCTCTAGGG
>Ga0065165_1002887_pt1 | contig 13214 bp, 10 predicted proteins | sample AraplaMF_Cvi_mMF_FD_63813 | JGI IMG/M metagenome (GOLD analysis project Ga0065165, IMG submission 63813) | Arabidopsis root microbial communities from the University of North Carolina, USA - plate scrape MF_Cvi_mMF (version 2) (version 3) | ecosystem: Host-associated > Plants > Roots >...
GCTGGCGTTCGCCGGGGTCGACCAGCGGGATCAGCGCCGCCAGCGGGTTCAGCAGGCCGAGCAGTACGCTGGCGCCAACCTTGCGCGCGAGCGGCGCCTTCTCGAGCGAGATCTTCGGGTCGCTGAACGTGCCTTGCACGCGCAGCGGCGTGCGCAGCGCGAGCGGGCTGAAGTCCTTCGGCGTGACGACCGCGCGCAGGTCCATCTGCTCGTCGGCGAGCGACAGCGTGCCGTCGGCCCAGACCGTCGAATCCTTGGTGTCGACCACCATCGCGCGCGGCCGCAGCACGCCCTTCTTCGCCTGCAGGTCGACCAGCGCGCAGTCGATCGTCAGCAGTTCGTCGCCCTTGGCCATCACGCCGAGCGCCTGTGCCAGGTCGAGCCCCGCGCCCTCCATCGCCAGGTGCGACACCTTGCCTTCGACGATGCGGGTGACGACGGTGCCCTCCAGGCTGCCGAGGATTTCGGCGGTCGAGCGGCCTTCGCCCTTCAGCCTGGCCTGGCCGATCAGCCGGCCGGTGACGTACGGCGGCTTGTCGGCGGGCCGGCCCTGGTTCAGCCAGCGTTCCAGCCGCACGCCGCTCCAGCGCAGGTCGCTGTCCCACAGCGCGAGCTTCGGCTTGCCGTCCAGCGACACCGCACCGGCCAGGTTGCCGTCGGCGGTGCGCGCCACCAGGTCGTTGATCGCGAGCTTGCCGTCGTTCAAGGTCAGGTGCGCGCGCAACGGCTGCAGCGGCAACGCGAAGATGCGGCCGAGTTCGGCGCGGTCGAAGGCCATCGTGACGTTCGCGTCCATCGCGCTCAACGATGGCAGGTCGAAGGCCCGGTTCGGCAGCACGCGGTCGCCGGGGCGCTTCGGCGGCTTCTGCTCGGGGGGCACCGCGGGCACCGGGGCCGGCCCGACGCCGATGCTGGGCAGCAGGTCGGCCAGCAGCAGCCGCGGCCCCGCGACGCGACCCGACAGCAGCGGCACCTTCGGGCGCAGGTCGTAGGTCAGCGCCGCGTTGAGCTTGCTGTTGCCGACGGTCGCGTCGTCGACCAGCACGTTCCACACGTCGCCGCGCTTCGCGACGCGGCCATCGATCGCGAACGGGCCGGTGGTCGGCAGCGTGACGCCGAGCGGATCGCCGACCGCCGACAGCGACGGGCCGGCAACGCGCACGCGGCCGGTCATGCCTTCGAGCTTCAGCACGTCGGTCACGGTGCCGCGAAAGCGCAGGCTGGCGCGACCGGCGTCGATCCGCAGCGCGACCGGCACCGGCGGCGCGTCGTCGTCGCTGACCAGCAGCGGCGTGATGCCGATCGAACGCAGGCGGCCTTCGACCGGGAAGCCGCCATAGGTGCCTTTTGCCCGAACGACGAGGCCTCGCAGCGGTGTCGATGCGGCGCGGTCCGGCACAGGGGCCGAGGCGGCCGATGCCTCCTGCGCACCGTCCTGGGCGGCGTCCGGCAGGCCGTCGGACGCCGCGGCGTTTTCAGCCAGCCGCACCTGCGCGCGGATGTCGGCCTTCAACGGCGCATCGACGACGGTCAGCTCGCCGTCGTTCACCGACAGCGAACGTACGCGCGGCAATCGAGTGCCCTTCTGCCGCTGCGCCTTCGGATCGCCGAACTGCCACGATGCGAGCCCATCGTCGCGGCGCTCGGCATGCACGACGAGGCGGTCCGCATGCAGTCGCTTGATGTCCAGCGCATCGCCCCGGTGGGCACGCCACAGCGCTGCGTAGGCGACCCGCAGCTGGGCGTTCTCGGCCCGCAGGAAAAACGGATCGCCGCTCCACCCTGCACTGCCGATCTCGAGCACCGGCACGTCGATGCGCAAACCGCCCAGCAGGTGGATGCGCCCCTTGTCGGGCGCGTCGCTCAGGCGAACCTCGCGCTTCAGCGTGTCGGCCAGCATCCGCTGCGCCGGGCCGACGAGGAAAGGCCACCCCAGCGCTTCGCAGACGATGGCGCCGGCGAGCACGGCGCCCGCCGCGCCGAGCGGGCCCCACACCCACGCCGAACGCCGCGCCACGGTCACTCGCCGATCAACGAGCGCTGGTGTGCCAGCGGCGGTCGCGCCGGGTTGTTGACGACCTCGTGGTCGCCGAGGCCGACCGGCTTGCCGCCAAGGACCGACGCGGCCATCGCCAGCAGACGGATCATCTTGCTGCTGTTCGCGTCCCAGTATTCGGCGATGTCGGTGTCGACCCGCAGCAGCACCAGGTCGGGGTCGTCCTTGCCTTGCGGGAACCACGGCTTCGCGGCAGCGGTCCACAGCGCGTCGATGCGGGCGCGGTCGTTGACGATGGCAGCCTGCCCACTGATCGACACATAGGTTGCATCGTCTTCGTCGGTGAACGCGAGGTTGACCCGGTCGAGCTGGTGCACCTTGGCCGAGCGCTCGCTGGTGAAGAACCAGAAGCTGCCATCGGCATCGACCTCGAGCGCGGCCATCGGGCGGCCGAGCAGCCGGCCATCGGGCGCCTGCGTCGTCAGCATCGCGATGTCGATGCCCTCGACCAGGTCGACGATCTTCTTCAGGTTCTCATGGCGTTGCGGTTGGACCTTCATGACGCGGCTCCTGCTGGACGGATTCGTTCGGCTGAACGGATTCGCACGAGATTAGGTCGCCGCGCGCGCAGGCCCTATCGGCGAGGGCCGCCACGGGATGTGCGCGATGTCCTACCCGCCGCCGCGCCGCGGGTCGGGTCGCGCTACTGCAGGCGCAGCTCGACGCGGCGCGCCGCTTGCGGGTCGCCGTCGCCGGTGGTCAACGCCGGCTTGCTGAGCTGCAGGTGCTCGGCAGTGACGCCGTTCGCCTCCAGCGCATGCTGCACGCGCTGTGCACGCCGCTTCGCGAGCTCGGCGTTGGCGGCCGCATCGCCGCTCGCATCGTGGAAGCCGGAGATCAGCACGCTGCCGCCCGTCGAGCGGATCGCCTCGGCGACGCGGTTCAGCACGTCGGTGGCATCGGCCGGCAGGCTGTCCTGGCCGACCTCGAAGTAGATGCGCTCGACCGCCGGTGTCGCGGCGGCTGCGGCGGGCGTGGCCATGGCGCCGGCCGTCGCGGCCGAGCCCGCTGCCCGCGGCACGTGCAGCACGCGCGAGGCGGCCAGGCCGATCACGCCCGCCAGCACCAGCAGCACCACCAAGGCCACCGCCCACAGCGCATATTTCTGCACGTCATCGTCCTGGTCGCTCATCGCCGGCTCCCGTCTGAAGAAAATTCATTCTAGAGTGGCGGTCATGCCCGACATCGCTTCCGACGCCGTCATCGACACCGCGCTGCTGCCGGTGCGCGACCCCGCGAAACTGCTGGCCGAGGTGCATGCCGGCTGGGGCGGTCGCGACGACCTGTGGATCTTCGGCTATGCGTCGCTGATCTGGCGCCCCGAGTTCGAGGCCGCCGAGCAGCGGCCGGCGCAGGTCCACGGCTGGCACCGCGCGCTCGAGATGCGTTCGCGCATCAACCGGGGCACGCCCGAATGCCCGGGGTTGGTGTTCGCGCTGGTGGCCGGCGGCTCGTGCCGCGGCATGGTCTACCGCATCGAACGCGAGCGCGTCGACGACGAGTTGCCGAGGCTGTGGGCGCGCGAGATGCCGACCGGCGTCTACGATGCCCGCTGGCTGCCGTGCCGCACGCCGCAGGGTGCGGTGACCGCACTCGGCTTCACGCTCAGCCGCAGCAGCCCGAACTACACCGGCGCGCTGAGCGACGAGCACCTGCTGGGCGTGCTGCGCAGCGCCTGCGGGCGCTACGGCACGACGCTCGACTACCTGATGGAGACCGCCCGCTCGCTGCGGCAGTGCGGCATCCGCGACCGCGGCATCGAGCGCCTCGTCGCGCTGGTGGAGCGCCACGCGCTGGTGACAGGCTAGGCAGGCCGAGCGCCGGGCCGCCCCAAGCCGGCCTGCATCCCCTCGGGGGATCGGTCGGTGTACTCGCCGACCGAGGGGCCGTCATCAGCGGGAGTCGCCGAACAATGCGGGGGTGTACGCTGCCCGCACGCGATCGAGGTCGCCCTCGTTGTCGACATCCATCAGCACGCCCGAATCGTCGACATCGACCGCCTGCGCCGGATAGCGCGCCACCAGCCGGCGCGCGCCTTCATCGCCGGTCAGCATCACCAGCTCGGTGTACAGCTCGGCCGCAAAGCCCACCGGGTGGCCCCGGCGGCCCTTGTACTGCGCATAGCTGACCGGATGGTGCTCCAGCTGCTGCGCGACCGCGACCAGCGTCGACGGCATCACCATCGGCATGTCGCCCGGCAGCACCAGCCAGCCCGACGCATCGGAGCAGGCCGCGACGCCGGACGCGATCGAGAACCCCATGCCCAGGCGCTGCGCATTGACCGGCGCGCCCGATCCGACGGCGGGCAGCAGCACGATGTCGCGCGTCGCGACGTGCGAGGCGGCCTCCTCGGCCAGCAGCTCGGTGGCGACGACGATCACCGGCAGGTGCGTCGCAAGCGCATGCCGCAGCGTCGTCCCGAGGACGCTGGACGCACCGAGGCTCTGCGTGAGCTTGTGCTGCGTGCCGCCGAAGCGGGAACCCAGTCCCGCGGCGAGCACGACGATCGCCGGCCGCGCCTTCATGTGGCCATCCCTTCATTCTTGTTGGTCATGGCAGCCGGCGCATCACTGCACGCAAGCCCATGGCAGCAAGAATGGAATCGTTTGCTTTCGCCGACTAGTGGGGCGTTCACTTAAGGCATTCCCCGCAGGGTGCTCTGTTCCCTGCGATATCTTTTTCTCTGCGACATACTGCCAGCATGCCCGACATCGCCGACCTCCGTAAAAGTTACGAACGCGCCGAACTCGACGAGACCGCCTCGCGCAGCGACCCGCTCGAACAGTTCGGGCTGTGGTTCCAGCAGGCGCTCGATGCGCAGGTGCCCGAGCCGAACGCGATGACGCTCGCGACGGTCGGTCCCGACCAGCGGCCGTCGACGCGCATCGTGCTGGTCAAGGGCTTCGATGCGCGCGGCCTGGTCTGGTACACGAACTACGACAGCCGCAAGGGCCGCGAACTGGCCGGCCACCCGTGGGCCGCGCTGCAGTTCCACTGGGTCGAGCTGGAGCGCGTCGTGCGCATCGAGGGCCGCGTCGAGCGCACCAGCGACGCGGAGTCGGATGCGTACTTCCAGTCGCGCCCGCTCGATTCGCGGCTCGGCGCGTGGGCGTCGCCGCAGAGCGAGGTGATCGGTTCGCGCGCGGTGCTGGTGGCCAATGCCGCAAAGGCCGCCGCGCGTTTCGCGCTGAGCCCGCCGCGCCCACCGCACTGGGGCGGTTTCCGGCTCGTGCCCGACACCTGGGAATTCTGGCAGGGCCGCAAGTCGCGCCTGCACGATCGGCTGCGCTACCGGCAGGCCGACGGCGGCTGGCGGCGCGAACGCCTGGCGCCCTGATCGGCGGCCCTGATCAGCGCACGGCCGGCGCGAGGCCGCTGTTCTCGCCGCCGCGCTGCTGCGCCAGGCGGTCCAGCGCGGACAGGAAGGCCTTGAAGTCGATCGGCTTGGTCCAGTAGTCGTCGAAGCCGGCCTTGCGGGCACGCGACACGTCTTCGGGCATTGCGTTGGCCGACAACGCGACGATCGTCGTACGGGCCAGATCGGGGTCGGCACGCAGGCGGCGAAGCACCTCGGCGCCGTCGATGTCGGGCAGTTGCATGTCGACCAGCACCAGGTCGGGCCGCGAGCGCTGCGCGAGGCGGACGCCCGACACGCCGTCGACCGCCACGGCCAGTTCGACGCGGCCGTGGCGCGCGAGCAGTTCCTGCACGAGCAGCACGTTGACCGGGTTGTCCTCGATGTAGAGCAGCCGCAGCGGCGCGGCCGGCGTCGTCTGCGCCGGCGCGTCGTGCAGCGCCGCCGGCACGGTCTGCGCTGCCGATGCCGACAAGGCCGACACCGGCGCAGACCCCTCGGCCGCCGGCAGCACGACCCGGAACTCGCTGCCGCGGCCCGGCTCGCTGTCGACGCCGATGTCGCCGTGCATCAGCTTGACCAGGTGGCGCACGATGGCCAGACCGATGCCGGTGCCCTGGATCGCCTCGCGCTCCGCGCCGAGCCGGTTGAACGGCTCGAACAGGTGGCGCCGCTGCGCCGCCGACATCCCGCGGCCGTTGTCGCGCACCGTGATCGCCCACGCCGGCGCACCCTGCCAGGCCGTGCGTTCCACGCCCAGCCACACGCTGCCGCCGGCGCGGTTGTACTTGATGGCGTTGCTCATCAGGTTGGCAAGCACCTGCCGCACGCGCCGCGGATCACCCAGCACCCGGGCGGCGGTGGGCTCGGCCTGCACGCCGACACCCGCGTCGTCGGCCTGCAGCCGGGTCCACTGCAGCACGTCCTGCAGCGCAGCCTGCAACGGCACGGCCTCGTGGGCGAGCGGCATGCTGCTCGACTCGATCGACGCGAGGTCGAGCACGTCGTCGATCAGCGCCAGCAAGTGCTGCCCAGCCGAGCGGATGCGCTCGACGCGCTCGCCCTGGGCCGCGCTCAGCGGATCGCCGGCATCGGCGGACAACAGCTGCGCGAAGCCGAGCACCGCATTGAGCGGCGTGCGCAGCTCGTGGCTCATGCGCGCCAGGAACTCGCTCTTCGCGCGGCTGGCCTGCTCGGCCGCCGCCTTGTCCTGCAGCGCCTGCTCGGCCCGCTTGCGTTCGGTGACGTCCCAGTTGACGCCCAGCAGCCGTTCCGGACGACCCTGCGCGTCGTGCTGCACATGGCCGCGCGTGGCCAGCCAGCGCACCGAACCATCGGGCCACACCACGCGGAACTCGTGCTCGAGCACGCTGCCGTCGCGCGCCGCCTCGTCCATCTTGCGCTGCAGCTCCGCCACGTCGTCGGGGTGGCGCGAGCCGTCGCGCAGCTCGTTGGCGCCGAGCGGCCCGTCGGGGCGGTGGCCGCGCAGCCGGAACATCTGCGCGTCCCATTGCGACACCTGCGTGCGCAGGTCGCGCTCCCAGGTGCCGATGCCGGCCGATTCGGCGGCGATCATCGTGCGCTCCTGCACGCGCCGCAACTGCGCGCGGGCGCTGTGCAGCTCGGTGATGTCGATGTTCACGCCGAAGGCCATCAGCCGGCCGTTGACGCGCTCGCGCCGCGACCAGGCGGAGACCCAGCGCACCTCGCCATCGTCGGCGCGGCGGATGCGGAACTCCGACTGCAGCCCCTGCGGCATGCCGCGCTCGGCGATCTCGCCGTGCGTCTGCATCGCCGCACGATCGTCCGGGTGCACCAGTTCCTGCATCCAGCGTTCCTCGCTCGGCACGCCGTCCTGCGGGGGCAATCCGTAGATGCGGAACATCTGCTCGTTCCACTCGCCCTGCCGCGCCTCGATGTCGACCGTCCAGATGCCGACGCCCGCGGCGTTGGTGACCATGTCGATGCGGCGCGCGAAGGCCTGCGCCTGTTCGCGCTCGGCGATCTGCGCGCTGCGGTCGAGCGAAACGCCGGACAGCGCGATCGCCCGCCCCTTGTCGTCGCGTTCGGCGACGCGACGCGTCAGCAGGTGCCGGTAGCTGCCGTCGTGGTTCAGGTAGCGCGCCTCGACGTCGACGACGCGGTGCGTCGCGATGGCCTCGTCGGCGGCGCGCAGCACCGCGCCGCGGTCGTCGGGATGGATGGTCGAGCGCATGTACTCGAGCGTCAGGCCGTCGGGCGGGCGCGCGATGCCCATCACCTGGTAGCCCCAGTCGTTGAAGTAGATGCGCTGGGTCGCCAGGTCGACGCGCCACACCGACACCGACGCCAGCGTGACCGCGCGGTTCAACTTGGTCGTGATCGCCTCGACCTCGCGCAGGCGCGTCGTGCCCTCGGTGTCGTCGAGCAGGATGCCGGTCATGCGCACCGGCCGGCCCTGCGGCCCGGGGTGCACCTCGCACAGCGAGTGGAACTCCTTGACCTGGCCGTCGGGCAGCACCAGCCGGAACCAGGTCTCGTAGCGGCCCGGCGCTTCGCCGAACCGCGCATGCTCGCGGCGGAAGCGGTCGCGGTCGTCGGGGTGCACGCGCTCGCTGGCCTGCTCGAAGGTCGGCACGCCGCCGGCCGGGTCGAAGCCGCACAGGCGGAACATGTGCGGGTCCCAGCGGCCCTCGCCGGTGCGCAGGTCGCGCTCCCAGGCGCCGGTGCGGCCGAACTGCTCGATCAGTTCGAGCCGGGCCGCCTCGACGGACGGCAGCACCAGCCAGGCGAGCCAGCCGCTGTCGAGCCAGACCGAGGTCCAGTCGAGCTCGAGCGCCGAGCCGGGGAACGCCACCCGGCCGCGCCCGCTGGGCATCGGGTGGCGCAGCATCGCCACCAGCTCACGTGCGAGCGCCTGCCAGCCGGCGTCGACGATGCCGTGGTCGGACGCCCACTGCGCCGCGGCGGGGTTCACCTTCCAGCGGCCATCGGCCCAGAGCCGCAGCGCCGGGGCCGGCGAGGAAAGCCACAAGGTGTCCATGGTGGGGGCGAGTGTACTGACAGCCCCTCACCCGCGGACCCGCGTGCGGGCTACCCCGGCCGCACCTTCGACGCGAAGGTCTTGCGGAACTTCTCGACCTTCGGTGCGACGACGAACGCGCAGTAGCCTTGCCCCGGGTGTTGCGCGAAGTAGTGCTGGTGGTAGTCCTCGGCGCGCGAGTAGTCGGCCAGCGGCAGCACCTCGGTGACCACCGGGCTGCGGTAGGTGCCGCTCGCGGTCATCTCGGCGATCACCTCGCGGGCGACGCGCTCGTGCTCCGGCGATTCGAAGTAGATCCCTGAACGGTACTGCGTGCCGACGTCGTTGCCCTGGCGGTTCAGCGTCGTCGGGTCGTGCACGACGAAGAAGATCTCCAGCACCTCGCGCAGCGTGATCTGCGCCGGGTCGAAGCTGACGCGCACCACCTCCACCGCGCCGGTGTCGCCGCTGCACACCTGCTCGTAGCTCGGATTGCGCACCCGGCCGTTGCTGTAGCCGGACTCGACGCCGGTGACGCCCAGCACCCGCTCGTAGACCGCCTCGACGCACCAGAAGCAGCCGCCGCCCAGCGTGATGGTTTGGATGGAAGTGGTGTTCATGACATCTCCTTGGACAGCCCAGATGACTGCGCCCGCGCAGTTTGCAAGGCAGGAGCGCTCTGTCGCGTGGCCGCCCCCAACCTGACAACGATGCCAGCGTGACCGGGCAAGCGTGAACGATTCACGCCTGTGAGCGCTGACTCGTCGGCACAATCCAGCCGCCACGCTGGCGCCTGCGCCGGTCCCTTGTCCTTTTTTGCACCCGGAACCAGCGCATGAACAGCCTGCTGACCCTGCTCGGCATCGAATCCTGGAAGCCCATCCTGAGCGCGCTCGTGCTGCCGCCGGTGCCGCTGCTGCTGCTGGTGCTGATCGGCGCGCGCTTGATCCTGCCGCGCCGCGGCCTCGGCTGGCTGGTGATCCTGCTGGCCACGCTCGGCTTGTGGTTCAGCGCCTGCAGCGGCACCGCGCAGTTCCTGAACCAGGTGGCGCTGAAGGTGCCGCCGGCGCTGACCCGCGAGCAGGTCGCCGAGCTGAAGGCTGCGGCGCAGGCCCGGCAGCCGATCGCGATCGTCGTGCTCGGCGGCGGGCAGGAGGCGCTGGCGCCGGAATATGGCGTGGCCAACCTCAATTCGTTCTCGCTGGAACGGCTGCGCTACGGCGTGTGGCTCGGCCGCGAGACCGGCCTGCCGGTCGCCTTCAGCGGCGGCCTGGGCTGGGCCCAGCCCGACGGCCAGCCGGAGGCGCAGACCGCGGCGCGCATCGCGGCGCAGGATTTCGCTCACCCGCTGAAGTGGGTCGAGGACCAGTCGAAGGACACCCGCGAGAACGCCGCCCGCAGCGTCGCACTGCTGAAGCCGGCCGGCATCACCCAGATCGTGCTGGTGACGCACGGCTGGCACATGCCGCGCTCGGTGGCGATGTTCGAAGACGCGGCACGCGGCACCATGAAGATCCAGCCGGCGCCGATGGGCCTGGCCACCCGCGTCGACACGAAATCGCTCGAATGGGTGCCGACGGCGCGCGGCTTCACGAACGTGCGCAACGCGCTGCACGAGTTGCTGGGGTCGCTGATCCGCGCTTGAAGAAACAGCCGTCCAGAAATCGAAACCCCTCCCGACCTTGCGGTGGGAGGGGCGGGCAACTGACGTTGCCATTTCGGGGCTCCGGAGGAAGTGGGTCCAGGGCTCCTGGTGCGCAGGGACTGCGCCGGTGAGGATGCCTGCATGCAGGCCCATCAAACTTAGACGACGGTCGGACCCGATTCAAGGACGCGTTCGAGAAATCTGCGCCGAATTGGTAACCGCCGGCATCGAGGTCGGCGTCAGCGCGCCGCCATCACGCCGGCGACGATCTGCGCCACCTTCTGCTCGACCTCGGCGTCCATGCGGATGCTGCGCCCCCATTCGCGCGCGGTCTCGCCGGGCCACTTGTTGGTGGCGTCCAGCCCCATCTTGCCGCCCAGCCCGCTGACCGGCGACGCGAAATCGAGGTAGTCGATCGGCGTGTTCTCGACCAGCGTCGTGTCGCGCACCGGGTCCATGCGGGTCGTGATCGCCCAGATCACCTCCTGCCAGTTGCGGATGTCGACGTCGTCGTCGGTCACGACGATGAACTTCGTGTACATGAACTGGCGCAGGAAGCTCCAGATGCCGAACATCAGCCGCTTCGCATGACCGGGATAGCTCTTGCGGATGCTGACGATCGCCATCCGGTAGCTGCAGCCTTCGGGCGGCAGGTAGAAGTCGACGATCTCCGGAAACTGCTTCTGGAGGATCGGGACGAACACCTCGTTCAACGCGACGCCCAGCACCGCCGGCTCGTCCGGCGGCTTGCCGGTGTAGGTGGAGTGGTAGATCGGGTCGCGCCGGCGCGTCAGGCGGTCGATGCGGAACACCGGGAACCAGTCCTGCTCGTTGTAATAGCCGGTGTGGTCGCCGAACGGCCCCTCCAGCGCATGCAGGTAGCCGCCGACTTCCTTCAGCGGCACGCCATGCTCGCTGGTGCCGGTGAACCCGGTCGGCACCACCGGGATGTGGCCTTCGAGCACGATCTCGGCACTGGCCGGCGCCTGCAGCATCCAGCCGGGCTCGCCGACCGCGGTGTCGACCACTTCGGTGCGGCTGCCGCGCAACAGGCCGGCGAACTGGTACTCGGACAGGCTGTCGGGCACCGGCGTGACGGCACCGAGGATGGTCGCCGGATCGGCCCCGAGCGCCACCGCGATCGGGAACGGCCGGCCCGGGTTGGCGAGCGCGAAGTCGCGGAAGTCGAGCGCCCCGCCGCGGTGGGCGAGCCAACGCATGATGACCTCGTTGCGGCCGATCACCTGCTGGCGGTAGATGCCGAGGTTCTGGCGACGGCGGGCGGTCGGCGACGCTTGCGGACCGCGCGTGATCACCAGCCCCCACGTGATCAGGGGGCCCGCATCCAGGGGCCAGCAGGTCTGCACCGGCAGCTCGCCGAGATCGACCTCGCTGCCTTGCAGGACCTCTTGCTGGCACGGCGCCGAGCGCACGGCGGACGGCTTCATGTCCCACAGCGCCTTCACCATCTGTAACAAGCGGCCGGCGTCTTTCAATCCCTTCGGCGGCTCCGGTTCCTTCAGGCTCGCCAGCACGCGACCCACGTCGCGCAGCTCGCTCACCTCGGTGGCGCCCATGCCCTGGGCCACGCGCCGAGGCGTTCCGAACAGATTCGTCAAGGCCGAAATTTTGTAACCGGCGGGGCGTTCGAACCACAGCGCCGGACCGCCGGCACGCAGCACGGAGTCGCTGATCGCTGTCATTTCGAGCCGCGCGGAGACTGGTTCGGCGATGCGTTTGAGCTCGCCCGCCCGTTCCAGCCCCGCGATGAAGTCCCTCAGGTCACGGTATTTCATGTGTTTTAGTTATGAAGACTGACATCCTTATCCTTGACTGGTTATGAATCAAGTTCCTAGAATTCGCGACACCCTGAAAACTGACCAGGGTAAACCCGCATGCCACAGGAAGTGGCTGCGGGGATCACGCTGCCGACGAGCAAACCGACGGAGCGGTTCCGGCGTCTCCCGGAGTCGATCTGCGGTCGATTATCACCGTCACCTCTCGCACCCTCGGGCCTCCGTGCCGCGGTGGGTGGAGGCGTCAGACGGACTGAAAAGGAGTGACATGACGACAGCGCTTCAACAATGGATCGCGGGATTTCAGGACGCCCGCGACGCCGCCGCTCGGTCGAGCGCGGTCTTTCTGCGTGACGTGGGCCACGGCCTGCTGGAAGTGAGCCACAACGGCCTGGCCCTGCTGGGGCTGGTGATCGTCGCGATCGTGCTGTTCGTCGGTGGCCGCGCCGACCTGCGCCATGCCGCCGAGAGCCGCGCGCTCGACTGGCTACGGGCGCGCCACGATGCCCGCGTCGAAGGCACCGCGCTGGCGCTGGCCGACCTGGGCGAGCCCGATGCCGTCAGCCGCGCAACCGCGGCCGATCCGCGCGACCTGACCAAGCAGCAGGCAGCCGTCGCGCTGTGGATCTCGCGGCGCTACCGCGTCGCGCCCGAGCCGGTCAGCCGGCTGGTGAAAGAAGCCTGGACCGTCGGCGGCAAGTCCGGGCTCGACCCCACGCTGATCCTCGCGATCATGGCCATCGAATCCAGCTTCAACCCGTTCGCGCAGAGTTCGGTCGGCGCCCAGGGGCTGATGCAGGTGATGACCCGTGTGCACGACGACAAGTACGAAGCCTTCGGCGGCAACCATGCGGCCTTCGACCCGGTGACGAACCTGCGGGTCGGCGCGCAGGTGCTGAAGGAATGCATCGCGCGCGCCGGCGGTGTCGAAGCCGGATTGCGTTTCTACGTCGGCGCCGCCAACCTGAACGACGATGGCGGCTACGCCGGCAAGGTGCTGGCCGAGCGCGAGCACCTGCGCATGGTGGCCGACGGCAAGTCGGTGCCGGTGTTCGCGCCGCTGGTCGTGCCGACGCCGGTCGCGCTGCCCGGCGCGCCGCTGCAGGCCGAGCCGGCCGTCATCGAGCCGACGCCGGTCTCGCTGGCCCCTCAAGGCGGCGCGCGTCAGGTGGCCTCGCTGCGCTGAGGCCGCAGGTTGCCGCGGTACACTCCGCGGGCTGCGCAACTGGCGATGGGGCACCGGGCGTCACGCTCGACCTGAAGGTCAACGTGAAGTCCGCGGGCCTGAGGTGGTGAACCACCGGGAAGCGCAGCCGGTTCCGGGTTTCCGGCACCGGTTCAGCCGTTCGCCTGGGCAGCCC
>Ga0065165_1002890_pt1 | contig 13208 bp, 7 predicted proteins | sample AraplaMF_Cvi_mMF_FD_63813 | JGI IMG/M metagenome (GOLD analysis project Ga0065165, IMG submission 63813) | Arabidopsis root microbial communities from the University of North Carolina, USA - plate scrape MF_Cvi_mMF (version 2) (version 3) | ecosystem: Host-associated > Plants > Roots > Endosphere...
AAGTTTGTTAACCCGGCAATCGCACGAACATAACCCGACACAACCGTACCCGCCAATACCGTAAAACCAAAACCGTTTCGTCCGTCCCAGGGCACGCAGTTCGTACCCGCCGTCAGTGCTTTATTAAGTTTTACGTCGGCCGTACCGTCATCATACGCTCCGTTGCCATTGAAATCCAAAAAGACTTCGGCATCGGCAACCCGGTCAATCGATATCTCAATACAGTATCCCGACGACGCACAACCACTTATCGTAGGCGGACTGGTAAGCGACGGAAAAACCGCCGATGGATAATCGGTCGGATCAGGATCATTCAAAAACAATTTATACTCCGGAAGCGGCGGCGCAATAGCGTTACGCGACTGCCGGTCGCTTGTTGGATTGCCGGTGTTATAAATACCCGTCCGGTTACAGTAAACACCATAAACGAAGGGCTGCATGCCATTCAGGTTAAGGGTAGTAACAACGTTATCCGACGTATACGCATAAAACGTACCCCAGGCCGTATTTGTAGTGCTCGTGGTGGTAAGCCCCCACATATACGCAAACAAACGGCCCGTAATTGCCTTAAGTGTCGTCTTGTTACCTACCGTAATATCATATAACTGTAACTCAAGCGACGTATTAACGGCCGCGGTACCGCTTCCCAAATTGAACTCCATGGTATAATCGCCATTTACCGTCGGGTCAAATGACAACGCATTGTACCCTCCCGCGCCCAGCACACCCGGTCCGTTATAAGCCTCCGCATACGAATTGATAAACCCGGGACCATTGGCCGATGGCAACAATACAGGACCATAAACAATGGCACCCGACGGGTCCTTTATACGCATGTAAATATTATTGGCACTTGGCGTAAACCCGAAATAGATACGCTCATTCGAAAAGTCCTTTATATGGATATAAAGCTTCTCCATGGCATTCGAGTTATAACCGAAGTTATTACCCGTGTTGGTGGTATTCCCACCGTTTACGCGAATGTAACATACATTGCCCTGCCGAGGCTGAAGCTCCTTCGTTCCTTCCGCCAGCACCATTCGCACAGAAGAAAATGTAAGGCACGCAATAAGGACTGCTAAAACCCGTAAAGTTTTACTCATATACTACTATTATAGACGCTTCTAAAATCCTATGAACTTCTATCTATACTACTACTTGAAAAACGCAGTCAGTGTACTACCCAAGCTTGCCAACATCACCGAGTAGTTTCTATTACAAGAAAAACTCCACCACTGGGAAATCGTCCCATGTCAATATTTGACACTACATCAAATCGGGTTTGGATTATGTGGGATATACGAATTGCAGAGTTATGATGGATCTCTGAAACATTCACTTTGTAACCTTGACTCACCACAATCTTCACAAAGAAAATTATAGCGATCACGAACATTCAGAAAAGCACAGCGGGATGCGTGTTACAACTCTTCCCTAATCAACAGTATATTAAAAATACAATGCAGGAAAGAAAACAACAACCGGAATCCGTACTGTTTTTGAGACGAATACTTATTTCCGTAGTCCTACATAGACCACACGTTGCAACACCTGTCTGAACTACGCAAGTACTACTACGTAGGTATTTCCGAGCCTCCAACCCATCACTAACAACAGGCTCTAATCACTACTATAACTCGAATCGATTTATTTGATGGCATCACAACGGAGTTATCACTAACACCGCACGCAACCACAACGTACAACTACGTAGGTAGTATCAGTGATACCAGCACAGGTAAGTTGAAGGAAGTGTCATCATCATAAAACCTAACAACCGGGAAGCGATGAGATTACCACAAGAAAGGAGTGAAGTATACTATAATAGAGTAAAATCTAAAGATCCATCTCCACATGGACCGACGTCCCCTCCCCCGCACGTGATGTCACGTCCCATCTCCCTTTCAAAAACTCAATGCGCGAACGAAGATTAGTCCAGCCAATACCCGTACTGTTGTGCAACAACGCCGGATCAAAACCTCTACCGTTATCTTCCACCGTAATAGCGATTCGCTTCGCAGAATACGTCACCTGCGCTATCGCCGACGTCGCCGCGGCATGTTTCATAATATTATGCACCAGCTCCTGAACAATACGAAAGATCGTGATCACCGCCGTTTGGTCGAGCACGGCCTCGTCCAGGCCAATCGACTGATAGTTCAGCGTAAGGGCACCGCTTTGATTGATGTCGCTGCAGAAGTCGCGCAGGGCGGCATCGAGGCCGAAGCGCAGCAGGGTTTCGGGCATCATGTTGTGCGCCACGCGACGCATTTCCTTTATGGAGCTGTCCAGCATATCGATACTCCGTCCGAAGGCCTGCTGATTCTCAGGCGTCATGATCAGGTTTCCTTTCATGGTATTGAGTGAATATTTTATACCGCTAAGCATACCGCCAAGACCGTCGTGCAGATCTTTGGCCAACCGGCTGCGCTCCTGCTCCTCGCCTTTCAGTACCGCCTCTGTTGCCAGTAATTGCTTCTCGGTTTCAAGCTCACGAATGCGTTGCACCTGCAACCGTTGACGCTGCCGATACGTACGATAGCCCAACAGCAACAACATAAGCAATACAAACGCGCTACCGGCAAGCACAGCGTTCGTGATCTGCTGCAAATTGTTGTCAGCTTCCAGCTGGCGGATTTGCCCTTCGCGCTTCTCGGCTTCATACTTCTTTTCAAGGTCGGCGGCGTATGCCTTATTCCGTTCGTTCGAAAGTGAATCGCTCAGCGTCCGGTATTCTTTATAGGTAGTGTAGGCGTTGTTGTAGTCACCCCGGGCAGCATGCCAGTACGCCATATACTCCAGGGCCATGGGTAGATACAGTGTTTCGCGTCTGGCCCGAAGCTCATCGACAATCGGAAAGATGATCGCCTGGGCTTCTGAGAACTTCCCCTGTAGCGTTAGCACACGCGCAAGGAACAGACGCATATCCAGGTAACTGTTGCGTATACCGTACCGCTGGGCGATCGCCTGGCCGCGCTCGAATTGGACCTGTGCCTTTACCAGATGCTGTTGCAGCGAATCCTTCTCATATCGTTTCACATACGTGCTTCCCGCCGTGGTATGATAAATAATATTGGTACGCGCATCCGGATGCATACCGTAATGCAACTCACACGAATCCAGGTACGGCATAGCCAGCTCCGGCTGCTCGTTCATCATATAGGCCAGCGCCACAAACGTATAGGCTGTAAACAGTTCATGGTGCTCGTTGAGCCGACGGGCTACCGCCAATGCCTTAAAGGCATACTCCTTCTCCTTATCATACAGGTGCATGTCCTTATAGGCCATCGACAGATTAACATACCCCGTTAAAACACTCCCCCAACGCTGTATTTTCTCGTATATCGTAATGGTCTTTAGTTTATAGGCTATGAAAGTCTTTAGATCGTTCTTCTGATCGCGATACGCGTTGCCTTGAAGGTCCATTACCTGCGCACGACGGAATTCCGCATCAGGATCATCCGATTGATTCAGGAACCACATCGCACTATCGCGCAGCAGTTCAGCCCGGGCATAGTTACCGCGAAAGTTAAATGGGAACGACTCGTTATAATAGATCCGCCCCGTTTCGTACGTCAGGTTCTTACGACGTGCAAAGGCCACAGCCTGACGATACGCCTGAGCACATTTCACAGAGTCCAGGCCCTCGTAGTTTATCGCCAGGTTCATCATCACCAGAGCGCGTTTACCATCGGGCAGCTCCTCTTTCAACACCTGGATCAGACTATCAACCACACGCTGCTGTTGGGCGTGCGCGGTATTCGTATGCCCTATGGTTAGGGGTATCCATAGGGCTATTAGCAATGCGCGTATACTCATAATTCAGGACCTCTCCATCAGGCAGCATACAAAATAAGAAAAGACTTCGGCAAAAGCGTATCCTGTTTTTCCATGATTCCGGGTAACACACTGTAATATCCTGTTTTCAGAGGATGGCGCCCCACCTACCCACCATCGACATTTACAGTCACATAACGCGCCCCCGCGTATGCCCACAACCCAAACCGGTAGCCCAACATCTGTAACCTCACAAAACCCTATCCACAATCAACATGAAAACAATGTATAGCCATTGCCGAACGACAAGCCTCATCGCACTGCTCACGGTGATAGCACTCGCCTGCTCAGACGACAAAGACGCCACCCCAACACCCACTAAGGAAATCCCCCTTATTACCGAAGCCGGTAAACCCGCAGGCACGCTGGTAAAGGCAACCATCGGCACCAATGGCGGCACACTCACATCGGCCGATGGTTTACTGATGTCTCTATCCCCGCCGGTGCTCTCAATGCCAGCACCGAAGTATCCATACAACCCATATCCAATAATGCCCCACTGGGCATGGGTATGGGCTACCGGCTCCTGCCCGAAGGCACCACATTCGCCAAACCGGCTACACTCACTTTTCAATACAACGATGCCCTGCTAAACGGCACACCGGCAGACTTCCTATGGATCACAACCCAAGCCACCGACGGCTCGTGGAATGCCATGCTCAAAAGCCGCGTAGACACAAACGCTAAAACCGTATCGGTACAGACGACACATTTCAGCGACTGGGTAATGGGCAGGTTCATCGAACTCACTCTTATACCTACCAGCATGGCGCTGCCGGTAGGCAAAACCATGGCACTCGCCGTAACCGGTTTCTCCCACGAAAAAGAAGTTGGCGTCGAAGAACTCGCACCGCTTACAGCCCTCACCAACGACGGCCTCGACGTACTCACCCCCATCACTACCATTCCAGCCGTAGAAGCACGGCTCCAGGAGTTTCGCGTAAAAGGCTGGACGCTCAACGGCGTCACCGCCCCTGTATCCAACAAGAACGGCTCACTCACCGCCAATAACCTGGCAGCATTGTATACCGCCCCAACCGCCAAACCATCACCCAACACCGTAGCTGTATCGGTAGAACTCGAAGGCAGCAACAAAGAAGGCCGCACCTATAAGTATCTGCTCACCGCCAACATCACCATCATCGACGGCGAATACTACCTCACCGTAACGGTAGACGGTGGCGACACCTACACCTACCTGCAATACGGCTTCAATGGCCAGATACCCACCAGCGAAGAAATGCTAACCATCGCCAACGCCGGCCGCAACGACAATACCATCTCCGTCGGCGGCGCAACAATGGCAAACGGCGAAATGCTCGACGGCTTCGCACTCACCCTCGAAAACCCCGGCGAAGGAGCAAAAATGGTCGGCTGCTGGCAAGGCGACGACGACAAAAGCGACGAAGATGAAGCCACGTTTACACTATTAGGAACACCCTACACCAACGCTTACATACAACGACGTATAACCCAACCGGGAGACTTCTGCCAAACCCAATACCTCTGCTCGCCTTTCATGGTAGCCCTTACCGACTACAGCGAAAACGCGAGCTCCGTAGTAGCCGGCCACTTCTATGGAAAGATCTACGAAGATCACGACAACTACTGGAGCGAATGCAAAATGCCCATCGAGCACACCGTATCCGGAGACTTCCGGTTAATCGTGGTTAACTGACAAACGGCTATGTTATAAAAAAAGGAAGGTGCCCATCGCATGAGCACCTTCTTTGTATGGCTTGCTGTTTCCGTTACTTCGGAAGCTTATCCGTACGGAATGGCGATGCCGGCAACCCTTCACGGTTGTACAGATTAGCGCCTTCCGGATTGTCTGCCCAGGCATATCGTACAGACACCGGGTTCTTCACCGCATCGCTCGATACAACTACCTGGTTGTTTTCAATTCGCGCTTTAGCCCACACGTAGCGGCCATCGGCACCCGCTATCGCAAAGCCCTTAAGCTGACCGTTGGCATCGCCCTTAGCGGTAAGGCCACCGCCAATTTGTGTAAAGGATATAACCGCCTTATCACCGTTTATCGCAATAGACGAGTACTCCGGCCCCGAATACACACCTTCTTTTTTATACACTACATGCTTGGCCGCCAATGCCAGCCGATGCCCTACCTCCTGCTTGTTTTTAGGATGAATGTCTTTTGCTTCACCAATGTCTATAGCAAGCGCTTCGCCGGTATTCGGCAACGCCAGGGCACCGTGTTGAGCTTCGCGTAACATAGCCCAGCTGCTGGGCGCGGGTTGCGAGGGAGCATCCATGAAGTTGGCCAGCTGTACCCATAGAAACGGAAAATCATATCCCCAATGCGCACGCCAGTCCTGAATCATAGCCGGGAACATCTTGCGATACTTCTCCGCCTCGTGCGCGTTCGATTCACCCTGGTACCATATAGCCCCCGTTATCGTAAACGGTATAAGCGGCGACACCATAGCATTAAACAACTGCGAAGGGAACGAATTCGGCCCCATATCCTGTAAATCAAACTGCGTTGTGAGCACCGCAGGCTTGTACAACCAATCGCCGGCCAGGGCAACGCGCCCTGCGGCAGTAGCGAGGTAAAGCTCGGCAGCGTCGCTATAGAAGCCACCGCCGCCCCCCGTATCGGTTACACGAACCACCAGCGTATTCTTCCCCGCTTTAAGTACACCGGCAGGAATCTCGTACACACGTTTGGTATTGTAGGCATTGGTTTTACCAACCAGCGTTCCGTTTACATACGTCTCGTCGTTATCATCAATAGCACCGAGCGACAGGGTAGCAGGCTTGGCCGCGGCAGCAGCGCTTATATCGATATCTTTACGATACCACACAATGCCATCGGCATTGCCTATAGCCGACTGCTCGTAATACTGCGGCAGCGGCGTTTGCTTCCAGCTCTTCAGGTCTGTGTTAATCGCATACCACTTCTCCGTTACACCGGGGTCGCTTAGCAACGCAGCGTTATAAGCCTTACGGTTTTTCTCCGATGCCTCCTGCTTCTTCGGCATATTCTTCAACGACGTGCTCTTATAGGGTTCTTCCTTACTCATTTCGTCCCAGCTGGTCCACGCCTGCACATTAGTACCTCCCCAAGACGTATGGATCAATCCTATCGGGATATTAAGGTCACGGTTCAACTCACGCCCGAAGTAATATGCCGTAGCCGAGAACGAACCGACATTCGCTGGTGAGCAAGCCTGCCATGTACCCGTAACATCGTTCACCGGCGTGAAGCTCGTAGCGCGCTCTACCGTGAACAGGCGTATATCCGGATGGTTGGCTGCCTTAATGGTCTTACCGGCAGCAAGTGTAGAGTCACCACCCCAGCCCTGTATCGGCATCTCCATATTAGACTGGCCGCTGCATACCCATACATCTCCAATCAGGATATTGCGAAGCGTTATCACACTTCGGGTATCGTGTACCGTCATATCAAACGGTCCACCGAACGTCATCGGCTTCAACGTTGTTCGCCAGCGGCCCTGACCGTCGGCTTTGGCATTGGCCTCCTGTCCGTTAAACACAATGGTAACCGTAGCGCCCTTTGTAGTCCATCCCCAGATCTCCACAGGCTTATCGCGCTGCAGCACCATGTTATCGCCGATAACCTGCGGCAACCGCAGCTGCGCATACCCGGATTGCACACTTAACAGAAATGCCAGTATAACTCCCATATACCGGGAGCCTGTCGTAATCCACCTTGTCTTTGCTTTCATACGTTTAAAGCGTTTAAACACATCCCACTATACTACCGTTTTTTTCCATCAAAACGCAGCTTCCGTTTCAATATTATCATCGTCATCGCGTCAGCAATAAAAAAAGCATGCCCCTTACGAGACATGCCGTCATACTTTATTGCTATGTGATCGTACGTCAATCCTGATCCACAGGAGTATATTTATTCCGATACTGTACCGGTGACAGGCCGGTGATCCGTTTAAACGTGGTACGGAACGCCTTCGTATCCGTATACCCAACCTTATACATCACTTCGTTCACATTCTCGCGCGACGACTCCAGGCTCATCTTGGCCGCCTCGATCTTCACACGCTGAATATATTCCACCACCGTGTTGGATGTTGCCTTCTTGAACCGGCGCTCCAGGTTACGACGCCCCAGCGCCAGCATAGAGGCCAGCTGGTTCACCGTGATCTTTTCTCTGAAATTGCTCTCAATAAACTCCTGCGCCTTACGAATCGGAAGGTCCTCATGCTCCTTCTGCCCATTGAAGATAATAAACGGCGACTGGTTGTCGCGTTCAATCTCAATGGCGAACACCTTGGCGCAGAGTATGGCAATATCACGACCGGCATACTTCTCGATCAGGTATAAGATCAGGTTGAGATACGAATACGCGCCACCGCTGCTATAGATGCCGCTCTCGTCCGTAATAACCTTCTCGGCAATAAGATTTACATCCGGAAACATCTGTCGGAACTCGTTTGCGGCAAGCCAGTGCGTGGCACACTTGCGCCCCTTCATCAATCCTGTCGAAGCCAGCAGAAAGGCCCCCAGACAGAGGCTGGCCACTTCGGCCCCCTGTTCATACTGCTGTCTGATCCACGGCACGAAGTCTTTATTCACTTCCAGCGCTGTTCTAAGATCGCCATCCACAGCAGGGATTATAACCAGGTCGGTTTTCCTGGCGTCCTTCAGCACTATATCGGCATGCGCGGTAAACAGCCCGCCGCTGAGCCTGATCTCGGGCTCAAGCCCAATAAGCTGCACCGAGAACAGCGGCTCGGCCCCCTTAGCCTTAAAAAACTGATTTACCTGTGTAAGCAGTTGACGGGGCCCCTCTATACTTCCCAGAATAGCCCCTTGCGGTACCAGAATGGAGATATGCTTCATACATCAAATCTAGGACGTGTTGTTGTCGCGATCAACCCCTAAGATTGTCGGAATAGCCTCCTCTCCTGCCGTACATTCATGTCACGATGTCGCATCGCTCACAAACGCTTACATCAACCAAAGATATCCATTCTCCACCATGTCATACTGACAGCCGCCCCGCTTAATCATCCTTCAAGGCATAAGTAGGATTTACCCTGGTAGCACGGAATGTATGAACACCCACAGTAACCCACGCCAGCAAAAGCGCCAGCATCCCAGCCCCCGCAAAGTACCACCACGCCACCGTAATACGATACGCAAATCCCTGAAGCCAGTAATGAACAATATATCCACTTACAGGGAGCGCAATAACGATCCCGGCAATCACCAACACCGAGAAATCACGCGTGAGCAAATAAAGAACTGAAAACTCACCAGCCCCCAACACCTTACGAATAGCGATCTCCCTCCTACGACGCTCCGTAGTGAACGCCGCAAGCCCCAGCAGCCCCAGGCATGAAATGATGATCGCCACCGTAGCAAAATAACGCGAGAGAATACCAACCCGTTTCTCAGCCTGATACTGTGCCTGATAAGCCTGATCCTGGAAAATGTAGTCGAACGGAACGCCGGGGTTATAACGCTTATGTATTTCTTCAAGAGCAGCGAGGGTTTGCCGTTCAGTACCGGCGGCCAGGCGAACCATGATGGTAGTAGCATAGTGCGGCTCCAGGCGAAAACGGAACGGCCGCACAGGTTCGTGCAGCGTTTGGAAGTGGAAGTCTTTTACAACACCGATTATTGTATAACCGTTGGCGGTCTTCTGACCGATGGGGTCTGTCATGCCGAGTTCTTTTACAGCGGTCTCGTTAATGATAAACTGTGTAGTGTCGGCAGTAAACTCGCGGCTGAAGGTGCGGCCGGCAACAAGCTCAAGCCCTATGGTTTCAAGAAGACCGTAGTTCACGGCAGTACCACCGGTTTCGACAGACTTGCCCTCCCACGTAATTTGCTGACTCAGCATACGCTCAGACTGCAACAGATTACCCACCAGACTTGACGCACTTACCACACCGGGCACCCGTTGTATCTCGGTAAGAAATGTTTCGGCTTGCTGTGCCACACGGCCGGTGGCTTCGAAGTATACAAGGTTTTCGTTGGTGTACCCCAGGTTCTTGTGTTGCACAAACTCCACCTGCCGGTATACAACCCACACGCATACAATAAACACAACCGACAACGCGAATTGAAATACAACCAGCCCTCGGCGTGCCCAGGCTTCACCCCAGGTGCGCATAACCTTACCACGCAGCACCTGCGCCGGCGCAAACCGCGACAGATATATTGCCGGATAACTGCCCGCGAGCAAACCGGTAACCAGCGTGATGGCTATAAGCCACAGGAGCTGTTCGATATTCCACGATAGCGCGAGGTCTTTACCTGTAGCGCTGTTGAACAACGGCAGCAGCAGCTGTACACCGGCCAGTGCCACGAACAACGCAACAAGGCTCATCAGTATGGCTTCGCCGAGGTAATGGTATATGAGCGAACGCCGCCGGGCACCCATAGCCTTTTTTATGCCGATCTCTTTCAGTTTATAGGATGCCTGCGCGGTAAACAGATTCATGAAATTTATGCAGGCAATAACGACCACGAATACGGCAATGATAGCGAACAGTCTGACGTAGACAATGCGGCCGCCGGTTTGTACGCCGTTCTCGTAGGTACCGTAAAGATAAAGATCCGTATAGGGTTTGAGAAATAATGCGCGGTGCGCGGCGTTCGTGCTTTTGTTTTTGATGAAGTCGCGAACTTTGGCTTGAGCGGCTTCAAGCGAAGCACCTTCACGAACGGTGACGTAGGTAGCAAACGGCGCCGGGGCATCCCAGTTGGGCGGCATATCGGGAAACCTCATGATGCTCTTGAACGCATCGAACGACATTACAAAGTCGAAAGCCTCCGACGTGTTGGCCGGCACATCGGCTATCACCGCGGTTATGTAGGCTTCTTTCTTTATATCGAATAACGTGTAGTCTACTGGTTTTCCTATGACATCGGTGGTGTTGTATATCTTCCGCGCAAGCGACTCAGACAGTATTATACCGTTGTTATTGTTTAGGGCGGTGGTTATGTTACCGGCAATAGCCGGGTATGAGAAGATGGAAAAGAAGTTTTTCCCAACAAATTTGCCTGTGCCTTTCGCCTGCTTCTCTCCTACCGCTATCGTGAATGTAGGGAAGAACGCGGGAGGTGTTGTGACGACGGCGGCTTCTATCTCGGGAATTTCCGCGGCTAATGCATCGCCAAGAAAGTCGGTGGTTTGCGATCCGGTAACGATGAGGCCTTCCGGCGTAGTGGTGTTCTCCATTACCTGAAAGAGGCGGTGTCTGTTGGTGTGGAAGGCATCGATGGTGCATTCGTCCCACACCCAAAGGCCGATGAGGATAACACAGATAAGCCCGGCAGCAAGGCCGATCAGGTTGATAAAGAAGGTGAGCTTGAAGCGCTGGAAGGAGCGATAGAACAGGAGAAGGCTGTGGTGAAGCATAACTATTGGGTTGGATTGCTGTGAGAAGGCAGGCGATTTTTATGCCAGGGATAATCAACTTGAAATCAACAAGATAATAATTCACAGCGATTTACAGGTGTTCGTGATCGGTCAGACACGGGCGGCGGCGGACGGCCATCAAAAAAGGCCGATGAAGCAATACTTCACCGGCCTGTGGTGTTTATGCGGGACTTGTTATTTCAGAAGTCCTGTCAGCACTGTATAAAGCTCTTTCTCTTGTGGGTGACTGGGACCGTAGAAAGAGGTAGCGGGGCTTTTGAGGCGCTCGCCGAAGTATTCGAAATAGATGGTTTCGTTGGGATAAATGAATGAGGTACGGATGAGCGGGGCTTCCATACTCATCTTGATCATGATCTGGCCCGAGTCAGGAAGGGCGGTGATGAGGCTTGTGATCTTAGCAATGGTTGCGGGGTCGGAGATGTCGAATGTTTTTTGGGGAGCGGCACCGGCGTCGATGTCGGAAAGTTTAGCCCAGGCGTCTACACGTATGTGGTCTGTGGGATTGAGTTTGAATGTGGTTGCGTAGCCGGTTTTTACTACTGTGGTAGCGGTGTCGGCTTTAACGGTTTGTGTTGAATCGGTTACTGTTTCGGTAGATGTTGACGGGGAAGGTTTGTTGCAACCTGCTGCGACGGCTACCACGAGGGCTGCCCATAATGCTTTTTGTATCATGAGGCAAAATTAGGGAATTATGGGTCAGCGCACCAAGGATAAATGCATGAGCTTGTCTTCCAGGTCGATCAAGTTCTCCAGGAGGGCATAGATTACGAGGCCGACTACATTTTTGGCTCCTGTTTTCTGAAGGAGGTTGTTGCGGTGGCCTTCCACGGTACGGGCGCTGAGGTATAGTTTTTCGGCTATTTCCGAGGTGGAGAATTCCTGACAGATCAGTACGAGGATTTCGATCTCGCGGGGCGTGAGGTGTACAGGTGAGTCGAAGAGGCCGGGCTGGCGGAGTTTTTTGCGGACCGATTCGCGGAGGTGGAAGGCATCTTCTTCAGAGAAGAACATACCGGCTTCGTTTACCTTACGCACTACTTTTACGAGGTCGCCGAGGTCGCAGCGTTTTGAAAGGAATGCGTTGACACCTATTTTAACCATATAACCGAGGTACGACGCCTGATCGAGCGATGTGAGGATGATGACCTTGCTTTGGGGGTAATAACTTTTGAGTACTTTGGCTGTATCGATTCCGTTGAGGGGTTTCATGCGGAGGTCTAACAGAATTATGTCGGGCAGTTCGGTTTGTTGCTGCAGCCATTCGAGCATGGTAGAGCCATCGCCGGCCTGAAAGATGACGCGTATATCGTCTTGTTTTTCGAGAATAGAGATGAGCCCCTGCCGGAATAACACCTCGTCGTCTGCCATCGCTATCCTGATCATAGTTACTGTGTTAAATTTTTACCAGACATCGAACGCCCTGCGCGGGACGGGTTTTTATTTTATAGTTTCCATTTAACAGTTGTACGCGCGAAGCCAGGTTACTCATGCCGGCGCTTTTCTGTATAGCGTCTATACTAAAACCCCTGCCGTTGTCGGCAAGGCAAAGCGCGATGTATCGACTCGATACGCGCACATCCAGTTTTATACATGTGGCGCCTGCGTGCTTCAATACATTTTGTACAAGCTCTTGTACAATGCGGAACAGGTGTACGTCGCGGTTTTTATTGGAAGTCAGTTCACCCCGAAACCTGAACTCGATGGTTATATGCCGGTGTAATGGTCCGAGGAAGTCTTCGAGTGCGGTACGAAGTCCCATTTCTTCCAGCATGGGCGGATATAACTCACGCGAGATGCTTCGGGTAAGGCCAAGTACATCGTCTACCAGCGCTTTGATCTGTTGCCCCTGTTCGGGCTCCTGCGCCTGACCGCTGGCCAGGATGAGTCGCACTACGTGAAGTTTGGAGGCCAGGCTATCGTGCAATGTCCCGGAGATGCGCTCGCGTTCCTCCTCCTGTACCGTAAGGCTATGCCT
>Ga0065165_1002891_pt1 | contig 13203 bp, 12 predicted proteins | sample AraplaMF_Cvi_mMF_FD_63813 | JGI IMG/M metagenome (GOLD analysis project Ga0065165, IMG submission 63813) | Arabidopsis root microbial communities from the University of North Carolina, USA - plate scrape MF_Cvi_mMF (version 2) (version 3) | ecosystem: Host-associated > Plants > Roots >...
TATAACGCGCGGCGCGCAGGGAGCCCTGGGCGTAGCTGACGCGGCTGCTCGATTTGTGGCTGATCTCGATGCGCTCGCCGATGCCGGCGAACAGCACGGTGTGGTCGCCGACGATGTCGCCGCCGCGCACGGTGGCGAAGCCGATGGTCGAGGGGTCGCGTTCGCCGGTCACGCCTTCGCGGCCGTAGACGGCGCACTGCTGCAGGTCGCGGCCGAGGGCGTCGGCGATGACCTCGCCCATCTTCAGCGCGGTGCCGGACGGGGCGTCGACCTTGTGGCGGTGGTGGGCTTCGATGATCTCGATGTCATAGCCCTGCGAGAAGTTCTTCGCCGCCATTTCCAGCAGTTTCAGGGTGACGTTCACGCCGATACTCATGTTCGGGGCGAAGACGATCGCGGTCTTTTCGGCGGCGGCGCGGATCGCGGCCTTGCCCGCCTCGTCGAAGCCGGTGGTGCCGATGATCATCTTGATGCCGTGCTCGGCGCAATAGGCGAGATGCTCCAGCGTGCCTTCAGGGCGGGTGAAGTCGATCAGGTACTGGGCGCCGGCCAGGCCCTGGGCCAGGTCGGAACGAATCGTCACACCGGTCAGCTGGCCCGAGAAGGCGCCGGCGTCCGAACCGATGAAGGGATTGCCTTCGCGATCGAGCGCGCCGGCAAGCTTCGCGTCCTCGGCGGCGGCGATGGTTTCGATCAGCATGCGGCCCATGCGGCCGCTGGCGCCGGCGACGGCAATGTTCAACTGCGTCATGCCATTACTCCTTGCCGCCCTTGGCCGCGTCTTCGCGCTTGCGCTTCAGTTCGTCCAGCGATTCCTGCTCGGTCTTGACTTCGTACTTCGAGATGCCGATCAGGCGCGAGATATATTCGCGCTCGGTCGGCAGGTTGCCGCCGTCGATCTTGGCGACCAGGTTGTCCTTGAAGTAGACGGTGACGCGGCTGGTGGTCAGCTCGCCGTTGCCGCGCGCGAGGTAGAACGGGTAGTCCCAGCGGTCCGCGTGGAAGGCATCGGTCAGCAGCGGGGTGCCGAGGATGAACTTGACCTGGTCGCGGGTCTGGCCGACTTTCAGCTGGCCCAGCATTTCCTGGGACACGAAGTTCCCCTGCTGGATGTCCGGGCGATACGGCGAGAACACCCACAGGAATTTCTGCAGCTTGGTGACGGTAGTCGTCTGCGCGCCCGCGTTGGCGGCTGCCGCGGCCTTGTCGGCATCGGCGGCGACCGCAGCCGGGGCGGTGCTCACCGGGGCTGCCGGCTTGGTCTGGTTACGCCAGGACGCGCAGCCGGAGACCGCCAGCGCCGTGACGGCGAGGCCGGCCACGAGCGCTGCCCGGGCGTGGGAACGAGGAGAAACGGCATTCATGACGCGCATATCTAACCTTAAAACGGATGAAAAGGCTCCAAAACCGTCGCGAGCTGAGCGCAGACCGCAAGTGCAAAGCGCAGCAGGTTTTCGAGCTTTTGATTGGGCGGAGCTGTAAAAACGCTATATCATAAAGCACTACGCCCATCTCAGCCCATCTAAGAGTAACAAAACATGAGCAACAACCCAACCGACCTGAAGGCCAGCGGCCTCAAAGCGACATTGCCGCGCCTGAAAATCCTCGAGATTTTCCAGAACAGTACGGTGCGGCACCTGACGGCGGAAGATGTGTACAAGACCCTGCTGAACGAGAATATGGACGTCGGCCTGGCCACCGTCTACCGGGTGCTGACCCAGTTCGAGCAGGCAGGACTCCTGAACCGCAATCACTTTGAAACCGGCAAGGCTATCTACGAGCTGAATGCCGGCTCGCACCACGACCACCTGGTCTGCCTGGATTGCGGCCACGTCGAAGAGTTCTACGACGAAGAAATCGAAAGCCGCCAGCAGAAGATCGCTTTGGAGCGCGGTTTCAAGATCGCCGAGCACGCCCTCGCCATCTACGGCAACTGCCAGACGCAGAACTGCCCGCACCGCCACCGCTGATTGCGGCCTGTCTTGCTACGGCCTGCCTTGCGCCGCGCGCTGGGCGGCTGCGGCGATGACCTTGTTCACCGCCGCGATCACCAGTTCCGGCTCTTCCTGCTGAATATTGTGCCCGCTCCTTAAAGTCAGCACCTGGGAGCCGTCGCTGAATTGGCGCAGGAAATCGGCGTGCAGGTCGCGCTTGACCGCCACCGCCTCGGTGGTCTGCAAGAAGAATTCCGGCTTTTCCACCTGCTGCACCGAGCTCAGGACCACCACCGGCACGTCCGGCAATTTGCCGTTCAAGGGCGCCGGCAGCACACCCGCGTCGAGCACCGGCTGCAGCTGCTCCAGCTCCGGCCGGAACCTGGCCGGCACGATGGCGGCGAATTGCCGGTCGTCGTCCGCCGCCCGTTTGGCATCGAGCTTGCGCAGGGCCGGATTGAAGCGTTCGTCGGCCGGGTCGACCAGCACCATGCCGGCCACCTGCTCCGGATGGCGCACTGCGAAGGCGCGCGCCAGCAGGCCGCCATACGAGTGGCCGACCAGGATGAAGGGTGGCTTCAGGTTCGCGCCGGCGATCAGCTGGTCCAGTTCCAGGCTGCTTTGCAGGATGGTGCGCGGTTCCGGCCGCGGGTCCGACGTACCATGACCGGCGCGCGAATAGGTCACGACATGCGCCGATTTCGCCACTTCCGGCGCCACCCTGCGCCAGGTTCCCATGCCGGTGCCGAAGCCGGATTCGAAGATCACGGTATAGCGCCCGCTGCCCTGCTGCGCCATCTGCACCTGGTACGCGCCGACCTGGATGCGGTCGGATGGCGCAGGCGACTCGGTACGCGCGGCGGCGCAGCAGGCGACCACGATGGCGGCAAGCATGAGGGGACGGGCGAAGCGGTTCACGGCAATTCCTCGGCAGGTGGCGCACACGGCGCGATGCCGGGACTATAGTCGTGGAGCCCTCGTACCGAAACTGTAAGAAACCGCAGGCAGCGCGCTCAGGAGTGACTGAGTGCGTTGGAGAGGAGCTTGGCCGTGATGTCCACGATCGGGATCACGCGCTCGTAGGCCATGCGGGTCGGGCCGATCACGCCCAGGGTGCCGACGATCTTGCCGTTCACTTCGTAGGGCGCGGTGACGACGCTCATTTCGTCCATCGGCACCAGCTTGGATTCGCCGCCGATGAAGATCTGCACGCCGCCGGCCTTGCTGGAGACGTCCAGCAGCTGCATCAGGCCGGTCTTCTGCTCGAACATCTCGAACATCTGGCGCAGCGAGCTCATATTCGACGACAGGTCGGCCACCGACAGCAGGTTGCGCTCGCCCGAAATGATCATGTCGTCGGTTTCCTGCAGCGCTTCGCTGCCAGCATCCACCGCGGACTGCATCAGGCGCGCCATGTCGTCGCTCAGCTGGCGCAGCTCGCCGGTCAGGCGCGCACGCACCTGGTCGAAGGACAGGCCGGCGAAGTTCTGGTTCAGGTAGTTGGCCGACTGGATCAGCTGCGTCGGGCTGTAATCGACGTCGGTCAGCAGCAGGCGGTTCTGGACGTCGCCGCGCGGGTCGACGATGACCAGCAGGATGCGCTTTTCCGACAGGCGCAAAAACTCGATTTGCTGGAACGTGGATTCGCGCCGCGGGCTTTGCACCACGCCGGCGAATTGCGACAGCGAGGACAGCATCTGGGCGGCGTTGGCGATCACCTTCTGCGGCTGGTGGGCGGGCAGGCGCATGCCGGCTTCGACGGCGTTCTCGTCGATCTGCTGAACGGTGAGGAGCGTATCCACGAAGATGCGGTAGCCGCGCGGCGTCGGCACCCGGCCGGCCGAAGTGTGCGGGCTGGCGACGTAGCCCATCTCTTCGAGGTCGGCCATGATGTTGCGGATGGTCGCCGGCGACAGGTCGAGGCCGGAGATCTTCGACAGCGCGCGCGAGCCGACCGGCTGGCCGTCGGCGATGTAGCGCTCGACCAAAGCTTTCAGCAGGGTTTGTGCACGGTTATCGAGTTGCATGGTTCACATTATGCCTTGCGCGCGTCATCAAGTGTGCTCGCGTTTGAGCCAATCCAGCAATTCGTCGAAGTTGCGCACGATCGCGTCCGGCACGACGCCGTGCTCGACATGTTTATTGCTGCCGTTCCGGTTCATCCACACGCCGCGCATGCCGGCCTGCTGGGCGCCCTGGACGTCCAGCAGCACGTCGTCGCCGACGTAGACGGCGTCTTGCGGCGCCACCCCGAGTTCGCGGCAGCCGGCCAGGAAGATCGCCGGGTCCGGCTTGGCTACGCCGAGCTGGGGCGCCGAGACCCAGGCCCTGAAATGGTGCGCCAGGCCGATCGTCTGCAAGTCGGCGTTGCCGTTGGTAATCGCGCCGACCAGCACCCGCCCCTTCAGGCGCAGCAGGCCGGGCAGCACGTCGTCGTAGGGCACGACGGCGTTGCGCGCGGCAAAGAACTCGGCCATCGCCAGTTCCACCTTGGCAGCATCCTCGCCGGCCTGCTGGAAGGCGGCGAGCAGGCCGGCGCGGCGCAGCTTGCCCAGGTCGAGCTGGAATTCCGGCTGGCGCGCCAGCAGCTCCAGGCGTGCCTGGCGCAGGCTGTCGATGGTGAATTGCTGGGCCACGCGCGGCGCGTGCTCGCGCAGCCAGGCGAACAGGGTCTCTTCGGCCTGCAGGATCACCGGGGCGATCGGCCACAGGGTGTCGTCGAGGTCGAACAGAACGGCCTTTGGCCAGGCGCGGCGGATCGTTTTCATGGCCAAGCATAGCGAGGGCGGCCATGAAAATCAACGCCGCGCCAGGGTCGTTACACCGTGATACAAAGGCAAATAGAGCTGCGGCTTGGCAAATGCACTAAAATGTCGGGCAATATTCTACTCAGCGATGCCGCCGGCTTGCCGTGCGCCATCCCGCCCAACGGAGATTCTATGAAGAGTTCGATCCTGTATGCCGGCGCTGCGCTGGCATGCGCGCTTGGCCTGTCCGCCTGCGGCGGCGGTGACGGCGACCTGCCCCTGTCCGTAACGGTCAACGGCGGCGTGACCAAGGACGGCCTGGTCCTGGTTAACAAGAGCAACGGCGACGAGGTCGCGGTGCCGGCCAATTCCGCTGGCGTCAGCTTCCCCAAATATCTGTCGACCGACGACGAATTCAACATCGACGTCAAGACCCTGCCGACGAACGTCACCGGCTGCACCTTCACCAACAACAAGGCGCGCGCCAACTACTACACCATTTACACCCTGCCGCCGACGGTCACCTGCACCATCAAGACCCACGACCTGGTTGTCAATGTGACCGGACTGACCGGCTCCGGCCTGGTGCTGGTGAACGGCGCCGACAAGCAGCCGGTGGCGGCGAAAGGCGGCGCGGACGTACCGGTGCCGATGGCGAAAGTGCCGGAAGACGGCCCCTACGGCATCACCATCCTGAGCCAGCCGGACACCCAGAACTGTGTCGTCCGCAACGGCAGCGGCACCATGAGCGCCACCGGCCCGAGCTCCGCGCCGGTCGTGGAATGCGGTCCGAAGCCCTAATCATTGGAGAGTAGAGTATGAAGTTCCACCTCGTGCGCCCGGCCCTGGTCCTGGCTTCATCCCTGGTCCTGGCCTCTTGTGGCGGCGGCGGCGAAGAAAGCTACCAGGTCAAGGTAACGGTCTTTGGCCTCAAGTACGACCAGCTGACCCTGAACACCAATGGCCAGGATCTGGTCGTGCACCCGGCCGCGAAGGCCGGCGACACCGTCGTCTCTTACTTCCCGAACGGTCTGAGCTACGGCACCTATTACAACGTGCTGCCGAAGGCCAACGGACAGCCTGCGCACCAGACCTGCGTCAGCGCCACGCAATACGGTTATCCGCGTGAATACGGCACGGCGGGCCAGACCGCCTCGCTCGAGTCGGCGCGCACCCCGGCAATCGAGGTGTTCTATACCTGTTTGATCAACTCGTATGCGGTGGGCGGCAACATCACCGGCCTGAATTCCGATACCGCCACCATCACGCTGATCAATGGCAGCAACAGCCAGATCACGGTCACGGGCAGCACCACGGTCACGCCGCTTCCCTTCGCCTTCGGTAACAAGGTCGATTTCGATACGACCTATGGCGTGAGCGTGCTGACCCAACCGGTCGGCTACAACTGCACCGTCGAGAACGGCACCGGCACCATCAACGCCGCGGTTGAAACGGCTGGCAAGGTCGATAACATCGCGGTCAAGTGCACCAAGCTCTGAACTGAGCCTTAGGAGAGTATTTCGGAGGAGATATTTTTGTTGCTTATATCAAATATTCTAAACAAAAATTGGACCGATATGCTGTAACGCAGCATACTGCTTCCTGTCTCCTCCAACTCTCCTCAGAAGAATTGGATTTAAGCCCGCCTCAACAGCGGGCTTTTTTTTTGCCTCTTTCAGGAGCAGCCTGGTTCTCTCAGATGCGGGCTTTTTCCTCAGCCGTCAGGCGCTTGGCCGTCACCTTCACCACCGCCATCTGCTTGCCCTGGACCGACACCTGGGCATCGTAGCGCTCGCGTGCGTTCTCGCTGGCGGCGCTGGCAATGCTGGTGACACCGCTCAGGAAGGCGGCTGCCAGGAAGATCGCTTCCATGTTTTTCATGACGTTCATTTCATTGCTCCTTCGACTGGGGTGTGTTTCGATGGTGTCACTTTAGGCGCCTGCGCCCCGCCCTTCCAGCAGGCTGCGACGAACTGCAAAAAACGGGGGCTGGAAGCGCAAAAACCGGGACTGCACGTTGTCGAGCCGCCCCTTTACGCATGAGAACGCTCAACAGGCTTTGCGCCTGGGCTCGCCATACTCGACGGCGGCACAGATGCGGAGGCGAAATGAGACGGGAGAACTTTCTAAAACTGGATCCGGGTGCGGCCAGCATGGCCGGCACGGTACTCGGCTGGAACCGGCTGGCCCTGCAGGCCGTCCGCAGCGCGCAGCTGGACCCGCTGCCGGCGGCGCGCACGCTGGCGGTCCTGCACACCTGCATGTACAACGCCTGGGCCGCCTACGACGATGTGGCGCGCCAGACCGTGCACGGGGTCGCCGTGCGCCTGCCGCGTCCTGAGCGCTGCGCGGCCAGCAAGGCCGGCGCCATGAGCCATGCGGCGCATGGCCTGCTGAGCGAGCGCTTTCCGGCGCAGCGCGCCGGCTTCGATGCCCGGATGGCTGGCCTGGACCAAGGTCCGGCGGCGGGCGGCAATCCGCTGAGCCCGGCCGGCGTGGGCCGCAGCCAGGCCGCCGCGATGCGGGAATGGTGCCGGCGCGGCGGCCTTGGCCAACTGGGCGGCCTGGTCGGCGGCCCGGCCGAGGCGCTGCAGAAGGATGGCCTGGAGCATCGTCCGCCGGTGGTCGAGCCCGCGCCCGGACGCTGGTTCCTGCCGGCCCATCTGCTGTCCGAGCACGACGGTTACAGCGACGACCAGGACGTGCGCCTGTTCTTCGCGCTCGCCAATGCGCTTGCCGATGCCGGACAGCTAGCCGTCCAGGGCAGCAGCGGCGCCGCGACTGCCGAGGTGATCCGGCGCTTCGAGGGCAATATGCGGGGCGATACCCGCTTCAGGATCGCCGGCTCGGCCGGCGAGGAACTGGGGAGATTGGCTGGCGCGCGGGCGTTCGGTGCCGCGCGCCGCTATTGGCAAGGGAAATTATGAAACCGGCTTGAGCAGATTGGCCAGCGCCACATATTGCTCCAGCCCCACCGCTTCCGGGCGCGCGCCCGGGTCGATGCCGGCCTCGACCAGCTGCTGCTCGGTGAACATGCCGGCCACGCAATTCTTGATGACCTTGCGCCGCTGCGAGAAGGACTTGGCCACCACCGCTTCCAGCGTGGCCGCGTCGGCCGGCAACTGGCGCTTGGTCGGCACCATGCGCACGATCGCCGAATCCACCTGAGGCGGCGGATCGAAGGCGGTGGGCGGCACCACGAACAGCATCGCCATGTCGTAGCGCCACTGCAGCATCACGGACAGGCGGCTGTAGGCCTTGGTGCCCGGCTCGGCCACCATGCGCTCCACCACTTCCTTCTGCAGCATGAAGTGCTGGTCCTCGACCAGGTGGGCAAACTCCGCCAGGTGGAACAGCAGCGGGCTCGAGATGTTGTACGGCAGGTTGCCGACCACGCGCAGCTTCTTCCCTTCCGGCACCGGGATCGAGCCAAAATCGAACTTCAGGGCGTCGCCGGAGTGGACCGTCAAGCGCTCGCGCGGATAGGCTTTTTCGAGGCGCGCCACCAGGTCGCGGTCCAGCTCGACCACGTGCATGTGGTCGAGCTCCTTCAGCAGCAGCGAGGTCATCGCCGCCAGGCCGGGGCCGATCTCGACCATGGTCTCGCCCTTGCGCGGGCCGATCGAGTCGATGATGTCGTGGAGGACGTGGGCATCGGTCAGGAAGTTCTGGCCGAAGCGCTTGCGGGCTACGTGTTTCATGGAATTCTTATGCTTGTGTGGTTGCCCGGGCGCGGACCATGGACAGGGCGACGCGGATCGCCTCCTCCATGCTGCCGCAATCGGCCAGGCCGAGGCCTTGCGCGGCCAGGTCCAGCGCCGTGCCGTGGTCGACCGAGGTGCGGATCAGGGGCAGGCCCAGGGTGATGTTGACGCCGCGCCCGAAGGTGGCGTGCTTGAGCACCGGCAGGCCCTGGTCGTGGTACATCGCCAGCACCGCGTCGGCGTCCTGCAGGTACTTCGGCTGGAACAGGGTGTCGGCCGGATAGGGGCCGCGGGCGTCGATGCCGCGCGCCTGCGCAGCCTCCAAAGCCGGGCCGATGACGTCGATTTCTTCGCGGCCCAGGTAGCCGTTCTCGCCGGCGTGCGGATTCAGGCCGGTCACCAGGATCCGCGGCGCTTTGATCCCGAACTTGCCGCGCAGGTCGGCGTGCAGGATGTCCAGCACCTGGTCCAGGGTCTCGCGCGTGATGGCGGCCGGGACGTCTTTCAAAGGAAGGTGGGTCGTGGCCAGCGCCACCCGGAGGTAGGCTTGGTCCGCCCCCGGCGAACCCGCCAGCATCATGACCACCTTGGCCGTGCCGGTCTTCTCGGCCAGGTATTCCGTGTGGCCGGAAAACGCGATGCCGGCGTCGTTGATGGTGCTCTTCTGCAGCGGCGCGGTGACGATGGCGTCGAACCAGCCGGCCTGGCAGCCTTCGACTGCGAGATCGAGCGTGGCCAGCACCGCGCGGCCGTTATTCGCGTCCAGCTGGCCCGGCACCACATGGGCGTCGAGCGGCACGTCGATCACGGGGATGGTCGCCGGACCGAAATGCGGCAGGCCGCTGTGGCGCAGCGCCAGCGTGGAAATCGCCGACAGGCGGATGCTTGGGTCGATCAGGCTGGCCGTCAGCGAAAGGAAAGCGGCGTCGCCGACCAGCACGCAGCTGGCCTGCTCGCGCAGCGCCCACGCGGCGCGGATCGCGATTTCCGGGCCGATCCCGGCCGGCTCGCCGACCGTGACGGCCAGCGTCGGACGTGCCGGGACCGTCATGCCTTATTGCTCCTCGCGGAACTCGACGTAGGCACGGTCGCGCACCTGGCGCGCCCAGTCTTCCATCGCTTCCTGGCGCTTGCGCTCGGTGAGCACCTGGCGCGCCGTCGCGCGTTCCTTGTCCTTCGAGGTGTCCTGGGTCTTGCGCTCGACCACCTGGATGATGTGCAGGCCGAACGGGGTCTTGACCGGGTCCGAGATCTGGCCCGGCTGCAGGCCGTTCATCACGGTCGCGAGTTCGTCCGGGATGTCGCCGGGTTCGACCCAGCCCAGGTCGCCGCCCTTGGCGGCAAGGCTGTCCTGCGAATTCTGGCGCGCCAGGTCTTCGAAGCTACCTTGCTTGGCCTCGATCTTCGCCTTCAGGCCGAGCAGCTTCTTGCGGGCTTCGTCCTCGGTCTGGGTCGGGGTCACCTTCAGCATGATGTGGCGGGCGTGGGTCTGCTGCACCACGGCGTCCTGTTGCTGCTGCTGGCTTTCCGGCTTGCGCACGTTGTTCAGCTTGAGGATGTGGAAGCCGACGTTGGTACGCATCACCGGCGTCACCTGGCCCGGCTTCAGCTTGCCCAGTTCGCCCGAGAACAGCGGCGGCAGGCGGTTCGGGTCGCGCCAGCCGACCGCGCCGCCCTGCAGGGCGTCCGGCGAATCGGAATAGGTGGCGGCCATCTTGACGAAATCGGCGCCGGTGCGCAGCTGGCGCGCGACCTCGTCGGCACGCGCCTTGCGCGCCGCGATCTGCTCGGGCGAGGCGTTTTCCGGAATGCGCACCAGGATCTGCGAGATGTCCATCTCGACGCGGTCGGCGGCGGCGGCCTTCTCGGCGGCCATGTAGGTGTCGATCTCGGCTTCCGACACCTGGATCTTGGCGTCGACTTCGTGGTCGATCAGGCGCTGCATGATGATCTCGTTGCGGATCTGCTCGCGGAACTGGGAGAAGGTCATGCCTTCTTTTTCCATCTGGTTGCGCATGTCCTGCACGCTCATCTTCTGGCTTTCGGCGATGCGGCCGATGGCGCGGTCCAGCTCGATGTCGGAGACGCGGATGCCGTATTCCTTGCCCAGCTGGAGCTGGGCGCGCTCGGTGATCATGGCTTCGACCACCTGGCGGCGCAGGTCTTCCGGATCCGGCAGCTGGGCCTGCTGGGCGCGCATGCGCGCGGTGATCTCGTTGACGCGGTTATCGACTTCGCGGCGGGTGATGACTTCGTCGTTGACGATGACATAGACGGAGTCGATGACCTTGGCATTGCTGGCGGCCGGCGGCAGGAACCCTTGGCCCGGCACACCGGTGCCCGGCTTGGCCGCGGGAGCGGCAGGTGCGGCCGGTTTGGCAGCAGCCTGGGCGAGAACATCGCCGGCTGCGAAGGCGCACAGGAGCACTGCGGCCAGCTTGACTTGATGCAAACGGGTAGTACGCATATTCAGGGAAGCACTCATTTCAGGGGTTTCTAGTTGTCCACGGCCAGACGCTCAGGGGCGGCCGACATTGGTGTTCAGCCGGGTATAGCCCGGGATGCTCTTGTTAAAGGTTTCCATCGGATTGCCGATGCCCAGGCGCGACAGGCCATTCAGCTCGAGCTGGAAGAAGATCGGCGTCGAGGTCGTCTGCAGCGCCGTCACGAAGCGCTGCGCGCCGAGGCGGAAGATCCAGCAGTCCGCCTTGTACTCGAGTCCGACCAGGGCCTCCAGCAGCTTGTGGTCGCGCATCGAGTAGCTGGCCCGGCCCACGCCATACCAGCGCCGCGACAGCGGCCACTGGCCCGATATGTCGGCATTGCGGAAACCGCTGCCGGTGCCGACGGTGTCGCGCTGATAACGGTATTCGAGGTTCAGCACCTTCATCGGCGCCGGATTCCACTGCACCCCGTAGTTCTTGCTGTACAGGCTGCGGCTCTGCGCATCGTATTGTACGCCGCTGTCGAAGGTCCAGGCTTCCGAAATCCGGCCGGAAGCGGCCAGCAGCGCGTCCGAACGGGTCACGTTCAGCTGTTCGTCGCTGTTCAGGCGCACCTGCGGGTCGCTGAAGTAATAGCGGCTGCCCACTACCAGGCGCAGGCGTTCGGCGCCAGTCGACTCGATGAAGCGCGACACCACCGCCGCCGTCAGCTGGTTCGCGTCCGACACCTTGTCGGCGCCGACGAAGCGGTTTTCCGTGAACAGCTGGGCGTAGTTGAAGCCCGCCACCGCGGTGTCAAAGTTCGGGATCGCGCTCTGGTCCTTGAACGGCGTGCGCACGTAGAACAGGCGCGGCTCCAGGGTCTGGGTCGAGCCTTCGCCGAACAGGCCGGTCTGGCGTTCGAAGATCAGGCCGGCGTCCAGCGAGCCGGTCGGCAGGGTGCGCGAAATCTGGTTGCGCGGGTCCTTGGTGGCCGGGTCGATGTTGTTCTCGAGGTCGTACTGGGTCGCGTGCAGGCTCACCTTGGGGGTGAAGAACCAGCCGGGACGCACGATCGGATAGCTGACCTGGCTCACCAGGTTGGCGCGGTTGCCCTGCACGAAAGTGCCGTCCGGGTGCGAGAAGCGCACGATTTCCGCGTCGACCGACCAGTCGAAGCCGCCCAGCACGTCGTAGCGGCCGGCGTGGAAGTTAATCTGCGGCAGGCGGTCGTAGGGACGCGGCACCGTCAGCGCGGCGGCGTTCGGGTTGTTCGGGTCGCGCGACGCCGGATCCTGCAGCACCTGGTAGCTCTGGACGCGTGCGTTCAGGCTCCAGTAATGGCCCCAGTAGTCGGTACGCAGCTCGCGCAGCAGCTGGCGCTCGGCGCTGGCCGCCACCGTGCGCGAGAAGTCGGACGGGTATTCGTCGTCGGACGCGGCGTGCGCGTTCCAGCCGAAGGTCCAGCCCGGCGCCAGTGCCTGGTTGTGCAGGGTGTCGACCCACCAGCGGTCGCGGTGCGCCACGCGGTCGTTCGGCAGCACCTCGATGTGGGTTTCGCCGCTGTAGGGGCCGCGCGAGGTTTCGCCGATGTAGCGGCCGGTGGCGCCCATCTGCAGGCCGCGGTTGAAGATATAGCGCGGGTACAGCGTCAGGTCGCGGTTCGGCGCGATGTTGACGTAGTACGGGACCATCACCTCGGCGGCGCCCTTGGAACCGGTGCCGATCGAGGGCGGCAGCCAGCCCGAGCGGCGCGCGCCGGACAGCGAGAAGGACAGCGCCGGGGTGTAAAGGATGGGCACGTCCTTGAAATAGATGACGGTCTTGCCGGCGGTGCCGACGTCGCGCCCGCTGTCCAGGTTCAGGGCGCTGGATGTCAGGTACCAGTCCGGATCCGGGCCTTCACAGGTGCTGTAGGTACCGTCCAGGACCACCGCCCGGTTCTCGCCCAGGAAGTCGATGCGGGCAGCCTTGCCCTGGCCGTTATTCATCTGCAAATGGTAGGCCGGGTTCAGCACCCAGCCCTTGCCGGTGGCGAGGTTCAGCTGCAGAGCGTCGCCCTTGTAGCGGTCGCCGAAGCGCCACATGCTGATGTGACCCTGGGCCGTGACTTCGTCCTCGACCTGGCGGTAGCAGGCGGTGTCCGCGGTAATGCCGGTAGCGCCGCGCGTGACCTCCACGTTGCGATACATGTTCAGCTCGCGGTCGGGACGGCCGGTGAACTCCTCGGCACGCATGGTCGTGGGCTGGTCGTCGTCGTTGCGCGCGCTCGCCGGCGCGGTCTGCGCGTACAGTGGCCCCGTGGCCACGGCGACGAGGGCGGACAAGGCAGCGGCGCGCCGCGGCGGGAAAGGAAGGGCCGTAATCCAGCTCATGAAAGATCGCGTTGCACCAT
>Ga0065165_1002892_pt1 | contig 13192 bp, 11 predicted proteins | sample AraplaMF_Cvi_mMF_FD_63813 | JGI IMG/M metagenome (GOLD analysis project Ga0065165, IMG submission 63813) | Arabidopsis root microbial communities from the University of North Carolina, USA - plate scrape MF_Cvi_mMF (version 2) (version 3) | ecosystem: Host-associated > Plants > Roots >...
CTGCTCCTTGCCGGTGCCCTTGTCCTTGGCCGAAACCTGCACGATGCCGTTGGCGTCGATGTCGAAGGTGACCTCGATCTGCGGCATGCCGCGCGGCGACGGCGGCAGGCCGACCAGGTCGAACTGGCCGAGCAGCTTGTTGTCCGCAGCCATTTCACGTTCGCCCTGCGACACGCGGATCGTCACGGCCGACTGGTTGTCTTCGGCTGTCGAGAACGTCTGGCTCTTCTTCGTCGGGATCGTCGTGTTGCGGTCGATCAGGCGCGTGAAGACGCCACCGAGCGTTTCGATGCCGAGCGACAGCGGCGTCACGTCGAGCAGCAGGACGTCCTTGACGTCGCCCTGCAGAACGCCGCCCTGGATTGCGGCGCCCATGGCAACCACTTCATCCGGATTGACGCCCTTGTGGGGTTCCTTGCCGAACAGCTGCTTGACGACTTCCTGGACCTTGGGCATGCGGCTCATGCCACCGACCAGTACGACTTCGTCGATCTCGGCTGCGGTCACGCCGGCATCCTTGAGGGCTGCCTTGCACGGTGCGACCGTACGCTGGACGAGGTCGTCAACCAGGCTTTCGAACTTGGCGCGGGTCAGCTTCATCGTCAGGTGCTTCGGACCGGACGCATCGGCCGTAATGAACGGCAGGTTGATTTCGGTCTGCTGCGAGGACGAGAGCTCGATCTTTGCCTTTTCCGCAGCTTCCTTGAGGCGCTGCAGGGCGAGCTTGTCGTTCTTCAGGTCGATGCCCTGGTCCTTCTTGAACTCGTTGGCGAGATATTCGACGAGACGCATGTCGAAGTCTTCACCGCCGAGGAAGGTGTCGCCATTGGTCGACTTCACTTCGAACACGCCGTCGCCGATTTCGAGAACCGAGATATCGAAGGTGCCGCCGCCAAGGTCGTAGACGGCGATCGTCTTGCCATCCTTCTTGTCGAGGCCGTAGGCGAGCGCCGCAGCGGTCGGCTCGTTGATGATGCGCAGCACGTCGAGGCCGGCGATGCGGCCGGCGTCCTTGGTCGCCTGGCGCTGGGCGTCGTTGAAGTAGGCCGGAACGGTGATGACGGCCTTTTCGACCTTCTCGCCCAGATAGGATTCAGCGGTTTCCTTCATCTTCTGAAGGATCATCGCGGAAACCTGGGCCGGGGAATAGTTCTTGCCCTGCGCCTTGACCCAGGCGTCGCCATTGTCACCCTTGACGATGTCGAACGGGACGAGGCCCTTGTCCTTTTCGACCGTCGGATCTTCGTAGCGGCGACCGATCAGTCGCTTGACGGCAAACAGGGTATTGGTCGGGTTGGTCACTGCCTGGCGCTTGGCCGGCTGGCCGACGAGGCGTTCGCCATCATCGGTGAATGCGACCATGGAAGGCGTGGTCCGCGCGCCTTCGGCGTTCTCGATCACCTTTGCATCCTTGCCGTCCATGATGGATACGCAGGAATTGGTGGTGCCGAGGTCGATGCCAATTACTTTTGCCATTTCTTCTCTCTCCTTTAAGCGAACCGTCGAAACCCCCTAAAGGCATTCCGCTGACGGTTCCTCGAATGGGATGGTCTGTGATTGTCGCAGCATCGGCTGCGACCATGCGGCGTATATAAGGACGGGTTTTTGCCTCTGCAAGGCAACAAATTCGATGCGATGGCGCAAAAATCCAACTCCCTCCGGTTCCTTTGGGAGCGGATCCTACTGCCCCGTCAGGATGTCCAGAAGCGTGGTGCGGCGCCCGTTGCCGGCCGGATTGGCGTGACCGACCTCGCCGGGCGGAACCGGGCTGCCGCCGACCGTGCCGGGGGGCACCGGCGCCGGCGAATCGTAGGGGCCGCGATAGTCCCGGTAGTCGCGCACGGGAACGTCGCCCGGCGGCACCATCTCGCCGTAGCCCCGGCGCATGGGTGGCGGCGCCTGCTCGCCATATTGCGGATCCGCCGGGTAGGGGCGGCGTGTCGCGGCCCTGCCAGGATCGGCGTAGGTCGGGTCGCTCGCGGGCGAGTGCGGAGCAGGCGGATAGTCCGGCGGCAGCTCCTCTTCCTTCTGTCGGCCCACACCCGGTATGATGCCCGAAATGATGTCGCCGATCGAGGTCGAGGGATTGTCTTCCTGCGGCACGGCAGCAGGCGGCAGCTCCAGGCCGCGGCTGGTGCCGAACAGGGGCGTCGGGCTGTAGCCCTTGAGGGCTGCCGTCATGTATTCCTTCCAGGCCTTGGCCGGAAGCCCGCCGCCCGTCACCTTCTTCATGAACGCGCCGTCGTCATTACCGAACCAGACGCCGGTGGTCATGATGCTGGTATAGCCGACGAACAGGGCGTCGCGGAACGACTGGGTCGTGCCCGACTTGCCGGCCGCTTGCCACCCGTCGAGCCGCGCGGCGCGCCCGGTGCCTTCGTTGATGACCCGGTTCATCATGCTGTTCATGGTCGCGGCGATCGGTTCGCTCAGCACCCGTGGGGGATTGGCGTAGTCCGCTTCGTAGAGGACCTTTCCGTCGGGGTCGGTGATCCGCTTGACGATATGCGGGCTCGCCTTGTAGCCACCGTTCATGAAGGCGGCGTAGGAGGAGGTGAGCTCGACCAGCGAGACTTCCGACGTGCCGAGCGCGATCGACGCATTCGACTGGATATCGGAATCCACCCCGAGGCGATGCGCCAGGCTGACGACCTTGTCCGGCCCGACCTGCATGACCAGCTGCGCCGCAATCGTGTTCAGCGACTGCGAAAAGGCGGAAGCCAGCGTGACCGGCCCGCGGAACTTCTGGTCGTAATTCTCGGGCGCCCAATTGCCGATCTTTACCGGCGCGTCGTTGAGCACGGTGTCCGGCCGGTCGCCCGCTTCCAGCGCGGCTGCGTAGACGAACGGCTTGAAGGCGGATCCCGGCTGCCGCTTGGCCTTTGCGGCGCGGTTGAACTGGCTTGTTGCATAGTCGCGTCCGCCGACCACGGCGCGGATGGCGCCGGTCGCATCGACCGACACCAGCGCGGCCTGGGACGCGTTCAGCTTGACGCCTTCCTTCTTGAGGATGTCGTTCAAGGCTTTGTCGGCTGCCGCTTCCAGTCGTGAATCGATGGTGGTCTCGACCATCACGTCCGTCTTCGGTTCGCCGATCAGCCCCTTGACCTCGTCGACCACCATGTCGGCCGCATATTGCTGGGCGCCGTTCCAGTGGCTCTTCGCCTTGGCCGGAGGCTGCGACATGGCGGTCGTGAGATCGCTGTCGGTGATATAGCCTTCCTCGCGCATGGTTCCGAGCACCACCTGGGCGCGCGCCTCGGCAGCCTTGGGATCGCGCGCCGGCGACAGCCTCGACGGCGCTTTCAGCAGGCCCGCAATGGTGGCGGCCTCGCCGAGATTGACGTCGCGGGCAGACTTGTTGAAGTAGCGCCGCGACGCCGCCTCCACCCCATAGGCACCGGAGCCGAAAAACACCCGGTTGAGGTACATGGCAAGGATCTGGTCCTTGGTGAACTTGTGTTCCAGCCAGAAGGACAGGAGCACTTCCTGGATCTTGCGCTCGAACGTCCGCTCCGGCGACAGGAACAGGTTCTTCGCCAGCTGCTGGGTAATGCTGGAGCCGCCCTGGATCGGCTGGCCGGTGAGGTTGTTGACGAAGGCGCGGGCAAGCCCGAGCGGGTCTACCCCGAAATGGGAGTAGAAGCGCCGGTCTTCGATCGAGATGACTGCTTGGGGCAGATACGGCGACATGTCTTCGAGCGCCAGCGCTTCGCCGCCCGTGGTTCCCCGGTTGGCAAGCACCGAGCCGTCGATAGCGGTGATTTTCATGTTCGGTGGGCGGTCGGGGATGGCCCAGGTGCTGGCCGCTGGCATCCGCGCGCCGTAATAAAGAACAAGGCCGCCGACGCCGATCGCGCCCCAGATGCCGAGAACGATGCACCAGTAGAAAAGCCTGCGGATCCCGCCGAAGAAGCCGCCGCCTGTGCTGCTCGGGCGCTTCCGGCTTCGGCTGCGCGACGCGGTCTTGCGCACGGGCTCGTCATCCTCGTCATCGGGTTTCGGTTCGCGCCGACTGGGCTTGGCCGCCGCCTTGGTCGACTGACGGCCGTTGCCGATGATCCGCTCGTCCGCGTCGAGGCGAAAATCGTTGCTCTCTCGCGACCCGCCAAATGACGGTTCGACACGTTTGTTCGATTTTCCCTTGGCAGCCATGATGAGCCGGCGTACCCCCGTCGCTCGCCTGAAACAGAACAGGTCTTGTTTGATTTCGTCGCCCACGCCTCGACTGAACTTTAAATGCGGCGATTTAAGGAGGTGTAAACCCTGAGACGGAGCGCGAAGTCCGCTGTGGCGCGGAAAAACGGCTGTACATCGGGGAAAAAAGGCGCAGGATGACGGTGCAGAATTCCACCTTGGAGGAGGAGGGAAGGACATGCAGAAGATTGTGGAGGCAGTCATCCGAAAAGGCGACCAGCGGATCGCCGTGGGCTTGGTCAGCGTCAAACAGGCCCTCGATATGCCGCAGCGCGGGATCTACGAGTTCAGCCATCCGGAGCACGAGGCGGGGAAGACCGATGTCTTTCTCACCGGCGAAGCGCTTTCCAAGCTGATGTAGAAGCCGAGTCATGCTTGCTGTCACCGGTGGAACCCCAGCGTTCCACGAGGGGTTGTCTCCTTTTGCGTGAAAAGGAGTGACTGATGACCAGCAAGACTCTTTCTGCCGGATTTACCGGTGACGTTGCGGATCCAGGCACGGTGTCTGCCCGCGCCCGTGCGGCTGTCGATCGCGCGAAGGATGAGGCGACGCTTGTCGCCACGCATGCAGGCGACCACCCGGCGGCCACGGGATCGGTCGTCGCCGTCGTTGCATTGGCGGCCTTTGCGCTCGGCTATCTGCTGGGAACGTCATCTCCGGGCACGCGTCGGCTGTTGTAGCGCGATCCCCAAAATTCCCCGAAAGACCCGAGGGGCTTCGCAACCTCTTTCGCCTTCGGGCGCATTGTTTCCGGGGCATGGGCGCCGGGAACCTTCCCAATACTGTTCCGTTGGGTCTTGCAGTAACAAGCAAGGAGACTGTCATGCCCAATCGTGACCCGCTTCCCACGCCGGATGTCGATACTCCACGCGGCCCGGTGCCGACCTCCGGAATTCCGGACCGGACCCAGGAAAAGCCGCCGCTGACGCCCGCGCAGGACGGAAGCGACAACAAGAACCCGCAGGACCCGACGCTCGAACCGGCTCTCCTGCCGGTGGGCGACCCAGCCGGTATGGCATGATCTGAACATGGCGGCCGCGGTATGAAGTCGTGGCCGCCATTCCCTTACGCGCCATTAGGTGTATGTCCTTACGCACCAGCCCCTAGATTGCACCCCCACTATTTTGTGGTTGCTATTGCATTAGGCGCGGCTCAAAATAATGCAGATTAGACGGCTGCTTTTTATCTACTTGGAAAATTTGGAAGATCGCCTCGTGAAGGGGCGTTGGCAGTACCGCCGGCAGGCGGTCCCCGGGGAGGGGATGAGTTGTCTATGATCCAGACATGTGTTTGGGAGGGTGTTATGCCGACACAGATGGTGCGTCATCCGGTCAACCCGGATCAGCTAAATCTTCTTCAGAAGGTTTTCGATGATGCTTGCGCCGAGCATCAGATCGAGAAGGACAGTCCCGATGCCGAGGCGCTCGCGCTGATCCTCGTAAATTCCATGCAGAAGGGTTCGAGCGAGCCCGAGCAGCTGACGGCTATTGCAGAGGCGCTTGCGAAAAACCGCTGACGGGTGAGCTGGAACCTATTGCCACTTCATCAGTTGACCGACCTCTCGATCAACTGTGGAGGCCAACATGGCAGACCCCGTCAAGAGCCTGAAAACTGCATCCTTCGACCATGAGCCTTCGAGCGGCGATTACGGCCAGGAAATCGGCCGGTTGCGCAGCGAGATTGCCAGCCTTCGCGAGACGATCGCCGAACGCGGCAGCGAAGCGTATGAGAAGGTTGCCAAGCAGGCGAGCTCTGCAGCCGATTATGTCTCGAGCGAAGCAAGCTCGGTTGCCGACACCATCCGCGAACATCCTGCCGCAACGACCACGGTCTTTACCCTGATCGGCGCTCTCGGCTTTGCGCTCGGCTATGTTGTGGCGACCGCCGCTGCCGAAAGCAAGCAGGCCTGGTACCAGCGCTACCTGTCCGACCGCTTCTAGGTCGACATTCAACCGTCTAAAGATGGATCCTGGCCGACGTCGACCCATTCGGCGCCGGTCAGCTCTGCAATGCGGTCTGGGCTGATGCGCAAAGCGGCGTTGATGGCGCCTGCCGCCGGGACGACCTCGTCGAAACGGCGAAGCGACTGGTCGCAGTAGACCTTCATGTCCGTCGCCAGCCCGAATGGACACACGCCTCCCACCGGATGGCCTGTCAGCGAGACCACGTCCTCCCCTCCAAGCATTCGCGGTTTCGACCCGAACACCTGCCTGAATTTCTTGTTGTCCAGGCGAGTGGTGCCGGACATCACGACCACTACGACTTCGTCGCCGATCCGGGCACACAGGGTTTTGGCGATCTGCGCCGGATCCACGCCATGCGCCTCGGCTGCCAGCGCTACGGTCGCCGAGCTCTCCTGGGTAACGATGATCTCGATGTCGGGTGCCTTGGCGGCAAGAAATGCTCGAACGGATTCTAGGCTCATACCACGAGCATGACGGATCGCCACCTTGACCGCAACCCGTCAGCGATATGCGCGCTGCGCAATGCTGCGGTGCAAAAAGGTGGCTGTTTTTTGAGCGTCGTTCCTGTATCTTCCAAGCATCGAAGGGCGCACTCCTCCTCCCAGCGCTCTCGATTGGACCAGCAACACCTCCTCCTCCCGGTTGTTGGTCAGTTTCAGAAGCCCGGCGCACCTCCTCCCGCGCCGGGCTTTCTGTTTTCGGCGCCCTGTCGCCGGCTGCCTCGAAGGGTCTCCAGGTCTTGACGCAACATGGAGCAGCCCCTAAATCCCGAACATCGATATTTGTTTGACAAGCCAGCACTGGGCCCATCCGCCCAGCCTGCGACGTTCTTTCTTCAAATACGAAAGTCACCGTTCCGGCGGGCTTGAGGGCCGGAACATTCGGTCATTTGCAGAGAAAGGCATCGTTATGGCGACCGGTACAGTTAAGTGGTTCAACGCAACCAAGGGCTACGGCTTCATCACCCCGGATGGCGGCGACAAGGACGTTTTCGTCCACATTTCCGCAGTTGAGCGCGCCGGCCTCGGCCAGTTGCAGGACGGCCAGAAGGTCTCCTTCGAACTGGTCACGGATCGTCGCTCGGGCAAGGTCTCCGCAGACAACCTGCAGGGCGCCTGAGCAGCCTTGGTGTCGGGCCTCGTCGCAGGCCGTCAGACTGAGATTGAAAGACCGGCCTTCGCCGGTCTTTTGCGTTTTTGCGCCAGTGTCTCGGTTTGACGCCGACCTTTGGGTTTCAAAGGAGACGGCGAGAAGGCTTGCAATCTCTCCTGACCGTTCCCATCTACTGGTCATGGCGTTCCAACGGATTGATGAAGCGACGCTCGCAAAGCAGTTGCTTCATCTAATTTAGGCAAATACGGGAAACCGTGCCATCCCAAGGCGGTTTTGATCTTCGTGTTAACGAAGCGTTAACCTTCCGGACGGATGATGATCGCTAGAGCCGCACAGGTCCGATGAGGATCTCAGGCGGTCGCGTTGGAATTGCTTGATCTATTCTCAGTGACCACGGATGTACTGGCACGTTTGAATAGAAGTGGAAAGGTCGGGCTTGCCCGGCCTTTTTGTTTTTTAAGACGTGCGGCAAAAGGCTCCGCCCGTTAAGCGAAGCCTCCCCCTATCCAGGCTCTATTGCGCCAGCGCCGCCATGATGCGGGCCCAGGAGCGAATGCCCTTGTGGTAGGACGTGAGGTCATATTTCTCGTTGGGAGAATGGACTCGGTCGTCATTGAGCCCGAACCCGACGAGCAGCGATTCCATCCCCAGCAGCGTCTGGAAGTCGCCAACGATCGGGATTGACCCGCCGACGCCGACCACCAGCGCGGGCTTCGGCCATTCGTCGGAAAGCGCCGTCTTGGCCTTGGTCAGAAGAGGTGAGTCGTAGCCGAGCTGGATCGCCGGCGAGCCGCCATGCTCGATGAATTCCACGCTGCAGTCGGCCGGGATTTTCGAGCGCACATAGGCGCGGAAGCTTTCCCGGATCTTGTCCGGATCCTGGTCGCCCACCAGCCGGCATGACACCTTGGCGGAGGCCTGTGCCGCGATCACCGTCTTGAAACCCTGACCCGTATAGCCGCCCGTGATGCCGTTGATCTCGCAGGTCGGGCGCGCCCACAAAAGCTCCAGCATGGAGCGCCCCTTTTCGCCGGCAAGTTCGGAGAGCCCGACCTCGGTCAGAAGGTCGCTTCCGCCTCCGGTCATCGATGCCCAGGATGCCTTGAGGTTTGACGGGGTCTCCTCGACGCCGTCGTAGAAACCGTCCAGCGTCACGCGACCGGTTTCGTCGTGCAGTCCTGCGAGGATCGTGGAAAGGATCTGGATAGGATTGGCGGCCGCGCCGCCATACATGCCCGAGTGGAGATCGCGATTGGCGGCCTTGACGATGATCTCCTCGCCGACGAGCCCGCGCAGCGACGCGGTAATCGCCGGGGTATCGGCATCCCACATGCCGGTATCGCAAACCAGCGCGTAGTCCGCCTTCAGCTCGTCGGCATGTGCATCGAGAAAGGGTTTCAGCGACGGTGAGCCGGATTCTTCCTCGCCCTCGAACAGGATCGTCACCCGCACAGGCAGGCTTCCGTGCACGTCCTTGTAGGCGCGGCACGCCTCCACGAAGGTGAGGAGCTGGCCCTTGTCGTCGGCCGTGCCGCGTCCGGTCACCACCTTGCGGCCGTTGTCGATCTCCTTGAGCCTGGGGTCGAACGGATCGTCCTCCCACAATTCGATCGGGTCGATGGGCTGCACGTCGTAGTGGCCGTAAAACAGGACATGCGGGGCATCCGCCGTTGCGCCCGGGTGGTGGCCGACGACCATCGGATGGCCGCTCGTCTGGCGCACGGATGCCTCGAAGCCGAGGCCGCCGAGCTCGCCGGCCAGCCATTCGGCTGCCTTGCGGCAATCGGCGCTGAAGGCGGGGTCGGTGGAGATGGACTTGATGCGCACCAGATCGAAGAGCCGCTCCAGGCTCTCGGGCATGTTCTGGTCGGCGCGGTCAAGGACGGCGGAAAGATCGGTCATGAAAATATCCTGTCTTCGAGATGGGAGCCGCCGCAGACGCGGCGCGGAAGGCCCCGCTGCCGGCAGTTAACAATCCCGACGCGGCGAGCACAACGAAAAACGCGGTCTCGCGCATGGCCGAGCAACCGGTTCCGAGAACAAAGCAGGCATCGATACGCAGGATCCGCCGTTGGAAGACGACGGGTCAAAGCCTGCGGGCGTTGTGAAGGATCATCCGCATATACTCGATCATCAGTTCGCGCTCGAAGCGCCGGAAGCCCTGGAACAGCACCGTATCGGCCTCTGCGGCCGCTTCCAGCGCCTGGGCCTCCAGGTCGCGCCCGAGCTGTGTCAGGGTGATGATCTGGGCCCGCTTGTCGCCGGGATGGGGGCAGCGCGCGATCAGCCCGTCGCGCTCCATCCGCGCAAGCGTGTTGGCAAGCGTCGCCTGTTCCACCTCCAGCTTGTCCAAGAGCTGCTTTTGCGTCAGCCCGTCCTGATGCCACAGCTCGAGAAGAACGGGGAACTGGCCGGGAGAAAAGCCAAGGAGGGTGGAACGCTTCTGCAGCGAGCGGGCAAAGCTCTTGGCCATCTGGCCAGCGAGATAGGTCGCCGATTGCGAGCGATCAAATGCCATGGCCCTCAGATCCGTTTCTCGAAAGACGCAAGCGTAATGCGAGGATATATCGCATGGCATGCTTTCGCCAAGCCTGCGTCGGCGTGGCATATTCTGAGGTTTTGGAAGGGACGACCGCCACGGCCTGGGAGGGGAGGGGCCGTGGCGGTCGGAGGAGGGGACAAAGGCCCGGAGAGGGGGATAAGGCCTTTGCCAAGCCTGGTGCGGCGGGGGACATGCCGGCTTCCAGACCGCGGCGTGATCAGGCGCCGGTGACCTTGAAATGAGTGTCGGAATGCGGCAATTCAAGGGAAGCCGCCATTACAAATCGGTAACGTTCCGGTGAGCCTCGAAGGCGTTTTTCCCGGCAAGTTTTCATGGACGCAATGGCGGCCCCGCGCTATTCCATTGCCATGAAAAAAGGCGATCACCTCTTCCTCGTCGATGGCTCCGGCTTCATCTTCCGAGCATTCCACGCGCTCCCGCCGCTGACCCGCAAATCGGACGGCCTGCCCGTCGGTGCGGTGTCCGGTTTCTGCAACATGCTGTGGAAGCTGCTGACCGACGCACGCGATACCTCTGTGGGAGTGACCCCGAGCCATTTCGCCGTGATTTTCGACCATTCCTCAAAGACATTCCGCAAGGATATCTACGACGCCTACAAGGCCAACCGTTCGGCGCCGCCCGAGGAGCTGGTGCCGCAGTTCGGGTTGATCCGTCAGGCGACGCGGGCCTTCAACCTGCCCTGCATCGAGACCGAAGGCTTCGAGGCAGACGACATCATTGCCACCTATGCCCGCAAGGCCGAAGCGCTGGGCGGGGACGTCACCATCATTTCGTCCGATAAGGACCTGATGCAGCTGGTGAGCCCGAATGTCCACATGTACGACAGCATGAAGGACAAGCAGATCGGCATCCCCGAGGTCTTCGAGAAATGGGGCGTCGGCCCCGAGAAGATGATCGACCTGCAGGCCTTGGTCGGCGATTCCGTCGACAATGTGCCGGGCATTCCCGGCATCGGCCCGAAGACGGCCGCCCAGCTTCTGGAAGAGTTCGGCGACCTCGAGGCCCTGCTCGCGCGGGCGGGAGAGATCAAGCAGGTCAAGCGCCGGGAAAGCATTGTCGCCTTTGCCGACCAGGCCCGCCTGTCGCGGCGGCTGGTGGAGCTGCGGACCGACGTGCCGCTCGACATGGAACTCGACGCGCTCGTGCTCGAGCCGCAGGACGGACCAAAGCTGGTCGCCTTCCTCAAGGCCATGGAGTTCGGAATTCTGACCCGCCGGGTTGCCGCTGCCTGCGATTGCGATGCGGACGCCATCGGCCCGGCCTCGATCGCTGTCGAAAGCGGCAGCGCCGCGCACGGTCCCGATCTTGATCCGGGACAGGCAGCAGGCGGTTCTTCCCCGGCTCCGGCTGCGCCCCGAGCGGTCCGGGCAAATGCGGCTGGCGCGGATTTCGGCAAGGACATGCGCCCCGCCGATCTCGCCCAGTCCCGCGCCGAGGCCTTCGCCACGTCGAAGATCGACAGATCCTGCTACGTGACCATCCGCGAGCTCGAGGAACTGGACGACTGGATCCGGGGCGCTTCCGAGACCGGTGTGCTTTCCATCGAGGCGGAGGGCAATTCCATTGATCCGATGCAGGGCGATCTCGCCGGCATCTCGATCGCCCTCCTGGACGACACCCACGCGCCCTCCGGCGGCGAAATCCGCTCGGCCTATATCCCGCTCGACCACAAGTCGGGCGAGGGGGATCTTCTCGGCGGCGGCAGGGCCGATAACCAGCTTTCCGTCAGGGAGGCGCTCGACCGCCTCAAGCCGCTTCTGGAGGACCCTTCCGTCCTCAAGCTCGGTCACAACCTGAAATTCGCCTACCTGCTGCTGAAGCGTCACGGCATCACGCTGAAGAGCTACGACGACGTGATGCTGATGTCGTATGTGCTTGAGGCGGGCAAGGGCGGACAGGGCCTGGAGTCTCTCTCCGAGCGCTGGCTGGGCCATGTCCCGATGACCTGGAAGGACGTGGCCGGCAGCGGCAAGTCCGGCCTCAGCTTCGACAAGGTCGATATCGACAAGGCCATGGCCTATGCCGCGGAAAAGGTCGATCTCGCCCTGCGGATTTGGCTGGTGCTGAAGCCGCGGCTGGCTGCCGACAGGCTGACGCGGGTCTATGAACGTCTCGAACGTCCGCTGGTGGCGACGCTTGCCGAGATGGAAGAGCGCGGCATCACCATCGACCGGCAGATCCTGTCGCGTCTCTCGGGCGAACTCGCCCAGAAGGCGGCAGCCGTGGAGGACGAGATCTTCCAGCTCGCCGGCGAAAAGTTCACCATCGGCTCTCCCAAGCAGCTGGGCGACATCCTGTTTGGCAAGATGGGCCTGCCCGGCGGCGCCAAGACCAAGACCGGCCAGTGGTCGACCTCCGCCCAGGTTCTGGAGGAACTGGCCGCCGTCCACGAACTGCCACGCAAGATTGTCGACTGGCGCCAGCTGACGAAGCTGAAATCCACCTACACGGATGCGCTGCCCGGCTACGTCCATCCGCAGACCAAGCGCGTCCACACGTCCTATTCGCTGGCCTCGACGACGACGGGCCGGCTGTCTTCGGTCGAGCCCAACCTGCAGAACATTCCGATCCGGACAGCCGAAGGCCGCAAGATCCGCGCCGCTTTCATCTCGACCCCCGGCCACAAGCTGGTTTCAGCCGACTACAGCCAGATCGAGTTGCGCGTGCTGGCTCACGTGGCCGATATCCCGCAGCTGCGCCAGGCGTTTGCCGAGGGCATCGACATCCATTCCATGACGGCCTCGGAAATGTTCGGCGTGCCGGTCGAAGGCATGCCTGCCGATATCCGCCGCCGCGCCAAGGCGATCAATTTCGGCATCATCTACGGCATCTCGGCCTTCGGCCTTGCCAACCAGCTGTCGATCGAGCGGTCGGAGGCCGGCGATTACATCAAGCGCTATTTCGAGCGCTTCCCAGGCATTCGCGACTACATGGAAAACACCAAGAGCTTCGCCCGCGAGCATGGCTACGTGGAAACCATCTTCGGTCGCCGCGCCCATTACCCCGATATCCGATCGTCAAATCCCTCGGTCCGCGCTTTCAATGAAAGGGCGGCCATCAACGCACCTATTCAGGGATCGGCGGCCGATATCATTCGCCGCGCCATGGTGCGCATGGATTCGGCCCTGTCTGACGCCGGCCTCAAGGAAAAGGCGCGCATGCTCCTGCAGGTGCATGACGAATTGATCTTCGAGGTAGAGCAGGGCGAGATCGAGGCGACGTTGCCGGTCGTCGTGACGACCATGGAACAGGCGGCCATGCCGGCGATCGCCATGCGGGTACCGCTCAAGGTGGACGCTCGTGCCGCCGTCAATTGGGACGAGGCGCACTAGGCGGCGTCATTCCTTGCCAGGA
>Ga0065165_1002893_pt1 | contig 13191 bp, 10 predicted proteins | sample AraplaMF_Cvi_mMF_FD_63813 | JGI IMG/M metagenome (GOLD analysis project Ga0065165, IMG submission 63813) | Arabidopsis root microbial communities from the University of North Carolina, USA - plate scrape MF_Cvi_mMF (version 2) (version 3) | ecosystem: Host-associated > Plants > Roots >...
CAGGCGTCTAACCCGCTGAACGTAACCATTGGTAACCCTTCGCTTACGCCCGAGTACACCAATAACTACGAGGTGTCGTACAGCACACTCGTTAAAGGAACTTCGCTTAACTTCTCCGGCTTCGTTCGCACCACCAACGATGCGATTCAAAGCGTGCGCGATGTAAGCGGTGATACCATACGCACTACATACCAAAACATTGGTAGCGAGAACGCTTACGGTATGAGTGTATTTGCGAACGTAACCCTCGGCAAGCTGTCGCTTAACGGTGGTGCTGACGGTTTCTATACAACGCTCGACAACAACAATGCCGACCCCATATACTCAGCCAGCAATACCGGTTGGGTTATCAGCGGCCGTATGTTCGGTAACTATAACCTAAACAAGGGCTGGGGCTTCCAGTTCTTCGGTTTCTACCGTGGTCGTCAGGTGCAGCTGCAAGGCTTCCAGGGTGGCTTCGGCATCTACAGTCTTGGTCTTAAAAAGGACTTCAACGACAAGAAGGGAAGCATAGGCTTTGGTGCCGAGAACTTCTTCACGCCTTCTATCAAAGTACGCACCGAGCAATCATCGCCTATCCTGATGCAGAAGAGTGTGAACACTATGCACAACCTGAGCTTTAAGGTTACGTTCAGCTATCGCATTGGTAAGATGAGTGTAGATCCTAAACCGAAGCGCAGACGCTCGATCAACAACGACGACCTGAAAGAAGGCGGCGACGGCGGTGGCAATGGCGGCGGCATGGATAACAGCCAGGGGGGCGGTCAGCAAGGCGGACGCTCGATGCAAGGCGGTCAGGGCAACAAATCATTCCAGGGAGCACCCGGCCAGAAGCCCGGCGCACAGCAAGGTGAACGCAAAGACCAGCCTGCCAATGGCGAGACGAAGACTGAAGAGGTGAAGCCGGATACCACGCAGGCAAAGCCTGATACGCAAGCGAAGCCGGATTCCACGGTGACCAAGCCTTAATATACAAGGGCCTTTAAATTTAAAACGCCAACGCTTCGATGAAGCGTTGGCGTTTTTGTTTTAGAATAAGTCGTTTACTTCGCTGCGGCTTCTGCCAGTGCTCGTATTTCTCTGATCAATGCGGGGTCGGCGGTGCGGAGTTTGAATTCGGCGCCTTCGTCGGAGCCCATGCCGGAGATTTTCTCGTTGCGGTACTCCATCTTGGAGTCTTCGTGTGCTACGGCGGAGAAGTGGATCTCGCGGGCACCGGTTTTCTTTACGATGGTCTCTACGGTCTTTTTGTTTACGCCGGAGCCGGGCATGATGGCGATGCGGCCGTTGGCGCGCTTAATCAGTTCGGCCAGGAGGTCTACGCCGTCTATTGCCTGTGCGTGTTGGCCAGACGTTAGGATGCGGTCGAAGCCGGCTTCGATACAGTCTTCGAGGGCTTCGAAGGGATCGCGGGTCATATCGAATGCGCGGTGACAGGTAACTTTCATGGGGCGGGCTTTGTCGATAAGCTCTTTGCAGCGTGCTTTATCGATGGTGCCGTTTGTATTGAGGATGCCCAGCACAACACCATCGGCACTGAGTTTCTGGCATTGGGCGATGTCGCGCTTCATGGTGTGGTATTCGTATGACGAGTAATGGAAGTCTCCACCACGGGGACGGATCATCACGAATACATCGAGCGACACGTGTTGGCGCACGACTTCAACGATACCCATGGACGGTGTGATGCCTCCTTCGCCCGGACCGGCACACAGTTCGATACGATCAGCGCCACCTTCCTGCGCGCGCAGCGCGGCATCAATGGTATATACTACAATCTCTACTGTCATCGCAATCTATAAGTCTATTGTATTAGAATTTACTTTTCGGGGTGTGCATTACATTACCCGACGCATCGTGTACGGCATAGGTAAAGCCTTTCTGCAAACAATATGCGCCGTACTCGCCTTTCTTGTTCAGCGCCAGGAAGCCTACCTGGATTTCTTTGGCTTTGGCAGGGTTCTTTTTCACGATCCGCTCTACGGCCAGACGGCACGCTTCTTCGGGTGAATGTCCCTGCCGCATAAGCTCTACCACAAGATGGCAGCCTACAATGCGGATTACTTCTTCGCCAAGACCGGTAGAGGTGGCTGCGCCGATCTCGTTGTCTACGTATAAGCCGGCGCCGATGATGGGCGAATCGCCCACGCGGCCGTGCATTTTATACGCCATACCACTGGTGGTACAGGCGCCGGAAAGGTTACCGGCACTATCGAGCGCAATGATGCCAATGGTGTCGTGGTTCTCGATGTTGATGACCGGCTTATATTCTGATTTTTTCTGCCACTCTTTCCAGGCCTTTTCAGACTCGGGCGTGAGTAGGTTTATTTTTTCAAAGCCGTTGGCCAGTGCAAACTGGCGTGCACCTTCGCCCACGAGCATAACGTGCGGTGTTTTTTCCATCACGGCACGTGCTACGGAGATAGGGTGCATGATGTCTTGCAGGAATGCTACAGACCCACAGTTGCCGTTCTCATCCATAATGCAGGCATCGAGGGTAACGTGTCCGTCGCGGTCGGGCAGGCCGCCGTAGCCTACGGAAGTTTCCGTTGGGTCTGCCTCCGGCACTTTGGCTCCGGCCTCTACCGCATCGAGTGCGCGGCCGCCTTTTGACAGTACTTTCCAGGCGTCGACATTGGCCGCCAGGCCGAAGTTCCAGGTGGATAATACGATGGGCTTTTTTACTGCCTTATCTTTATCTGCCGAACCAGCCTCTGCCAGTCCCGGCGCTGATGCCGCCGCCACGCCCATAGCTGACAGCTTGATAAAATCTCTCCGTGATGTCATATAATGTCTGAAGTCTATAAATCTATATCTGCTAAACGGCGCAAGGCATTTGCTTACTCCTCAATCACCCTCCGCGCGCCTCTGAACCGTTTCTCGTAGTACTCGGCGTGGATGTTGGTTTCTACCACACCCAGCGACGACGATGCATGAATGAACTTCACATCCTTTCTGGACCGCACGTCGGTAACGAGTCCTACGTGGGTAACCTTACGCTTGCGTTTTCCGGTAGCGAAGAACACGAGGTCTCCAGGCTCCAGGTCGCCCATCTTCTTTACTTCCTTACCGACTTTGCTTTGCGCCGCGGAGCTGCGGGGCAGTGGAACGTCGATGGCAGTAAACGAATTAATCAACAATCCTGAACAATCCATACCCGAGCGCGTGGTGCCGCCGTAGCGGTAGGGTGTTCCAATATAGCTTCTGGCTGTCGAAATAACCTTATCGACCTTGCCCTGACGAACGGTAGCTTTCTTCGCTGAAGAACACGAAGCAAGAAAAAGTGTAAGGACTACAAGGCTGCGAAGAAGAAGCTTTTCGTTAATTTTGAAATGAAAAAATAGCTTCATACTAAAAGTTTAAAAAATAATAGTTCAAATATACTTGATTCATGGCATTTGCAGAAGTATCCACAGACATCATAAGCCAATTTGAGGCCATAGTCGGCGCCGACAACGTTATCGTCGATCCCGAGAAACGTTTTATGTATTCACACGACGAAACGGAAGACTATTCGTTTCTGCCGGATGTGGTACTGAAACCCGGAACCGCCGACGAGGTCAGCGCGATCATGAAGCTCTGCGGCCAGCACATCATTCCTGTAACGCCGCGCGGTGGCGGAACAGGGCTGAGCGGCGGCGCACTGCCCGTACAAAAAGGCGTCGTGCTGTCCATGGAACGCTTCAACAAAATCCTGAACATAGATGAACTCAATTTACAGGCCACGGTAGAGCCTGGGGTAATTACTGAGATATTCCAGAACGCCGTAAAAGAGAAGGGCCTCTTCTACCCGCCTGATCCGGCCAGTCGCGGCACCTGCTTTATCGGCGGCAACGTGTCTGAAAACAGCGGCGGCCCGAAGGCCGTAAAATATGGCGTTACCCGCGATTATGTACTGAACCTGGAAGTGGTATTGCCGTCAGGCGACATTATCTGGACGGGCGCCAACGTACTGAAGAACTCTACCGGCTATAATCTTACCCAACTTATGTGTGGCAGCGAAGGCACACTGGGTATCATTACCAAGATCGTATTCAAGCTGCGCGGCCTGCCTCAAAAGTCGGTATCGCTCCTGCTGCCCTTCGTTACCAACGAAGAAGCCTGCAGAGCCATCGCCGAAATCTTCCGCGCCGGCGTAACGCCGTCGGGCATGGAGTTCTTTGAGCGCGAAGCCGCGATGAAGACCATCGACTACTGCGAGAAAATCTATGCTGCCAAGGTAACCACACAATTTCCCGAGAACATGGACGCCTACCTGCTGGTGGAACTCGACGGCAATGACGATGAGATCCTGATGCGCGATGCCGAACGTGTTATGAACGTAGCCGAGAACTTCCAGGTGGGCGAAATACTGTTTGCCGACACTGCCGCACAGAAAGAAGAACTCTGGAAAATCCGTAAGAATATATCACCGGCAGTAAAAGCCTACTCGCTAAACAAGTCCGAAGACGTGGTGGTACCCCGCGCCAACCTGCCCAAGCTTATTGTAGGCATCAAAGAGATCGGCAAGGCCTTTGGCTTCAACTCGGTTTGCTACGGCCACCTGGGCGACGGTAACCTGCACGTGAACATTATGAAGGAACAGATCAGCGATGAAGACTGGAACACAAAGGTTGTTGACGGCATCGGCGAAATCTTTAAACTCACCGTAAGCCTTGGCGGAACACTCTCCGGCGAGCACGGCATCGGTATTGCCAAGAAACCTTATATGGCCATTGCCATGCGTGAAGCTAACTTTACCGTGATGCGTGGAATTAAGAAAGCGTTTGATCCACACGGCATCCTGAACCCCGGCAAGATATTCTAAACCGGCATAAATCGTTATCAAAGCCTCTCCTCACCGGGAGGCTTTTTCATTACCGGATCTCTTTGTAATTTCCCAGGCGTTAGTATTAAACCCAAACCTTTGTTATGGCACAAAAGTATATGCTCCTGGTCATTCTGTTTACAACAGCAATGGCCTGCAAAACCAAACACGAAGAGACCAAGTCGGCAGACTCTACCACGATGCAAGCACCGACGGCAGACACGGCCGCGACTCAACCCTTAAATCACCCCACGCCGCAGCAATCGATGGACGGTTGGGTTAGTCTGTTCGATGGCAAGACCCTGAACGGATGGGAAATCTATAAGAAGAAAGAGAACGACACCTGGGAAGTAGTCGGTAATGATCTGCACTGCAAACCCAACGCCGTGGCAAAGAAACGCAGCGACCTACGCACCACAGCCGAATATGAGAACTTCGAACTGATGTTCGATTTCAAAATAGCCCCAAAAGCAAACAGCGGCATCATGTTTCGTGTAACCGAGCAGTATGACCAACCCTACGGCTCCGGCCCCGAGTACCAGATTATAGACGACACAGGCTATCCCGAAAAACTCAAAGACGTACAGCTTACCGCTGCCAATTACGATATGCAGATAGCCGATCCCAACAAATCACTCAAGCCCGCCGGCGAGTGGAACACCGGCCTCATCATTGCGAAAGGTAAGCACATCGAGCACTGGCTCAACGGCGCGAAAGTTCTCGAATACGACATCAACTCACCCGAGTGGACTAAACAAAAGACGGCCAGCAAATGGAAAGAATTTCCGGGCTACGGTATGTCGCCTAAAGGACACATAGACCTGCAGGATCATGGGGATGAGGTGTGGTTCAGAAATATCTTTATTAAACAGAATGATTAAAAAGGATGTCTGTGATGAACAAGATTACTGAAGCGCCGCTTGCTACCAGCACCTGTGCCAGTATACTTACACTGCTGTAATCTTGTTCATCACAGACATCCTCGCAATCCTGTTCTGACTACCACAGCGGCATATTCCCTTCGAACTCTTTCACGTTGTGTTCTACCACACGCATCAGATCTTCTGAGCGTTCGAAGACGTTGTGTTGGCGCATGGAGCTGTTGCCGCGGTTAATAATGTCTCTTACAACTTCGAGGTATTCCTGGTACTCCATTCGTTTGGCGTAGGGAGCGAGTACATCGAGCCACTTCAGAAGTTCTTTGCGGAGGGCGCGTGTTTTACCGGAGCGGGTTACGATGATGTCTGCGTCGAGTCCATAGCGCATGGCGCGCCATTTGTTTTCGCGGAAGATCCATTGTTTTAACGGTGCTTGCGAAGTGGTCCATTCTTCGGAGTGATCTTTGAACCAGTACCCAAGCAGTTGTACAAACGCGGCGATGCCCAATGATTCGCGCAGTGTGGCCGGTTCATCGCAAAACCGCAACTCAAGTGTGCCGTAGCCGGGGCTTGGGCGTAAATCCCACCAAAGATCTTTCATGCTTTTTATAGCACCCGAGCGTAACAGGAAGCCATACAGCTTCTCGAATTCGTCCCACGTACGCGCCATATAGGGCATACCGGCTGTGGGTAATGCTTCGTAGGTTGTGGGCCGGCACGACGATAAGCCGGTGTACATTCCCTGCCAGAACGGAGAGCTGCCCGACAACGACATGATGTGCGGCAGGAAGTGCATAAAGAAGTAATTATACTGCATACACGCATCGCCGGAACGCATACCGACGTGAATGTGCATGCCATATACCGCCATGCGGCGTATAAGCCACTGGTTGCGGTCTATCAATTCATTGTAGCGCGGCGAAGGTGTAACCAGGCGGTCACGGTAGTCACCCAACGGATGTGTTCCGGTAGATGCCATTTTCAACCCCATACCGCTGCTCACAGCTTTAACACGTTGCAACGCGCCGGATAGGTCGCGTTCTACGTCGTGAACTGTATGGCAAACGCCGCTCACGATTTCCAGCGTGCTCTGAAAGAACTCCGGAGCAAATTGCTTATCATCCTTCAACTCAGTCAACACATCCGTGGCACGCGGTGTCAGTAAAAGACTTTGGCCATCGAGCACCTGCAATTCCAACTCCACCCCTAACGTAAGCTCGGCCTCATTCGCCTTGAATTCTAATCTGTTTTCATTCAACATTCTCCAAATATAACCAATTTCCACTAACATCGTCCCGACCGGTTCCTACCCCAAATCTCCTACGCGAATCCCCTTACCCCACAATTCTTTCTAATTCAATTCCCCACAATCTCGAAATCTTATGATTCCGGTGGCGTTCGTTGCGGCGCCGGTCTTGTTACTTTTTCATTATCTTTCGGCATGTGTGGCATAACCGGCATCTTCGCATTCAACCTCGTTGGTAAGTTCAATAAAATAAATGTTACCAAGGCCACCATGGCCCTGCAGCAACGGGGGCCTGATTATCAGGACATCTACCTTTCTGAATGGGTAGCCCTTGGTCACCGCCGGCTATCGATTATCGATACATCAAATATCGCGCACCAGCCCATGTGGGACGAGCAGCGCCGCTACTGCATTGTATTCAACGGCGAAATTTTCAACTTTCAGGAACTGCGTGAAGAACTGGCCGGCAAAGGCTACACGTTCTTCTCTCACTCCGATACCGAAGTGTTGCTAAAACTCTACATCGATCAGAAAGAAAAAGCCCTTAGCAAACTCAACGGCTTCTTTGCCTTCTGTATCTACGATTCGCAAGAGCAAACCCTGTTCGTTGCACGGGACCGCTTCGGCGTAAAGCCCCTGCTCTATACGTTCGACGAAGACAAGTTTATCTTCGCTTCCGAAATGAAGTCTATCCTGGAGTATGGCATTGCGAAAGACCTCGACTATACATCGCTCAACACCTACCTCCAACTCAACTACATTCCGGCACCGCATACCATCTTCACTACCGTGAAGAAACTCATGCCCGGACACTACGCGTATGTAAAAGACCGTAAGCTAACCATTACGCCATACTACACCATACCGTATAACCGTACACAGGCCGAGCGCAACACACTGTCGTATACCGAAGCACAGGAAAAGTTTACCGGCTTACTCGATGCCGCCGTGCAGCGCCGCCTGGTGGCCGATGTGCCGCTTGGTTCATTTCTCAGCGGCGGCATAGACTCGTCGGTGGTAACGGGCATTGCCAGCCGCCATACACAAGGGCTCCATACGTTCTCGATCGGCTTCCGCGATGAGAAGTTTTTCGACGAGACGCACTACGCACGCCTCGTGGCAAAACACTTCAATACCGAGCACACCGTATTCTCGTTAACCAACGACGACCTCTACACGCACGTACACAGTATACTCGATTACATCGACGAACCCTTTGCCGACTCTTCGGCCATTGCCGTATACATTCTCAGTAAAGAAACCCGCAAGCATGCTACCGTAGCCCTTTCCGGCGACGGTGCCGATGAACTCCTGGCCGGCTATAATAAACACGCCGCCTTTCACCGCATTATCAACAAAGGCACCCGCGAAAACCTGGTAACGGCACTGCTGCCCCTGTGGAAAGCGCTGCCCCAATCGCGCAGCAACCCGCTGGCCAACAAAGCCCGCCAGCTGCGTCGCTTTGCCGAAGGTATGAAACAGTCCACACCCGACCGTTACTGGCAATGGGCCGGCTATGCCACACATACTGAAGCCAACACGTTGCTGCTTCAACAACCCACCATCGAAGCCAAACACGAATACCATGCACGGCGCAGCGCTATACTAAAACACCTGCCCGATACCAACGAGAGCATCAACGATATACTCCTGACCGACATGTTGCTCGTATTGCCCAACGACATGCTCACCAAAGTAGACCTCATGAGTATGGCCAACGGTCTCGAAGTACGGAGCCCCTTCCTGGATTACGAACTCGTAAACTTTGCGTTCAGTCTTCCTGCCGACTACAAGATAAACGCATCCCTTCGCAAACGCGTCGTACAAGATGCGTTCCGTAAACTACTGCCCGAAGAGCTATACAATCGCCCCAAGAAAGGCTTTGAAGTGCCTTTGCTGAAATGGTTCCGGAGAGAGATGAAGTCGCTTATTGTGGATGATCTTTTATCTGAAAAATTTATTACAGAGCAGGGGATTTTTAATTACAGCGCTATACAGAAACTTAAAGAACAACTATTCTCAAGCAATCCCGGCGATGTTCATGCACGCATCTGGGGGTTGATTGTATTTCAGGCATGGTGGAGGAAAACAGTGTGAGTGCGGAGAGCGAAATGCAGTGGCGTTAAACGCATTATAAGACCCAACAGTTTACGTTCAACTTCTATGGTCAGTCCGAGACTGACAAATCGTGGGGCAAAGTCATTGCTTGCATAAGCCCCGAACCAGAAGACTCCCAAAACCGCCCTATCCTCCAATCTTAAGAATCTTTTTTTAATGCGAATCCTCGTATACTCTCTTAAAACGTATCAATACTGTGCGTTCCGCAACCGGCGGTGAATTTTGTACAACTAATTGGTGGAACGGATTCTATATTTAAATCGTATGCACTGACGATTTCTATATAGTATTATGAATTACACTTTACAGTTATTCCTTGTTCTCACATTCATTATAAACCTCTCTGCCACTGCCCAACAGGTGGCCATGACCCGTGACCAAATTATTGGCATGACCCCGGATTGGAAAGGTGATCGTCTGCCCGACGGCCGACCGAACGTGTCGGATAATATCTTAAACCGGCTCAAGAATATTTCGCTCGAAGAAGCCTGGGGTGTGTTACGCAATTCTGGATATAACAACCAGTTCGAAGGCGATTGGCTTATACTCCGGCCCGAACAGGTGCTGGTAGGACGTGCGCTTACGGTACAGTATTTACCTAAACGTCAGGATTACGATAATATCGTCCGTGCGAAAGGTAAAGCCGAGAACCGTTCGGGCAACTTCAATTCATGGCCCATCGACATGCTAAAGCCCGGCGATGTATATGTGGCCGATAGTTATGGTAAGATTGTAGACGGCACGCTGATTGGCGACAACCTGGGCAATTCGATCTATACCAAATCAAAGAACGGTGTGATCTTCTACGGGTCTGTGCGCGATACTGAAGGTCTTGAAAAGATTGCCGGGTTTAACGCCTGGGTGAAGGGCTATGATCCATCGTATATACAGGAGATGATGCTGGGCGGTATTAACCTGCCGATACGTATAGGTCGCGCGGCGGTATTGCCGGGCGATGCGGTACTGGCCAAGAAAGGCGGCGTTGTATTTATACCTGCCCACCTGGTAGAAGATGTGGTGATCAATGCGGAGTTCATTGCGTTGCGCGATATGTTTGGCCACCAACGTCTGCGCGAAGGCAAATACACTCCCGGGCAGATAGACCAGCAATGGACCGATGATATTAAGAAAGACTTTTTAAAGTGGCTCGACCAGAACCCCGGCAATCTGCCCATGTCGCGCCCCGAACTCGACGCCTATATGAAGAAACGAACCTGGTAAAGAAAGATCCCTTTCGACGATAGTAACGCTGCAAACCTTTAAACCTCAATGCTCCATGAGAACCCCATCACACAGATTTTTGGAACGGCTTGGCGTAAAAGAACCCGTTCAGGAAACGGCAACACAGCTTGAAGGAGAAAACGAAAATGCCCGCAGAAGCTTTCTGAAGAAGGCCGGCCTCGGTGGTTTACTGCTGGGCGGCTTTATGTTCAGCCCGCTTGAAGACACGCTGGCGCAGGCCACCTCGAAAGTAAACCGAAACTCGTCGCCATCAGACTTAAAGATTACCGACATGCGCTTTGCCGTTGTGATGAACGGCCACATGCGCTGCCCCATTATTCGCATCGATACCAACCAGGGTATCTCCGGCCTTGGCGAGGTACGCGACGGCGCGTCATGGCGCTACGCCATGTTTTTGAAAAGCCGTATACTCGGCATGAACCCTACCAGCGTTGAAATGATTTTTAAACGCATCAAACAATTCGGCTTTCACGGCCGGCAGGGCGGCGGTGTATGCGGTGTGGAGATGGCTTTGTGGGATCTGGCAGGCAAAGCCTATAATGTACCGGCCTACCAACTACTCGGAGGCAAGTATCGCGATAAAGTAAGGCTCTATGCCGATACGCCCGAAGGTGAAAACGAAGCAGACTTTGTGGCTCGTGTAAACAAGCGGATGAAGGAAGAGGGCTTTACGTTTATGAAGATGGACTTCGGCATCGAGCTGCTAAAGAATATACCCGGCGCGGTGAGCAATTCCAACTTCTGGGATATTGGTCGGCAGTGGACGAACGAGCCGATGACATACGGCGGTACAGAACACCCGTTCACGCAGGTACAGATTACCGATAAGGGCCTTGAAGCACTTACACAACGTATTGCCACGGTACGTGAGAAGATAGGATACGATATACCGCTGGCCTCTGACCACTACGGCCACTTCGACCACAACAATGCGATACGCCTGGGCCGTGCTGTAGAGAAATATCGCCTGGCCTGGCTGGAAGACCTGATACCGTGGAAGTTTACCGACCAATGGCGCCAGATAACCGAAGCTATCGAAACCCCTACCCTTACCGGCGAAGATATTTATTTGAAAGAAGAGTTTATCAAACTTATCGATGCCCGCGCGGTAGACCTGGTGCATCCCGACCTGGCAACGTCAGGCGGTTTGCTTGAAACCAAAAAGATTGGTGACTATGCCGAGGAACGCGGCGTAGCGATGGCTATGCACTTTGCCGGCACCCCTATATCGTTTATGGCTAACGTACACTGCGCGGCGGCCACGCAAAACTTTGTTGCTCTAGAACACCACTCTGTCGACGTAGAATATTGGGCAAGCCTTGTAAAAACAAAGAAGCCTATGGTAGAGAAGGGCTTTGCGATTGTGCCCGACTCGCCAGGCCTCGGCATTGAGCTAAACGACGATGTAATTAAGAAACACCTCGACCCCGAGTACACAGCATACTTTGCGCCAACCACCGAGTGGGATAAAGATCGCTCGTGGGACAGACTCTGGAGCTAGGTGGTCACTCGCCGGTAACGGCATTTTATAAAACACCGGGTTGCTGTATTACCACGCAACGGCACCCGGGTTTTATTACCATGTTTTATTGTGTAACAGAACCATATCTATGAGCACGACCACAACGCATAACCCCGAGACAGCTCCTACGACAAACACCAAACGATCGAAGATATTTTTTATTCTGTCCGCATTGGCACTGGCAGGATACATAGCGGTAACGCTATCAGACCTGCATACCTATGGCGGATGGTTACTGATGACGTTCTTCCTTTTTATAGCCCTGGCATTCCGCGGCTATGAGCTATTGCGAGGCTACTCGTTTACGCTCGCCATTTTTGCCGCCGTCAGTATGGCCATGTATTACCCGGAATACTTTGTATATGTGGGTGACTTCAAACTTTCCAAACTCATTGTGCCGCTCATGCAGATCATCATGTTCGGCATGGGCACCGGCCTTAGCATAAAAGACTTCGCCCGGGTATTAAAAATGCCCAAAGGTGTTATTGTAGGCGTGCTTTGCCACTACATTATCATGCCGCTTGTGGCCCTGACGGTAACGAAGATTTTTTCTTTCCCCCCCGAAATCTCGGCGGGTATCATTCTGATCGGGAGTTGCCCCAACGGTCTCGCATCGAACGTTATGACCTACCTGGCCCGGGCCAACCTGGCGCTCTCGGTAACACTCACCGCCATATCAACGCTTATCGCGCCGTTTGTAACACCTATGTTTATGCGGTTACTGGCTGGCCAGTATGTGGAGGTAGACCTGCTGGCCATGGTGTGGGACATTACAAAGATCATTCTACTGCCCATCGGCGCCGGACTTATCTTCAACTATTTTCTGCACGGTAAGTTCAGATGGCTGGATGCTATCATGCCCTATATATCGATGTTTGCCATTGCGCTCATTATCGTGGTGATTACCGCCGCGGGACGTAACGATTTGATGGTGGTGGGGCCGTTGCTTATCGTGGCGGTTCTTATGCATAACCTGAGCGGTTACTTTCTGGGCTACTGGTCGAGTCGTTTACTGCGTATGCCCGAAAAGGATTGCCGCACCATAGCGCTGGAAGTAGGCCTCCAAAACGCCGGGCTGGCATCGAGTCTCGCACTTGGCATGGGCAAGCTCGCTACCGTAGGCCTGGCCGCGGCCGTGTTTGGCCCTACCATGAATATAACCGGATCTACTCTGGCCCTGTGGTGGCGATCAAAACCACTACCCGAAGGCCAGGGACTTACTTCCGAAGAAGAACATGTGAAACATTAATATCAACTGTCTACACCCTAAATCCCAAACCATGTTACGGCGATACGCTTTACTTTTCGTGCTGCTGCTTATGTGCTGTGGCGCAACATTGGCCCAGCAGCTATCCAAAGAGGAACTGATTTTTCTCAC
>Ga0065165_1002894_pt1 | contig 13186 bp, 11 predicted proteins | sample AraplaMF_Cvi_mMF_FD_63813 | JGI IMG/M metagenome (GOLD analysis project Ga0065165, IMG submission 63813) | Arabidopsis root microbial communities from the University of North Carolina, USA - plate scrape MF_Cvi_mMF (version 2) (version 3) | ecosystem: Host-associated > Plants > Roots >...
CGCGCGCTCGACCGCCGGGTCGCGCGGCAGCACGAACGACGGCAGCCAGACGCCGCTGGTGCTGTTGTCCAGCCACTGGTCGACCGGCATCAGCCGCATCGCGTAGGTGTCCTTGTGGATCACCCGGCCGCCGACCACCACCTGCACGAACAGGCTGCTGACGACCGCTTCGGAGACCGAGCGCATCAGCCGCGCGGTCAGCGGCATCTTGATGCGCGCGCCGAGGCTGGTGCGCTCCTGCGTCAGCTCGATCTCGGCCTCGTAGCGTGCGCGTTCGATGCCGCAGTTCAGCTCGACCAGCACCTGCGCCCGCGTCGGCGGTTGCGTGACCGCGCCGCGCAGCTCGAAGCGGTGGAACAGCGCGCTGCGCTTCTCGGCGGGGTCGCCCTGGTTGTGCAGCTCGGCGTAGTTGAATTCGGTGCGCGGTTCGACGACGGCGCGCAACAAGGCGCGCGACACCGACGGCACACGCGCGGCCGCGGCCGCCGCCGGCCGGGCGAGGTGCGGTGCACTGCGCTGCGCGACCAGCGGCGCCCGCGCCCACAGCGCGATGCCGGTGCCGGGCACCAGGTCGACCTGCGAGCGCGTCGCGGCCCAGGCCTGCTCGAACGCGACCGGCAGGTTCCACGCCTGCGCCGCGAGCTGCGCATACAGCGTCTCGAAGAAGTAGCCGGCCAGCGCGTCGTCGAATGCATCCTGGAAACCCATCGCGGCCAGCACGCCGGCCGGCAGCAGCTGCGGAGCGATGCGGGCTGCCGAGTTCCACAGGTTCAGGCCGACGAAGAACGGGCGGTGGCGACCGCCGCCGGTCAGCGCATGCGCCAGCTCGGGCGGCGCCACCATCACCGGCAGGCCGTCGCTGCGCCGCATCAGGCAGCCGTCGACCACGCCTTTGTCGTCGCGCTGCCAGTCGGCGGCGCTGCGCCGCTCGTCGCGCAGCGTCACCGCGACATCGGTGCCGGCGCTGTTGGCCAGCTGCGCGATGCCTTCGTGGTTGTCGAAGCCGCAGAAATGCACCACCTCCGGCCGGAACGCCGCGCACAGCGCGGTCAGCTCGCCCAGCGTCGGGTTGACGGCCACGCGCCAGCGCGGGTCGTCGCCGTTCAGCCCGAAGGCGCGGCGCACGCGCTCGGTCTCGTCGGTGGCGTCATAGGCCTGCGCGAGCGCGCCGGGCAGGCTCTGCACGACCAGCACCCGGCCGTCCATGCGGCGCACCGGCAACGGCGGACGCTCGGCGAGGTCGAGGTGGCGCATCACCGTCAGGCCGTGTCCGCCCGAGGCCGCGGCCCCGCCCGCGCGCCGGTAGCGACGCGTCGCACGCGACAGCACGAACTCCCACGGGAAGATGCGGCCCTCCCAGCCGACGCTCTCGGTCTCGAACGGCATCGTCACGACGGCGCGGCCGGCCTGCGCGATCTCGCGCAGCGCCTCGTCGCCCAGCCCGAAGGCATTCAGCGTCGCGGTGGCATCGGCCTGGTGGCGGTCGGCCACGTCGGGCATGTCGCGCCAGCGCTCGCGGCTGCGCAGCACGTAGCTCCAGCGCATTGCCTCGTTCGCCAGCGTGCGGGCGCGCAGCGCCGGGTCCGGCGCCGTGCCGGGGCCGCCGAGCCGGTAGCGCCGGGTGGCGGTGACGATCTGGATGCGGGGCAGGAAGCCGTCGGCTTCGTTTCGCGGGGGCATGGGGTTCTCCGGACTCGGACAGGCCGCGCGGAGTCTATCGGGCCGCGGGCGTGTCGCCCCCTGGGCGTCAGTCGGAGCGGGCGGCGCGGACCACCAGCGCGTCGCTGCGGTCGGCGTTCGGCGCCATCACGTACAGCGTGCGGGTGTCGGCATCGAAGAACGCGATGCCGCTGAACGCCAGCCCGTCGGAGGCGCAGTCGTCGCCGCTGAGCGCGAGCACGATGCCGTAGGCGTTCGCATCGCTGCGCGGCGCCAGCGAGCCGTCGATGCGGCAGCCGGTGCCGCTGCCGGTGAGCACGCCTCGCGCGTCGATCGACAGCGTGGCCGCCAGGCTGTCATCGGGCCGCGCCGCCTGCGCATCGTAGGGGCCGGCCACGTCTTCGAGCGCGGCAGTGCGTGCAAAAGCGGGGTTGAAGGTGGTCGTGAAGCCGAGCCCGTCGTCGAACAGGCTGCCGTCGAAGCGCTGCTGCGTGACGGCGGTGGCGCTGAACGGCGTGGCGGCGACCGTGCCGTCGGCGAGCCGGAAGTCGATCGCATCGGTCGACGCGAACGCGCCGTCGACGCCGGCGCCGCTGCCTTGCACCAGGCCGGCCACCGAGTCGGGCGCGTCCTGTGCGGAATAGAGGAGGCTGAAGCTGCCGTCGGCGAAGACCAGGCCGGTCAGCGCGCGGTGGTCGGCGGTGCTGCCGGTCCACCAGCCGGCCGCGACGGTCGGGACCGGCGTGGGGGTCGTGCCGCCGCCACCGCCCGCGTCGGTCGCCGTGCTGCTGCCGCCGCCTCCGCCACCGCAGGCGCCGAGCAGCGCCGCCATCCCCATCGCCATCAGCCGTCTCGAACGATGTCCCATGTGATCCCCTGCGACCGGTGCCAAAAGGCCCGATTGTTCGAGTGCGGCGCCGGGCCGCCCACGGGAGACATGTACTTCTGCGCCTTGCCATCGCGGCGCAGTCGGCCGAAGTGCGACTTCGGACCACCCCCGCATCCACCGCCCGCCGGCGTCTGCTAATATACGAACCATATACGTTTCATACAACACACCTCCAGATCGCACACCATGGGAATCGTCAAGATTTCAGACCAGATGCACGACAACCTGCGCAGCGCGAGTGAAGCGCTGAGCCGCTCGATCAATGCGCAGGCCGAGCACTGGATGCGCGTCGGCATGCTGGCCGAGCTGCACCCCGCGCTGAGCTACGGCGACATCTGCCAGTTGATGTTGCGCGCCGCGCAGTCGAACGAGCCCGGGTTGTCGTTCGTGAAGCCGGTGCCGGCGAGACCGGCGGCCCCGGTCGCCGCCCGCACGCCGCGCAGGGCCGCCCGATGAACCGCCCCGCCCGCTCCGTGAAGATCCACCCGGCCGCCGACCTCGCGATGGCACGCGCCGCCGGGGCACTGGCCGCCGACGTGCTGCGGATGATCGCGCCGCACGTGAAGGCCGGCATCAGCACCGGCGAGCTCGACCGGCTGTGCCACGACCACATCGTCGAGGTGCAGAAGGCGGTGCCGGCCAACATCGGCTACCACGGCTACACGAAGACGATCTGCGCCTCGGTCAACGAGGTGGTGTGCCACGGCATCCCGTCGGCCGGCGAGGTGCTGCGCGACGGCGACATCGTCAACATCGACGTCGCGGTGATCCGCGACGGCTGGTACGGCGACACCAGCCGCAGCTTCGTCGTCGGCCAGGTCTCGCCGCTCGCGCAACGGCTGGTCGACACCACCTACGAGGCGATGCGCGCCGGCATCCTCGCGGTGCGGCCGGGCGCGACGCTCGGCGACGTCGGCCACGCGATCCAGACGGTGGCCCAGCGCGAGGGCTTCACCGTCGTGCGCGAGTACTGCGGCCACGGCATCGGCCGCATCTACCACGACGAGCCGACGGTGGCGCATTACGGCCAGCGCGGACAGGGCTTGCGGCTGGTCCCGGGCATGGTGTTCACGATCGAGCCGATGCTGAATGCCGGCAAGGCCGGCACGCGCACGCTGGCCGACGGCTGGACGGTGGTCACCCGCGACCGCTCGCTGTCGGCGCAGTGGGAGCACATGGTCGCGGTGACCGAGGACGGTGCCGAGGTGCTGACGCCGTGGCCCGAAGGCACGGGCGCCTACGCCGCGGTTCCGTAGGGCCGAGCGCCGGGCCGCGCCAAGCCGGCCCGCATCCCCCCCGGCGTACCCGCCGGGCGAGGGGTCGTCATGCCTTCACGGCACCAGCGAGTGCACCCAGGCCGACACCGGGTTGCCGCGGATCACCAGCCGGTTGCGCGCGAGGCATTCGAATTGCGCGCCGAGCTTGCGGGCGACCGCAAGGCTGGCTTCGTTGCCTTCGGCGACGACGATCTCGATGCGCTGGAAACCCAGCGCGCTGAAACCATAGCTGGCCAGCGAACGCGCGGCGCGGGTCGCGATGCCCTGCCCCTGGGCCGACTGGCGGACCCAGTAGCCGAGGTTGCAGACGCGGTGGACCGTGTTGAACTGGTTGAGCCCGGCACCGCCGACCAGCCGGCCGCTGCGCTCGTCGAACAGCCCGAATTCGCAGGCCTGCCCCTGGGCCAGGCTGTCGGCGCAGACATCGACCCAGTCGATCGCGTCGCGCACGCCGTAGCCGGGGTGGCACCAATCCATCCAGCGGCCGATCGTGCCGGTCGATTCGCGGGCCGCTTCGGCCATCGCCCGGGCGTCGTCGCGCGTCCAGGGTCGCAGCACCATGCCGTCGAAGCGCAAAGGCTCCATCGGGTCGCGCGTGTCGATGCGGCGCGACGCGGTGTCGCCCATCTCGAACTGCCACGGCGCAGCGGCCAGTGGCGCGGCTTCTGTGGGGGGCAGGCCGTCGTCGACGACACGCCCACTGTGATTGAAATCGCCGAAGTCGTCGAGGAACGAAGCAGCGGCATCGTCGCGGGGGCGCGCGTCACGGGAGAGGACATCACGAAAGGCCATTGTTCGCATCATCGGTGGGCGCGGTGCGCCGGTCGTCGTCGATCACGGTGTCGGCCCACGCGCCGGCGGACGTGAAGCCGGAGTGCTGCATCGTCGAAGGCGCCGCGGCATCCGGATCGTTTCGCAGCGGCGCACCGCCGATGCGAGACCACAGTCGCTGGAACAAGGGTGCCGCATCCTCGGCACCAGGCTTCCTGGAAGACATCGTTTCCATCCCGGAGGAGCGCCGCTGCGCGGCGCGATGCCGGGGAATGGCAAGAAGCGGTCCATGCCGGCGCGCCGGCGCAGCGCGCGATTTGTCAGCCCTCGCTTGCGGCCGGGCCGCGCCGGCGCTGCGTTTGCGCCGGCCATCGACACGGCGTGCACCTGTCGTTCAAAAACTGTCAGGTGCCGATCCTGTCGGACAGCGGACACTTCTTGTTCCAGGGTGCCGCGGATCGTCACTGCGCCATGCGCGCGCCGTGGTCCAGCACCGCCCGCACCTTGCTCGCCAGCGCCCGCGCGCTGTATGGCTTGGGCAACAGCTCGACGCCGGGGTCGAGCCGGCCGCCGTGCACGATCGCGTTCTGCGCGTAGCCCGACGTGAACAGCACCGCGATGCCGGGCAACCGTTCGCGCGCCTTGTCGGCGAGTTCCGGGCTCTTCAGGCGGCCGGGCATCACGACGTCGGTGAACAGCAGGTCGATCGCCGCATGGTGCGCCACCGCGTCGTCGATCACGACCAGCGCCTGGTCGGCATCGCTCGCCTTCAGCACCCGGTAGCCGAGCTCCTGCAGCATCTCGACGGTGGCGCGGCGCACCGCGGCGTCGTCCTCGACCACCAGCACCGTCTCGGCGCCGCCGCTGGCGTCGCCGGCGGCGGCCGGGTCGGGCGCCGCGTCGACCAGGGCGTCGGCGTCGTGCGCGCGCGGCAGGTAGACCTTGACGGTCGTGCCCTGCCCCGGCTCGCTGTAGATCTTCACGTGGCCGCCCGACTGCCGCACGAAGCCGTAGACCATCGACAGCCCGAGCCCGGTGCCGCTGCCGGCCGGCTTGGTCGAGAAGAACGGCTGGAACACCTGCGACAGCACCTGCGGCGTCATGCCGCAGCCGGTGTCGGTGACGGCCAGCATCACATACTGGCCCGGCTTCACGTCAGGCTGGCCGCGCACGTAGTCGTCGTCCAGGAAGGCGTTGCCGACCTCGATCGTCAGCCGGCCATTGCCGTCCATCGCGTCGCGGGCGTTGATCGCCAGGTTGAGCAGCGCGTTCTCGATCTGCGTCGGGTCGACGAAGGTGTGCCACAGCCCGCCGGACACGATCACCTCGACCTCGACGCCCTCGCCGATCGAGCGGCGCACCAGGTCCTCGAGCCCGGTGATGAAGCGGCCCACGTCGACCACCCGCGGCGCGAGCGCCTGGCGGCGGCCGAACGCCAGCAGCTGGCTCGCCAGCTTGGCCCCGCGGCGCACCGCCTCGGTCGCGCTGTCCAGCCGCTGCATCACCTTCACGTCGTCGCGCGTCAGCCGCGACACCAGGTGCAGGTTGGCCGAGATCACCTGCAGCAGGTTGTTGAAGTCGTGCGCGACGCCGCCGGTCAATTGCCCGACGGCTTCCATCTTCTGCGCCTGCCGCAGCCGCTCTTCCGCTTGGTGGCGCTCGGTGATGTCGATCGCCTCCGGCACGATCGCGACCACCGCGCCGTCGCGGTCGTGCACCGGCCGCACCGCGAAATCGAACTGCCGCCAGCCGGCCGGCAGCAGCAGGCGCATCTCCTGGCGCCGGCTGTGGCCCTGGGCCGCGGCCTGCACCGCCAGCCGCACCGTCTCGGGCATGCCCGGCGTGCGCGCGAACCACGGCGAATCCCAGAACGGCCGGCCGAGCACCTGCTCGAGCGTCGCACCGATGCCGCGCAGCGAGGTCTCGTTGGCATCGAGCAGGGTGCCGTCGAGCGCCAGCAGGCCCTGGTACTGGAAGCTGGTCGAGAAGATGGTGCGCATGCGGGCCTCGCTGGCCTGCAGCGCTTCGGTGCGCGCGGCGACGCGGGCTTCGAGCCGCGCCTGCAGCTCGGCATGCCGCGCCTCGGCATCGGCCAGCAGTTGGGCGGTGCGTCGTCGCTCGGCCAGTTCGTTGCGGTGCAGCCGCCGGCTGCAATGCAGCGACCAGCCGAGCCAGACCGCACCCGGCAGCAGCGCGCCGAGCATCAACGACAGCATGATCGGCAAGGCATCCATCGTCAGCGCAGGCGGGTCCGAGACAGGCGTTTCGCGTTGGCGACCGCGGTGCGGTGCACCGGCGCGAGGCCATGGCCGAGCACGCCGAGCGCGGCCGATTGCAGCTGCGTGCCGATCGCCTGCGCCGACGGCGGCCCCCACGGCGACAGGCAGGCGCGCCACCAGAACAGCGCGAAGGCCTGCTGTGCGCGCCAGCCCTGCATCGCCATCGCGATCCACGACTGCTGGAACGCGGCGGTCTTCTCGGCGCCCATGCGGGTGAACTCGCGGCGGTCGCGTTCGGACGGGGCCGCGCCGGCCAGCGCCATGCGGGCGATGCGGTGCGCCATCACCGGCGGCACCGCAAAGGCGAGTTCGGCACTGCGTTGCGCAAGCGTGCTGCGTTGGCGTTTCGACATGACGGGCTCCTGGGTTGCAGCCACTGTAATTGCCGTGCTGCCGTGCAGCAGCGGATCGCGCCCTATTCCTACAGCGCGTGCCATCGCAGTCCGACGCACTGCGGCTCGCTGCACGCCGACCATCGCGGCATCGCAGTCGCAGCAGTGCTGCCAGCCCACCCAGGAGACAGAACCCATGGCCTACCAAGACGTCGCCAGCGTCGGCATTCAAGACGGCCCCGCCGGCCGGCGTGCCGTTCCCTCTCTCGCGCCCGCGGCCGTCGCGGTGGCCGCCGACGGCAGCCGCAGCGCGGTGTCGTGGGGCGCGGTGCTCGCCGGGGCGGCCGGCGCGGCCGCGCTGTCGCTGATCCTGCTGATCCTCGGCGTCGGGCTCGGCCTGTCGGCGGTCTCGCCGTGGGCGCGCGACGGCGTCAGCGCGAGCACCTTCGGCGTCGGCAGCATCCTGTGGATCACGCTGACGCAGATCGCCGCGTCGGGCATGGGCGGCTACCTGGCGGGCCGCCTGCGCACCCGCTGGGCCGACACCGCCGGCGACGAGATCTACTTCCGCGACACCGCGCACGGCTTCCTCGCGTGGGCGGTCGCGTCGCTGGCGACCGCGGCGATGCTCGGCAGCGCGATCGGCGGCATCGTCGGCACCGGCGCGAAGGCCGGCGGTGCGGCAGCCGCTGCAGCGGGAGCGATGGGCGCCGCATCGGCGGTCGCGATGGCGCCGGCCGGCGCAACGCCGGACCCGGTCGGCTACCACGCCGATGCGCTGTTCCGCCGCGATCCGTCGGCCACCACCGCACCGGCCACGACCGAGGCGCCGCCGCTGGCCGAGGTCGGCCGCATCTTCGCCGCCAGCGGCCGCGCGCCGACGCTGCCGCTCGACGACACCCGCTACCTGGGCCAGCTGGTCGCGCAGCGCACCGGCCTGTCGCAGGCCGATGCCGAGAAGCGCGTCACCGACACCTACACCCGGCTGCAGACCGCGCTGAACGACGCCCAGGGCCGCGCGCGCGACGCGGCCGACCGCGCGCGCAAGGCCTCGGCGTATGCGTCGCTGTGGCTGTTCATCTCGCTGCTGGCCGGCGCCTTCGTCGCCAGCTTCTTCGCGACCTGGGGCGGCCGCCAGCGCGACCTGTGAGCACCGTTCGCCCACCCTTCATCCACCACTGGAGACACCGATGCGATCCCTGCTGCTGTTCTTCCTCGGCGTGCCGATCCCGATCATCATCCTGATCGCGCTGTTCTTTCACTGACCGTCCGCCGAGATGACGACGGTCCGCACCGGCCAGGCCGACACGCCGTTGACCCGCGACGAGTTCGGCCGGCGCTTCCGGCAGCGCTGGGTCGATCCGGCCTACGACGGCGAGCGCGACGCGATCGCCCGGCTCGAGGCAATCGCCTGGTGCGCGGTCGACGAAGGCCGCAAGTCGCCGGTCACGCGGCCGGCAGGCCCGGGGTTCGCAGACCCCGCTTACGACACCGCTGTGGAATGGCTCGACACCCATCAACGGCTGAAGGACGCGCAGGCGAACTGGGCAAACCCCGGCACGCGCTCGCGCGTGCTGGTGGTGTGCGGCAGTTCGCGCAACGACGGCACCTGTCCTGGCGAGGTGTCGAAGACCTGGCGCCTGAGCCGCCTGGTCTGCGAAGAGATCGAACGCGGCGGCGTCGATGCCGACCTGCTGGACCTGAGCCTGGTGACCTCGGAGTACGGCCGCCGCATCCACCCGTGCAAGGGCTGCGTCGGGACCGCGATGCCGCTGTGCCATTGGCCGTGCAGCTGCTACCCGAACCACGCGCTGGACCAGGCCAGCGACTGGATGGCCGAGATCTACGAGCGCTGGGTCAGCGCGCACGGCGTCGTGCTGGTCGCGCCGACCTACTGGTACCAGTCGCCGAGCCCGCTGAAGCTGATGATCGACCGGATGGTCTGCGCGGACGGCGGCAACCCGGACCCGACCAGCACGCACGGCAAGAAGGCGGCCGAGGCGAAGGCGATCGAGGAAAAGGGCTGGGACTTTCCGAAGCACCTCGCCGGCCGCGTCTACGGGCTGGTAGTGCATGGCGACGTGGCCGGCGTCGAGCAGCAGCGGCACGCGCTGGCCGACTGGCTCGACTGGATGGGCTTGGTCGATGCCGGCGACGGCGCGCGGCTGGCCCGCTACCTCGGCTACTACGAGCCGTACTACAACAGCCACGACACGCTGGACGCCGACACCGCGTTCCAGCAGGAGACGCGCAACGTCGCGAGGGCGGTGCTGGCGGCGGTCGCGCAGTTGCGCACCGGCAGCTTGAGCCAGCCCGATGCCGCGTTGACGCCGCCCCGGCCCAAATAGCCCGGATGCCGATCCGGGCTGCGGTTCAAACGCGCGGCGGGTCCCCTTCGCGCTGCGGATGCCGGTGCTTCGCCACCGCGGCGATGAAGGCCTGGGCCGTCCTGTCGTCGCCGTTGCCGAACAGCACGCCCGGGTCCGGCGACCCGTCGCCCAGAGACGTCGGCACGTCCGCCTTCTCGATCAATGCGCGACCGGCGCCGAGCGCCAGCAGTGTCTTGCCGTGCCGCCACGTCAGCGTCGCGTACTCCAGCGCCTGCCCGAGCCCGAGCAGCACCTCGACGCCCTTCGCGCCGTCGGGCAGCACGACCGCGTCGAACAGCACCGGCGGCGAGTTCTCGATCGACCCGGTCGCGATCAGCGGTTCACCGTCCGACGTGGTCACCGCGCCGATGCGCGGCGCGACCACGGTCGCCACCGCCCCCGCCTTCAGCAGCGCGGCCATCAACTTCGCGATCGGCTTGCCGGCGACACCGTGCGCCGCGAGCAGCGCGATGCGGCGCGTGCGGATGCTGCCGTCGCCCGGCCGCGCCTTCAGCGACAGCGGCGGCGACACCGTGACCTCCGGCTTCGCCGGCTTCGGCAGCGCGCGCGGCAACGGCGGCGGCAGCGGCATGCCAAGACCGTCGGCGACCGCCTTCGCCAGCGGCTTCGACACGTTCAGCAGCGACGCCACCATGCGCTCGCGCACCGCCGGCACCGTCACCTTGCTCAGCTCGAAGCGGAAGCCGCCGACGATGTGCGCCTGCTCGACCGGCGTCTGGCTGGCGTAGAACAGCGTGGCCTGCGTGTAGTGGTCGGCGAACTTCTCCGGCTTGCCCCGCAGCTTCTCGCCGTTGACCGGCTGCGGGAACGACACGAAGCCGGCGGCACCGGCCTGGAACGGGCAGCCGCCGCCGAGCGAGTTCGGCTCGTACGCGACGCGCCCGCGGTTCACCGTCTGCCGGTGCAGCCCGTCGCGCTGGTGGTTGTGCACCGGCGCGAGCGGCGCGTTGATCGGGATCTCATGGAAGTTCGGCCCGCCCAGCCGCGAGATCTGCGTGTCGACATACGAATGGATGCGCCCGGCCAGCAGCGGGTCGTTGCTGAAGTCGATGCCCGGCACCACATGCGCGGCGCAGAACGCGACCTGCTCGGTCTCGGCGAAGAAGTTGTCCGGGTTGCGGTTCAGCACCATGCGCCCGACCGGCTGCAACGGCACCAGCTCTTCCGGGATGAGCTTGGTCGCGTCCAGCACGTCGAAGCTGAAGGATTCGGCCTGCGCTTCGCTGAACACCTGCACGCCGAGCTCCCATTCGGGGTACTCGCCCGACTCGATCGCTTCCCACAGGTCGCGGCGGTGGTAGTCGGCATCGGCACCGGCGATCTTCACCGCCTCGTCCCACACCAGCGAATGGGTGCCGAGCAGCGGCTTCCAGTGGAACTTGACGAAGCTGCTCTCGCCGCGCGCATTGACGAAGCGGTAGGTGTGCACGCCGAAGCCCTGCATCATCCGGAAGCTGCGCGGGATCGCACGGTCGGACATCGCCCACATCAGCATGTGGGTCGACTCCGGCATCAGCGACACGAAATCCCAGAAGGTGTCGTGCGCCGATGCCGCCTGCGGCATGCCGTGGTGCGGCTCGGGCTTCACCGCATGGACCAGGTCGGGGAACTTCATCGCGTCCTGGATGAAGAACACCGGGATGTTGTTGCCGACCAGGTCCCAGTTGCCTTCGTCGGTGTAGAACTTGACCGCGAAGCCGCGCACGTCGCGCGCGGTGTCGATCGAGCCGCGTTCGCCGGCCACGGTCGAGAAGCGCACGAACACCGGCGTGCGCTTGCCGGCCTCGGCGAACGGCGCGGCGCGCGTCAGCTTCGTCAGCGGCTTGTAGCACTCGAAGAAGCCGTGCGCCGCCGAACCGCGCGCATGGACGATGCGCTCCGGGATGCGCTCGTGGTCGAAGTGCGTGATCTTCTCGCGCAGGATGAAGTCCTCGAGCAGCGCCGGCCCGCGCAGCCCCGCCTTCAGCGAGTTCTGGTTGTCGCCGACCGCGACGCCCTGGTTGGTCGTCAGCACCTCGCCGCCGGCATCCGCGCGCACGCGCTGCAGCGAACCGAAGCCGTCGTGCGACGGCGCGTCGTCGCCGCCGTCCCCGGTCTTGCCGGTGTCGTTGATTTCGCTCAGCGTGCCGGCGCCGGTCGACACCGACGCCCGCTGGCTGCGCTGCCCGACCGGCGGCGCGATCGCGTTGTCGCGGCCGATCTCGTTCGGCTTGTTGGCATTGAACGGAATCGCCGCGGCCAGCGCCTGCACTTCGACGGCCTGGCGCTCCTGGCCGGCCGGGCTCGGCGGAATCGGGCGGCGCTTGCCGGCGGAGGTCTTCGGGGGGGTCTTGGGCATGGGTGCTCGCAGAAAAGTCAGAGGTGGCCGCGGCCCGCGAGGGCTTCGCAGGCCTGGGCGCACGCGCGGCAGGCCTGCGCGCAGGCCTGGCAATGGTCCATCGGGTGCCGGGCGCATTCGTCGCCGCACACGCGGCACAAGTGCGCGCTCAACTCGCAGGCGTCGCCCAGGTGGCTGCTGTCGCGTGCGAGGTAGGCGGCGGTCAGCCGGCAGGCGTCGGCGCAGTCGAGGTCGAGCGCGATGCAGCGCCGCATCGACGCCGGGTCGGGCTCGGCGAGGCAGGCGACGGCGCAGTGCAGGCAGGCGGTGGCGCAGGCCTGGCACGCGGCCAGGCAAGCTTCGAGGGTCTGGTCCTTCATGGTGGTCACCGCCGTCAAGGTGTGTGGCGCGGCTTGGTGGCCTGCAGGTCGGGCGGCGCCGGCTTGTGCAGGCTCGCCTTGCTCGCCTCGGCCGATGGCAGCTCGGCCGGCGTCTTGCCGTCCGGGTTGGTGGCGGGCTTCGGACCCTTCTTGCTGTCGGGGCTGCCGGCATCGTGGATGCTGCGCGCCTTCGTGCCGGACGACGCCGGGTCCGGGGTCTGCGTGGGCTTGCTCATGTCGATCTCCTGCAGGGCAGCACGGGCACACCGCGACGTGCGGTGCAGAGGATCGCGCTGCGCCGTGACAGGGCAATCGACGTACCCGAAGGGGGGTGCTCACATCGCACCGCGACTCGCGCCCTTCTCCTACAGCGCACGCCATTGAAGTGCGTAGATTGAGGGCGTTCATCCCTTCATCCCAGCCATCGCCAAGGAGTGCTTTTCATGCCCACCAACCACGCCACCACCCACACGTCGAGCCGCTCGCACGCCGCACCGCGCACCCGCAAGGCGCCCGCGGCGGATGCGATCAAGCTGCTGCGCGCCGACCATGCCGAAGTGAAGAAGCTGTTCGCCGAGTACGAGAAGCTTGCGAAGGCCGAGGCCCCGGCCGACGAACGCGAAGCGCTCGCGCTCGACATCTGCAACAAGCTGACGGTGCATGCGCAGATCGAGGAGGAGATCTTCTACCCGGCCTGCCGCGACGTGCTGCAGGAGAAGGACGACCTGCTCGACGAGGCCACCGTCGAACATGCCAGCGCGAAGGACCTGATCGCCCAGCTGCAGTCGAGCTCGCCCGACGACGACCTGTACGACGCCAAGGTGAAGGTGCTCGGCGAGTACATCGACCACCATGTGAAGGAAGAGCAGAACGAGCTGTTCCCGAAGGTGCG
>Ga0065165_1002896_pt1 | contig 13174 bp, 11 predicted proteins | sample AraplaMF_Cvi_mMF_FD_63813 | JGI IMG/M metagenome (GOLD analysis project Ga0065165, IMG submission 63813) | Arabidopsis root microbial communities from the University of North Carolina, USA - plate scrape MF_Cvi_mMF (version 2) (version 3) | ecosystem: Host-associated > Plants > Roots >...
TGCGTCACCATCAGGATCGGCAGCGCCAGTTCGTCGCGCAGCCGCTCGATCAGCGCCATGATCTCCTCGCGCCGCGCGCGATCGAGCGACGACAGCGGCTCGTCGAGCAGCAGGAAGCGCGGGTTCGACAATATCGCCCGGCCGATCGCCACCCGCCGCGCCTCGCCGCCGGACAGGCTGCGCGGCCAGCGGTCGAGCAGCCCCGCCAGCCCGAGCAAACCTACCGTCTCGTCGACATCCACCGCGCCCTCCCCCACCCGCCAGCCGTAGAGCAGGTTCGCGCGCACCCGCTGGTGCGGGAACAGCCGCGGCTCCTGGAAGACATAGCCCGCGCGCCGCCGCTCTGGCAGCAGGTCGAGCCCGGCCGCGGCATCGAACAGTGCCTCGCCGCCGACCCGGACATGGCCGATATCGGGTGTCAGAAGGCCCGCAACCATGTTCAGCACGCTGGTCTTGCCCGCGCCGGAAGGGCCGAACAGGACGGTCAGCCCGTCGCCGCTTTCGATGCGGCAGACGATCGCGGCTTCGCCCCTTCGCAGCGCGACATCCACGTCAAAGGACATGCAGCCCCCGTCCCGCGCGCCGTGCGATGACTTCGGAGACGATCAGCGCCACAAGCGAGAGCAGCACCGACGCGCCTGCCAGTCGCAGCACCAGCGCCTCGCCGCCCGGGGTCTGCAGCGCGGCATAAATCGCCAGCGGCAGCGTCTGGGTCTCGCCGGGAACGTTCGACACGAAGGTGATCGTCGCGCCGAACTCGCCGAGCGCCCGCGCGAAGCCGAGCACCACGCCCGCAATCACGCCGGGCAGGCTGAGCGGCAGGGTAATCGTGCGGAACGTCCGCCAGCGCCCCGCCCCCAGGGTTCGCGCCGCCTGTTCGAGCCGCTCGTCGACGGCTTCGAGCGACAGCCGGATCGCGCGGACCAACAGGGGCAAGGCCATCACCGCCGACGCCACCGCCGCGCCGGTCCAGCGAAACAGCACGCTGACTCCGAACCAGTTCTGCAGCCAGCCGCCAATCGGTCCGGCCGGCGCGAAGGCAAGCAGCAACAGCCAGCCGGTAACGACAGGTGGCACCACCAGCGGCAGATGGACCAGTGCGTCGAGCAGCACCTTGCCGGGGAACCGCGCCCGCGCGAGCAGCCAGGCCAGCCCAAAGGCCAGCGGCAGGCTCGCCAGCACCGCCACGCCGCCGACCTTGAGCGACAGCGCGACGATGCCCCATTCCTCGGGGGTCAGCATCAGGGTGCCGTGAACCCGAAGCGCGCGAAGATCGCCTTGCCCGCGCCCGACAGCAGGAAGCGCCGGAAGCCTTCGGCGTCGGGGCTGGTCGCGCTGCGCAGCCGGGCGAGCGGATAGCGGATCGGCGGATGACTGTTCGCCGGGAGCATCCGCACCACGCGGACCTGCCGCGAGGCGCGCGCGTCGGTGGCATAGACCACACCCCATTCGGCCGCGCCGCGCTCGACCAGCGCCAGCGCCGCGCGGACATTCTCTCCGCGCACCACCCGTGGCGCCACGGCGTCCCACAGCCGGAGCCGCGTCAGCGACGCCTGCGCATAGCGACCGGCGGGCACCGATGACGGATCAGCGAGCGCCACCCGGCCGCTTGCCAGCAGGCGCGACAGCGGCACGTTGCCCGGCGCCCGTGCGCTTGCCGGCTGGACCACGACCAGCCGGTTTCCGACGAGATTGGCGCGGCTGCCCGCGACGATCAGCCCGCGGCGCTCGACGTCGTCCATCCACGGCTCGTCGGCCGAGATGAACAGGTCCGCGGCAGCGCCGGCGGCGACTTGCCGCGCCAGGGCCGACGAGGCGGCGAAGGAGAGCACGGGCCGGACATGGCCGAGCCGCACCCAGGCGTCGGCGGCGGCGTTGAGCGATTCCTGCAGGCTCGCCGCGGCCAGCACCAGCGGTCCACGCTGCGCCGCCAGCGCGCGCGGGCCGAGCAGCGCCACTGCGCCCAGGCCGATCAGGAATTCGCGCCGGTCGATCATGCCTGGTCTCCTCGTCGCGCTGCTATGACGCACCGCGCCCGCCGAGAGCAAGAACCCCTGTGCCGGCTATCGACCCGTCAGCCCGCGCTTCACGGCGCGCATCCCGCCGATCATCTGGCTGGCGAGCAAATCGGCCGCTTGGCCGAAGGGCAGCGGCTGGGTGCCGAGCGTCCGGTGGAGCAGCAACGCGCCCGAGCGTACGCTCGCCCGGCACACGCGCCACCAGAGCTGCGAGATCTCGCGGTCTACTACCGCGAGGTCCTCGCCGGCATGCGCCGCGCCGAAGGCCGCGCGCAGGATGCCGATGCCCGCGAACAGCCGGTTGAGCGTCTCGATATCGCCCACCGGCTCGCGCGCCATGACGTGGCGGACCAGCAGTGCCGCGACGTCGGGTTCGGCATCGCCGAGCAACGCCGCGTGCCGCTCGCGCAGCAGCAATTCGGCATGCGCCCGCATCGTGCCGTTATAGACGTGCGACGCGCCGCCGGCATGGCACCGATAGAGCATCAGCACCGCGTCGATCTGTGCGATCCGCCCGAACGGCCGCAGCCGCTGGTACAGGTCGAAATCCTCGACGAAGCGCATCTCGGGCCGCTCGAACGGATCGAGCTGCCGCGCGGCATCGGCGCGGAACATCACCGACGACCAGGCGATCGGGTTCTGCACCAGCATCAGCCAGTCGATCAGCAGCGGCGTGAGCGGGCGCGGCCAGTTGCCCACCATCCGCTCGCCTTCGATCAACAGGTCGGTCGCGCAGCTCACCAGCGCGACATCGGGCTGGGTATCGAGATACGACATCTGCCAAGCGAGGCGCTGCGGCAGGCTGATATCGTCCTGGTCGAGCCCCGCGACATAGCGCCCGCGCGCCTCGGCAAAGGCGCGGTTGCGCGCCACCACCGGGCCGCCGTTGCGCTCGGCACGGATCACCCGGATGCGCGGATCGCCGAGCCGTTCAAGCACGTCGACGCTGTCGTCCGTCGAGCAATCGTCGACCGCGACCAACTCCCAATCGGTCAGCGTCTGCGCCTGCAGGCTCGCCAGAGTCTCGGGCAGCAGCTTGGCGCCGTTAAAGACCGCCATGATCACCGAGACGGCGGGCACGGCGCTCATGCGACTGCCTGCACCGGCATGTCGAGCAACTGGTCGACGATCATCTGGCCGATATCGTTCTGCCACAGCCACAGCCCGTTGGCCTTGCCGCTGAAGCTCGCTTCGCCGCCCAGCCGTCCGTCGGGGACATGCCCCGAGGCGAGCCCGATCCCGAACACGCCGGGTACCGGCCGCCCCTCGGCGTCGATCACCCGGCATTGCTGGTCGACCAGCCGCGGCCGTCCGGCTGCGTCCGCCGCGAGCGCGATACGGTTGCCGTCCACATCGAACAGCGGCAGCGCGCGCGGGCGATAGCCGAGCGCGCCGATCACCACATCGGCGTTTTCCAGCTCCGCCCGCACCGCCGCGTCGTCGAGCGCGCCGATCTGGCGCAGCACCATCCGCGGATCGGGCGCCCGCCCGCCGACACCGAGCATCCGCAACACCAGCTCGCGCGCCTCGAGCCGGAAGCCGGCGAGCCGATAGACGAAGCCGCTCACCGGGCAGATGTCCTGCGCGCCGAAATCGGTGAAACCGTCGGCCCGCGCCTCCTCGGCCGAGCGATAAAAGGGCCTGAGCGGTCGACGATGGTAGAGCGCGAGCGCGCCCGCTCCCAGCGCCAGCGCCGGCGCCGCCTTGAGGATCAGCGCGGCTGCCGCCAGCGCGCTGGTCGATCCGCCGACGATTGCGATCTTCGGGGCCGGCACCCCGGCGATGCGCGCCCGCAATGCGTCGAGCCCGCCGATCCGCAGGAACTCGTCCCCCGGCATCAGCCGTTCGCCGGCGAGCGTGCCCAGCGCGACCCCTGCCACACGCTCGGCCTCGACATTGACGCGTGCCTGATAACCGCCGGTCGCGATCACCAGCTTGGCGGCGCGCATCACCCGGACTTCGCCGGTCACTCGGTTGCGCACCCGCGCCGCCCACATCCCGTCGGCGGTGCGCCGCGCCTCGATCACGTCGCTGCGTGTCGCCACCGTCCCGCCACGCCCCGCGACGATTCCCGCCAGTTCGGCACCGGTCGCCTCGAGGAACGGCGTGGTTCGCGCCAGCGGCACGCCCAATTTCCCGACATGCATCGCGACTTCCTGTCCCGCGCTGTGCGCTTCGAGCGCCGCGATGCCGTCATGGGCATTGTCCTTGACCGCGGTCAGGAAGGTTTCCGCAGTGCTGTCCGAGGTGATCGCATAGGTGCCGATCTCGCCGCGCCCGAGCACCGCGTCGCGCTCGACCACCGCGAGCCCCGCCTCGGCTAGCCGAACCAGGGCATCGCTCTTGCTCGCCGCGGTCAGCAGCGCCGTTCCCGCCGGCCCGCCGCCGACGATCAGCGCGGCATGGACATGCCCGCCGCGGCGGTCGGCGCCTGGCAGGCCCTTGAGGCCCGAGGCCGCGCAGGCGTCGATCAATGCCGCGCACACCCGTTCGACATCCGCCTCGGTCATCGCATCGGTCACCGGCAGCGACAGCACCCGTGCGCCGACATCGTCGCACACCGGCAGCGGCTCGCTCACCCCATGCGCGCGGAACCACGGCTGCTCGCCGAGATGCGGGCTGAAATAATGTGCCGCCCCGATTCCCTGCACCGCCAGCGTCTCGATGATCGCGCGCCGATGCCCGGCAAAGGCGCGCGGCAGCAGCAGCGACTGGAACTGCAGCGCCGGCCGCGACCCGCGCAGTTCCTGGAACTCGAAACCCTTCTCCGCCGCGAAGCCGCCCAGCGCCGCGCGATAGACCGCGTCGAGCCGCATCCGGTGCGCCGCGACGCCCTCGATCTCGTCGAGCCGCGCGCGTGCCACCAATCCGAGCACTTCGGGCAATTTGGCGTTGAACCCCGGCCCCTCGGCCGAACGCCCGCCGGCGAAGCCGAAATTGCTCATCCGGCGCAGCGCCGCGATCAGCGCGGCGTCGCCCGAATGGACCAGCCCCCCCTCGGCGGTGGAGAACACCTTGGTCGCGTGCATCGAATAGACCACGGCAAAGGGCTCGCCCGCGCCGAACTGGCCACCCCCAGCATCCCGCGCGCCGAGTGAAGCCGCAGCGTCGATCACCACCCCCACGCCGCGCGCGGCGTAGTCGCGGTAGCGCGCCAGATCGATCCCCGCGCCGAACGTCGCATAGGGCACCACTGCGGCGATGCGGTCGCCATATTTGTCGAAGGCGCGCGCTTCTGCATCGGCGCTCGCTGCCCAATCCGCGGGGTCGATGTCGCAGAGCAGCGGCACCAGCCCCGCCCATTCGGCGGCATGCGCGGTCGCGGCGAAGGTGAAGCCCGGGATCAGCGCGAACTGGCCCTTGCCTGCGCGCGGACCCGCGGCATTGCGGATTGCGAGCATCAGCCCCAGCGTCGCATTGCCGACCGCGAGGCAGTCGCCTGCTCCGCCGAACAACTGCGCCGTCGCCGCGGCCTCGAAGCCGCGCACCACTGGCCCGCCGTTCGAATAGACGCCGCGCGCCTCGATCTCCGCCAGCGCCTCGCCCATCAGGCTCAGCTTCGGCGGGCGCGGCGCGATCAGCGGCAGCCGATCCATAGACTTTCCCCACATCCTGCTCGCCGGAGATGCCGGCACGATTCCAGCAGCCTAGCCGCGCCCGGCCTTCGATTTCGTAAAGCCGTCGCGCATGGACGCCGGCCCGCGCGCAGGCTAGCCCGGAGCGATGATCCTCGGCCCTCCAGAACAGCTCGATTCGGCAACCCTCGCCTTCTGCGCGACGCTCTCGCCCGAGCCGCCGGTCTATGTCCCGGTGCGCCCGGCACCGGCCTCCAAGGTCGCCTATTGTTTCGATAATTCCGTCGCTTATGCCCGGGAGCACGGCGGCGAGGCGGTCTATGGCTGGGCGATCTGGCACTGGCCGGGGCGCTGGTTCGAGGCCGAGCACCACGCGGTCTGGCGCAGCCCGGAGGGCGACCTGCTCGACGTCACCCCGCAGGCCGGCGACCCGCCGCGCGTGCTGTTCGTCCCCGACCCGTCGGCGCCCTACGACCCTACGACCTTCCGCCCGAACATCATGGCCCCGGACGGCCATGAGGATCTCGTCCGCGAATATATCGCACTGGTCGCGCAGCGCGGCGCGATCACCCGGTCCTATTGGGAGCCCGGAATGGACGTGCTGCCCTTGTTCTCCGCCGAGGATCAGCGCCGGCTCGACCCGATCGACGCACGGATGGCGGAATTGCGAGCGATGATGCGGTGACCCTGGCCGACCGTCGGAATTAACCGCCTATCCAGCGCGTTAACTGCGATTGTTCGGAACGCGACAACCATCCCGCGATTGTGCCTGCACTAGAAATGAAGACACCGGGGGTCGCAACCATGTGTTCCATTCGCCGCCTGGCGCGTATGCTCGCTTACGCCTCGAGCGAGCCGCGCCGTACCTCGCCACGCCAGCCGGCCCGGCCTGACGATGCCGATCTGACGGCTGGAAAAGTAGGAAATGGCGTGTCACGCTCGCGCCGCGCTCGTTGAACCCGTGAAGAACCGTTTCGGCCGATCGCAAGTATCTCACGCCGGCGCGCGACGAAAATCACGAAACGCGTGAAAATGCGAAGGTAACCGAGGCGAAATCCCATCCGGCGAGTCGCGCTCGGCACCGAGCAGTCGTTACTCCTCGCCCATCCGCAGCGCCGCGATAAAGGCCTCCTGCGGAATCTGCACCGAGCCATACTCGCGCATCTTCGCCTTGCCCTTCTTCTGCTTCTCCAGGAGCTTGCGCTTACGCGTGGCGTCGCCGCCATAGCATTTCGCCGTGACGTCCTTGCGCATGGCGCTGATCGTCTCGCGCGCGATCACCTTGCCGCCGATCGCCGCCTGGATCGGGATCTTGAACAGGTGGCGCGGGATCAATTCCTTGAGCCGCTCGACCATCCCGCGTCCGCGCACTTCGGCAGTGGCCCGGTGGACGATCATGCTCAGCGCGTCGACCGGCTCCTCATTAACCAGGATGCCCATTTTGACCAGGTCGCCCGCGCGGTGGCCGATCTGTTCGTAGTCGAAGCTGGCATAGCCCTTTGAGAGCGACTTCAGCCGGTCGTAAAAGTCGAACACCACTTCGTTGAGCGGCAGCTCGTACGTCGCCTGCGCCCGGCCGCCGACATAGGTCAGGTTCTTCTGGATGCCGCGCCGGTCCTGGCACAGCTTAAGGATCGAGCCGAGATATTCGTCGGGCACATAGATCACCGCCTGGATCCACGGTTCCTCGATCTCCTCGATCCGCGTGGGATCGGGCATGTCGGCCGGGTTGTGCAGTTCGATCTCGCCGCCGCCATGGGTGAGCTTGATCCGGTACACCACCGACGGCGCGGTGGTGATCAGGTCGAGATCGTACTCGCGGCTGAGGCGCTCCTGGATGATCTCGAGGTGGAGCAGCCCGAGGAACCCGCAGCGGAAGCCGAAGCCCAATGCCGCACTGGTCTCCATCTCGAAAGAGAAGCTCGCGTCGTTGAGCCGCAGCTTGGAGATGCTCTCGCGCAGCTTCTCGAAGTCGGCGGCGTCGACCGGGAACAGGCCGCAGAACACCACCGGCTGGACTTCCTTGAAGCCCTCGAGCGGCTCGGCGGTCGGGCGCTTGGCGTCGGTCAGCGTGTCGCCGACCCGGGCCTGGGCGACTTCCTTGATCTGCGCGGTGATGAAGCCGATCTCGCCGGGGCCGAGATCGGGAAGCTGCTCGATCTTGGGCGTGAACGCGCCGACGCGGTCGATCAGGTGCGTCGTGCCGGCAGCCATGAACTTGATCTGCTGGCCCTTCTTGATCGTCCCGTCGATCACCCGGACGAGAATGACCACGCCCAGATACGGATCGTACCAGCTGTCGACGAGCATCGCCTTGAGCGGCGCGTCGGCGTCGCCCTTGGGCGCCGGGATGCGCTCGACGATCGCGTCGAGGATCTCGTCGATGCCGATGCCGGACTTGGCCGAGGCCAGGACGGCGTTCGAGGCATCGAGCCCGATGATCTCCTCGATCTCGTTGCGCACCTTCTCGGGCTCGGCGCTGGGCAAGTCGATCTTGTTGATCACCGGAATGATCTCGTGATCATGCTCGATCGACTGGTAGACATTGGCCAGCGTCTGCGCCTCGACGCCCTGCGCGGCGTCGACCACGAGCAACGCGCCTTCGCACGCGGCGAGGCTGCGGCTGACTTCATAGGCGAAATCGACGTGACCGGGCGTATCCATCAGGTTGAGGACGTGGCCCTTCCAGTCGAGGCGCACGGTCTGCGCCTTGATCGTGATGCCGCGCTCCTTCTCGATGTCCATGTTATCGAGGACCTGGCTGGACATCTCGCGATCGGAGAGTCCCCCGGTACGCTGGATCAGCCGGTCGGCCAGAGTCGATTTGCCGTGGTCGATGTGCGCGATGATCGAGAAGTTGCGGATCTTGGAAAGTTCGGTCGCCATGATCGCGCGGCCCTAGCAGGCGCGCCGCGCGATGCGAAGGGGGCGCGAACGGGAAGTGCGGGTACGAGGATTAACGCGATCTTCACCACGCGCGGGCCAAGTCGGCCGCGATGTCGCGAAGCCTCTCCGGACTGCCGCTCCAGCTGCTCGCTGCGGGGATCGCTTTGTCGGCGATCGCCTTCGCGCCGCCGGCGCAGGGCGAGCTGCTGCTCGTGCCGCTCGCCGGCCAGAGCGCCGACAGCGTCACGGTGTGGGCGACGCGTGCCGGCGTGCGGATCGTCGGGCGCGGCCCGCTTCCGGGATCGCTGGCAGTCGAGGGACGCACCGCGACGCTGATCGGAGTCGCGCTTCGCCACGCCACGCTGATCACCGCCGCGCCGCCCGCCGCTTGTGGGGCCGGACGATGAATCACGACGCGGTCTTCGCCCCGTTCCGCATTGCGGGCGCACGCGTGCTGCTCGGGCTGCTCTGGCTCAACTGGCTGATGCTCGCCCCGGTCGGCTGGCTGTTGCGCAGCGACAATCTGACGGCGCCGCTGGTCGCGGGTCTCGCGGTGCTGCTCGTCCCCAGCTTCAACTTCGCACGCGGCCGCCACGACGCCGCGGCGCGCTGTGCGCTCGGTATCGCCGCCTCGGTCTTCCCTGCCCTGTTCGTCGCGCTATCCGCGGGGCGGCCGTGGCAGATGGACCTGCACATGTACTTCTTCGTCAGCATGTCGATGCTGCTGCTGTTGTGCGACTGGCGCCCGATCGTCGCCGCCACGGCGCTTACTGCGGTCCACCACCTGCTCTTTTCCTATGCGCTGCCCGAATGGGTGTTTCCGGGCTCGGGCTCGCTCGGTCGCGTCGCGCTGCATGGTGGGCTGGTGGTCGGCGAGGCCGCGATCCTGATCTTCACCACCGAACGCATCCGCCGCCTCATCCTGCGCAGCCAGCGCGCCCGCGAGACTGCCGACGGCGCACGACGCGAGGCCGAGGCGGCGCGGCAGGAGGCCCAGACCGCCCTGCACGACCTGCGCGGCGCCCAGGCGCTGAGCGACCAGCGGCTCGGCGAACGCCAGGCCGCCGAACGCGCGCTCGCGGACTCGCTGAGCGGCCGCCGCGCGGCGATCTCGGCCGATATCGAGGACCGTATCCGCGCGCTCGGCGCCGAGCTTCGCGCCGCCGCGACGACCTTGTCGGGGCAGGAGAATGCGCTCGACGGCATCGCACGCCGGCTGTCGGACGAATATGCCCATCTGCGCGCCGCGAGCGACAAGTCGCTGACCAACGCCTCGCTGGTCGCCGCCGGCGCTACCCAGCTCAGCCAGGCGGCCTATGCCGCGGGCGACAATGCCGAACGCGCAAATGCGCTGGTCAACGAAACCAGCGAGACTGTCGAGGCGCTCGAGCCGCAGATGATCGAGCTGACCAGCCAGATCCACGGCGCGCGCAGCATCCTCGATCTCGTCTCGGAGATCGCCGCGCAGAGCAACCTGCTCGCGCTCAACGCGACGATCGAGGCCGCCCGCAGCGGCGAGGCCGGGCGCGGCTTCGGCGTCGTCGCACAGGAAATGAAGCAGATGGCGGCGCGGACGACCTCGGCGACCAGCCAGATCGCCGAGAAGCTCGACCTGATCGGCACCGCGGCACGTACCTTCGGCGACATCGTCTCGGGAACGACTTTGCGGATGGGCGCGGCGAGCGGATCGGCGCGCGCTGTCTCCGCAGCGGTCGACGAACAGCGCCGCGCGATCGAGGCGATCTCGAGCGCGATCGACGCCGTGATGGACGATGTCAGCGCCACCGACGCCCGCAGCCGGATCATCGGCGACGCCGTCGATCAGAATCGAGACCTCGCTTCGCATGCGTCGGAACTGGCGCGCCTGCTCGACGATCGCGCACGCGCGCTCGGCGAGAATATGGAACGGCTGCTCGCAGACCTGCGCGCGGCCTGAGTATTCGTGCTCCTGCGAAAGCAGGAGCCCAGGGCCGCAAGCGTTATCCCTCGTAACTCTAGGCTCCTGCTTTCGCAGGAGCATAATGCGTCCGCTAGCGCCCCGCTTGCGTGACCGCCGCGAGCGCAGCTTCGAAACGCGCCTCGCCCTGCCCCGAGATCAATGCCCAGCGCACCCCGCGGCGCTCGAGCTCGGCCTTGGACAGGTCGAAGAAGCGCTGGCGCAGCGCCGGCGTGCCGAAGATGCGCGTGCCGTCGGCGACCCAGGGCAAGTCGATATCGAACAGGAGATAGAAGTCGGCAGTGCCCTGCCATGCGTCGAACCACGGGTCGCGCTTGCCGAACAGCATGTCGGCCCACACCGCGGTCATCAGCGGATCGGTGTCGAGGATCAGCGGGTCGGCGCCCTCGGCGAGCAGCATCTTCGCGCCCGCGTCGTGATTCTGGGCGATCTCGACCAGGTCGCGCATCGTGAACATGATCCCGTGCGTCTCGGCATAGTCGCGGCCATATTCGTCGAGCAGTTCACCGCCGAGCCGTTCGGCCAGCCGGCGCGCGATCGTGGTCTTGCCGACGCTCTCGGGACCGTGAAGGCAAATGGTACGCGGGATCATACTCTGGCTTTGGTCCAATGGATCAGGCCCCAGACGGACAGGGCGAGGAAGACGATATAGAGCCCGGCAGTGAGCCAGAGCCCCTTCAAGGCGAACAACGGTACGGCGGCGATATCAACCGCGATCCACAGAAGCCAGCTTTCCCATTTGCGGCGCGACTGGAGAATTTGCGCGGCAATGCTGAACATCGCGATGCTGCCGTCCCACCATGGGAAGGCGGCGTCGGTGTAGAAATGCATCAGCATACCCCACGCCGCGGCCGCGGCGAGGCACCCGGCAAGCCAGCCGCCCCTTGCGCGCGCGCTCAGCTGCTCGATGCGGACCTCGCCGGTGTCCGCGCGCGACCGCGCCCAGTTCCACCAGCCATAGAGGTTCACAGCGAAGAAAAAGAGCTGGAGCAGCGCATCGCTATAGAGCTTCGTGTGGAAGAATATCCACGCATAGAGCGACACCATCGCCAGCGCGAACGGGTAGTTCCACATGCTCCGCCGGACCACCAGCGTCACGTTGATCAGCCCGAACAGGGTGGCGGCGGCTTCGATCGGACTCACGGTTCGTTGCGTAGCAGCAACATTGTACGGGGGTCGAGTGGGTTGCCCTGCGGAATTGTCACGCTACCCTGTCCCAAAATGCGAGAGGATGGCGGATGCGGCATATCGCAGTGATCGGTTCGGGACCCGCCGGCTATTATACCGCCGAGGCCTGCCAGAAGGTCTTCGGCGAAGCGGTGCGAGTCGACATCATCGATCGCCTTCCGGTGCCCTTCGGCCTGATCCGCACCGGGGTCGCGCCCGACCACCAGTCGATCAAGGGCGTGTCGCGGCGCTATGAGGCCGTCGCGCTGACCGACACGGTCCGCTTCGTCGGCAATGTCACGATCGGTCAGGACGTGGCGATCGACGATTTGCGCGAACTCTATGACGCGGTCGTTCTCGCCACTGGCGCGCCGCACGACCGCAAGCTCGACATTCCGGGTGCCGACCTGCCCGGTGTGGTCGGGTCGGCCGCGTTCGTCGGCTGGTATAATGGGCATCCCGATTATGCCGGTCTCGCCCCGCCGCTCGAGGGGCCGGCGGTTATCATTGGCAACGGTAATGTCGCGCTGGATGTCGCGCGGATCCTGGCCAAGTGCGAGGAGGAGTTCGCCGGTTCGGACATTGTCGGGCATGCCCTGGACGCGCTCAAGGCCGCGAATGTCGAGACCATCACCCTGCTCGGCCGCCGCGGTCCGCACCAGATCGCAATGACTCCCAAGGAGCTCGGCGAACTGGGCGAACTCGCCTGCGCGATGCCCGTCGTCGAGCCCGCGGACCTGCCGCCGGTCGAGGACGACGCCGCGCTCGATCCGGGACAGCGCAAGTCGGTCAACCACCTGCGCGCATTCGCCGCGGCGGCGCGCGCCGACAAACCGGTCCGCATCGTCTTCGATTTCTTCGCGATGCCCGTCGCGATCGAAGGCGACGGCAAGGTCGAGCAAGTGGTGATCGAACGCACCGCCCTCGGCATGGACGGCAGCGCGCACGGCACCGGCGAGCGCTACACCGTCCCCGCCAGCCTCGTCGTCAGCTGCATCGGTTATCGCACCCCGCCGATCGAGGGCGTGCCCTATGACGACCGCTCAGGACGGTTCGCCAACGAAGACGGACGCGTGCTGCCCGGGCTCTACGCAGTGGGCTGGGCGCGGCGCGGGCCAACCGGCACGATCGGCACCAATCGGCCCGACGGCTTCGCGATCGCCGAGAAGATCGCCGCCGATATCGGCGATGGCGCGGGGAAAGCAGGACGCGCCGGGCTCGACGCCCTGCTCGCCGGCCGCAACGTCGACGTGGTCACCTTTCGGGACTGGCAGAAGATCGACACTGCCGAGATCGCGGCCGCCCGCGACGGATCGCCGCGCGAGAAGTTCACCGCCGTCGAGGCGATGCTCGGCGCCGCCAAGAGCTGACAGGAAAATATTCGGGGAAGCTGCGTCCTGGCCGGTCCGGCTGCCGTTCTAGCGGGGGACGCTGCAATGGTCGGGGCGATAGGATTCGAACCTACGACCCCTGGACCCCGAGACCAGTGCGCTACCAGACTGCGCCACGCCCCGACACATTGCAGGGGGAGGCGCCTACTCGGTGGACGCACTGCTATCAAGCCAAAAAAT